>Ga0206947_1074_pt1 | contig 31787 bp, 23 predicted proteins | sample Alteio_BWOrgHeat_3_FD_153239 | JGI IMG/M metagenome (GOLD analysis project Ga0206947, IMG submission 153239) | Enriched cells from forest soil in Barre Woods Harvard Forest LTER site, Petersham, Massachusetts, United States -... | ecosystem: Environmental > Terrestrial > Soil > Temperate forest > O...
TCCGGACCAGCAGCTTTATGAGTAAAATCAAGGCAATAATAAATGCTAACGTTACCGCCAATACACTATTAGCTTCGGGTTCGTCGTGTCTCAAAATCACCAATTCATCTTTAAATAATTAAACCGAAAACAACCAGATTATGACAAAAAACAACCGTCAACATTAATTAAACCAGTAAGGATATTTCAATAGCAATACAAAATTCATTATCAATCAATTTCAACACAAATCAATAATTATGGAAAAACTTAAACTTATCAAATGCTGGAAAACACTGCTTTTAATAATAGGCATAAGCATGTTTTCGGGGTCGCTTTTTGCCCAGGGGTCTACAATTACCGGTAAGGTAGTTGACGAGAAAGGCCTGGCGCTTATAGGTGCAACTGTTAAGCTTAAAACAGCACAGGGCGCGGTCACCACTGACGTTAATGGTAACTTTGTGCTGGCGCTGCCAGCTACTGAAAATACCCTAACAGTATCGTACATCGGTTATATTTCAAAAGATATAGCCGTTAAACCTAACACCAGGGGAATTGTTATTACACTTGTGCCAAATCCAAACGACCTTAACGAGGTTGTTGTGGTAGGTTATGGAACTTTAAAACGAGCGGATGTTACCGGAACAGTAGCATCAATTGACAGCAAGGTATTGCAGGAAATTCCCGCCACTAACGTCGTTGAACAATTAAAAGGCAGGGTTGCCGGTGTTGATGTCGTTAACAGTACCAACGGGCCGCTCATCACCATTAGAGGTAACCGTACCATAGGCGCCGCTCCGGGCGTAGATGGACCGCTGATCGTTTTGGACGGACAACCTTATTATAACTCCATTGAGAACATCAATCCTGACGATATTAAAAGCATCGATATATTGAAGGGTGCGTCGGCCACCGCTATTTACGGTTCACGTGCTTCTGGTGGTGTGCTGTTAATCACCTCTAACCGCGGGCGGGTAGGGCAAACCGTTACCTCATTTGATTCTTACGAAGGGATAAGCAAGCTGGAAGGCAGTTTGAAATTACTGAACGGAAAACAATTTGCCCAACTGGAGGATGACGCATTTCAAGGTTCACAGTTACAAAATCCCACCGGATCTCCTCTTCCTGGCAGTAATCTTTATGCCCTTACCCAAAATGAGAAAAACGCGCTTAACGCCGGGGTAAGCACAAATTACCCAAGCTTATTGCTTAAAAACTCAATGGTTTTAGATCAAAGTTTACGGATTTCAAGCGGAACCGACCGGACACAATTCACCATAGGAGCAGGTTATCACCTAAATACAGGTTTAGAGCCAAATAACAGTACAAAGCGTTATTCGTTAAATGCCAATATTGATCATAAGATAAATAATTACATCAAGTTTGGGTTTAGTACCCAAACAACCGTGCGTTTAATAAACGCAGGAGGGGGTAACCAATTGCAAAATGCACGGTACATGAGCCCTTTAACCAACCCGTACAATCCTGATGGTTCATTGAATGTACTTCCACAAGCTGACGAGTTTGATTCGCAAACTGTAAGCCCGTTATTACCGGGACATTCTCCAAATCAGTATTATAATTATACACGCGGGTACGTCAGCAATGATATCGGATATATCGAAGTATCACCGGTTAGCCACTTAAAATACCGCTATACCCTCAATTACAATTATTCCCAGTCGTTACAGGGAACTTATAACGGTATCAACGGAGCGGATATCCTAAACATTGCCAGTACCACTGCCAGTACGGTTAACAATTATCAATACCGCTTGGCACAGGAGCATTTGCTGACTTATGATAACACCTTCGCTAACAAGCACAGTGTAAATTTTGTGGCCGGCTTTACCAATGAGTTACAGCATAATGAAAATTCAGGTATCAACGCAACCGGCATTCCGTCTGACGCCAACCGTAATGAGAATCTTGCTTTAGCTCAGGTTGTCACCATACCTAACGGCTTATATACCGAGCAGGGGCTGGTATCATTATTTGGCCGGTTGAATTATGCTTTTGACCATAAATATGACCTGACATTGGGCGTACGTAATGATGCCAACTCCGCCCTGGCAGCAGGACATCAGCATACAACCTACCCTGAAGTTGGTTTGGGCTGGGTTATCAGCAATGAAAGCTTTATGAAACGGTATAGTTTTATCGATAACCTGAAGTTACGTGGAGGGTATGGTATAACGTCTACCATAGGTAGTATTGGCCCGTATAACACGTTAGGTCAATTAGGTTCTTATAATTATCAGTATGGCGGTGCATCTGCTGGTGACGCTCAGGGCGTAAGGGTAACCACCTTAGTTAACACTAATTTGACGTGGCAACGATCGGCAGAGTATAACCTGGCTTTAGATTTTGCTGTATTAAAAAGCCGGCTTACCGGTTCGGTAGAAGTTTACTCCACAAAAACTACGGGGATTATTTTGCCAAACCAATTACCGGTGACTAATGGCGCCTCTTCACAGATATCTAACTTAGGCAGTTCTTCCGATAAGGGCCTGGAAATAAGTTTGAGCAGCGTTAACATTCAAAATAGAAATGGATTTGGCTGGTCAACCGATTTTAATGTGGCCTTTAACCGGGAGCGTATTGATGCCTTACCGAATGGCGGGCTGGTTAATATCAACGCGGGCGAATTTGTTGGACAACCTTTAAGCGTAATTTACGATTTGAAGAAAATTGGCATCTGGCAAACCAGTGAAGCTACACAGGCTGCTGTTTATGGGCAGAAACCCGGCTCAATAAAAATACAGGATGTTAACGGCGATGGAAAAATTACCGCTGCTGACGACCAGGTTATCGGTAATTTTCAACCTCAATACACCTTTGGGATGAGTAACCGCTTTACTTATAAGAGCTTCGATTTGAGCATTGTGATACAAGGACGTATTGGCTTTACAACTGTTGTGCCTTATGTTTCTTCTTCCAATTCAGCTACCAATGGCTGGCAGTTCCTGAACCTGGGCCGCCATAACCAACCGGTTATAGATTACTGGACACCTACTAATCCAACCAACGCATTCCCGGAGCCCAACTCTAATACACAACTTTCATATTATTCAACATTGCAATACTATGATGGTTCATTTATCAGGGCACAAAGTATTAACCTGGGTTACACACTGCCTAACAGCGTGATAAAGCATATAGGAATGAGTTCATTAAGGATATACGCAAACGTAACTAATCCGTTCTTTATTTATGCACCTATCAGAAAACACAGCTTTTCTGTTCCTGATGCGGAGCCTACTTACAATTTTACCGGCGCAGGCGGTAATCCTAATTCACCTGCTGCTACATCAGCAAGCGGCAATATCGGTGGCGCTGGCGCTGATGGAAGTAATTTCAGGGGCGTTGCTGTCACTGCGGGCGAACAGACACGTAATTTTATAATAGGCATTAATGCACGATTTTAACCAGATTTATTACTAAGCACATGAAAATATTTAATAAAAATATCGTTTTTATTGTTGTAGCAGCAATACTAACAACAGCTACAAGTTGTAAAAAAATGCTGGTGGAAACGCCAAGAGCACAATTATATCCGAATTATTTTACCACGGCAGCTGGTGTACAAGCAGCTATAACCGGGGTGTACAACGATTTAAGGGGTACCGGCACACTTGGCGGCTTTTCGGGCGAAGGGCTCGTATACTTTTATGATGGCACAGATGAAAACATTCCTGGCGGCAGTGCCGGGACCACTGCACCGCTATATAATGCATTTAAGGGGATTACCTCATCAAATTCACCTGATATCACAGGTCTTTACGTGGACATCAATACGCTTAACGGCGTTTTCCAATATGCATCAGCAATTACAGACCCTACTGCAAGAACCCAATATGTGGCGCAAGCCAAATTCTTACGCGGGTTTATTTATTTTTGGCTCGTGCAAACCTACGGAGGCCTTACTGCAACCCAAAAAAGCGGTATCCCTTTACATACTACATTTATTACACAAGCCACTACCGCTGATGCGCCTGCGCAGTTAAGTGATATCTATAACCTGATCATTCAGGATTTTAGTGATGCCGCAGCAGCGCTTCCTAATACAATCACAAGTGCAAACCCGTTTTCGGCAGGCGGAGTCGGAAAAACAGCAACAGCTGCAGTAGCAAACGCTTATTTAGCAAAGGCTTACCTTACAAGGGGATATACGGAGGCTAAAGTGGCTACCGATTTTCAAAAGGCAGCCGACTTAACGGCAGCATTAATCGCTAACAAAGGCACGTATGGTCTGGATTTGTGGCAAGACTATAATGATGAACATAAGCCCGCCAATGATTATGGCAAGGAAAACATGTTTGCTATCGATTATGGAATCACAGATCCTTCTTACTCCGCTTATACCCAGGGTGGCTCAGGCGGTTACGGCACTAACTTGCTCTATGTATTGGCGCGTTTTAACTATGTTGGGCCAGGGGTGGATAACATTGCCGGAATTGACCAGGTTCCGCAAAAAATCAGCACTGCCAAACCTGGCATGCTTCGTGACGTGTATAATGGGCGCCCTTACATCCGCCTGGCACCCAATAAACCTTATACTATCGACCAGGCTTTTGCTGATCAGATACACGATTGCCGATACGATGCCACTTTCCAAACCTACTGGATCTGTGACAAAGCAGTAGCAGCGGGAGTTAAAAGTGATGGTACGCTAAAAGGCACCCTGACTCCGGCTTCCAATGTTTCGTTAACCGCCTTTAATGTGCCGCTGGATGGCGATACTGCTATCCTCATGCCAAGTCAGGATGTTACCATGGCGCGACGCGATGCTTTTAATGGTTTGATTATTACACCGAAACAGTACACCAATACTAATTTTCCAACGGTTAAAAAATTCGATGACCCCAAACGTACCCGCCCCAATGACTTTTCGAGCAGGCCTATTATTTTAATGCGTTTTTCTGAAGTTTACCTGATGAACGCCGAGGCAAACTATATGTTAGGTAACGTTAGCAATGCAGCGGCATCGCTTAATGTGATCAGGCAGCGTGCAGCATATCGTACCCCGACAGACGCAAACTTTGTAGCTAAAAATCAATTTAGTGTAACCGCAGCTACTATGGCAACTGCTAATGCCGCTAATGCCGCAGCCATGGCCTTAACGCCTGCACAGTTGGCCCTTTTATCAATTCCGAATAATACAACCAGCGCAACTGCTAACAGCTGCGGCATGGATTTAATATTGGATGAATATACCCGTGAATTTTATGGCGATCCCCGCCGTTGGTATGACCTGGTAAGGACACAACAACTGGTAAGGCGCAACAAAATTTATAACGCTGCCGGTGGCCCTAAAGTTCAGGATTTTAATGCCCGCTGGCCAATCCCGCAAACCTTAATTAACAACGTTTTGTCGGGCGCTAAATACCCTCAAAATAATGGCTACTAATTAATTTAAACTTTATACCAAAAACCAGGGCGCAATGCCCTGGTTTGTTTAAGTGATTAACCCGAAAGTTTGAAAAAAATTAAACCGGCCAATACCGGTTTCACAAACAGAAAGAGAATAGTTGGTTAATAAATGTTGATTTGAAGGCCGCCAGATGGTGGCCTTCTTTTTTTGGTCTGAACCTTGATTCGTCGGATTTAAGGATTATCAGGATAAAGTATAACAGCCTCTCACATCATGGGCATCCTTAAATCCTACAAATCAAGGTTCAGACTTCTTTTTATCCCCAATTCCAATCCCCGCAATTCCGCCAACCCTTTCAACCTGCCTACTATGGAGTATCCCGGATAAGTATTGTAATTAAAGTCATCCAGCAATTTATGCCCATGATCGGGACGCATGGGGATGGCAATATCATCGCGACCGCTGTCGAGGCGTCGTTTTTGTTCAAGGATTACATTTTTCATTACGGCATACATATCGTTGCTGCCGTTTAAGTGGTCGGCTTCGTAAAAGCTGCCGTCGGGTTCGCGCTGTACGTTGCGCAGGTGCAAGAAATGAATATGTTCCCCGAGGCGGCTTACTATTCCCGGCAAATCATTATCGCCACGGGCGCCTAACGAACCTGTACAAAAAGTAAGGCCATTGCTGGGGGAGGGGGCAGCGTTTACAACATCCTGCAAGTCTTTTTCGGTTGAAACAACCCGCGGTAATCCCAATATCGGGAATGGCGGATCATCCGGGTGAATACACATTTTTATACCCAATTCTTCCGCATCGGGCATAATTGCCTTTAAAAAGTAGGCCAGGTTTGCCTTTAAGGCAGCCGCATCGGTATTTGCATATTTATCAAGATGGCCCTTAAATTCCTTAATAGTAAATACATCGTCAGTGCCGGGCAGGCCGGCCATAATGGTATTGATTAACAGTTGTTTGGTTTCGGGACTGATACTGTCCAGATATGCCTTTGCTGCCTGTTGTTGTTCGGCCGTAAAATCGTTGTAAGCACCCTCGCGTTCAAGGATATACAAATCGAACGCCGCTACCGCCGGGGCATGGTACCGCAATGCCGATGCATTGTTAGGCAGCCTGAAATCGAGGTTGGTTCGCGTCCAATCCAACACGGGCATAAAGTTGTAACAAACGGTTTTGATACCTGCTGCGCTTAAGTTTTTTAGTGTTACGATGTATTTTTCAATGTATTCATCGCGCTGCGAAGCGGCTGTCTTTATACTTTCGTGGATGTTGACGCTTTCCACAACCGACCAGTTTAGGCCGGCGTCGTTAATGATTTTGTTGCGTTGATTTATTTCATCTAAACTCCATACATCCCCGGCAGGTATTTGGTGCAAAGCGTTAACAATTCCGGTAGCCCCGGTTTGCCTTATCCCGGCTAATGTAACCGGATCATTAGGCCCGAACCAGCGGAAAGTTTGTTCTAAATTACTGATCATTTTGTTTTATGAGTATAGCGGTAAAAGTAAAAATTTCCTTTAAAGTAATATATCAAAAGCACACAATTGTTGCATTAAAAACCAACTTACCTATGAGGTGCTTTTTGGTAATTACCTACATATCAACTGCTTATATCTATGCCACATAATTAACTTTTTTCCGTCTATTAATAGAAGTATCATATTAAAACCAGACGACCATGCTTAAAAACTACTTAAAAACTGCCTTTCGCAGTTTAACAAAAAACAAGATGCATTCGTTTCTCAATATTACCGGCCTATCAGCCGGAATGGCGGTGACGTTATTGATCGGGCTTTGGATAAACGACGAGCTGTCATTCGACAAATACCATCAAAATTATAATAGCATTGCCCAGGTAATGCAAAACCAAACGTTCAGCGGCGAAACCTATACACAACCAACCATCCCCATGCCACTCGGAGAGGAATTAAGAACCGCCTACGGGAGCGAGTTTAAGAAAGTAGTGATGTCGTCCAATACTGCGAAGCACCTGTTGGCGGCGGGAAATAATCATTTTGTAAAAACCGGGAACTTTATGCAACTGGACGCGCCCTCATTATTTTCGCTGAAGATGCTGAGCGGATCGGGCAGTGGCTTGAAAGATCTCCATTCTATCCTTCTTTCGCATACCGCTGCCTTGGCAATTTTTGGCAATACCGATCCGATAAACCGGATGGTAATGTTTGATGATACCGCCAGCCTTAAAGTTACCGGTGTTTACGAAGACCTGCCGGTGAACACCACGCTGAACGACTTGCAGTTTATTGTTCCCTGGGAATTACAGGGAAACAAAGTAAAAGACAATATCCAAAATTGGAACAATAACGGCTGGAAGATTTATGTGCAAATGGCCGATCATGCTGATGTAAATCAAGCGTCTGCAAAAATCAGGGATTCGAAATATTTGAAATCAGATGCTGCCGAGAGAAACTTTAAACCGGTTATTTTTCTTTACCCCATGAGTAAATGGCATTTATATTCGGAGTTTAAAGGTGGTATAAATGTAGGCGGCCGGATACAATATGTGTGGCTGTTTGGAAAAATAGGGTTGGTTGTGCTATTGCTGGCGTGCATTAACTTCATGAACCTGGCCACTGCAAAAAGCGAGAAACGCGCCAGGGAAGTGGGCATTCGTAAGGCGAAAGGTTCCCGCCGGGTGCAATTGATCTACCAGTTTTTTAGTGAATCGCTACTGATGGCTTTTATGGCATTTGTGCTGTCGGTACTGCTAATGGCCTTATTGCTTCCGGTATTTAATAGCGTAGCTGGTTCTGATATCTGTCTCCCTTGGAAAAATCCGGTATTTTGGACCACAGGGCTTGGTTTTGCCCTGGTGGCAGGGTTAATTGCAGGTAGTTATCCAGCGTTATATCTTTCATCTTTTAAACCGGCAAAAGTGTTGAAAGGCGCATATAAAGCAGGCCGGATGGTTGCTATACCGCGCAAGGTACTTGTGGTATTGCAGTTTGCAGCGTCCATCGCGCTTATCATCAGTACTATTGTAGTATTCCGCCAGATACAATTTGCTAAGGACCGCCCTGTTGGATATAGCAGGGAAGGGCTTATCAATGTGGAGACACTTAACACCAGTATATACACGCAATTCGGTGCTTTTCGCAATGATCTGATCAAAACCGGGGCAGTATCAAGTGTTGCCTGGTCATCAACGCCGGTAACAGAGTCAAACAATTCTCAATCTAATTTCGACTGGGCGGGGCGGGATAAAACCGGCACGCAGAATTTTGCGACGGTGGGAGTTTCAAAAGACTATGGAAAAACCATTGGCTGGCAATTTTTAGACGGGAGGGATTACAGAACGGAAACTAAGCAGGCTGATGGATTTGCCTTTGTGATCAATGAATCTGCTGCAAAGATGATGGGATTTAAAAACCCGGTTGGTCAAACTATACATTGGTATGGTTATAATTTTCGCATTATAGGAGTTATAAGGAATATGATTATGGATTCGCCATTTAACCCGGTTCAAGCCACAATTTTTTTTATGGCGCCCTGGAAGGTGAATGTTTTGAACATAAAGATGAAACCCGGCGGTGGTGTTAACACTTCGCTTAAAAAAATCGCACAGGTTTATGCCCAATATAACCCCGGACAACCCTTTGAGTACAAATTTGCCGACGATGAGTACGCAAAAAAGTTTGATATGGAGGAACGCGTAGGCAAGCTGGCAAGTTTCTTTGCCATTCTGGCCATTTTCATTTCGTGCCTGGGGATATTCGGCATGGCCTCATTTATAGCTGAGCAACGTATAAAGGAAATTGGCATCAGGAAAGTGCTGGGCGCAACTGTATTTAATTTATGGCAATTATTATCCAAAGATTTTGTAGTGCTTGTTTTAATTTCGTTGCTTATTGCTTCGCCGCTTGCACTATATTTTATGGAAAAATGGCTGCAAAATTATGAATACCGGGCAACCATATCATGGTGGATTTTTGCTGTAGCCGGCATGGGTTCTTTACTAATAACCGTATTAACCGTGAGTTTCCAGGCAATTAAAGCAGCAATGGCAAACCCGGTTAGGAGCTTGAGGGCGGAGTAACCCATTCTAAATTCTCACATAACGATGGTTTTCAAATTGTTATGTGAGAATTTAACCGTCCATATACAATCCAATTCTAAAATTACCCGCCCAACACCTTCAGGTCTGTTTTCGTTGCAAAAGTTCATTTTACATAGCAATGGTTTTTAAACCCATCGCTATGCAACATTTACGGTGGTTACGATAATTAACAAAAAGCAGGCTAAATTTATTTGTTTTTAAAAATGCTTTAAAGTTACAGACGGTACTAAGTGTAAATAGTTAAAAAATTTTGCAACCGATTGCTAAAAATTTTTCTGTTTTTGCTGGATTTGATTTATTTTTAACAGATTATTATGAAAAAAACATTCAAAAAAGTTAATATATATTCAAATTTAATAGATATTTTATTGTAACCGATTGTATATTTACACCAAAGTTGAACTGTTACTATGACTGAGCCGGAAAAAGAAGTTACCATTTATGATATAGCCAAAAAACTGAATATCTCGGCAGCAACGGTAAGCCGGGGATTGAAGGACCATCCGGGTATCAACAAAAATACTAAAAAAAAGATATTAAATGCAGCAAGCGAAATGGGATATCGTTCCAATTCGTTTGCCAGCAGTTTGCGCAAAAAACGCAGCAATATTATTGGCGTAATTGTGCCGAGGCTGAATAGTAACTTTATGTCGGATGTTATTGCCGGGATTGAAAAAGTTGTAAATGATGCCAATTATAACCTTTTCATTAGCCAGTCGCTGGAGGCGATGAAAAAGGAGGTGAGCAATGCCAAGGCCATGTTTAACAACCGGGTAGATGGTCTGCTGGTGTCTTTAGCTTACGATACCACCAATATTGAACATTTTGAAGCATTTATCAATCGCGGTATACCGGTTATATTTTTTGACCGCGTGCAAGAGCATCAGCAATGTCCCAATATATTTATTGACAATTATAAAGCGGCTTACAACATCACCACGCATTTAATTGAGCAAGGGTGCAAACGGATAATGCATATTGGCGGCAGCCAATTGCGTAATGTATATATCGGCCGGTTCAATGGTTTTAAGCAGGCACTTGCCGATCATCAAATTCCATTCGATGAGAGTTTATTGATCATCAATGATTTGAGTGCCATCGCCGGCATTGAAGCTGCTAAAACCATTTTGAATATGGACCTACGGCCCGATGCTGTTTTTGTCGCCAATGATACCTGCGCAGTAAGCTGTATGCAGGTGCTTAAGAGAGCGGGTGTGCATATTCCCGATGATATTGCTTTTGCGGGATTTAATAATGATCCTGCAACTATGGTTATAGAGCCTAACCTGACCACTATTGATTACAAAGGCTATGAAATGGGCGAAGTCGCTGCCAAAATTCTAATAGGTCACCTGGATAAAAACGACGATCTGCAACAAACCCACAGCCTCATACTAAGGTCTGAATTGATTGTCCGCGAATCATCCTTACGAAAAAAAGCCTGACCCAAATGAAAAACCGCCTTTTATATATTTTAGCTTTGATACTGTTTATGCAATCGATTTCAGCAAAGGCGGACAACGGGCACCGTTTGTGGCTGAAATACGACAGGATAACGAATGTAAATAACTATAAACAATACCGTTATTTGTTGCAGCAACTGGTATTCCGCGCAGGAGCTGACGTGACATCTGTAGCTGCCAAAAATGAGTTGCAAAGAGGGTTAGCGGGCCTGCTTGATTTAAGCCCAGTAGAAAACAATCAGTTCGTCGCTGGTCGAACTTTAATTATCGGGACGCCGGAATCAAACCCCTTACTGCATACAAAACTTGTTACTGACTTACTCGTGCAATCAGGTACTGAGGGCTTCATCATCAAGGCCACGCAACTATCCGGCAAGAATTGCATCATTATTGCAGCAAATACCGGCAATGGCGTTCTATACGGCGTATTTAACTTTTTAAGACTTTTGCAAACCAACCAGGACATCAGCCAATTAAACATAACGGATAGCCCCAGGATAAACTACCGAATTCTTGATCATTGGGATAACCTGGAACGCACCGTTGAGCGTGGTTATGCTGGGTTTTCAATATGGAACTGGCATAAGTTGCCCGGGTACGTCGATCCGCTGTATGTGGATTATGCGCGTGCCGATGCGTCTGTTGGGATCAACGGGGTCGTTTTAAATAACGTGAATGCTAACCCGCTGATAATAACCAAAGAATACCTGGTAAAAGTGGCAGCATTGGCCAATACCTTCAGGCCCTACGGTATTAAAGTGTATTTGTCGGTACGATTTAGCTCGCCTGTTGAAATTGGCGGCCTCAAAACCGCCGACCCGCTGGATGGACAGGTACAAAAATGGTGGAAGGATAAGGCTGATGAAATTTATAGCTATATTCCAGATTTTGGTGGCTTTTTAGTAAAAGCTAATTCCGAAGGTCAGCCGGGGCCGCAAACCTATGGACGCAGCCATGCCGATGGTGCAAATTTATTGGCCGATGCGTTAGCCCCGCATAAGGGCATTGTAATGTGGCGCGCTTTTGTATATGATAATAAAGTACCCGATGATCGCGCCAAGCAAGCCTATAATGAATTTAAACCCCTCGACGGCAAATTTAAAAGCAATGTAATTGTACAGGTGAAAAACGGCCCGGTTGATTTTCAGCCCCGCGAACCCTTTCATCCGCTGTTTGGCGCGATGCCGGGTACACCATTGATGCTGGAATTTCAGATAACGCAAGAGTACCTGGGTTTTTCAACACATTTGGTTTACCTGGCTTCGCTGTTTAAAGAATGTTTGGATGCCGATACTTATGCAAAAGGCAAAGGTTCAACAGTTGCAAAAGTGATTGATGGCAGCCTTGAAGGCCATAAGCTTTCAGGTATAGCGGGTGTTGGCAATATCGGTACCGATGCCAACTGGTGCGGGCATCCTTTTGCGCAAGCTAATTGGTTTGCTTTTGGCCGCCTGGCCTGGAATCCGGAATTAACTTCGGATGCCATTGCCGATGATTGGTTGAGGATGACGTTTAGCAATGATGAAAGTTTTGTTAGCCCAATAAAGCAAATGATGCTTGACTCCAGGGAGAACTCTGTTAACTATATGACCCCACTTGGTTTGCACCATATTATGGGCACCAATACGCACTACGGCCCGGCCCCATGGGTCGACAATGCAGGCCGGCCCGACTGGAATCCGGTTTACTACCACAAAGCCGACTCGGCAGGAGTGGGGTTTGATCGTACAGGAACGGGTAGCAATGCTGTTGCACAATACGCGCCACAGGTACGCGATGAATTTGAAGATTTAAAAACTTGTCCAACTAAATATTTACTATGGTTCCATCATGTGAAATGGAACTATACCATGTCATCGGGCAATTCGTTGTGGAATGAAATGGTGCAGCACTACTATACAGGTGCGGCCTCGGTAAAAACGATGCAACAAACCTGGGGTAAAATGAACGGAAAAGTTGATGCAGAACAATTTGAAGAAGTGAAACAGCTACTGGCTATACAGGAACAGGAAGCCCGCTGGTGGCGCGATGCATGCGTGCAGTATTTTCAAACTTTTTCGCGGCTGCCTATACCTGCGGGCTACGAAAAACCGGAGCATCCGCTGGACTATTACAGGCAGTTACAGTTCCATTACGTGCCGGGAATTAAAGGGTATAATTAAAGTCCGGAAAGTCGGAAAAGTCCGGAAAGACAGAAAAGTAGAGAAAGTTCGATGCAGGTTTGTGTTTATTAAAAATTAAAAAAAGAATGAGTTTAAAAACAGCAATTATTACAGGCGGCGCATCGGGATTGGGGCTTGCTGCTACAAAAAAATTTGTTGAAAGCGGCATCAAAACCATCATCATTGGCCGGAATGAAGATAATTTGAAAGAAGTTTCGGCAACCCTTGGCGAACTGTGCAGCTATAAAGTTTTTGATTTAAGTAACCTGAAAGGCATACCTCAATTAGTTGATGAACTGATTGCAGAATTTGGCGCAATAGACATCCTGGTAAATAACGCCGGCATCAATCAGAAAAAGGGGTTTACCGAGGTTACGGACGAAGATTTTCAAAACGTTATTTTAACAAATCTAACCTCGGTATTTGTTATAAGCCGCGAAGTTGCCAAAGCCATGTTGCCCAAAAAGAACGGCTGTATCATTAATATCAGTTCCATGGCCGCACAATACGGGATTCCTTACGTAATTGCCTACACCGCCGCAAAAACCGGCATCGAGGGGATGACCAAAGCCATGGCCGTTGAATTATCGCCCGATGGCATCCGGGTTAACTGTGTAGCTCCCGGTTTTATCGCCACTAATATGTCGGCCAAGGCGCTTGATAATGATCCTTTGAGAAAACAAAAAGTGCTATCACGCACGCCAATGGGTAAACTCGGCTCTCCCGAAGATGTAGCTGAAGCTATCTACTATTTGTCATCAGATGCTGCGAAGTATTTAACAGGCGTTGTTTTGCCGGTTGATGGGGGGAATTCTATTGGGTTTTAATTGAAATAAAAACCTTGTCATTACGAGCCCAGCGTGGCAACCGAGTCGCCATGAGTAGCCCCACATGTATGGCTACGAGGTTGCTGCGCTCGTTCCTCGCTTGCAATGACAATGGTTGTTTTGGGTTTAAAGACTTGAGGCTACCGACTCCAGACTTTCAACACTACTCATACCTCAACGCCTCAATAGGATCAAGCCTCGATGCCTTTTGCGCAGGATAATATCCAAAGAAAATCCCGGTAACGGCGCACACCACAAACGATAACACCACCGATGATTCGGAAATAATAGTTGGCCAGCCCAGCGTTAGGGTTACAATTTGGGTGGATAAAAATCCAACCAACACGCCTATAACGCCACCCGTTATACTGATCAACACGGCCTCCATCAAAAATTGCATTAAAATATCCTTCCCCCGCGCGCCGATGGACATCCGCAACCCGATTTCCTTAGTCCGTTCTGTTACCGAAACATACATGATATTCATGATGCCTATGCCGCCAATTACCAGCGAAATACCGGCCACCACGGTTAACAAAATAGTAAGCAAACCACTGGTGGAACTTAAAGTAGCAATCAATTCCTGCTGGGTACGTACGGTGAAATCATTGTCTTCATTTGATCGCAGGCGGTGCGAATCTCTTAATATCTGGGTCATTTCGGTTACGGCCTGGTCCGTTACAGCTTCGTCTGCTGCCGAGGCGTAAATGTTGGAGTAATAGATTGACGCGAGTATACGTTTTTGTACGGTAGTGTAGGGTGCAATTAATATATCGTCCTGATCCTGCCCGAAAGCGTTAAACCCTTTAGGGCTTAATATACCAATTACCTGAAACGGTATATGGCCAAAACGAATCACTTTGCCAATTGGGTTTTCGCCGTTCGGGAAAATATTGTCGATAACCGTTTGGCCTATCAGGCATACTTTGGCCGATGTTAACACATCATTTTGTGTAAATGCTATACCATCCTTTAGTGTCAATTTACGGATATCTAAATACTCAGGCGCCACGCCCGACATACTGGTGGGCCAGTTGAGCGCCCCATTAATGGCCTGTCCTCTTGATGTTACGGCCGGTGATACTTCAGTAATATATTGCGCGCCGGCTTTAAGGGCAACAATATCTTTTGAGGTAAGTGTTTGGAAACTACTACCGGCTATTCGGACACCTCCGTTAAGGTTACTGGCCGCTTGCACGGTTATCATATTGGTCCCCATGTTTGATAGCTGATCATGGATACTCTGCTTTGACCCCTGCCCGATAGCCACCATAGCAATAACAGAACCTACGCCGATAATAATACCCAGCATGGTTAAAAATGCCCGCAATTTGTTGCGTTGCAAGGCTTTAAGCGCTATCCGTATCAGGTTAATTAAACTCATCTTTTTTAGTCATTTCGCTTTGCTGTCATTCGCTTCGCTGTTATTGAGTCATTAGTTCATTTTCTACCAGATTTTGCTTGCAGCTTCTTTCGGACTTTTCCGACTTTACTGACTTTCCGGACTCCCTCTCAATAATCATCCGTTGCCGGTAAATTCTCCAATACTTCTTTCGCCGAGCGTTTTACTTCAATTTTTGTGTCCTTTTGTATCCGACCATCGCGCAATTGGATGGTACGGCTGCTAAATGAGGCAATGTCCGGTTCGTGCGTTACAAATACTATTGTTTTACCCTGAGTGGCGTTTAGTTCCTGCATCAGGGCCATAATTTCATACGATGTCCGGCTATCTAAGTTTCCGGTTGCTTCATCTGCCAAAATCATTACCGGTTCGTTTACTAATGCGCGGGCAATGGCCACACGCTGTTGCTGTCCGCCTGATAATTGGCTGGGGGTATGATCGTGCCGGTCGGCTAATTTAACCTGTTCCAGGGCGTGTATGGCTCTTTCACGCCGCTCAGATGCACTCACGTCCTTATTATATAATAACGGCAGTTCTACATTTTCGAGTGCAGTTGTGCGCGGCAGCAGGTTGTAAGCCTGGAAAACAAACCCTATTTTATGGTTACGTAACTGTGCCAGTTCATCGCGCGACAGCGTTTTTACGCTTACGCCATCCAAAAAATAATCGCCAATAGAGGGTTTGTCTAAACATCCTAAAATATTCAACAACGTAGTTTTACCCGATCCACTGCTGCCCATAATGGTTACAAATTCGCCGGCCTGTACATCAAAGGAAATTCCGCGTAAGGCGTGCACCGTTTCGCTGCCCATAACAAATTCGCGTTTCAGCTCTTTTATTTCTAATATTTTTTTGCTCATGGCGTACGGCCGCCCCCGCCGCCGCCACCGCCCCGCGGCGCTCTTTTTGGTAAAAACGGACTGCCACCAGGCGACGAGGATGCCGCTCCAACAGTACCGCCGGCGCCACCGGAAACGCCGGTTGCCACCATGTCTTCAGCAGTAAGGCCGCCCAACACTTCTACGTGAGTATTATCATTTAAACCAATTTCAATTCGTTTTTGTACCAGCTTGGTGCCCTGCAATAGCCAAACGGTGGCGTGTTGCTTCGTTATACCTGAGCTATCATTGCGGCTTTTGGCACTGTGCGATATTTGGTTTGCCGTTGAGCCGCCGCCCGCACCGCCTCCGCCTTTGTGTTTGCCTCCTTTATGTGCTACTTTCCCAACAATCTGGTAATCCTTCATTAGTGATGAGTCGGGCGTAAAAGCCAGCGCTTTGGCGGGGATCAGCATGGCATTGTTTACCTCTTTGGTGTAAATAACAATATTTGCTGTCATGCCGGGCTTTAACTTTTCATCATCATTAGGGGCATTAATAATAGTAGTGTAAGTAACAACGTTTGCCGATACCGAGGGGTGCAGACGAATATCTTTAACGGTCCCGCCAAATTGGTCGGTAATAAAAGCGTCAACGGTAAATGAGGCGCGGTTGCCTGCTTTTACATCGCCTATATCGGCTTCGTCCACATTGGCCTCCACTTCCATTTTGGTAATATCTTTAGCTATAATAAATAGGGTAGGGGTGCTAAAACTGGCCGCAACCGTTTGCCCTAAGCTTACATTTCGGTTAAGAACCACGCCATCAATAGGCGAATAGATATTTGCGTATGATAGATTCTTTTCTGCCGAACGTATTTGTGCCTGAATGCTGGCCACGCTTCCTTTTGCGGCATTTAAAGTATTCAACGCGCTGTCGTAATCGGCTTTGCTGATGGCATCGGTCTTAAAAAGTAGATCCTGCCGGTTAAAATTGTTTTTGGCAAATACCAATTGTGCCTGGGCATTCTCTAAATTACCTTTAAACTGATCGAGCGTGGCTTGTAGTAATGATTTGTCAAGTTGCGCCAGTAATTCGCCCTTTTTTACCTTCGAATTGAAATCGACATATAAGGCGGCTATTATTCCCGATATCTGTGTGCCCACAGTTACAGTGTCCACCGGCTCAATTTTTCCCGTTGCAGTTACGCTTTGCGCGATATAACCTGTGGTTGGTTTTTCGGCTACCACTTTAACAGGCTCTGTCTTTTTATGAAAGAAGATTAACCAAATGAGCAGTACGGCTACCAGTACTCCGGTTATAATTAGGGCTTTCTTTAATGTAGGGTTCATAATTATCCGGTTTATAGTTTAATGGGGATTCCCCGGTAAAAATCATATATCTTCATGGTAAGCAATTCGTTGTATTTGGCTTGTATAAAAGCCTGTTGCGCCTGCACGAATAGGTTTTTTTGCAACAAAAAATCAACGGTGTTAGCCACACCAACCTTTAGTTGTTCAGTCGCTATGCGATAACCTTCCTTGCTATATTTTAATTGTTCGAGGGCGGCGGCATACTGGCTTTTCGCGTTTTGTACATTAATAAAAGCCCGCTCCACAGTTTGCGACAATGTTATTTTGGTATTTTTGAGGTTAAGATTGGCTTGGTCCACATTTATTTTGGCTTCCTCCACCTGCGTCGTGACGACTCGTTTCGTAAAAATCGGCACCGTTAGCGTGAAGCCGAGTTGCTGGTTAAAATTGTTATTAATTTGCCCTGGAAACACTGTGCCATTGCCGCTTACCCAGCCGGTATTTAATGACGCGCCGGCAGTTAAGGTAGGTTTGTAACCGGCCCTGGCTATATCAACGCCATACTGAGCAATGTTTACGCCCAATTCCCCATTTTTAACTTCGGGACGGTTTTTCAGGGCGATTTGTTCAACGGTATGGAAGGCCGCTATTGTATCTACCGGTACTATGGTATCGGGTTTTGTAATGTCAAAATTAGCATCACTGGGCAAAAGCAATAGTTGTTTTAGGGTAAGGATGTCGTTTCGTTGAGTATTTTGCGCGTTTACCAGCGTAAACTGGTCGGTTGAGTGCTGCGCCTGCAGTTGGATGAGGGCATAACGCGCCACACTGCCTACATCATAACGCTGTTGCTCCAGTTTTACCTGTGCCGCCGATGTATTTACCAGGTCGGTATCGTAAATAATATTTTCCTTATCGAGCAATATGGCTAAGTAAGCCTGTGTTATTTGAAGGGTTATGTCGTTTTCCTGCTGAATAACATTCAAATTGGCTGATTGTACTGAAAGATTAGCCTGTAATATGGTATTGTTAATTAACCCGCCATTATACAAAGTTACATTTGAACCGATACTGTAAGATCCCGAAGCCGTGAAATCGGAACGGCTGGCGATTACATTGCCATTGGCATCTACACTGTTGGTGTTGTTATTGGCATGTTCAAAATTTTGGGATGCCGAGCCCGAAAGGTTAGGCAGCCGTGCCGCCTTGGCTAACAAATATTGCTGCTGACTGGTTAATTGCGAAAGCCGGAGCGAATTGATTTGGATATTGTTCTTTTTGGCGTAGTCAATGCATTTTACCAAATCCCAATTGATGGTTTTCCCTATTAAGGTGCTGTCCTGCGCATACAGGCGGCAAAAGCCGGTGAGCAGCAGGATCACTAAAACAATAATTTTTCTTTTTAACAACATTGCTTAGGTTGTATCGGCTAATGGTTTACAACTATTTATAATAAGGTTAAGGTAATTTTAAGCAAAATGTTTGACTTGCTGAGAGTTATAATTGTAAAGAATTGATTACGTAGGTTGCTGCCCGGCGGGGCAATAATATGGGGAGACGAAAAATAGGATAAATGGCACGCTCTTGGGTGTGGTAGGGGGCAATTAATTACCGGATTAGACATAAAAGCGAATTGTCATCCTTTAGCGTAGCGAAGGATTTTCTACGACCTACCACATGCATAGTCAACTATCTATGTCGCAGAAGGTCCTTCGCTGTGCTCAGGAAGACAAAAAGAGCCGCCGTATTTTGCCCGGGGGGGTAACAATCAGCTGATATATCCCTTCACATATTCTTTTGTTAATTCTTCTTTCGGATTCAGCAATACTTCTTCAGTAGGGCCAAACTCAATAATCTTACCCATGTAAACAAAAATGATATAGTCAGATACCCGCCGGGCCTGGCGCAGGATATGCGTTACCAGCACGATGGTATATTTTTCTTTTAAACTGATGAAAAGATCTTCAATAATAGCGGTAGAAACCGGGTCGAGGGCTGAGGTGGATTCATCGCCCAAAATAATCTCCGGGCCTACTGCCAAACCACGGGCAAGGCATAAACGTTGCTGCTGACCAATAGACAACCTTGTGGCCGACGCATTTAAGCGGTCTTTTACCTCATTCCATAAGCCGGTTGCTTTTAGTTGTGTTTCTACCAGTTCATCCAACTCGGCCTTTTTGCGGATGCCGTGGATGCGCGGACCGTAAGCCACATTATCATAAATAGACATGGGCAGGGGATAAGGGCGCTGCGAAAGCAGTCCCATTTTTTTGCGAATATGGGTTACTTCGGCATCCGGCGCGTAGATATTTTCTTTATCAACCAATACGTTGCCGGTAATTTTAATGTCGGGTGTGTTATCCAGCAGGCGATTAAACGATTTTAACAGCGTAGTTTTTCCGCAGCCCGAGGGGCCGATAATAGAGATGACACTTTTATCGGGAATGTGGATATTGATGTCTTTTAATATATGTTGGTCGGCGATATGCACGTTTAGATGCTGTACGCTGATATGCGGCGTTTGGGTCATTATATTTTATGTTTGGAATATTTTTTGATCAGGATGTCTGACAATACGGTGATTATTAAAACGATAATAGTTAGGATAAGAGCCGATGCATAGCCTCGGCCCTGCACTTCTTCAACCGGGCTACCGAGTTGGAAAAATATAGCGAGCGGTAAAGTGGCAGCAGGTTCATGCAGCGAAGTGGGTACGTTATCGCTAAACCCTGCTGTAAATAGCACCGATGCCACATCGCCAATGCCACGGCCAAAGGCTAACAATATGGCCGTAAAAATGCCCGGCCTTATTTGGCGTAACACTACTTTAGCCATTTCCCAACGGGTGCTGCCTAATGATAAAGCGGCGTCGCGTAACTCTAAAGGTACTGTACGTATTACTTCATCCAGCGTTCGTACCAAAATGGGGATCACCAACAGCGTTACCGCTATAATGCCGCCCAGCAACGAAGCTCGTATCCCGAAATAGATCATGATCAGGAAGCCGAAGGCTCCGTAAACAATGCTGGGTATCCCAAACAACACGTCGAACGCCATGCGTAAGGTGTTTGATAAAAAACGTTTGCCATCCATGTACATATTGATGTATAAGGCAACAGGTATGCTTATCAGCAACCCTAATATGGTTGCCCCGCCCGCTACATAAAGCGAGCCGACAATGGCATTAAGCACGCCACCTTCTTTACCAATATAAAAACCACCCCCGGGCGTTTTGGTAATCATATCCAGGTTCATATAAGGAACGCCTTTGTAAAATATGGTGCCAACAATCAGGAAAAAGCTACCCGCTACAATGATGGTAGCTAATACCATCAACAGCTTAAAAAAAAGTTCTTCTAATTTTCTGCGTCTCATGCGGCCAGTTTCCTTTCTAAGCGAGCCAATATTACCCGCGAAATGATGTTAAATAATAAAATAATAATAAACAGCAGCAACGCCGCAAACATCAATGCCGAATCATACATCGGTATTGAAAGCATTTCGCCATAGTTATTGGCAATAAGCGCAGGCAGGGGATAGCCGGGATCAAAAACCGAGTGCGGCACGGCTGCGTTGTTCCCGCAAACCATCAGCACTGCAATAGTTTCGCCAAAAGCACGGGAAATGGCCAGCACTGTTGCGGCAACTATCCCTGGCAAGGCTTTACGCAACACCACTTTTTTGATGGTTTCCCATTTGGTGGCGCCTAAAGATAGCGACGCGTCTTTCAGCTCCTGCGGGATAGTACGCAGCACTTCGCTGATGATACTTACGATCAACGGAAATATCATTACTGCCAAAACAATGCCGCCAGCAAGTACGCTGTACCCGGTTGAAAACTCAACAAAATGGGGCGCAATATGGTCCTGTATCAGCGGGATGATAAACAACACACCCCAAACCCCAAATATAACAGGCGGTATACCCGATAGCAGGTTTACGAAAGGAGTTAGTATCCGTTTGATCCGCGCAGGCGCATATTCAACAATATACAAAGCTGTAAGCAGGCAAAGCGGCAGGGCAATAATAATGGCGATACCGGTAACCCATAAGGTGCCCATTATAAACGGGAAAAAACCAAACAATCCTTTGAGTGGTTTCCATACGCTGGTAGTGAGCAGTGTTCCCCACGATAGCTTTTGCAGTATGGGAATTGATTTATAGTATAACCCGATACCAATAACCAATAATAACGAAACTGATGCCAGCGTAAGCACCAGCATCAGTTTCGAGAGGAGTTTGTCTTTGAGTAGTCGTATGTTCATAAATGTTGAAAAAGTTGCAGTTGTTGTAAAAAAGGTTGAAAGCGTGGTAATTGTTGTAAAGGTTAGTTGGATGTATTTCCCTTAACCCTTACAACAATTACAACTTATTCAACAATTACAACTCAATCAACCTTCTTCGCCTCCTCTTGTAATTTTGTTTTTGAAAGTGCGATGTAGCCGTTTTCGTCAACAAACTGTTGCCCGGTGGTTAGTACGTATTTTACAAATTCAATCAATTCTTTTTTCTTTGGCTTTCCTTTAAATAAAAACCCAAGGTTGCGCGCTGGTGGCGAAGGATATTTGCCTGCAGCAATGGCATCAGTTAAATTGTCGATAGTGTCATAAAAATTTTCATCGGCGTCAATTTTTCCGTTGCCGTTTACGTCGATAGGCAGGGCATGTACGCCGGCAACCTGTTTACGTGTTTTTAAATCGTACAGGTAAGCCAGGTTGTTGTAGCCTATTCCGGTAGGATCTTTTTTAACAGCCTGGGCCAATCCCGGATCGCCATAAACGCCTACGCCAAGCAGGTCCTCTTGTTTTTTGCCGAAATATTTTGCCCAGGTTTCGCCTGCACCTGCTGCATCCGAGCGGGTGTAAATGTGAATAGGAACGTTAACTTTTCCGGCCAGCTGTTTCCAGTTTTTAATATTGCCCGTAACAAACACATCCAAAAACTGGTTGCGTTTAACCCCTTTGGTTAAAAGATCAGCAGCATTCGGGTTACCGGTATTAAAGGTTGGTACTACAGCGTCTTTGGTTACATAAATGGTGTATGCGCCTTTTTTAATTTCCGACGGATCAATATCCCGTGAGGCCAAGCCAATATCCACCAGGCCCGACAATGCATCGGTAATACCTTTACCAGCACCACCTGCCGAAATATTAAACTTTACCTTTGGGTGCAGTTTTTTAAATTCATCGGCCCATTTTACAGTGATAGGATACAGAGCGAATGCGCCCGATATGCTAATGGTGCCTTCCAGATCATCGGTCACAGGTTTGGCGGCCTTCGATTTTACAAACGATGTAGCTGCTGTTAGCACTGTTATTGCCGCCAAGGCCAGTAACAATGTATTTTGTTTTAAAATATTCTTCATAATGTCTGTATTTAGAAAGTAACTTGTAACTGCACTTCCAGGATGTTGTTTTTTAGTTGAGTGGCTGTTTCTTCGCGACGGTCGAGGTAATCAACAGTGATCCTTGTCCAGTCGTTAAAGTAATAGTTTGCGCCGGCAGTATAAATTTTGGTGCGATCAGTCGTTACAGCCTTGTTCGGGTCGTAGGTATCATATTTTGCAGCCAGTTGTAGTTTTTTGGGTACTACAAAATATGCAGCCTGGCCAAACCAGCCGTCTCTTTTTATGGTGCCATCAGTGCCTTTATCATATTCGGCCTGCAGGGAAAGGCCTCCAACTACATACCTGGCGTCGAAGCCGCCACGGTTACGGGTCTGATTTTTTGCAGGTGTGCCGTAGTTGCCAACACCGTTATAAAAATCGGCCGAGACACTCAGGTTTTTTATAGGATGTACCGTAAACCGGCCGCCTAAGTCCTTGTGGTTATTGTTATCGGTAGTAACGTCGTATCCGGCGCCGTTAAATACACCGAATGAATAGTCGAAAAGATTAAAGTCGTCTAATTTTGCGAAGCTGCCGCTTATCTGAATGCCAATATCGCGGGCATTTTGGTTACCGATAACGTCTTTCGACCGGCCTACCAGCGCTTCAACTACCTGCGAACGGTCGATAAATTCTAATTGCTGGTCGGATATTAAACTTTCGAGCGAAAACGGAACTTTAAACTGGCCCGCAGTAAATTTCAAATAGCTACCTACTTTATATGATGCCCAGGCATCCACCAGTTTTACACCGGTGCCGCCGTATTCAGTGTAGATATCATACGACCAGCTGTCGGTTACATCGCCCCGGACGTCCAAACGGATACGATGCAGGTCGAATGCGTTGTTTACGCCGCTTTGTTCAAAGCCCTGGTAACGTACCTGTGCCAGGCCACTTATTTGCAGGGCCCTGCTGCCAATGGTTATACCGTGTTGATTTTCTTTATCTTTTTTTGCCTGAGCCTTAATGGCCTGGTCGGCGCGGATGGAATCGGCTTCCTGCTGGCTTAATACATTTTTTTTGATCAGAAGGTTAAGCAGATCTTCGTTTTGCTGCGCTTTTAAGCTTATGGAAGTGAAAAGTATACTCAATAGGAGTACAGTGCTGATTACGTAAGGTAATTTCATGTGTTAGTTTTAGACGTGAAAAGTTTAATGAATTGCTTGTTTTATAGGAAGAAGCAGGAGGTATTTAACAACAGCACATGCAACAACTTGTTATTAAAGGATAAGTTGATGTCGCAAAAAGCAATTGAACGTAAGGGCCTGGAGTTTTCATTTTGTTTTAAATATCTATAAAGTCTACCAATTTAGTAGTGTAAAGATATATTGAATAATGTAATCCGCAAATTATTTTTGAAAAAAGATGATTTTTTTCTTCTAAAATATTCCTAATTTATTGATTATAAGGTTTTTGTGTGTTTACTTAAATGTAAAGTTTTGTTGGTGGGTAATTAAAAATCAAGCGAATTATAGATAGTGGGTAAGGGTTTGTTCACGATTTTTTGTCAATTAACACAATTTCGGACAGCCTGCTATTGTATATTTGGTAAAGCACCCAGCCGAATGGATACAGCCATATTAAATCGTTAAACACGTTTACAATCAGGAAATTAGGCGTTAATTGGCCTGATAAAACGTAGTATGCCGAGCCGATTGGCCCAAGTACTTTTCCTATAAATCCCACCAAAATTAAGGGCCAGTATTTAGCCGGGTTGGTTGATGCGTAATAATAGGCTATACCGTAAACGCCAACCAACATCCCAATGCATTTTAAAAGAATAAGGGTAAACGTTGCCGGCGGGTTGCCAAATAAAATAAACTGCGGATGTATGGAAATTACTGCTCCCCATGATAAGTTATAAATGGTGGCAAGGAATAGGGTGAGTTTTGCCCATTTAAGTTTTGAGGACTTAGTCATTTATCCGTTTACAAATAGTTTACTGCATGCGGTCCCTGGTTAAACAACAAATCGATAATGCTCAAATTTTTCCTGAAGCCCTGACGTTCCTCAAACACCTGGAAATAGGGCTTTTGCTCAAAATCTGATTCCTTTTTCGGGCTAATGGTGTCCCGTAAGTCAACCAGCGATGGGTATGCCGCCTCATAAGTTTCGGTATAACTTAACGTCAGTTTAAGCTTTATTGATTTTAAGATAAATTGCAACAATTGCTCGTTATAATCAAAAAGGTAATCAAACCGGTTGTGGTAAAACACAGCAAACTCATCCTCATAATATTCAAAATAGGCCGAGCGCCGGTAGCAGGCCTGCAGGCTTAGCCAATGCAGGCGCTGCCACTCAAAATCGTAGCTTATTTTTACGTCCTTTATTTTGGTATGATTTTTTGAACCTTTTACAACGGGCACAGTCAGGCCCAGCACGCCATCGGGCGAATAAATATTTGCCCGGTTGCGGTAAGTTTGTTTAGGGAAATGTTCTTCCTTTTCTATCAGAATATCAGGCTTATAAGTGTTTATATTTATAAAATATTCAACTGGTGGAAGATAAAACATGGGCAGGACAGCACCTTTTTCAATCATATATTTTATGTTTGCAACAAAAATTGCACGAAAATAATGATAAATAGGTGGCTTTCAAGGTTAGGTACTTTCTTTTTATACCTGGTATCGCTGCTCCCCTTTTGGTTTTTGTACCTCGTAGCCGATTTATTGTTCGTTATTCTTTATCACCTAATACATTACAGAAAGGCAGTGGTTCGCGAAAACCTGCGTAACTCTTTCCCCGAAAAACCTGACGAGGAACGCCTGACCATCGAAAAAAAATACTTTAAATATATGGCCGATTTAATGGTGGAGACCATAAAATCGGTAAGTATCCCCGCCGATGATGTTTTAAAAAGGATGGTATGTACCAATCCGGAACTAATGGAACATTATTTTAGCCAGGGTAAAAGTATCATTGCTGCAGCGGGCCATTATTGCAATTGGGAAATGGCCACGCTTAGTTTTGGTTTTTTAACTAATGAACGGCGCATCATCATTTATAAACCGCAAACCAACGAGGTTTTTACCGATTTTTTTAACAAAACCCGATCGCGTTTTGGGGCTACCATGGTATCCATGCGGCAAACCCTGCGCAAAATGATTGAATATAAAAACGAATTAAGTTTCACTGTACTGGCTGCCGACCAAACGCCAACCCCTGCTGATGCTAACTATTTCACTGCTTTTTTAAACCAGCCAACTGCGGTATTTTTGGGGGTGGAAAAATTAACAAAGGTGCGTGACTGCGTTGTGATTTTTTATAGGATAGATTTAGTAAAAAGAGGCTATTATACGTATACATTTGTGCCCCTGGTAGAAAACCCCGCCCAGACAAAGCCCTACGAAATAACCGAAATACATGTTAAATACCTGGAATCGTTAATTAAAGAAAAACCTGAATACTGGCTATGGTCGCACCGCAGGTGGAAGATAAAGCCGCCTGTTGGTCATTAATCATTGGTCATTAGTCGTTGGGTATGTTCGATATTAAACGCGGCATAAATAACAAGTTGACTAATGACTGATGACTAATGGCTAATGACCAATGAAACTTACACAATGACTAATGACTAATGACCAATGACTAAAAAAGTCGCCGTAGTTATATTAAATTGGAACGGCGTTAAACATTTGCGCCAGTTTTTACCTTCTGTTTTGTCTTCGGTATGGCCGGACTTGGATATTATTGTAGGGGATAACGCGTCTACCGATGGCTCTGTTGAGTTTTTGCGGCAGGAGTATCCAACTATCCGCATCATCCAAAACGATCAGAACTATGGCTTTACCGGTGGTTACAACCGGGTATTGCAACACGTGGAGGCTGATTATTATATCCTGCTTAACTCAGATGTGGAGGTTTTACCGGGATGGATTGAGCCGGTGATAACATTAATGGAACGTGACCCGTCGATTGCGGTGGCGGCCCCTAAAATAAAAGCCTACAATCAGAAAACACATTTCGAACACGCTGGTGCTGCAGGTGGTTTTATCGACAGCTTCGGCTATATATTTTGCCGGGGGCGCTTGTTTTACGAGATAGAAGAGGACCGGGGGCAATACGAACAATCGGGTGAAGTTTTTTGGGCATCAGGCGCTGCTATGTTTATTAAGAAACATTGTTGGGAGGAAGCCGGCGGTTTCGACGATAGCTTTTTTGCGCACATGGAAGAAATTGACCTTTGCTGGCGCTTAAAAAATATGGGGTATAAGGTAATGTATTGCGCCCAATCTGAAATATTTCATTTGGGCGGCGGGACATTGAATGCCGAAAATCCTTTTAAAACTTATTTAAATTTCAGGAATAACCTGTCGCTGCTAAAAAAGAATCTGCCGTTTTGGAAGGCTATTTTTATTATCCCGTTGAGGATCTGTATGGACTTGATGGCTATTTTCCGCTTTTTGGGCGAAGGTAAACGAAAAGATGCGTGGGCGGTGAGCCGGGCACATCAGAGTTTTGTTTTCGGGTTGTTTGGATGGAAATCAAAGGATTTAAGGGGCTACCCTAAGGCGAAAACAGTGCCGCCAAGTTCCCAATCAAATCCAAGGGGCATGTATAACGGTAGTATTGTTTGGGCGTTTTTTATCAATAAAATAAAGTATTTTACTGATTTGGATCCGAAAAAGTTTCTTTGAGAGCGGGAAGACTTACGAAGTTTTTAAAACTTCGTAAGTCTGTTTTCCTTATTAATCACGCCCATTCTTTTATTTTATATCCTTTTTTTCATTGCCGCCATCCTTTTCATCGGCGGTTTTTTGCACCAGGTTCAACGCCGGTTCACCATCCGGAAAGTGTAAGAAAAAATCCTTTTGAGGTGCAGGTAGCTCTATCTTTTCCCTTAAAAATGCAGTGTAAATGTCGGCCAGTACGCGGCTTTTTAGTTCGGCGGTATTGGCTATGTCGTCGGCCCAAAAAAACAGTTTAAATTCAACAGCTGCTTCGGAAACATTATTTACATACACCGATGATTTGCTGGTCATCACATCATCCCGGTTGCTTAATAAATCCTTCAAAAGCGTCTTAACCTGTTCAATGTCGGCGCCGTACGCTATGTGGATAAGCAGTTCAATCCTCCGGTTATTATTGCTTAACGTCCAGTTTACTACTGTTTGAGAAATTAAGTCGCCATTTGGTATCACCACTTCCGATCCATCGCCGGTTAGTATTTTGCTGGAGCGTACACCAATTTCCTTCATTGTACCTGTACGGCTGCCAACCTCTATCACGTCGCCAATTTGAATCGGCTTTTCGAAGGCCAGGATTACACCAGATACAAGGTTATTTACAATGTTTTGCAAGCCAAAACCAATACCTACGCCAAATGCACTGATGATGATGGTTAGTTTATCGAGCGGAAAACCTGACGCAGCAATAGCCAGTAAAAAGCCTATGGAAAAAACGGCCAGCCTGATTAAAAGCGCCGAAGTGCGGTTTTTCTTTTTTGCGATGGAAAGGTCGTTAACCCGTTGTGATGAGACATCGTAAAAGTAGCTGATGATTCTTGATAATATTGATGATATCCAGATTACGGCAATAAAAATAACAAAACCGCCAACGGTGAACGAGGCGCCACCAACCGACCGAGGCTCATTTAAAAGGTCGGATATACTGTCGCTCGCCCAATCCTCCAAATTTAGGTTTTGAAACAAAAAGAACCCCCATATTATAATGGCGAAAGTACTGAGTATATTCTTAAATTTTTGCTGAACCAGGGAGTAGTCAATCCAGTTCATGATACTGCGGCCATCTTTTTTGACCTGGAATTGTAAAAACAATACTTGTATAATTATTTGCACCACAAAAAACAGGATGACCAAAAACCACAAGTTATAAACGGCTGTTACGCCTGCAATTTTGGCAAGAGTGTACCTGCCGCTTATATTTAATAAAAGGGACAGTGCTTGTACTGCAACAAATATTTTTACAGAAAGCCGGGCTTTTGGCAGCTGCTGATCGCTGTGCCTGGGTTCTTTTTTTAGAAACAGGAAGCCAGCTACTATCGAAACGATGCTGAGTATTAAAACAACATACCTGTCGACATTTGTGGTTTGTATAAACAGATTGCTTAAACCGTAAAAAATGTCGAGTATTAGCAAGCAAATAAGAAATTTAAACGATGAGGAGGGAAAATATTTTTTCACCAGCACCAACGTTAGTATCATCGGTATCAGAAAAATAGTTTCTAAAAATACTACAGGAGGGTGATCGTAAAAGTAAGGCACAATAGCAAAGGCCACCAGCAAAGCAGAGATCACCGGACTTTTATAAATATAATTTGCCTGACTCAAAATCTCAGACGGGTTTTCATGCCTTCGCGAGGTCCTTACCCGTACAAATATTATCCAGGAAATTACAACTAAAACAAAAAATAGCCCGATTATATGGGTAACCGTTTCATTTTTTACAAAGTAATTCCACAAAAAGGTGTTAAGCCTTATGGTACCCTTTAGCCCCACTTTAAAATCGTTGTACTGCAATGGGGTGTTCCATATAAAATCCGATTCGCCGGCAAATGCCCTTACTGCAAACTTTTGTATTTTCCTGTCAATCTGGTCTGTTTCATCCAGTATTCTGGTGTAGGCTGTGCTTATTTTATCTTGCAGCAGGTTTACTTTCAATAGTTTAGCCCTGTTTGATGAGTCCGTTGTACGAAACAAAAGCCAAACGGCTTTTTTGTGCGCATTAAACGAGGCCCGTACCACACTATCGGCAATATTGATTTTTAATGATGTATCCTTCGGAAACTTAATCAGGTCGGTCTGATTTTGAACCAATTTCGAATTAATGTCCTCCATATCCGACTGCCAGCCTTCCAATTGGTCCTGCATGTGGTCCAAATTATCCCTTAAAACGGCCAGATAGCGTAACGAACTCGACTTGTGGGTGTTTATCAGACTGTCGATTTTATTGATCCTCCTTAACACCTGCGGCATCGCCCCACTTATATCGGCTGTATCCAGACCTTCTGCAAGGTTGTTATCAATCTGGTTGAATGTTGTATTGTAATGCCCGAGACGCTGCAATAAACTGCTGATAGAAGTATCCGACCTGGTAAAAGACCGCATCAATGAATCGCGCGAATGCATTTTATGCCGCTCGGCGACTCTTTTTGCTATTTCCGGCCTTTTCTTTTTGTCCTGCCCAAAACTATTGATGGCGGTTATCATTAATAGTAAAAGGGTAACTATAAGCGGTAGTATAAATATTTTACGCATCAGAATATTCTATTTAATTAACAATTAATAAGCTTTCGATAGCTAAACGATAAGAGTCCATACCAAAGCCGGCAATTACACCTTTACAACTTGCAGCCAGCATGGAGGTGTGTCTAAATTCTTCGCGTTTATAAACATTAGATATGTGAACTTCAACAACCGGCGTATTGATGGCTACAATAGCATCGGCAATGGCGATGGAGGTATGTGTGTACGCCCCGGCATTTAACACCACACCATCATAACTAAAGCCAATTTGATGCAATTTATTGATAATTTCGCCTTCGATATTGCTTTGATAATAATCAATTTCAAGAGCAGGATACAGGCTGTGCAGTTGTTCCAGGTAAGTTTCAAAACCGGTATTGCCATAAATCGATTTCTCGCGAACGCCAAGCAGGTTTAAATTTGGTCCGTTTATAATTTGTATCTTCATCACTTCAAACTTAAATAAAAACATTAAAAAAAATCAATTGGATTGGCAATCGGCAATAAAAGGTTTCAGAGCGTATTTAAAGCTGGAAAGATCACTTTCGGATAACTCCATTGAGGCTTATAGCCGCGATATAGAGAAATTGTATCAATTTGCTGAAATTCAACCAAGTAAGCCGTCTCCCGAAGCTATAAAGTTAGCCGATTTGCGCCAGTTTATCGTTTGGGCAGCGGAACTGGGGATGCTACCCTCCTCGCAAGCCAGGATATTATCGGGCATAAAAGCCTTCTACAAATACCTGCTGATGGAGGACCGGATAAAAAGCGACCCATCGGAATTGCTGGAATCGCCCAAAATTCAACGCAAATTGCCGGATACTTTAAGTATTGATGAAGTAAATAAACTGATAGACGCCAATGATGTTTCAAAACCCGAAGGCGCCCGCAACAAAACGATATTAGAAGTATTGTATGGCTGCGGCCTGCGGGTATCGGAGTTAACGGAACTGAAACTATCAAACCTTTTCCTGGAAATTGAATTTATAAAAGTAACCGGCAAAGGCAGTAAAGAGCGGCTGGTACCCATTGGCGGCTCTGCAGTAAAAGCGTTAAAAATCTGGATTGATCATATCCGTGTACATATCCCCATAAAAAAAGGCGAAGAAGATATGGTTTTTTTAAACCGCCGCGGCGCACGGCTCAGCAGGGTGTATATTTTTTTAGTGATAAAACAACTGGCCGAAATTGCTGGCATCAATAAAGTGATCAGCCCGCATACCATGCGGCATTCTTTTGCCACCCACCTGGTTGAAGGCGGGGCAGATTTACGCGCGGTGCAGGAAATGCTGGGACACGAAAGTATTACCACGACGGAGATTTATACGCATTTGGATAGGGAGTATTTAAAGGGGACGATTATATCGTTTCACCCGAGGAGTTAATTTTGGTTTTGGATAACAGATTTTCATTGATTTTTATGATTATGCTCATTGTTTTTTGCCCGGTTTAATCTGCGGTCCTTCAATTATCAAATCCTACGAATCATGGTTCAGACAAACACTCCTTTTACCATCCTGTCCCGTCCGCTCATATCTTTCCTTAATTCAACGTCCTTAAAGCCTTTATCTGTTAAAATAGCAACAGTTTCTTGTCCATAACTTTCATTTATCTCAAAAAACAATAAACCGTTTGGCACAAGGTTAGCGATAGCAAAATCAGTAATGGCTTTATAAAATATCAGTGGGTCATTTTCCGGGACGAACAATGCATTATGCGGCTCAAAATCGGTTACATTGGTGTGCATTTGCATTTTATCATGCAAAGT
>Ga0206947_1076_pt1 | contig 31677 bp, 20 predicted proteins | sample Alteio_BWOrgHeat_3_FD_153239 | JGI IMG/M metagenome (GOLD analysis project Ga0206947, IMG submission 153239) | Enriched cells from forest soil in Barre Woods Harvard Forest LTER site, Petersham, Massachusetts, United States -... | ecosystem: Environmental > Terrestrial > Soil > Temperate forest > O...
TCCAGCTTACCTGGAGCTCGGGAGGCAGGAGCAAGAGATATTATGGACGGCAGCGTTGCTGCACGACGTTGAAAAATACAGCACCACCGTAATTGAGCCACATGGCAGGATAACATCAAACGGGCATGCGCGTAAAGGTGCTATGACGGCCCGGCAATTGCTTTACCGCGAAACTCCTGCGCCATTCACGATACGCGAACAAGTGGTCGGCTTGGTGCGGTATCACGGTTTGCCATTATGGGTGTTTGAAAAACCCGATCCAGCGAAAGCGGCAATAATGGCCAGTTTGGAAGTAAATACCGAATGGCTTGCTTTATTGGCTAAAGCCGATGTGCGGGGCCGTACTTGTGACGACCAGGCGGAAATGCTTTTTAAGGTGGACTGCTTTGAAGCGTTTTGTCGCGAACAAGGATGCTGGGGTGTTCCCAAGAGCTTTGCATCAAATGAGGCACGCGTTTATTATATAGAGCATGAGGGTGCGTATCCCGACTATGTACCGTTTGAGCGGCACGCGGAAGAAGTAATTTTGATGAGCGGTCTGCCGGGCGCAGGAAAAAACACTTATATCCGTCAGCATTACCCGGATATGCCGGTAATTGCGCTGGATGATATAAGAGAAGATTGGGGCATTGACCCGACCGATAAAAGCGGCAATGGCCGGGTAATACAGGAAGCCAAAGAGCAGGCGAGGGTGTTTTTAAGGAAACGCCAGGGGTTTATCTGGAATGCAACAAATACCACCCGGCAAATGCGGCAGCAACTGATTGATTTGTTTAATTCATACCAATTAAGGGTACGGGTGGTTTATGTTGAAGTGCCTTATGCCGATTTACATAAACAGAACCGCAACAGGGAAGCCATAGTACCCGATGCAGTTTTGGAAAAACTGATCAGCAAATTGGAAATACCTGCATCATGGGAAGCGCATGCTGTAACTTATCATGTTTACTAAATTCAATATAATATACCTCAACCGTAGTTGAGGTATATTACGCGTTTAATAATTAATTTATCAGGTTTGCGGCGGCAAGCCTTTATCAGCAGCAACAGCCGGGGGTGCTTTATCTGTAGCCGCTGCAGCTGGCACCGGATTAACAGGCGTCACCGGAGGCGCGGGATTTACCGTAGGCACGGATGATGCCGCAGTTTTATTTTCAGTTGTTTTAAGGCCAAGATAAGCACCAGTGCTGATACCCATCAGGATAAGCAGTTGGTCGGTAATCACTTTTTCGTCGGGTATCAGGCTTTTGGCTGACACGTATGCGATGTATATGGTGCCGATAATCACCGTCCAGATAACGTTTTGCAGGCGATGAATGCTCACTCCGTTTTCGTCGGATATAATGTCAATTAAAAATCCCCGCGATGGATAGTCCTGCTGCGGGACAATGTTGTCTGTTGTTGAATCCCTTTGACTGTTATCAATTGCTTTTGATAGAATAGTAGTGCCGGCCGTTATACCCAGCAGCGTTAAATTAACAGCAGCAAGCACAGGCGCAGTGTAGTTTTGCGGATTGGCATTGAGGTATACATAAATAAACGAACTAATAATAATTACCATCCAAAACGCCAGTTGCGACCGGCCAAGGCTAAAGGCAGGTTTAGGCTTTTTAATGTTCTGGCTTACTGCAATCGTCAAAAAATTGGTTTCGTTGAAAACCTGGTTACGGAGCATAGCCGATTTTGCGGAAACAATTACGACAATAATTGTTAAAACCGCCAAAATTAGATAATACATAACTGAAAAATGGTTAAGGTTAAAAACTGGACTAAGAACTTTATTATGAATAAGTTTAATATAAACCTATAACAAAGTTTCTATATAAAAAAGGGTAATTCTACGGTATTTTAATAGCGCTATTTAACGCGCAATACACACAAAAAACCCCGCTTTGCAATAGCAAAGCAGGGCTCTTTATCCGGAAAGGAATTATTAATTCAAATACTTGGTAATATCTTCAGACATCGGTGTAGTTTGCGAACGGAAACGGTGTATTAAATTACCATTCTCGTCGATCAGGAATTTCTCGAAGTTCCACTTAATTTCACCGGTAAAATCAGGGTTTGGGGCCGATGTTAAATATTTAAACAAGGGGTCAATATCATCACCTTTAACACTTACCTTTTGGCTTAGCGGGAAGGTAACGCCATAGTTTTTTTCGCAAAAGGTCTTAATTTCAGTTGCCGTACCCGGTTCCTGCTGACCAAAGTTATTGGCCGGGAAGCCTACCACAACCAGCTTATCCTTGTAAGTGTCGGCCAGCTTTTGCAAATCTTTGTATTGCGGGGTAAAACCACATTTTGATGCTGTGTTAACAATAAGCACCTTTTTACCTTTGTACTTCGACAGTTGGAAAGGTTTTCCGTCAATGTTAGTCAGCTTAAATTCATAAACCGGCGTCGAAGGGGCTATGAATAATAAGGCTGCAATTAAAGCAAGTATTTTCATGATTTTAAATTGTTGGTTTCTTAGTGATTTACAAAGGTAAAATTAGCCAATAAAACCCCTTGTATTCAAATAAAAATCTTCTTTTTGTGTCATTTTTTGCTTTGTAACAGTATTATTCCCTTTAGATTCATCCAGATCATCTTTTTTAAATTTAACGGGAGAACTCCTCAAACGCGGCCGATTCTTCATAATAAAGTATACCGGTTTTGGCATCATTTTTAAAATCGCTTAAAAGGTGTTTTTTTTATAACCGGGGTTTTATTTTCAATTTCCAAAAATTCGGTTGCACTTGCCGTAAACACCCTTATTGAAGCATCAAAATCAAAAGACAACAAACCTCGGCCAGCATAATCGTTTTGGGTTGTATTTCAATAACAGGCAACATCAAATCGCGGCTTACTATAATTACCTGGTGACGCGTTTCAAAACCGATAACAGATACCACTAAATCGTGCTGGACTGGCCTTACATTAGTTAAATAAAGGTACCTTTGTCATTTGTTTTTCCGCCCGCAAAGCGTTGTTTACAAACACGCCGGCATCGGCAACGCGCTTTTTGCTGTCAGCATTAAATACGCCGCGCGAAATGGTATATTGACCAAAACAGGCAACTGGCGGCAGGAAAAGTAAAATAGCGTACAACCTAAACATAGTCAAATATAAACTGAGCAATTAGTTTGTTTTTTGGCGTGTTTATAAAAAAAAATTTATTTTATATTAAACCTTATTTAAAATCGTTGTTCTTATAGTTAGTTAAAAACATTTTTATGAAAAAAATCCTGACAATTATTAGCTGTGTTATCTTATTAGCAGCATCTTCCTGTACTAAACAGTACGTTACCCCTAATCCAAACGAAACGCTATATGCTACCGTAAACACTACCGACTGGGCGCTTTATTCTGATGGGAAATCGTATTCTGCTTCGGTGAATGCGCCTGATTTGAATAGCGACTTCGCTAAATTTGGCGGCGTAATAGTAGCTATATCGTATGCCGATGACGTTTATGAACAACTGCCCGAAGTTTATAACGGTACATCGTTTAGCTACACTTACAACCAGGGAAATTTAACACTTTACGCTCAATCAGCTGATGGCTTAACGCCAATTAAGCCAACGCAAGCCATTAAAGTGAAAATTATTTTGGTAGCGTCTAACTAAAACCGTTTAGGAGAAATTCTTTCTTTTTGTAGCAAGCCCGTATAAATAAATTTATACGGGCTTGTTGGCTTTAAATGCTTTTACGCTGATTATAAAACCTTTATCTATAAAAATCGTAAAAGCACGTTCACCTGCTAAATGACAACTGCAAAACTCAAGGTATTTAACGCTTGCTTCCCGCTATTTTGGGGAATGTGCCTGCTGTGCAGTTTTTCGGCTTACGGACAATTTAAAACCGTCAAATTTTCATCGCTAACCATTAATGACGGGCTTTCGCAAAGTAATGTCAAATACATCACAAAAGATCATAAGGGTTTTATGTGGTTTGCTACTGACGATGGCTTAAATCGCTACGATGGTTATAATTTTGTGGTTTACCGGCACGATCCTTTAAATAAACATTCGTTAGCTGCCAGCAACGTCGCTCTGGTTTTTCAGGATAAGGCCGATAATATCTGGATTGGGACCACAGGCGGGTTAAGCCTGTATAACCGCGATAGCGATTCATTTGTAAATTATAACTCCACTAAAAATGATCCTTCAACGCTCACCAGCGGCGATATTAATTCTATTTTTCAGGATAGTAAGGGGAATATCTGGGTAGGAACCTATTCGGGCTTAAACTTATTGAATCAAAAAAAAGGTACGTTTACGCGTTTTTTTTACACCAAAAACAGGGATGATATTGCAACGCACCATATCAACTCAATAGCCGAAGATGATGATGGTAGCCTATACCTGGCAACCGGAGGCGGCCTTGTGCAGTTTAACTATACCACCGGACATACGAAAATATACAGCCATGGGGCCGCAAACAGCCTAAGTAACAACCAGATTAACACGTTGTTAGCCGGAACCGGTGGACGCCTGTATGTAGGAACCGTTGGCAGCGGGCTTGATGTTTTTGATACAAAAACAAAACTGTTTAAAAACTTTTCGCACCAGGCAGCCAATCCCTATTCGTTGGTGAATAACAATGTGTTTGCTTTGGCGACCGATGCTGATAGAAAACTATGGGTTGGTACTGAAGACGGCTTAGACCTTTTTGATGAAGATAAAGGAACCTTTACCCGTTATATAGGCGAAGATAAGTTTAACACTAACGAAAATAACTCTATTGGCTATGTTTTTAAAAGTGATGGCATACTGTGGATTGGCACTTACGAATCGGGGGTGCGTATTTATGACGCCAATTTATCATCTTTTGCCCACCTCTATAAACTCGCCGGCGATTCAACGGCTTTAAGCAATAATATAGTTACTTGTTTTTCTGAAACCGGCAATGGTTTCTGGTTGGGAACCGATGGTGGAGGGCTAAATTTTTTTAATCCCCGCACCCGGTTATTTACACACTATTACCCCAACGCCCACAATAAAAATTCTGTAAGCGGCATTCACATACTCGATTTGCTACAGGCTAAGCAAAATAATTTATGGATAGGTTATTATGATGCCGGCCTCGACCTGTATAATAGCAGCACAAAAAAATTCACGCATTATTCTGTTGGCCCTAAGGCCAACCAGATTAGTGGCGACATAGTTTTTGCCCTTGAAGAAGATAAGGCGGGCGACATTTGGGTGGGCATGGATAATGAGGGAGTAAATGTCATCCATCAGCAGAAAGTGGTAAAACGTTTTAAATACACACCCAATGACACCGTTCACTCGTTGTCGAACAACGATGTGCGCACCATTTATCGCGATCGCGAGGCTAATATGTGGATTGGGACTTTTGGCGGGCTAAATTTATATGATGCCGCCCATGATAATTTCACTCATTATAGAACAGATAACGGCGGCTTAACCAGCAATATTGTGATTTCGGTATTTGAAGACAGCAGGGGGAATATATGGGCAGGGACGCTGGGGGGTGGCCTGAATTTATTTAACCGAAAAACGAAGACTTTTTCGGCCTATGCTTTTCCTGATGGATTAAGCTACTCCATTATCAACGGTATTACTGAAGACGATAAGGGCTTTTTATGGATTAGCACTAACAGCGGACTCATTAGCTTTAAACCGGGAAGTACGGTATTCAGAAAATACACAACCTCGAACAACCTGCAGGGCTATGAATTTTTTAGAGGCTCGGTTTTAAAAGCCAAAAACGGCACACTGCTTTTTGGCGGCCATAATGGCTTTAACATGATTGACCCAAGCCGCCTCGCTGTTAATAAATATGCCCCAACTGTGGTATTCACCGATTTTCAGCTGTTCAATAAAAAAGCAGCTATCGGGCCCAATTCGGTGCTTAAAAAATCTATTACGCAAACACAGGTTATCCGGCTCAATTACAATCAATCGGTTTTTACTATTGAATACAGCTCTTTAAACTTTACCCTTCCGGGGATGAATACGTATGCGTATAAATTAGAAAATTTTGAAAACGACTGGAATTACGTTGGCGCTCAACGAAAAGCTACCTATACCAACCTTAACCCCGGCGAGTATACTTTTAAAGTAAAAGCAGCAAATAATGATGGCTTATGGAATACTATCCCGGCCGAAATAAAAATAATTGTTATTCCGCCATATTGGATGACCTGGTGGTTTAGGGTTTTGCTATTTGCAATAGCTGCTGGGGCGGTTTACGGCTTTTACCGTTACCGCTTATACACAGTTAGAGCGCAGCAAAAGGTGTTGGAGGAATTGGTGGAGGTGCGTACTGCCGAGGTAGTTAAGCAATCGGAAGAGTTGCAAACACAATCGGAAGAATTACAGGCCCTGAACGAAGAGTTGCAATCACAATCAGAGGAATTGCTAACCCAATCAGATTATCTGCAGGATATAAACGGCAAACTGCAGGAACAACGGGAGCAGGAATTGCAGGCCCGCGAGGAAGCCGAAAAGGCCAATAAAGCGAAAAGCGTTTTTTTGGCTACAATGAGCCACGAAATCCGCACGCCGATGAACGGAGTGCTCGGTATGGCATCGCTGCTTTGCGAAACACCGCTAAATACCGAGCAACGCGAGTATGCCGATATTATCCGCATGAGCGGCGAGATATTACTGAATGTAATTAATGATATCCTGGATTTTTCGAAAATAGAATCGGGCCAAATGGAACTCGATTTGCAGGAGTTTGACCTGCACCAATGTGTTGAAAACGTGCTCGACCTGTTTTCGGAAGCCGCAGCTAAAAAGCAACTCGACCTGTTATATCAGATAGATAATCGCATCCCAGCCAGGTTAATCGGCGATCAGTTACGCATTCGCCAGATATTAATAAACCTGGTAAACAATGCCATAAAATTCACCAGTAAAGGCGATATTTTAATTGAAATAGCTCAGCTGGAAACAGCAGGAAGGGATATAAATCTTGGCTTTAAAATTAAGGATACCGGCATTGGTATACCAGGAGATAAACTTCCGCGATTGTTCAAGGCTTTTTCGCAAGTTGATGCCACCATAACCCGGCAACACGGCGGTACCGGCCTTGGCCTGGCAATATGCGAACGTTTGGTTGAGCTAATGGGCGGCCGCATAGCTATTGAAAGTATACCGGGAAAAGGTACAACGGTAATTTTCAATATAAAAAGCACAACAGTCCCTAACGAGGACAGAAAAAATGCGGGCTTCAATTTAGCCGGACTGGAAGGTAAGCGGGTATTATTAATAGACCGTAACGAAACGGCACTAAAAATTTGGGGAGAGCAGCTAAAGCAACTGCACTTAAGCCTTGTTACTACCACAACCACAAATAAGGCCCTGAACATTTTGGCGGGAAATGAAAAATTTGATTTGGTGATTGCAGGCACCAACACTGTTGGCGCCGACACCCTTGAATTAAATAAGGCCATAAAAAATGTAAACCCCGATATACCAATAATACTACTGTGCTCGGTAACCGAGAAAAATAAAAACCAGGACCAATTTGCCCGGGTATTGTTAAAGCCTGTTAAACAGCAACAGTTATATAATATTATACAATCCGAGTTGCTGCATCGGGAGCCGGCAACATCCGAAAAGACAAATACGTCTTTACTATCAGAACATTTTGCCGAAAAATTTCCAATGAATATCCTGATTGCGGAGGACAACCTCATCAATCAAAAGCTAATTACCAAAGTGGTTTCAAAGCTTGGTTACCAGCCAACGGTGGTAAACAACGGTAACCAGGTGCTTGAGATAGTTGACCCCGGATTTTTTGATGTGATTCTGATGGATGTGCAAATGCCCGAACTGGATGGCCTTGAAACTACCCGCATCATTCGGCACCGCGATATAAAACAACCCTACATTATAGCCATGACAGCCAGCGCCATGGCCGAAGACCGCGCCGATTGCATGGATGCCGGCATGAACAACTTTGTATCAAAACCCATAAACATACAGGATTTGGTTGCGGCACTGGAAAAATCCTTTTCGGCCCCTACGGTAGGGGCGAATTGAATTCGCCCCAGCCATGCGCTCAACCATACCGTCCATTGTTTTTCAATGCTTTATCAAGGGCAAATGCCATTCGCCCCTACGGATTGGCGTAAATCATACAACAACCATCGCCCTTCGGCAATTTCCGGTGCTTTTAATTTCAACAGCTTCATAAAATCTTCTACACCGACAGGTTCATTGCCATTGGCATGAATTAATACCACACTACCCGGATGTACCCGCTGCCCCTTGGCTAACCAGGCATCGGTCCCGATGGGAATTAGCCCGAAACCTGTGATTTTATAAACCAATTGCTGATCGGATACCAATCCCGGAAAACGGAAAAAAACCGAAGGAACCAATCCGTTTTTAAGCATGGCCTTTTCTGTTTCCAACACCTCATAGTTAATATCAGTTCCGGCTTCCAATAAAAAATTTTGCTTTAATGGCAGGGTTTCGCTAACGCGATGATTAAAAGAATGGTTAATCCAGGTGACATCAATTTCGCTGTCGGCCTGCATTTTCTTAAGCCATTCCAAATCCTCCGGGTGCTGCCGCATCCATACACCAGTAATGGAAAGAGCGATGGGTGCAGGGTCTTTTTGTTTTTTGAACGTGCCTGCAATAGTGGTAAATATACTTCTATCCAACGGCCGGTGCGACGGACAAAGATCGGCCGTTAAGGTTATCCCCCTTTCGCCGGGTTGGCCACTTGTAACCCCCGCATCCTGTAAATTAACCGATTGTTTTTCGGCGCGGCGCAAGGCTTTTTCGTAAGCTGTGTTTTTAAAATGATCGTTTACCTGCGCTAAGAAAGCAGGTGTAATGCTATAATTCCCGGAGTCTTCAATTTTGGTTTCGAGCGTTTGGGGGTTCACCATCAGGAAAAACGTTTTACCGTCATTTTCGAATCTGCGGGCGATGATCCATTCCTGCCTGTTTTGTTTGGTCCATCCGTAGTAAACCTGATAGTGGACGATGTTTAAATAATTAGGCTGTGATAGGGCGGGACGATAGAAGGCTATCGTGCAAACAGTAAGAAGGATTAATTTATTAAACAGCAATTTCACAGGTTAAATATAATGGGCAATTGTAAATATACCAGAAAAACCGTTTCAAATTGTCATTGCGAGGCACGAGCAATCTGGTCGGCACGCATAGCTACTATACAAAGTTCAGCGATTGCTTTGTCGTTCCTCCTCGCAATGACAATTTTCTCTATTTTTATTTATTAATTTTGAACCATGACCCGTCTATCCATCAATATCAATAAAATAGCTACCCTGCGTAATTCGCGTGGCGGCAATAATCCCGATTTAATAAAGGTTGCCTTAGACTGTGAACGGTTTGGCGCTCAAGGCATCACCGTGCACCCACGTCCCGATGAGCGCCATATACGATATAGCGATGTTTTTGAGTTAAAAAAGATAGTTACAACCGAGTTTAATATTGAAGGTAACTGCCAGGAGCAAAAGTTTATAGACTTGGTATTAGCCAATAAACCCGAACAGGTTACCCTTGTCCCCGACGTATTAGGGCAAATTACCTCCAACCATGGCTGGGATACGGTTGCCAACCAACAATATTTAAAGCAAATGATTGCAGTATTTAAACAAGCGGGGATCCGTGTTTCGATATTTGTTGATCCAATTGTCGAAATGGTAGAAGCAGCTGCCACAACCGGCACCGACCGCATTGAGCTATATACCGAAGCCTATGCGCACCACTATCACCAAAACCGCGAAGCGGCTATTGCGCCTTACGTAAAAGCAGCTGAAGTCGCGCAAAAAATCGGCCTTGGCATCAATGCCGGCCACGATTTGGATTTACAAAACCTGAAATATTTTGCGCAAAACATTCCCGGTTTGGATGAAGTGAGCATTGGCCACGCGCTCATTAGCGATGCGTTGTATTATGGGTTGGAGAACACAGTGCAAATGTACTTGCGGCAACTGAACTCGAATTAAACGAATTTACAGAATTTTTGGAATTTTACGTGGGTCTTTAAAAATCCTATGAATTCCAAAAATTCATAGAATTCGAGTTCTATCGGATAAGCGTTAAACTTCCCGAAATCAATTTGCAGCCCGCGCTTAAGCCAATGGTATAATAATACACGCCCGCAGGCAGGGCCTTGCCATTATACGTACCGTTAAAAGGAACAGCATAGCCGATAGAATGATAAACCAGTTGTCCGCCGCGGTTAAATATTTGCACAACAGCCGCCGGGCTGTCTTCGATATTGTTTATTTTCCAGTAATCGTTAACGCCGTCGCCATTTGGTGTGAAAGTATTGGCAATATCGGGGAGGTTCCCGCTAACATCTACTTGTGCCAGGGTACGGGCGCTTTCGCAGTTGTGATAAAACCGGCTCACATAATAACTGGTACTTTTAGTTGCCTTGATGTTAAAAGCGCCTGTCGGTTGTTCGTCAACAGGTGTTGAACTTGCTGCTGATTGATATAACCGGTAACTGGAACCCGGAGAAGTGTCTAACACGCGAATCACTGCATCGGCCGGAAGGCATAGCTTTATGCTGTTTACCGAAGGCGGCACAAGTATGTCATTTTGATCAGGCATCAGCACAGGGCCATAAGTTTGTGTGCAGGTATCACTGCTGATGGCGACCAAAGAATAAGTTCCGGCGGGTACGTTTTTCAGCGTAACACTATCGCTCCAAAGCTTTCCGCCGGCATCAGTCCATGCATAAGTAATGGTTCCTTTATCAGGATTTAGCGGGTTTAATCCTGTAACGTAACCTAAACTATCCCCGCAAACGGGGTTTTTAACGATTACCCTGCTCGTATCCAGGTCAAACTTACTTAAGATCTGGAAGGCGCTGGTGTCGATGCATTCGCCATTACTAATGGCAAGCCGGTATTTTCCGGCTTTAGCATTCAGCAAATCAGGTTCGGTACCAACAACATTTCCCTGCTCATCGAGCCATTTAAGGGTAGCTGCGCTGTGAACCGTAGCGCCGGTAATGGAGCCAAGGCCACCGCAGGCTTGTGTGATTTTTATATTGTCGGTAATTATTTCGGTTTTGGTAAACTCCGAGCTCGAATTATTATAGGTCGCGTTGGCAATTACCGTGCCCGATAGTGTGCCGTTAAAAGCCCAGTTTCCATTTGCATCGGCAGTTACCGACGCAAAATAACGTTGTGGAGCACATGTTTTACATATATCGCTATAATACAGTTCAATTTCGGCATTTGGAGTGGCAGTGCCGGTTAAGCTATTAGCGGTTATTTTTGTGATATAACATTGCGAATGCTGATCGTTACCGTCCAAGTAGTAAATTTGGTTATTGGTAGTACAAAAAAAACTGTTTTTGGTGACCGTTAAATAATTGGTAAAACCAACGGTACCCGAATTTTCAGAAAAAATAGGCGCACTATAACCAACGTAGTTTGCATCGTTCACATCGCTGCTGCCAATATGCACTTCCCTGCATATTTGAATATATATCCTGCCAGATGAAGTGGCTATTTGCTTTAAGCTTTTATCAACATTAAAATAATTTCGAAGTATGTTTACCGGCCCGCCCGTATGTGTGAATCCGAGCGATACCACATGGGAACCCGAGCTGCAAATTATATTATTTTCCATATTTACAACCGTATTGGTATTAATTTTGGTTGCAATAATGTCGTTGGCGCACTGCAGTTCAACCGTAGCGTTGTCAATGGCCGCTGTAAGGTTATAATTAACGCCCGACAAGTTGTGTTTAAAAAATAAAGTAGCAAGTTTGGTATTGTTATCCCATTCAAATCCTATCCCTTTAGCAAATAAGTTTCCTTCCGCAGGCGTTTCTCCGCCTATAATCATATCTCCGTAAACGTTTCTAATTGAGGGCAAAAAATCATCGGTCACCGTTAGTCCGTCAGGCTGTATACTAAAAAAATTGCTTTTTAATACAAACCCCGTGCTTTCCGAGCCGAAATTGTTGATAAGCAGTGGGTTAAAAAAACCAGCAAATACGTTTCCTTTTCCCACATCGCCAAACTGAACATTGTTGGTCCCCGATATACTGATACCCACGGGGTTGCTAAACTTTTTGAATAGATTAACCAGTTTAAAATAAAGGCCATAGAATTCTAAATTGGTTTGGTTAGTAACCGTTATTGCTGTATATCCAAATTGATCCTTACTATCGAACAAAAAAGCAACTTTGGCATTGCTAACCCCGAACGGTAAGCCAGGCTGGGTGCTGCCATCAATTACCAAATTTGATGAAATAACCGGCAAAGCGCTTAATATAGTGATACTTCGCCCGGCTTCGCTAACATCGGCTATATTAAAATTGATATAATCCTTAACCGCGCTGCCATTGGCTGCCGCTTGTATAAGTGCATCACGAAACGTGCCCGGGCCCGAATCGGCATTACTGGTAACCACAAATACTGCAGCCAGTATTTTGGAGCAGGACAACAGCAATACAAAAAAAAGGAGGTATCTTTTGTGATGCATTAATTGCTAATTAATGCTAAAATAACGATTTAGGGGGAAATAATAATAACACTACCTGATAATTGTTAAACTTCCAGAAAGAATTTTACAACTGGTACCCAGGTTTATCACATAATAATAAACCCCTGCAGGCAGTTTTTTGCCGTTAAACGTACCGTCGAACGGGCGGGAATAACCAATGGAATTAAATACCAACTGACCGCTGCGGGTAAATACCTGTACGTTTACTTTGTTGTTGCTGCTTTGCAGCTTGTCAATTTGCCAATAATCGTTAATGCCATCGCCGTTTGGGGTAAAGGCGTTCCTGATATCCGACGCTGATAAGCCTACTGATACATGCACTTCTGTGCGCGGACTTTCGCAATTACCATCTGCCTGGGTTATGTAATAGCTTGTGTTACCGGTTACGTTAACTTTAAAATTACCTCCCTTTTGCTCCTGGATAACGTTGGTTCCGGATGGGCTATCGTAAATTCGGTAGCTTGATGTTGAAATTGTATTACTTACTTTAATTATGGCTAAACCCGGGCCGCATAAACTTACATCAGGAACAGATGGAGCGGGAATAACATCTGTATCCTCGCCCACGTTGTAGGGAATTACTAAAGTGCCGCACCTCGAATCGGTTACCTCCATGGTGTAGTTACCCGCGGCCAGTTGAGCAAGCGTTGTTGTTGAAGCGATGGCGCTTCCCTCGGCATTGTTCCACGTATAGGTATATGGCGGCACACCGCCGGTTATGGTGGCCGCGCCGATGCTGCCGTTGTTTAACCCGCATTGATCGTTAGTTACCGGGCCTTGCGCTGCTACTTTCAGCTCATCAATTTCATCAACCGTATAACTGCCGTAAAAGCTTTCGCAACCGTACTGATCGGTTAAGTAAAGCTGATAAACGCCGGGCGCAACGCCTGTCAGGGCCGCATGTGTGCCCATATTCTGATTGTTGCTATTAACCCAGCGCAGGCTCTTAACAAGGGCATTGGCGGTAACCGTAACAGAGCCGTTGTTAGCCTTATAACATGATGGTACAATTACACTTCGGTAAACCGGAAATACGGTGGGCGCCTGCCTGTCGATATGATACGTACGGGTGATATTGCTACAGCCAAAGTCATTAGACGCGGTTAGTACATAATTGCCGGGCGGTATATTCGTCAGGTCGGCGGTGGTGGTAACGGTATTATTTGTACCATCATTCCATACGTATTTTGTTGCGCCTGTTACCTGTATGCCCGTTACTGAGCCATTATTTAGCCCGCAACTGGCAACGGCTACTATTGCTTTGGAATCATCAATGGTAACAGCATTGGTTTCGGGTATCAAAATAGCTGCACTGTAAACGGGGCCGCATTGGGTATCGTCGGTTACCTGTAATTTATATACGCCGGCAGGTTGATTATGAAGATCGATACCTGTACCCACCACTTGCGATTGACTGTTGAGCCAGCTATATTTTAATGTACCTGCACCGGTTGCGGTTATATTGGTGATAGCGCCGGTAGGCTGCCCGCATAAAGTGGATTTAATAGTTTGCTTTGATTGGTCGATATTGGGGCCATTGCTGTTTTTTAAAGTGATGGGACCATAGTTAACAGTACATCTGTCGAGGTACGAAATCCCGAGCAAATATGTTCCGGCCGCAACGTTTTTTAAATCCAAATCTGTGCCTGCAACGTTGCCGCCTGCATCTGTCCATTTATAGGTATACACATTGAATATCCCGCGCGCAAAGGCGTCCTTAAATATGTTATCATTATCCAGGTGAATGCCGGTAATTGAGCCGGAGGCTTCACTGCATACAGGCTGGGTAATTTTCTTATTGCTATCGTTTATGATGGGAGTAGCATCTAATATGGTGAAAGAAAACTGGCTGGAGCATGTGCCGTTTATAGCGGTTACCGTATAGTTGCCAGGCTTCAGGTTGTTTACATCGACCTGATTGCCTACGGTTTGATTGTTGGAGTCTTTCCACAAATATCCGCCGGTATTTGTAAAAACCGATCCGGTAATTTGGCCGCCGTTACCGCAGGCGTAGTGTATAACATTAGCGCCGCCGTTTAAATTGGCCACACTTGTAAATAATGAGGTAAATCCATTAACAGTAGCAGAAGCGATAAGTCCTTTTTGTACAGCGCCACTATAAGTCCAGTTGCCGTCGGCGTCGGCGTTGGCAGTGCCAACGTAAGTGAGGGGCTGGCAATATTGACAGTCGTCATCCTCAAACAATTCAACCTGTGATAAAGGGGTGGCTGTGCCCGATACCGTTGTCGGGGTTATTTTACCAATATTCACTGCTGGTAAGGGCATATCTGGGTCGCCGGTTCTGGCCAGCGATCTCCACACTGCAGGATCATCCACACAATAAATGCTATTGCGCCGTATTAATAACGATTTTGCACTGTACAGCGAAAACTGCGACCCATAAATAGTATTACCATCGTTATTACCCTCGCCACCCACTTTTATAACATCATTTGAACGGAAACTAATGCTCGACAAATTCTTTTCTGAAGTTGCAGATGTTGCCTCGTACAATAATTTATTCCCCTGGAAAGTTATGGGGCCTGTGGTTTTGGTGGCCACAACGGTGTATGGGTATTGAATTTTATTGTTCAGGATTTGAAAAGTATAAGGACAATCATAGTAATCGGGGTTAACACTCGGGGTTTTATAGATGTTGAAATAAATAGCATCTAACTCATAGATTAAAGGGTTGGGTATTTTTACCGGGTCTCCGTTCACATCATAACCGATATAATTATTCCCGATCACGAAATTGGAGGTAAATAATTTGTCGCCGGTTGAATAGTAACTGTCGCCACCTAAATAATATGCACTGATAACGTACAGGCAGTTATTGATAACGTTTCGTTGGGTTACCTCCGGGCCGCCTATGTCTATTTCGCCTTTACAATAGCTCAGGTCAATTCCCCAGTTAACATCGCCACGCAATGTTTTTCCATCGGGTTCAACTCCAACAAAATTCGAGAGAAATTTAAGGTTATTCACGCCCGAAGCTGTTTCACTTCTTCCGTCGGTTATGGAAATATTATTGGTATAAATAACATGGCCGTTGTTACTTAATACATTACCCTTTCCCGAATCGCCTATTTGTATATTACTGCTTGTTTCAATGTAAATAGCCGAAAACCCGGCTCGCTCAAGTGTTGTTGGGGCGTTAACGTTGCGCCCCAGGAAATCACGTACATATAAACCATATAATTCGAAGCCGCTAACGTTAACTATTACAAAGGCATTAAAACGGCTGTCCTGATTTTCGGGTTGCAGTATAATTTTGGCATTGCTAACGCCAAAATTGCTGCCGGGCTGTGTGGTTCCGTCAATCACCAGGTTTGATGAGATATCAGGCAATTGCGTCATTATCGTTATTGTTCTCCCCGACTCACTTAAATCGGGCAGGTTGAAATTGATATAATCCTTTTCAGTAGTGCCATTGGCTGCAGCCTGAGTTAGGGCATCGCGCAGCGTACCCGCTCCCGAATCGGCATTGCTGGTAACTGTAAATACCGCAGCAGACGATTGGAAACAGGAAATCATTAAAATAAAAAGAAAGAGCGTCTTACTCTTATACACAGCGCGGTTTATTAACGCTAACTTAAGGTTTTACGATCAATAATAAAAGAAAGCCGAATTAAAGAGTGTATGAAAATATAGAATGTAAGAAATTGACATTCCAAAAAGGCATTGGTTCGGTTACCTGATAATTGTTAAACTTCCCGAAAGTATTTTACAGCTTGTACCCAGGTTTATCACATAATAGTACACCCCCGCAGGCAGTTTCTTGCCACTAAAAGTACCATCAAACGGATGCGCATAGCCAATGGAATTAAATACCAGCTGCCCGTAACGGGTAAACACCTGTATACTGGCTTGCGGATAGCTTTCAATACTGTTAATTTTCCAATAATCGTTAACACCATCGCCATTGGGGGTAAAGGTGTTTACAATATCTTTTGCCGATAAGCCAACGGTTACCTGCATTTCGGCACGCTCGCTTTCGCACGTACCGTTTAGCTGGCTAATATAAAAGCTTTGATTAGCCGTTACATTCACTTTAAAACTCCCGCCTTTTTGTTCATCAATAATATGCGGACTGGATGGATTATCATAAAGACGGTAAGTTACGGATGCCTGGGCGTTATTAACCCGAAGCAAGGCATTGCCTGCACTGCAAAGCTGCACGTTGGATGCCGATGGCGCTGGTATGTTTTCGCTATCTTCAGCTATGGTGTAAGTAATATCCACATTGCCGCAGCGGGTGTCAACCACATTTAAAATATAAGTGCCTGCCGAAAGATTGGATATGGCGTTAGTAGCGGCAAGCGGATTATTATTTACATCGCGCCATTGATAGGTATAAGGCGGTAAGCCGCCGGTAATAGTTGTGGCGCTAACTGCACCTGTGCTTAATCCGCATTTATCGGTGGTAACGGTGCCATATAAAGCTACCGTATATTCAGGAAACTCCCGGACGGTGTAACTATTATAGAAACTTTCACAACCATTTTGGTCGGTTAAATAAAGCTGGTAAACACCAGGCCCAACGCCGGCGAGCGTGGCTTTGGTGCCCACATTTTGTCCCTGGCCGTCAACCCAGCGCAGGCTTTTTACCGATGAATCGGTTGTAATTTCAATCCACCCATCATTCCCCTTAAAGCACGATGTCATAATCAAACTGGCATACACCGGAAATTTGGTAGCCAATTGCTGCCCGATGTGATACGATTGACTGATTTTACTACACCCAAAACCGTTAGAGGCAGTAAGCACATAATCGCCGGGTGGCATATTCAATAAATCGGGTGTTGTGGTTGCGACGGTATTGTTGCCATAAGCCCAAACATATTTAGCAGCGCCGGTAACCTGTATACCCGTTATCGAACCATTATCCAATCCGCACATAGCAATGGTGGTTTGGGCTTTTGACTCATCCATGGTGATGCCGTTTGTTTCGGGTATGACAATATCCGTCGTATAAATGGGGCCGCACTGGGTGTCGTCGGTAACCTGTAGTTTGTAGGTGCCGGCAGGTTGATTAAGTAAGTCTTTATCGGTGCCTACTGTTTGGTGGTTGCTATCCCGCCAGATGTGTTTTAGCGTTCCGGTGCCGGTTACCGTAATATTGGTGATAGAGCCGGTTGATTGGCCGCAGTTAGTGGATTGGATGTTTTGTTTGGTTTGATCGATATATGGCCCCGGTGTATTTTTAAAAATGACAGGCCCAAATGTTATTGAACAGCCAGTTACTGCACCGGTAACCATAAGCGTGTAATTTCCCGGTGTTAAACCCGCAATGTCGGCGGTAGTCCCAATCTCTTTTGAGTTCTGGTCTTTCCAGCTATAGGTTAGTTTTTCATTTTGATTAGAAATAGCCGTTATGCCAGAGATGGCCCCGTTTTTGTTACAGGAAGGGAATTGACGTTTAAGGTTTGATGTGTCAATTTTTGGCCGGTTGTCGACAATCGTAATCCAATTTGATTTTACGCCGCAGGCGCCTGAACCTATCTGAAGTTGATACAAGCCAGGCGGAAGGTCATTAATATCTGTAGAAGTAGAAATCACATTGCCCTCCTGATCAACCCATTGTACACCAGAAGCGTTGTAAAACTTAAAGCCTTTTATCGAACCGCTTTTATCACCACACTTTGGTTGGGTTACAATTAAATTTGTGGAGTCTATTTTTGGCTGTGTAAAATGCGATGTTTGATTGCCATAGATTGCCGAAGCCACTACACCGGGCGGTATCACTCCACTGTAAGACCAATGGCCCTGGCTGTCGGCCATTACAAAGGCAAAGAAAAACTTTGCACCGCAATAAGGGCAGTCACTCCCTTCAGCCGTGTTATAAAATAATTCCACCCGTGCTCCCGGTGTCGCTGTTCCTGAAATGCTGGCACTCGTGTAATTATCTATTTCTACTTCAGGCAAAGGTTTTGGATACGCAATAAGATCATGCATATTAAAGTAGTTTCTGCTTTGACAAAAAATGCTGTTTTCCGAAATCACCACATGGTCAGCCAATTGTTCCAATATTGCATTACTAGTATAGCCTATCACATTTCCCTCCCCGGGGTTGCTGCCGCCCACGGTTGCGTCAATACCTACCTGCAGCCAAATTGCAGTAGGCGCCCAGCCAAGAGAGTATTTCACATAATCGGGGGCGAATTGATAAAAATCTATTGTGCCTGTTTTATCTGTTTCGATGGAATTTCCCTTTATATCGACATCTCCAAAACCCGACACCATAATACCCGTAGCCGAAAAATTTTCTATCAGATTGTTAATTATCGTACCATGCATCCTCCCGGTACTCGGTGGATCGTAGTGCCCCGATTCCACATCAATTCTTCCCTGGGACCAAAATTCCGGAGATGACGAAACTCCGGTATAGTCGGTGCCCATTTTATTATTATTTATTATATACGTCCAATCCTTATTCCAGTTGTACATATTTAAAGTTAATGATCCGCCAAGAAAATTGCCTTCCGCAGGTGTACCTCCAACTACAATGTTTAATGTATTGTTGACAGTAATGCCCGTTGTGTAACCTGTAACGCCATCGGGTAAATAGCCTATCATATTTGATTTTAAGGATAGTGATTTACAGCTGTCTATTTCAACCTTTCCATTTGGCAACAAGCAGTGTTCAATGTCCACGTCAGTCGAATTGCTTACTATTAACGAGAATAGGTTAGTCTGTCCAGCATATCCCAGGGCGGATAGGTATAAACCGCTCAAGGTAAAATTGCCAACGTTATCAGCATTAAAAATTACCGGGTAATAGAGATTGTCAGGCGTGAAATTATTGTATATCTTAACCTTTGCATCACTCACGCCAAAATTCGCGCCGGGCTGAGTAGTGCCATCAATTACTAAATTCGGGCTAATATCAGGTAACTGGCTTAAAACAGTTATCGTCCTCCCCGCCTCACTTAAATCCGCAAAATTAAAGTTTATATAATCCTTCTCCGCGCTCCCATTAGCTGCCGCCTGTGTTAAAGCATCGCGCAAAGTACCCGGTCCGGAATCGGCATTGCTGGTTACCACAAATACCGCAGAGAAGCCATTAAAGCAAACAAATAGTAATAAGATTAGGAGTAATAGTTTTTTACAGGGCATTGGGGGAAATAGTAACAGGCTAAAATACATTTTTTCACTGTAAAACCATTGTCACCTTCCTATTACCGATTTGTTACTCAAATGCTAAATCGTACCTTTGCGGCAAATTTAAGGGACACTGACCACATGAAGTTAAACACCAACTACCAGGAGCAATTCCAATCGCGCCATATTGCTCCAAATCAGGCCGATACCGACAAAATGTTAAAGGCCATCGGAGTAAACACCATCGGCGAACTGATTGCCCAAACTGTTCCTGAAAAAATAAGGTTAAAAGCGCCGCTTAACCTGCCACCTGCAAAAAGCGAGTTCGACTATCTGAACACCTTAAAACAAACAGCATCAAAAAACCGGGTGTATCAATCATTTATTGGTCAGGGTTATTATGATGTGATTGTACCGGGCGTAATACAGCGCAATATCCTGGAAAATCCCGGATGGTACACCCAATATACCCCCTATCAGGCCGAAATTGCACAAGGCCGTTTGCAGGCTTTGTTAAACTTTCAAACCATGGTAATTGACCTTACCGGGATGGAAATTGCTAACGCATCGTTATTAGATGAAGGTACTGCCGCTGCCGAAGCCATGTTTATGCAATACAGCTTGCGTAAAAATGCAAATGCCAATGTGTTTTTTGTATCAGAAGAAGTGTTCCCGCAAACTATTGATATTTTAAAAACCCGTGCGCAGCCTTACGGTATCCAACTACAAATTGGCAATCACCAAACTGTTGAATTAACGGATAACATGTTTGGCGCTATTGTGCAATACCCCGCAGGCAATGGCGCTGTTTATAACTATACTGATTTTGCCGCAAAAGGCCACGAAAAAGGCATTAAACTAACCGTTGTGGCTGACTTGATGAGCCTTATCCTGTTAACTCCTCCGGGCGAATGGGGCGCCGACATTGTGGTAGGCACCAGCCAGCGTTTTGGTGTACCAATGGGCTTCGGCGGACCGCATGCTGCTTTTTTTGCTACTAAAGAAGAATACAAACGCTCGTTGCCTGGCCGTATCATCGGCGTCACTATTGATAGCGCGGGCGACTACGCCCTCCGTATGGCGCTGCAAACCCGCGAGCAGCATATCCGCAGGGATAAAGCTACTTCGAATATTTGTACCGCCCAGGCTTTATTGGCTATTATGGCCGGTATGTATGCCGTGTACCATGGCCCGGCTGGTTTAAAACTGATTGCCGAAAGAATTCATGGTCTTACTGTCTTATTGGAAGAATCATTAAAGCAGTTGGGTTACGAACAATTGAACGAATCGTACTTTGATACCCTGAAATTTGAACTGGGCGATTTAACCGGCCCGATACATGCCGAGTCGATTAATAACCAAATGAATTTTCATTACGCAGGTTCGGCGGTTACTATTTCAATTGATGAAACCACCTCGCCCGAGGATATTAAAACCATCGTTCGCTTTTTTGCAAGGGTAAAAGGAAAAACGTTAAACGATGTAAGTTTTGATGAACTTAAGGATAATTTAACGACCGTTATCCCGGCTGATTTGCAGCGTCAATCGGCTTATTTAACACACGCCTTATTTAACTCGCATCATTCAGAACACGAAATGCTGCGTTATATTAAATCGTTAGAAGCAAAAGATTTATCGCTTTGCCACTCGATGATTGCGTTAGGCTCGTGCACCATGAAGCTGAACGCCACTACCGAAATGGTGCCCGTTACCTGGGCGGAATTCAGCAAAATGCACCCCTTTGCACCAACCGACCAGGTTGGCGGTTATATGCAACTGTTTGATGAACTGAATAATTGGCTGTCAGAAATTACCGGCTTCGCGGCAATGAGCTTGCAACCCAACGCCGGTGCACAGGGCGAATATGCAGGCCTGATGGTTATCCGCGCTTATCATAACGACAGGGGCGACAGCCACCGTAACATTGCACTCATTCCATCATCAGCCCACGGCACTAATCCTGCTTCGGCAGCTATGGCCGGGATGAAAATTGTGGTAGTAAAATGCGACGACAACGGAAATATCGACGTTGCCGACCTTAAAGCAAAAGCCGAACAACACAAAGACGATCTTTCATGCCTGATGGTAACCTATCCATCAACCCATGGCGTGTTCGAAGAATCCATCATCGAGATATGCGAAATTATTCATGCCAATGGCGGCCAGGTTTATATGGACGGCGCCAACATGAATGCACAGGTGGGCTTAACCAGTCCGGCTAATATCGGGGCCGATGTTTGTCACCTTAACTTACATAAAACATTTTGTATACCGCATGGCGGTGGTGGTCCGGGTATGGGGCCAATTGGTGTGGCCAAGCACCTGGTGCCTTATTTACCAGGACATGCCGTAGTGGATATTGAAAGAGGCAAATCCATTCATGCTGTTTCGGCAGCGCCATGGGGTTCCGCATCTATCCTGATCATCTCACATGCTTACATCGCCATGATGGGCAGCGAAGGTTTAACCAATGCCACCCGTTACGCTATATTAAATGCCAACTACATTAAAACCCGTTTAGAGCATCATTACCCCGTGTTATACACCGGCGCACACGGCCGTTGCGCACACGAAATGATATTGGATTGCCGCGCATTCAAAAACTTCGGTATCGAGGTTACAGATATTGCCAAGCGGTTAATGGATTATGGCTTCCACGCCCCAACGGTTTCCTTCCCGGTAGCCGGTACCGTAATGGTGGAGCCAACCGAATCGGAACCGAAGCACGAGTTGGACCGTTTTTGCGATGCGATGATCTCCATCCGTCATGAAATTGACAACGTAGAAAAAGGCCTTTCGGATAAAACCGATAACCCACTAAAAAATGCACCGCATACTGCATCGGTAATTACCGCCAACGAGTGGGAGCATCCTTACACCCGTCAAAAAGCAGCGTTCCCGCTGCCTTATGTGGCCGCCTTTAAATTTTGGCCATCAGTAGGCCGGGTTAACGATACTTATGGCGACAGAACATTGATTTGCAGCTGTCCTCCTTTAACGGATTATGAATTTGAAGAAAGCGAAGTAACTACACCTGAATACGGGACGTGAGATTGATGTACAGATGTGCAGATTTTTTGATGTGCAAATGAAATTGAATATATCTCCGGTATCAGCATAAAGCGGTAGAACAATATCAGTAATTTAAGGCTCCTTTTTAAGGGGCCTTTTTTATGGAATATTTAGGAAAAAACAATGAGTTATTAGCGCAAGCCGGACCGGGACATTATTATATACTTGATGCTCAAATTACAAGATTTGATGTTTATTATGAAAATGAGCAGTTGTATATAGATGTGTATTTTTTGCTGCCCTACAATAGATTTAAAACGGATAAGCGTTTAAAACTTCACTTTATCGGGGTAACCGAATATGAGTTTCATTGGGATAACCTGTTTAACTTTTATACCGTTGAACGTTATAAATTTTTCAGGTCCGAAAAAGGATATTACCTAAGTACTGATCCTTATGATGAAGCTGAAACAGTTTTAGATGAAGATGGCGACATTATTTTTAGTAGTGAGGTAGAGGGGTATTTTGTGTAATGATTTGTGCATTTCCATAAGTGAACGGTTAGCAATCTGACTTTTTTTGCCCATCGGCTCAAAAAGGCAGAATTTCCCATCTTTAAAGCTAATGAAACTCGCCTCAGAAAACGGGGGCATTTGAAAATCGCTAACCAATAAAACTCCTTTTATTTAAATAGAAATCTTCTTTCCAGGTCATCTTTTGTTTAGCAGCAGTAGTTTTATCTGTATACCCCAACAAATGCAGGGCGCCATGGATAATTACGCGATGCAGTTCATCGGTCTCGGCAGTCTTAAATTTCAAAGCATTTTCGCGGATGCGTTCTATCGAAATAAAAATATCACCAACAATCAGGCCTTCCGTTTCGGAGTTATCAAATGTGATGATGTCAGTATAAGTGTCGTGGTTAAGATATTGCTGGTTTATCTGCAACAAATATTCGTCGGAACAAAAGACGTAGGTAAGCTCTTTTAGTTTATACCCTTCGGCCTTTACGGTATCAGTTATCCATTGCCTCAGGGCGGTTTTGTTCTTTAATTTATAGGTGATGTCTTCTTCAAAAAATTGAATTGCGGGCATTAGAGTTTAAAGTGAAGTTCAACTTCGTTTCCTTTGGTATTAAATATGCATTGGTCGGCCAGGTGTTTAATAATAAACACGCCGCGTCCGGTTAAATTTTCCAGGTTTTCGGGCGCAGTTGGGTCGGGCAGGTTGTTATAATCAAAGCCTTCGCCTTCGTCGGTAACCGTCCAAATGATCCTGCGGCCTTCCACATCGGCGTTTACAATCACCTTCTTATTAGCATCGAGTTTATTGCCGTGTACAATAGCGTTAATAGTAACCTCGTTCAAACAAGTCATCATATTGGCGAAGGTGTCTTCACTTACGCGGTGTTTATCCGAAATCTCTTCTATCAAATTTTCCAGCAGCGTTATGCTTTCCGGCTTTGAAGGAAGTTGTAAGGTATATAGTTCACCTGTTTGAACATTTGATTGGTCCATGTCATTTAGCGTTGAGTAGATCAAAGTAAGATTTAATTTTTAATTTATAATATAAATTTAATTCGGGAGACACCGTCCGCACCTGCTCCGTTTGTTTCTGCCGGGCCTGCTGGTATTCCTGCAGTGCCTTTATGTATCCCGGCGGGGTATCTTTACCCGCGTTACTTTCACGTTGCTGATCCTGATCGCGCTGCTGCTCAGCCTTTTCGGCCTCTAAAAGCCTGGTTTGTATTTGCTGTTGCCGCTTTAGCGCATCCTCTGTAATTCTCCTGTTTACGAGATCGTGCTCAGTTTGTTCCATTTCTTTCGAAATTTTATCCAAATCGCCCAAACCACCGGTCCCGTCTTTATTCTCTTCCTGATTTATTCGCTGCAACTCCTGTCGTATCATTTGTTGCTGCCGCGCTAATTTAGCTAATTGTTCGCTTATATTTTCATTATTATTATTTCCACCCGCACTTTTTCCCTGATTACCTTGCTGTTGCAGTTGATCACGCATTTTTTGCATGTTTTGATTTAGCTGCTGCTGCATTTTGGCAAGTTGTGATATGGATTGCTGCTTGCCTTTTCCCTTGCCGCTTTTACCCTTTTTCATAGATGCTTGCAACTGATCCAGCGCTTCACTCAGCAATAAAGCGAGGTTATTCATGGATGTCATGGCAAACTGCTGGTTCCGGGTTGCTTCTGCCGTGCGGCGCTCGCCCAAATTAACCAGCGACTCATCAATATGGCTGTTTATACTGGTCACCTCTTTATTAACCGTTGATTGTATCTGCGGAATGCGTTTGCTTAAAGCATAAAGTGTATCCTCCGCAGTCTTCAGGTTGTCTTTTATGTTTTTTTGATTTTGAGACAGAACCGTATAATTCGGATCGGTAGGGTTGGTAGTTTTTAGCGTTTGCATCACCTTTTCCTGATCAAACGAGCTATTGATCAGGTTTTTTAACAGGCCGCGCAATTGCTGCTCATCAACGCTATTCTCGCTGTCTTCACCCTCCTGCTCCTTTTGCTTCATCTTTTCGGACAACTGTTTCATTTCCTTTGCCGCCTGTTGCTGCGATTTGGATGCCTTTTGCGGACTGCCATTTTTCAACTCCTCAGCACTTTCATCCATTTGTTGCTGTATGCTTTGTTCTTCCTGTTTGGGGTTTTCAAAATCCTGCTTGTGCTGGGCCTGCTCGTTGGCTTTTTGCAGATCGTCCATTGCTTTTTTCACATCCTGAAAATCCTTATTCAGTTTTTCCTGCTCTTTCTGCATGGCCTGCGGGTCGGCGCCGGGCTGTTTGGCCTGGTCGGCCAGCTTTTGTTGCTGGTCGGACAGTTGGTTCAGCTGGTTTAAGTTTTGATTTAACTTTTGCTCAAACTCCAGTCTTTTATACAGTTCCAGCATCCTGTCCAGTTCTTTTTTCAGCGACTTGTTGTCCATTTGCATTTTCGACAATTGGTCCCTCGCACCCTCTTTTTGGTCCTGTTGTAACATATCCTGCAATTTTTGCAGCATTTCCTGGGTTTGGGGGTCCAGCATCTTATTCAGCAAATCATCCATTTGCTTTTGCTTTTCGGCCAGTTGCTTATCCTGTTGCTGGCTTTCCTGCCGGTTAAAAAGATTCTTTTTATTATCGCCCTGTATTTCTTTTACCAAATCGTCCAGCTCTTTGCGTTTTTGCATCAGGTCCTCAATTTGCTTTTTTTCATCAAACGACAGGGTACTTTTATTCAGCAGCAATTGGTTCAGCTTCTGCGATTCGCGCTCAATTTGTGCCGCAAGTTTTATAGCCGATTCCATTTTTTGCTTAACTACTTCGGTGCCTGCATCCAATTGTTTATTCAACTCGGTGGCCGTTGGCACCGTCAGCGTCCGTTCGGGCGAGCGTACTTTTTTAGGGCCGGCTACTTCATCGTTATCGGCTACCTCAAAAAAGTAAGTCACCTGGTCGCCGCGTTTTATACCCAGATCTTTTAAGCTCCAAAAGTAAAAGAAGTCGGCCTGAGTTTGTCCCAAATCGGCCTTTACCGGTTTACTGAACGTTTTTTGATTGTTTTTATCGCCCGGAGGGCCAACTTTGTATTGAAACGTTAGTGCCGAAAAACCATGATCGTCCTGAATCCTCCCATTAAAATAAAGTGCTTTCATACTCACCGAATCCTGTTTTTCCAGCACGTTTATAGTTGGCATCTCATCGGCAATAACATTAACCCGGTAACTGGCCGAATCGGCATGGTTAACCAGGGCGTTCATCGGGGTAATTTTATAAAAACTGTTCTTCAATATCCGCTCGCGGTGTTCAAACAGATCAGGGCCGTTTGCAGTTACCTTTTCGGGATTGCCGTTCATATAAAATTGTAGCGCAGTGGCATTTTGGGTATGCAAATGCCAGCTAACCGAGGTGCCAGCCGGGAGGGTTAAATCACCGGCATTTTTTAGAGTTTCATTTTTTTTGTGCAGATAGGCCGGGTAATTTAAATCCACATCAAAATGTAACAACGCCGGGCGAAGGTTTACCTTAATTTCGTAACCTGCAGATGTAAAACCATTGGCCGTTAATTTAAACGATGTGTTTTGCTGTAAATTGGTAAACAGGTATCGAAAACGGCTGATGCTCTCTTTATCCAGCTTAAAAGTGTTATTGGCTGTTTCTACATATACATCAGCCGGGAGTTTATTGCCCTCCAGTTTTAAGTCGAGTTTTAAATCATCGCCCTGCACAACCGATAATGTTTTGTTTTGTATCACAAAATTGAAGGGCGCAACCGGCGCAAAATATTCATTGTGCCGCAGCAGCTTTTTGGTGCTTTCGGTTAATACTGTAGGTGCAGCCAGTGCGATGATACAGATAACTGCGGCAGGGAATACCGCCCATTTTAAATATTTGGCATTCTCTTTAATATTGATGGCCGATGGGAAGCTGACCGGCTTCAACGCTTCAATTTTTTGGTTGATACTGGCTTCAATCAGTGCAACATGTGCCGGGTCAACATCGGCTAATTTTTTAAGCTGTAGGGTGTTTAACAGCTTATCATTAACATCGTGAAAATGTTTGCCAATAATTTCGGCCGCCTGATCGTGCGTTAAAGTTTTACCTAACTTTAGCCAGGCCAGCAAATTAGGGATAATTAACCAGGCGATAAGGCCAAGATTAAGCACTATGAAAAAGTAAAAAAGCAGTGTACGCAAAACAGTGTTAAAGTCGGCAAAGTACTCACTCACGGTAATTACCACATACGCCGAAAACAAGCCGGCGCCTAAAAATATCAACCCCCGTAAAAAATTATTGTAATAATATTTACGGATAAAGACGTTAATCTTGTCAATTAAAAGCGCATAATTATCGGTAGCATTCATATCCGTACATTCAAACACCAATACAGTTAACGTAAAAAACCGTGAACTTAATACGGCAGGGTAGTAAAGTATAAAATTAATATAAAAAAATGATTGGTGGCAAGTGATTATTGATTAGTTTTTTGCTGAAGGATAACTTTTTATAACCTTTCTTTTAACTTTATGGCATGATTGGTCACTTTATTCCTCGCACCGGCAAGGGTGGCTTTGTTGTTGTTCTGCCGTTAATAACAAGCATTATTCTTTTTGTATTGTTCGACGCAATACATTTAAGCGACCGGTATATTGCTCCCCTGTGTTTCTTATTACCATCATTTATTATCTGGTTTTTTGATGGTGGCCCCAAAGCTTTACAAAACGGTTTTAAGGGAGATACGCCAAAAAGCAGGCACACTTTATTTTGGATTGAAATTAAATATTGGGCTATTTTATTAGGGATAATAGGATGTGTGCTGTTGGCTAATGCAATTAACGGAAAATAAGGCTGGTTGAGTCACGCCTGTTTAAAGGCACCGATATTTTTATTTAAACCGTCAATCAGTTGCTAAAAATAATTCCAAAATCGAACTTTCGAAACCCAAAATTCGTTAAATTAGCTTCGTTTTAACCACTATGAAAAATTACTTCCTGTACCTGTTGCTGCCGGGCATTGCTATGGCTATTGCCTCCTGTTCGCCCAAGGGGCCGTATGCGGCTACGGATAAGATTTACAAGGAACAAACGAAGGCTTACGTTGCTGTAATACAAAGACAACTGCCCGATTCGCTCGCGGACAGCACCGGCATGCAGATACCTTCCGACTGGGTGGGCACCGTAAACTTTGGCATTCGCAAACCTAATTATGTAATTATCCATTTTACAGCCCAGGATTCGATACAACAAACTTTACATACGTTTACTATCACCAGTACACAGGTGAGTGCGCATTATGTAATTGCTAAAAATGGCAAGCTTTTTCACATGGTTAACGATTACCTGCGCGCCAACCAGGCCGGCCTGGGCAAATGGGGGAGTGTGACCGATATGAATAGTTGCTCCCTCGGCATCGAAATTGACAACAACGGCAATGAGCCTTTTACACCCGCGCAAATTAACACGTTACTGGCGCTGTTGGCTCAAATAAAAAAAGCATATAACATTCCACAAGCAAACTTCATCGGCCACCAGGACTTTGCGCCCAAACGCAAACCCGATCCGGGACCGTTTTTCCCATGGAAAACGCTGGCGCAGCACGGCTTCGGGTATTGGAGCGATGATGTCCTGGAATTAGCCCCCGATGGTTTCGATTATACCATAGCCCTTAAATTAATCGGCTATGATGTATCCGACCCAAAAGCTGCCCTTGTTGCTTTTAAACGCCATTTTGTACAAACAGACATTAGTCCGCAGCCAACGCAGCTGGATATGAATGTGTTGTATAATGTGTATCAGAAATATCAGTAGTAAGTAGCGAAAAATAACGATTTGTCATCCTGAACGAAGTGAAGAATCTTATACGACATACTTAATGACCTTTCACGCGCATAATATGTGGCATATAGCATGGCTCAGAAGATCCTTCACTTCAGGATGACAAATAAAAAACGCAGAATTTGCCGGTCAATATTCAATTTTAAAAGCAGCCGCGTACTGCAATCCACTACTTTCCGCCTGTAACGGTTTGGGGATGACAACATCAACACCATCGCCGGTTTGTGTCCACTTTAGCTTTTGTTTGGCGCCCAGCAGGGTAACATGTTTAACCTTGCGGGCATTGCCGGTTTTAATGCTCAGCACTGGCGGCAATATTACATCCTCGCCGGCAGGCAAAACAAATGCGTATTCGTTATTACCCTCTTTGGTTTGTGTGAAGAATATATTTTCTACCGAATACGGCGCAACAGCTTTGGACGAATAAATGCCTTCCCCATTTATTTTCATCCAACGGCCAATATCGGCCAGGCGCTTGTAAGCTTCGGGGTCCCAGTCGCCATCGGGGCCGGGACCAATGTTCATCAGGAAATTCCCCCCGCGCGAAACTATTTTTACCAATAGCTGCACAATTTGCAGCGACGGTTTATAATGATCGCCGGGTACATAGCTCCAGGAGTTACCCATGGTCATACAGGTTTCCCAGGGGTGGCTCAGTGGTGCTGCCGGCACTTGTTGCTCGGGAGTAGTGTAGTTTTCATAAGGCCCGGGTACTGCCCGGTCAACCATAATTAAACCGGGCTGATTGGCGCGGGCCATCTGTGCTATTTTGGGCATGTCGATATCCTGGTTGTATTTGCTGCCCATTTCGTGCGCCAAAACCGAATCAGACTTAACCAGCGGCCTTACCCAGCCGCCGTCCATCCATAAAATATCAATTTTCCCGTAGCCGGTCATTAGTTCCTGCAACTGGTTGTAGGTATAGTCCTTAAAGTGCTGCCATTTTTCGGGATGTTTAGCAGGGTCGTAATTTACATTCCTGTCCTTCGGCGGAAAATAGGGCCACCAATAATCGGGGCTATGCCAGTCGGGCTTGGAGAAATAGGCGCCAATCATAAAATTCTCTTTGCGGAAGGCGCTGAATATCTCATTAGCAACGTTGCTTTTGGCATTGGCCGAAAAAGGGGTTTTGGGGCTGGTGACTTTGTAATCGGTTTGTTTGGTATCAAACATGCAAAAGCCATCGTGATGTTTGGTGGTAAAAACCACGTATTTCATACCTGCGTCTTTGGCCGCTTTCACCCATTTATCCGGATCGAAATGAGTAGGGTTAAACGTAGTTTGCAGGTTTTCGTAAGCTTTTACGTAGGTGTTATAATCGCTGCTATAAGGGCCGCGGCGCTGCGTCCAGCCTTCATCTTCGGGGCACAGGCTCCAGCTTTCAACCACGCCCCACTCGCTATAGGGCCCCCAGTGCATAAACAGGCCAAATTTAAGATCCTGCCACTGGTTTAGCTTGTGTAATACAGCCGTATCGGCCGGTAAAATATAACCATCATTTTGTTGCGCTTTTACGGCACTAAAAAGGGACAACAACAGCATCCCGGTAAGTAGCTTCCTCATAAAAAAGATTTATGACCGAAGATAGCTTTTTAGAGCAGAAAGCAAAAAGACCAAAGCAGAAAGCTTTCCGCTTTAGTCTTTCTGTTTCATCCCCTCACGCTCCCATGCGGGTTATCTGGAAGCTTTCGTATGCCATTTGGCGGTTAAATTCCAGCGTCATCGATTTGTTGTTAATCAAATCAACAATGGTGCCTATCCAACACAGGCCTGCAGTTAAAAGATATAAAACGCCCATTCCTATCTGGCCCATTATAAACCGTTGTACGCCAGCCACGCCAACAAAGCCCAACAGGGTAAATAACAATATATCCTGGGGGTTTTTGCGTTTGCCGGCATACACCATATAAAAGTATTTTTTTTGCTCCTCATTCATCTCGGCGGTACCTTGCTGAATAAAATTCAATTCTTCGGGTGTCATCCCCGGAAGACCCATATAAGGGTTTTGATACATGTCCATTGTGTTATATTTTTTGTGATTGTTTTAATTAATAGTCTAAAACTAAGGTAGTATTAAAAAAGCAACAATACAAAATAGGCCAATTATTTAAAGATGCCGGTAGGATGAGGGATTATGGCGGTGAATTGATTTCGGATTTTGCATAATTGAAATTTATCACAGGGGGCACAAAAAGAAAAACACAGAGGGCACAAAGTTTTTTCTTTGTGTAACCTCTGTCTTCTTTGTGGTTAAAAACTAAGCATCACCCATTAAACCTGTTGAGTTTCAATGCAGGATATAACTTCGTTTTCGTTAAAACATAAATACGGTACAATATAATACCCAATGCGGGTATGCCAAACCAATGGGCGTGAAATGAGTTTTTAATATCGCCCCTAAAAAGAAACGCAATGGAGTGTCCCAGTCCGCAACCCGGGCACCAGGTAAAACCCAATAGCTTTAGCGGGCATAATGTAAAATGCGTTGTACCTACGGGATTAGTAAGCGCTAAGGCTACCAATCCGGCAATCCAAAATGCAAGTTCAAAATATTTATCAAAAAGCTGTTTAATCAACTTTATTGGGTTTGCTGGTTAACAATACTGATACGCCCAGCGAAAATAATATACCTACCAGTAAAGCGCCAAATACTCGTCCCGAAAAGTCTTTTATACTGCCTGCTGCGGCAAACTCGTCTATGTAAATAATAGCGGCGGCTACCGTTACTACGCCACCTATCAATAATATTTTAAAGCTTTGT
>Ga0206947_1056_pt2 | contig 31542 bp, 26 predicted proteins | sample Alteio_BWOrgHeat_3_FD_153239 | JGI IMG/M metagenome (GOLD analysis project Ga0206947, IMG submission 153239) | Enriched cells from forest soil in Barre Woods Harvard Forest LTER site, Petersham, Massachusetts, United States -... | ecosystem: Environmental > Terrestrial > Soil > Temperate forest > O...
GATTCAACTCCAATGGTTCAATCTCTTCTCCCTCTACGGAGAACCATGTTCAGCGGCGGTCGAACCAAGCAGCGGGCCCAACTTGAAAGATGAATGCAAGCCGCAAGGGTTGGCAGTTCTGGGTAGATCGGGGCGGAACTTTCACCGACATTGTGGGACGAACTCCCGAAGGCAGCCTTCGCACTGCCAAACTGCTTTCCGACAACCCCGGGCAATACCCAGACGCAGCCGTCGAAGGTGTCCGCCGCATGCTCGCACTCGAGCAAGGCGAACCGATCCCTGCAGATGAAATCGAGAGCGTCAAAATGGGCACCACGGTGGCCACAAATGCTCTACTGGAGCGGAAAGGAGTTCGGACAGCGCTCTTAATCAATCGTGGTTTCGCTGATTTGCTGCGTATTGGGACGCAGCAGCGCCCTCGGCTTTTCGATCTCCGGATTGTGCTACCGGAGCAGATCTACGAACGAGTGGTCGAGTTCGACGGACGCTTCTCCGTAGAGGGAGAAGAGATTGAACCATTGGAGTTGAATCCGGTGCGCAATTCGTTGGAGAGTTTGCTGGCGGAAGGGATCCGCTCGCTCGCGATCGTCTCCATGCACGGTTATCGATATCCGAAGCACGAACGGGCGCTCGCCGATCTCGCACACGAACTCGGTTTCGATCAGGTGTCGAGCAGCCACGAAGCGAGCCAACTCATCAAGTTGATCAATCGCGGGGACACGACTGTCGTGGATGCCTACCTGTCGCCGGTTTTGGCGAGATATGTTAACGACGTCCGCTCCGCGCTTCCCGGAGTACGCCTGCTGTTCATGCAGTCCAGCGGAGGTTTGACGGATGCGAGTCGTTTCAAGGGAAAAGATGCGATTCTATCGGGTCCAGCTGGCGGAATTGTCGGAGCGGCAAAGGTTAGCGTCCAATCGGGCTTCGAGCGCATTATAGCGTTCGATATGGGCGGGACATCGACGGATGTCACCCATTTCGCGGGTGAATTTGAGCGCCGGGTTGAGACAGAAGTCGCCGGAGTCCGGATTTGTGCGCCAATGATGCATATCCACACCGTTGCGGCTGGGGGAGGTTCGATTTGCCGGTTTGACGGAGCTCGTTTGCGTGTCGGCCCGGAGAGCGCAGGCGCCAACCCAGGGCCCGTCTGTTACAGACGCAACGGTCCGCTCACGGTGACCGATTGCAATGTGATGCTCGGACGCTTGCCGCCTGACTTCTTTCCGAAAATATTTGGCCCAAACGGTGATCTGCCAATTGATAGAGAACTTGTCCGGGAACGTTTTAAAGACCTAGTCTCGGAGATCGGCGACCTTTCACCCGAACGCCTGGCAAGCGGATTCCTCCGCATCGCGGTGGAGAATGTGGCCAACGCGATCAAGAAGATCTCTGTCGCCCGTGGCTACGACGTCAGACAATACACCCTGGTGACCTTTGGAGGCGCCGGCGGACAACATGCCTGTGCAATTGCCGACGCACTGGGCATGGATCGCGTGTTCATTCATCGGTTTGCGGGGGTATTGTCCGCGTACGGGATGGGCTTGGCCGAACTTCGTGTGCTGAAGGAAGCCTCCGTCGAAAGACTTCTGGCCCAGACCGGGATTGACGAAGCCGTTCGGGTGCTGACGGAGCGGGAGTCAGAGGCCCGAGCCGAATTGCTGGCCCAAGGGAGCGAAATTGAGACGATTGTTCGGAAATTCAACATCCGCTACGAGGGGACCAATACGCCTTTGCCTATCGAAGCCGGTTCCGAGGAGGAAATGGAAAAGGCGTTTCTCGAGGCTCACCGGGCGCGCTTTGGTTTTGTGATGGATTCTGGAAGCCGGCAATTTGTCATCGACTCGGTTTCGCTCGAAGCGATCGGCCAGAGCGAGGCCCACGCTTCCTACTTCGACGGAGCGGAAAAAGCGATTGAGCCCGAACCTCACACTTGGGTGGATGCCATGTTCGAAGAGCAGTGGTGTTCAACCCCAGTGTTCGAGCGCGTGTCCTTGGGACCGGGAAATAGGATCAATGGGCCGGCAATCGTTGTTGAGGATACGACGACGACGGTGGTGGAAGCAGGCTGGTCGGTGGAGATGACCTCCGACTCGAATCTGCTATTGAGCAGAGTTATTCCGCAGCCCGGAAGAATGGCTATCGGAACAACAGTTGATCCGATGTTGCTCGAGCTTTTCAATAACATGTTCATGTCGGTTGCTGAGCAAATGGGCGCCGTGCTGCAGAACTCCGCTTACTCGGTCAATATCAAGGAGCGGCTAGATTTTTCGTGCGCTTTGTTTGACGGCGAGGGGAGGCTCGTCGCAAATGCTCCACACGTGCCGGTGCATCTCGGTTCGATGGGCGATGCTGTCCGTGCAATTATCCGGCGGCGAGGAGCGGAAATTAAGCCGGGCGAAGTTCATGCGCTCAATGACCCTTTCGCGGGCGGTACTCATCTTCCCGATGTTACCGTCGTAACACCGGTGTTTGACCGGTCGCCTCGCCCTTTGTTCTGGGTAGCTAGTCGAGGTCACCACGCGGATATCGGAGGACTGACTCCCGGTTCGATGCCGCCGGAAAGCCGATCCATTGAGGAAGAAGGAGTCTTAATCACCGATTTTTTGTTGGTGAAAGAAGGCGTCTTCCGCGAAGCCGAGTTTCTCTCCTTGCTTGGAAGCGGACGATATCCAGCTCGAAATCCGGTACAAAACGTTGGTGATATTCGCGCCCAGATCGCAGCGAACGAGAAAGGAGTTCGGGAATTGAGCTCCATGATCGACAATTTTGGCGTAGAGGTGGTCCAGGCCTACATGGCGCACGTCCGGACGAATGCATCAGAGCACGTTCGCCGGGTCATCGATCGGTTGAAGCCGGGCCGATTCGTCCAGCAAATGGATTTTGGAGGGGAGATCCATGTCCAGATTGAAGTCGACGCCAAGGCGCGCACCGCGACGATTGACTTTACGGGAACGTCTCCTGAAAGTGCGGGAAATTTCAATGCGCCTTCCTCTATTATTCAGGCGGCCGTGCTGTACGTATTTCGCACTTTGGTGAACGAGGATATTCCATTGAATGATGGTTGTCTGGAAGCGCTCAACATCGTGATCCCATCCAATTCGCTACTGGCGCCGAAATCGCCTGCCGCCGTGGTGGCCGGCAACGTGGAGACGTCGCAGGCGGTGACGAATGCGCTTTATGGAGCGCTTGGGGTGCTCGCGGCAGGGCAAGGAACGATGAACAATCTGACTTTCGGAAACAGCCACTATCAGTACTACGAAACGATCTGCGGCGGGGCAGGTGCCGGTCCGGGCTTCGAAGGTGCCTCGGCCGTCCACACGCACATGACAAACTCGAGACTGACCGATCCAGAGGTCCTGGAACTACGATACCCGGTCCGGATTGACGCCTTTCGAATCAGGCGCGGCTCCGGCGGCCACGGACGCTGGCAAGGAGGAGACGGGGTGATTCGCCGGATTTGTTTTCTGGAGCCGATGACCGTGGCGATATTGGCGAACAATCGTGTGATCGCGCCATTCGGGCTCCATGGTGGTCAACCGGGTAAGGTCGGCAAAAGCTACGTCCAACGCTTGGATGGCAGGACCGAGAATATCGGGAGTTGTGGGCAAAGAGAGGTTCGACCCGGCGACGCAATCGTCATCGAAACTCCGGGTGGCGGTGGCTTCGGAGTTTCGGCGTGAAAATATTATTCACCGCCGACCTCCACCTTTTGCGGGCTACGCAGGGACAGACCCTCTTGAAGCTTCGAGAGTGGATCACACGGCATCAGCCGGACGCGTTCGTCGTGGCAGGGGATCTGGCCAGTGCTCCGCAAGCTTGGGATTCACTCAAAAGTCTCCGCAGCTGTTTCCCCCAGGGCCCGATCGCTGTTTGTCTTGGAAACCATGACTTCTGGACGCTTGACAATTCTCGCAACGGGGTTGCGTCGCTTTCCGGAGTTATCGATCGCTGGTGGGCGCCCGCTGCCCGATCCCTCGATGTTGTGCTTCTGGATGTGGAAAATCTGCATTTGTGCGATGTCGCGATCGTTGGAGGGTACGGCCATTACGACCTCGGTTTTGCTTTTCCTGGGCTGGCCTACGATGGGATTCGGGTCACCGAGGACGATTACCTTCGAGGCTCTCCGTCGACCAGTTCCATGTTACGGTGGCGCGATTTCCAGTTCATGCCGACCGAACAGCATCTCCAGGAAATCGCGCGCGAACAGGTCGAAGGTGTTCGGCAGAGGTTATCGGCAGTTGGGAATGCCCGCACCATCGTCGTATTGCATACGCCTCCTTTCGAAGAGCTTCTTGGTGTCCCGCCGTTCAGCGCCCTGGCTCCAAACTCGCCGCCGTCGATTTACGCCTTCTTTCGCGCTTATCTCGGGAATCGTTCGATGGGCAAGTTGCTGAAGGAAGCACGCGACAATCTGGTTGCAGTGGTGTGCGGTCACACCCATCGCGCAGCAGGACCGATCAATTTGGACGGTACGATAGGGATCAATATTGGTTCGGACTACGGAGCGCCGAAAGCGGCGCTTTTCTCATGCGATTCGAATAAATTTGAGCGGCTGGACTAGGACCGCGGTTCAGGAGTTGCAGAAAGCGTGGCTCTTCCAACTTTCTTGCAATTAGAACTCGGCTCGGCCCGCAAAATGTCATCTGCTCCCCGAGCTAGTCATCTGCCACCTGGACTTTCTGAATGCTGACTCCCAGCTCCTGTAACTTCTGCCCCCCGAACCCTGTCCCAAAAACGTTTGTTGCGATCCGGGCCAAACGCCCTTTGGTTAGTGATGTTTGAACTTAAACCTCGTTGACGAGCATGTTGGGCGCATCCATCTTTCCGATTCTCCATCGGTTTCTATGGAACGTATACGTAATATCGCAATTATTGCCCATGTAGACCATGGAAAGACGACGCTGGTCGACCAGTTGCTTCGCCAATCCGGCACCTTCAGGGCCAATCAAAAGGTCGAAGAACGAGTCATGGACTCGATGGACCTCGAAAAAGAAAAAGGGATTACCATCAAGGCGAAGAACGCCGCTTTCAAATACAAGGACTACCACATCAACATTGTTGATACTCCTGGTCATGCCGATTTCGGTGGGGAAGTGGAACGAATCATGAAGATGGTAGATGGCGTGCTGCTGGTCGTCGACTCGCATGACGGCCCGCAAGCTCAGACAAAGTTTGTGCTCCGCAAAGCCTTGGAGAACAAGGCGCAGCCGATCGTCGTCATCAATAAGATCGACCGAGAAAATGCCCGGCCGCATAAGGTGCTGGATATGGTGTTCGACCTCTTCGTCGAGCTCAATGCCACGGATCTCCAATTGGATTTCCCGGTGATTTATGCGAGCGCGAAGGAGGGATACGCAATGCGTGAGATTCACGAGCCGAATACCTCGATGGGACCGTTATTCGAAGCGATCGTGAAGCATATCCCGGCTCCCCGCACGGCGCCGGAAGCCTATTTCCAGATGCTGGTTTCCAATCTCGATTATTCGGATTACCTCGGCCGGCTGGCTTTTGGCCGGATCGTCAGTGGTCGGGTAAAAGTTGGCGACTCCGTTGTCTGCATTCACAAAGATGGCCGGCGCGAACGGGACACGGTCACCGCATTATTCGGACATCAGGGACTGGACCGGATCGAGATCAAGCACGCCGGTGCTGGGGATATCATCGGCTTGGCCGGCTTCGAAGAGATTTCCATTGGCGAAACGCTGACCGATCTGGAAGAGCGAACGGCCCTCGAGTTCGTCGATATCGATCCCCCGACGATAAAGATGAACTTCCTCGTGAACGACTCGCCGTTGGCTGGGCGCGAAGGCAAGCTGCTGACTGCCCGGCATATCAAGGAGCGCTTGGTTAGGGAGTGTCGGACGAATGTTTCGCTGCAATTCATCGAGACAGACACCGCCGGGATATTCACGCTGAGCGCTCGAGGCGAGATGCAAATTGCGATTCTCGTCGAACAAATGCGGCGCGAAGGATTCGAACTCCTGGTCTCTCGTCCGGAAGTCATTTTTCACAAGGACGACTTGGGGAACGTCCTGGAGCCGTTTGAAACGCTCTATGCCGACGTGCCGAATGAAAATCTTGGGGACATCCTGCAATCGCTGGCCGGCCGTAAAGCGGAAATCGTCGCCATGGATCATCAAACCAGCACCGTCTTAGTCGAGGCGGTCATTCCGACTCGTGGATTGATCGGATTTGAAAGCGATCTGGTCAACCTGACGAGAGGGCTCGGCTCGATGAGCCACCTGTTTAAGGAATACGGGCCTTTGAAGGGCGAAATCTCGAACCGTGACAACGGCGTTTTGGTGGCCATGGAAAGTGGAATTTCGACCGCGTACGCTTTGAATAACGTCCAGGAACGCGGCAAGCTCTTCATTGGCCCGCAAGAGGACGTGTATGAAGGGATGATTGTCGGGGAGAACTCGAGGCCGGACGATTTGACGGTGAATGCCTGCAAGGCAAAGCATCTCACCAACATGCGAAGCCAAGGCGACGGAAAAGGTGTGCAATTGGCGCCGCCACTCCGGATGACCCTCGAACGGGTCCTGGAATATATCGGACCGGATGAGTACGTCGAGGCGACGCCAAAAGCGCTGCGATTGCGTAAGAAGATCCTTGATTCGACGTCTCGGAAACGAGCCTCCAGCAAAGTAAGTTGACAAATCAGTCTAATTGCGGTTTCCTTGCGTATCGCTTGTTGATGCGCTAATCAGCGGTTCTCTCTTGGAATTCTTCTGTCTTGCTCATCGCTCCCAAGTGCGTCGTTGATAAAACTTAACCCTTTCTGAACTGATTTTGTTTTCACCCGAAGTATGGCGGGTCATAGTAAATGGTCGAAAGTCAAGCGCTTTAAAGGTGCACTGGATGCGAAGCGTGGGAAGATATTCAGCAGGTTCTCGAAGGAAATTATGGTCGCGGCTCGAATGGGAGGCGGTGACCTGTACTTGAATCCCCGGCTGAGGACTGCCGTGCTTGCTGCGCGTGCACAAAACATGCCGAGTGACACGATCGAACGGGCGATCAAGAAAGGGACAGGGGAGATTGAAGGGGGGATTGTCGAAGAGTTGATGTATGAAGGATATGGGCCTGGAGGGGTCGCGATTATGGTGGAAGCCGCGACTGACAACAAGAACCGCACAGCGGCGGATATTCGTAGTATCTTTGCCAAGAACCACGGTAATTTGGCCGCCTCCGGAGCTGTCTCTTACATGTTCAGGCGGAAGGGTCAGATTGCCATCGGAAAGACAGGAGTTGAGGAAGATAGAGTAATGGAAGCCGCTCTGGAGGCAGGAGCGGAAGATTTAATCACGGATGAGGATTTGTACATCGTAACGACCCCTCACGATCATTTGTATCAGGTCGGAGAGGCGATGAAAAATGCCGGAATCCATTTGGAATCTCAAAAGTTAACCTTTGTCCCGAACACAATGATTGCAGTTGTCCACGAAGAGTTAGCTTCGCAAGTTCTCCGACTATGCGATGCGCTTGAAGAGAATGACGATGTCCAGAGTGTCTACAGCAATTTCGATATCTCCGACGAGTTACTAGCAAGACTTTCAAGCTAACCGTGCGGACCTAAAATTTTTCTAAAATGGAAGTTATGGCAGAAGCAAACGAACAACCCGCTTTGCTCAATCAAGACGTGGACGAAGTAAAGAAAACTCGACGAACGAAAAACGCTGCGCGTCCGCGAAGGACCACAGCGGGCAAGACGGGTGCGAGAAGAGCTAAGAAACAAACAACGGATGACGAATCGACAAGCACCCATACGAACAGCCATTACACAGTCTTGGAAGGGCAGGACGCTGCTCCTTCGCAGAGCGTTGAAGATACGCCTGAAATTGTCTCGGCGCAGCCCTTGGGAACTGTCGAAGCTCCGCCCCCGGCTAATGACCACAAGAACACGGCAATGAGCGAACCGCTTGAACCTTCAGTGTCGACGGTCCCTGCTCACGCTCGCTTTCAAGAGACCTCTCCTGCGGTCGAAGTTACTCGGTATGATCCGGTCTTTGGAGAGGGCTTGATAGAGGTTTCTGGTAAGGGATTTGGATTTCTACGCGATCCGAAGCGGAATTATGTTCAATCGCCGCAGGATATCTTTGTCACACCCGAGGTGGTTCGAAAGCATGCGTTGCGCGATGGCTTGTGGATCAAAGGTGAGGTCCGTCGAGGCAGCCGTGGTCCGCAGTTGTTTAAGCTATTGCTGATCAACGGCGAGGACCCAGACAAATATCGGAACTTGCCTGTCTTTGAAGAACTTACTTCGATCAATCCGTTGGAAAGAATTCGGCTGGAAACCGTTCCGGACCGGTATACCACCCGGGTCATGGATCTTATGACGCCAATCGGCAAAGGGCAGCGAGGATTAATCGTGGCGCCGCCCCGCACCGGTAAGACGACGCTTTTGCAACATATTGCAGATGCAGTTGTCCGAAACCATACGGAAGTAAAACTCATCATTTTATTAGTCGATGAGCGTCCGGAAGAGGTGACTGAAATTCGTCGAACCGTTCCGAAAGCCGACATTATGGCGAGTTCCAACGACAGCGACATCAAGAGCCATACGCGGATCGCTCAGCTCGCTATTGAACGGGCCAAACGCCTGGTCGAGGCCGGGAAAGATGTCTTCGTGCTGTTGGATTCATTGACCCGTGTCGGTCGAGCCTTCAATAATGCGATCTCTGGGAGCGGCCGTACGATGAGCGGCGGCATGGATTCTCGGGCGATGGAGATACCTCGCAAGCTCTTTGCGGCCGCGCGAAACACGGAAGAGGCCGGCTCGCTGACGATCATGGCCACGGCACTGATCGAGACTGGATCCAAGATGGATGAACTTATTTTTCAGGAGTTCAAAGGAACCGGCAATATGGAAATGGTTCTGGATCGACAGATTAGCGATCAACGGATTTATCCCGCCATCGACATCTTTAAATCCGGCACTCGACGGGAAGAACTTTTGATTCCAGCGCACGATTTGGAGAAGATCAACACGATCAGGCGCGGATTGGCTGGGCACCGGCCGCCAGAGGCGATCGAGAGGCTTTTGTCGTTCCTGAAAAAGTTCCCGACCAATTCCCAGATGCTGCGAGAGATTCCCGGATAGAGAGCGAAGGAGCTGCACTTCGGAGGGAACTCGTTATCCCGTTCGCCGGATGGGGGGAATCAGATGAGCCCTTGTATTATGGAAAGCGACCCAAAAAACGCTGGCTCTGAAGGAGGGACGGAATTCGTTGATGTCGAGGTGTTGCATCCTCCAGGGAAAACGAAACAGGCGGCCGAGCTTGATCCGTTCATCAAACTGGTAAGTCGTTTGTTGGACACGTTTTTTGTGATTCCAGGGACTCGGATCCGTTTTGGGATCGAGCCGATCATTGGACTGATTCCTATTTTGGGCGACCAAGTGACGGCATTGATTTCGGCGGCCCTTCTTTATCGAAGTGTCCAGCACCGGCTGCCGAAGATCGCACTGGTCCGAATGGCGCTCAATATTCTGATCAATGCAGTCGTTGGAATGGTGCCGCTGGTGGGCGATCTCTTTGTTCTGTGGTACAAGCCCAATATTCGCAACTACAAGATCCTGCAACGGTTTGCCGGACAGACGAGTGCGGTGACGACAGGTGACTGGATGTTTGTCTCGATCCTGATCGGTTCGACTTTCTTCCTGATCGTGGTGGTGACCTTGGTTTTGATTTACGCGACGGTCAGCCAATTTCGCTGGTGGTAACATCGATTCGAAGCCTCGGAAGATAGGTCTTTGAAGAACAGTCCGAATTGGTTAGATTCGATGCATTCCTGGCGCTAAGTGTCGATGGGCACTCTGCGTCAGAGCGCTGCCGTAAAGGTTAAACTGGACGGTGGCCGCTGTCCGAGCAATTCTCAGTGTTGCCGTGCACCCCTTGATCCGGCTCGGCCCAACTTTGATTTATGAATACAGTCTACCTTGTCGCCAATGGCGATCTCCGTCTCTCGGCGAACCAAAAATGCGAGCCTGCGCAGGCCGCGATGGAAAAGGCTCTTGTCGGAGCAATTGAACGCGAAGGTTTCAACGTCAAGCGAGCGCATTTATTCGATGAAACCAAGGGACACGGGTTTATCGACAGTCAGAAAATGGGCTTAGAGGTTTTCAGATCCATTCCGCAGGACGCTCCGCTGGTGGTGGCCGAGGCTGTTTGGCAATACAGCCAGCATTTGCTTGGCGGTTTGATTTCTCATCGGGGTCCGATTCTGACAGTCGCAAATTGGAGCGGGACCTGGCCGGGTTTGGTTGGCTTGCTAAATCTGAACGGATCGCTCACCAAAGCCGGAGTGAAGTACAGCTCGCTTTGGAGCGAAGAGTTCACGGACAGGTTCTTTACGAAGAAGCTCCGAGAGTGGCTCGACGACGGGAAGGTCAAACATGACGCCTCGCATGTCCTGAAATTTAAGGATGCCAAAGTACCTGGTTCTTCTCGCAAAGCGGGAGAAAAAGTTGCGCGCCGTTTACGGTCCGGAAAAGCGATCATGGGCATCTTCGATGAGGGTTGCATGGGCATGTACAACGCAATCATTCCCGACGAATTGCTTCATCGGACCGGCGTCTACAAGGAGAGATTGAGCCAGTCGACGCTGTACGCAAAAATGCTCACGGTGTCTGCTGAAGAAGCACGGAGGATTTACGAATGGCTTATTTCCAGGGGAGTAAAATTCAATTTCGGACCGAATGAAGAAACCGACCTCACGGAGAATCAGGTCCTTGAACAGTGCAAAATGTACATTGCTGCCGTCAGGATTGCGGATGAGTTTGGCTGTTCAACGATTGGAATCCAATATCAACAAGGATTGAAGGATTTAGCGCCGGCATCGGACCTCGTTGAGGGCCTGTTGAACAATGTTGACCGACCTCCGGTGCATCAGGATCGATCCGGCCAGGAATTGTTCGCCGGCGAAGCGCTGCCGCACTTTAACGAAGTGGATGAATGTGCGGGCCTGGACGCGCTGGTCACCAACCGAGTCTGGTTGGAGCTGGGTTATTCGCCGGAAACCACGTTGCATGATCTGCGGTGGGGCCGCCATTTCAAGAACTCCGAACTGGACGCCTACGTCTGGGTCTTCCTGATCAGCGGGGGTGCTCCACCCGCGCACTTCGTTGGGGGATACGCCGGGACCTCCAGCGAACGCCAACCGCCAATGTATTTTCGTCTGGGGGGAGGCACATGCAAGGGTGTCAGTAAACCAGGATGGATTGTCTGGAGCCGTGTCTACGTTTCCGGCGACGCACTCCAATTTGATACCGGTTTGGCGGAAGTGGTGCACTTACCGGAAGAAGAAACAAAAGATCGTTGGGAGCAGACAACTCCGCAGTGGCCGATTATGCACGCCGTCCTGCAAGGGATTACCCGCGACCAGATGATGGCCCGGCATAAAGCGAATCACATCCAAGTGGCCTACGCCCCGGACCGCGCCGGTGCTCAGTCGGCGATGTTTACCAAAGCGGCTGTGATGCATGACCTCGGCCTGAAGGTCCACTTCTGTGGCGACCTCTGATTTGACCGTTATTCTTTTATGTCACAACAAAACGCCGCCCTGGTTCGTTCGCGCCTCATCGAACTCTCTCGCGAGTTTGGCGAAGCCCGTTGGACTATATTAGGTGAAGGAAATACTTCCGGTCGGATCGACCAAAACATCTTCGCCGTCAAGGCCAGCGGCAGCAGCCTCGGCACCTTGACCGAGATTGAACTAACACATTGTTACTTCGACAAGCTACTTCCAGTCTTGGATCAAAAAAGCGTTTCAGAACAGGAAGTCGAAGAGATTCTGCTCAATTGCCGTGTTCGATCCACGGCGTTGAAGCCGTCTGTGGAAACTTTTTTTCACGCTTATTTGTTAACAATCCCCGGGGTTAGTTATGTGGGTCACACTCACCCGATCCCGGTCAATCAGATCCTCTGTTCTGCGCTCGGCACTTTGTTCGCCGAAGAGAGACGTTTCCCGGATGAAGTTGTTTGTTGCGGACCGGTGTCGCTGCTGATCCCGTACGAGGATCCTGGGCTCGCGCTGGCGGTGCGAATTCGGCAGGATCTGGAAAACTTTGAACGAGCGCACGGCAGAAAACCAAAAGTGATCCTGCTCGGAAATCATGGTGTGATCACGATCGGCCAAACTGCCGACGCAGTGCGGGTGGCGATGGCAATGACCGTCAAGGCGGCCGAGATATTCGTCGGAGCGCACTCTTTGGGCGGCAATATCTGCATGCCCAAATCCGAGGTGAATCGCATCGAGAATCGTCTCGATGAAGAGTACCGCCGTAAGATGCTGAGTCTGTAGCTCAAAACCGAACGCGAGCGGGGCAAACCACAGATGACACTTGATTTCACAGATTGGATGAGAAGAGAACACCGTTTCTCCCAGCTACATTCTTGTTTCAGTTGAGACTAGCGCGGGAATGCAACCACCTGGCTTCAGTCAATCTGTGGTTGCAAATTCCAACTTCACTTTGCCCGCTTATCCAGGAATGCCTGGACTTCCTCTTGAGTAGGGTTCGCCCTGGCGGCGCCGACACGCGTGGCAACGATTGCCGCCGCCGCGTTGGCGACCCGCCTGGCCGCACACTAATTTCTCAGCTCCGATTTCAGCAAGTTGCGCAACTGACTGACCGGCTAATTGCGCTAATGTTGCGGCCATGAAACAATCTCCGCATCCAGTTGTCTCGACCACCTTCACCGGGAATCCGGGAACCGGCGCGAGTTTGTTTCCGTCCCTGTAGACGGAGGAACCGGCCTTGCCGAGCGTTATAAAGACCAAGGCCCCTTTTTTCATAGGTAGCGCCTTGACCGCTCGATCAAAATCTTCTATCCCGGTCATGAATTGCAGTTCTTCGTTACTAACTTTCAGGATACTTACTTTCGCTGCGATTTTACGAAGAAGCGCTAGATAACTGTCGGAATCCGAGATCAATGATTTGCGGACTGTCGGATCAAGAGAGACCGGGATATCCTGCTCAAAAAATCGATCGACTAGAGATACGTAGGCGGAAGCGGATGGCTCCTCTGCGAGCACGATCCCGCCACAATGGTGAACCGAAAAGGAGGCCGGCTGGACTAAAGCTAGTTCGTCGATTCGGAGCGAAATGTCTGCTGCCTGATCTCGATAGAAACGAAATTCCGGTTTCGCATCTCTGTCGACCGCAACAAAAGCCAAAGTAGTTTTAGTTCCTTCCTCGCGGATGACATTGCTTATGTCGACTGATTCAGTATCGAGGAACGCCGCCAACGCGTCGCCAAATTGGTCGACTCCAATTTTTCCCGCGAAGGAAACTTGCGTGCCTAACCGCCGAATACCGACGGTGATATTGAACGGAGAACCGCCGCCCGCTTTTCAAATGTTGTGCTTCCACCCAATCCGAGTCCGATATTTGTCGAGATGAAATCAAACAGTGGTTCGCCGCCGACCAGTACGCGGGGGGGTTAACCATAGGGAGCCTGTCTCGGTTCACGAGCGGTTAACGCATCGCAAGAAAAAATTCAATCTCATTCGAAGAGAGACAGACAATTCATCGCCTTCGCAGGCCCAAATAAATCCCCTCGAGTTTTTCGATCTGCGTTGTCAGATCAAATTTCTCCTTGATCACCTGTGCCGCCCGTTTCCCCAGAGCATCTCGGAAATGATCGTCCGCGGCCAGACGGACAAGCCAGTGCTCTACCCCCGCGAGGTCTGATTCTGGTACCAGGACTCCGGACTCTGAATGCGCGATCGCTTCGGGAATACCACCATGGCGGGTCGCGATACACGGGAGTCCGGTCGCCATCGCTTCCAGCAGACTGTTTGGAACGCCTTCTCGATTGCCGTCCGGAGTCTGTTCGCTGGGATGGAGAAACAGATGGCTGTTTTCGTACAGGGTCAGCAGATCGGATTGACCGACGAATCCCGGGAATTGGACTCTACCGTCCAGTCGAAGGGTTCCCGCCAATTCTTTGAGCGAACCGCGAAGTGGACCGTCACCGGCAATGGTTAGGTTTGCGTTGGGATACTGCTTCAAGAATGCAGAGAATGCCCGGAGCGTCAATTCAAGTCCCTTCTTTTCAACCAGGCGGCAGGCTTGGAGAAGTCGCCACGCTCCGTCTGCGGGCCGCCGCCGAGTGAAATAGCGAAAGGTGTCCAGAGGGATTCCAGCGCGCTGAATCCGGACCTTGTCAGGCGGGCATCCAAGCTCCACAAGCGTCGAACCAAGAGACTCGGACCTGGCTAGCACGAGCGCACAGGAAGCGAACAGATCCTTTAGCCACCGCTTGGCAGTCGGGGAGTCGACATGGACCTGAACATCCGCACCATGAAACGACACCAACGCCGGAATCCGGCACTTGCGCAAAAGGGGTAGCCAGAAGAGCCCGTTGTTTCCAAAATAAATGTGGAGCAACTGACAACGATCCGCCGTCAAGAGGGCTTCTATGGAGTTGACTTCATCCCGGTAGGCCTGCTGCGGGATTCTTCTGATTTGGACATTCCATATTCGGCGTGCCCAGCGGAGGGGAGAGCGGTGGACAAAACGGATTGGCTCGAACGGATATTGAGCGGCGTTCTCTCGTTTAAATGTTAGAACGATGGGTGTAACTTTACTCAGCCTCGCCACCTGGCGATAAACGTGAAGCATTTCAGGCTTCAGAAAGGTCGGACAAAAAATCGCAACTCGCGGCTGATCGATGGCCGACAACGCTGGCTCCTATCCGGGGTAAACGTATCGGCGTCTTTGCATGTCGGCCTGGCGGCATTTAAAAAGTGTCATGAGCTCCTTCGGGATCTCCTGGTCATTGTTGCTGAGTTGAACCTCACCTGTTCATACTCCAACACGCCGACCCACCGATACCCCTCGGATAGCTTGCCATCAAAATGCGATGGAGAACAACCGGAGGGCATGAGGCCTCTCCTTAGGGTCTAGAGGATCTGCCACCACGACTTGCTCCCCGCTCCCATATTGTCGAGGTGCGAACGGGCTGATGAGCTGCAATTTGTTTTGGGCGGCAATAAACTTTTTGTACCAGGAAGAATTCGAGTTCTGTTCGACAGGAGGGCGTTGCTCGGGTTCTGGAGCAACGCGTGGTCTGGCCGTAAACTGCTGGGCCAGAGCGACACCGGCGGTCATTGCGAAACTGGCGCAAATAGCAATCAAAAATCTTCTCATAAGCTCCCTCGGTTCACTGCATTAATACCTCTTCCTTTGCATTAGACGAGGTTAAAGTGTCATTTGCTGGCGATCAGTTCAGCGTCTACGTACGGCAAGAGCGTTCTATCGAAGTCTTTCGTCTTCGCCCTGCTCTCCGCAATACTGAACACGTCTTTCCAACAACCAAGCTACCACATTACGGCGTCTTCCGGGAAATAATTGCTCATTTTGTCCCGGGGGCGGAAGAGGAATGCCAAACCGGGATCCGGTAACCTCGCTGTGCCAGGTCCAGAACGGTCAGTGATTCGATACGCGGCGTTCCCGACAATTTGCGATCTGGACCGAAATAGTACTCAAATTTCGCCTTTTGATCAGGGTCGTCCCGGTCGAGCGCACCGGTTCCCTGCTGGGCCAGACGGCCTTCCTCGACGTAATAGAATGTGAGGTCACTGATCATGTTCGATTGATCCCGGTCCTTGTTGGGCAGTTCCAGGCTGTAGGCCTGAGCCATTCCATGCCGTCCGACGTCTGGAAGGTCACCCACGTAGATGCCGTCGAAGTCGATTAGTACGTCGGAGTTCGCTGGAGTGATGCGTTCGTAGCCGGCGGTCGTCGGTGCGTATCCTGCCCAGAGCCACGTGTCAGGCCCGGAATTTCGATACCAGGTTCCAACGAAGACATCGTTTTTCCCGTTGCCTTCCAGGTCAACTTCCACCTTTTTGATCACCAGCAGTCTTCCCACGTTAGCCATACGATCCGGGACGTTCATGGCGAGATAGTCAGCGATCGGGTCAGTGATGGGCGACTCTGCCAGCGTCACGGTATTCGTAATCGCGAGAGCGCAGAGAAAAGCCCAATGGCCATTGCGACGACTCAGGCAATAGAGGAAACGAAGAAGTCGATTTTGCATTGCTCAGAAAAATCGCGGAGTTGCCCACGGGATCAGGATTGCAAAGGCGCGATTAAGTCCTCATATCAGTTAAACCGAGCGATGGAGCCACAGCAAGCGGATCAACAAAGTCGACAACTGGCTTTCGACTTCGCGGGTAACTCCGTCGGTGGGTTCTTTCTCTGGCGGGAACAACGTCAAGCAAGTACGCGACGGTTGGGAGCGGCACTGGGATATCCGCTCGGCGAGCATTGTGAGGTTGTACTTCGGTCGGGCCTCGTTCTTCGAGGGCAGTTGATTCTGGACGGTGAGGATCTTTTCCTGTCGGCCGAACGTGGGTCTGCGGTTCTACGCGTCGGGCAGGTCAACTTTTCCGTCGGAGAGGTGGCCTCCTGTGTGCGCATCGATTGATCAAGGCGGAGTAATTTCTGTGTTTTCCACTTCTCTGAAAAAAGCTGCCGCGTCTTTCCTTTGCGGTGTCTCACAGCTTAAGCCTCAGACCGGCAGAGCAAGCACAGGTCAAAATCCGCCCACGCGATAGCCCTGCGGTTAGTAAGACGCTTACGAAGCGACGGAGTAGCGACGGAGTAGGGACAGGTCAAATGTCGGCTACCACTGGCACCGTTTAGGTTTCAGATATTTGACCTGTCCCCCACCAACGCCTATCGGCTTCGATCAGGGGTCAGACATTTGACCTGTCCCCTGCGCTTTTCTTTCCCAACGCCCAGCAACGTCTTCGCCTTTGGCGTTATATGGTAAAAAGACACGGTCCGCCTGGCTGGAGGCGCTGACGGAGGCGGCGAAATAGGGACAGGTCGAGTGTTGTAACCCTGAACACGGCGAAATAGGGACAGGTCAGATCTTGGAAATCCGTCGCCGTCCAGAGTTGGAACATTTGACCTGTCCCCCACCAAAAACGGCGGAGTAGGGACAGGTCAGGTGTTTGTAAACCTGTCCCCTGCGACGCCAGCGCATTTTCCTCGGCGACCTCTGGACGGAGAAAGATTTTCTTAATGTCAGCCCGAAGTCGGTCTGCGGTTTTGCCCTTCGGGCCGGTCAAGCGGTAAAGCGGCCTCGCTAGGGACAGGTAAGATATCGGATCCTCGTCGTCGTTCGGAGTTCAAGCATTTCGATCTGTCCTTCTGCGACCCCCACATCGGAATGCGCAGAAGTGATGCGTCCGTAGGCGGTTGTCGGTGGCACATATCCGGCCCAGAACCACGGGCAGTGAAGCAGGGACAGCAGCGGAACAGGGAAAGGTCAAATGGTCAAATAACCTCTGTCGTCATCCAAAGTTGGGACATTTGACCTGTCCCCTGCGACGCCGCTCGGCGAGCGGATCAACCAAGTCGAGAACTGGCTTTCGATTCGCGGGTAACTCCGGCGCTGGGATATCCGCTCGGCGAGCATTGTGAGGTTGAACTCGGTCGGGCCTCATTCTTCAATGCACGTTGATTCTGGGACGGCGCGGATCTTTTCCTGGCAGCCGAACGTGGGCCTGTGGTTCTGCGTGTAGGGCAGGTCAATTTCTCCGTTGGAGAGGTCGCCTCCTCTGTGCGCATCGATTGTTTAAGGCGGCTTGGTCTCGGGCCGAATCACTCCTATTTCCCACTTCCCTGAAAAAAAGTGGAAAACAGCAAGCGCATACTCGGAAAATGAGTCACTATCTTCAAGTATTGCGTCAATTGAAACGAACCCGTTGCGCGCGTTCCTCCCAATCCCAAAGCAATCCAACAGTACGAAGCTAACTCTCCGATGGCTTATTTGGAACTTATTCAAATCGAGAAACATTACGATTCCTTTCATGCCTTAAAGAACATCGACTTACAGGTTGAGAAGGAGGAATTTGTTGTTTTTGTTGGACCATCCGGATGCGGGAAAAGCACACTGCTTCGTTCAATCTGCGGACTGGAAACAGTGACTAGTGGGAGGATTGTGCTGGACGGCCGGGATATCACCGGCGTCCACCCGTCGAAACGCAACGTTGCGATGGTATTCCAGAACTACGCGCTTTTCCCGCACCTGAACGTCTTCCACAACATTGCCTTTGGCCTGCAGCTGCAGGGACTTTCGAAGGAAGATATCCACAAGCGCGTCGAGCGCGTCGCGACTCTGCTCCATTTGGAAACGATGCTCGATCGCAAACCAAAACAGCTTTCCGGCGGCCAGCGCCAACGGGTCGCCATCGGTCGCTGTATTGTCAAGCAGCCGAAGCTGTTTCTGTTCGACGAACCACTGTCGAACCTCGATGCAAAATTGCGGGTCCGAATGCGAGTCGAGTTGCTTAACTTGCACTACGAAACTCGGAACACCGCGGTATACGTGACGCATGACCAGGTCGAAGCCATGACGATGGCCGACAAAATCGTGGTTTTGCAGGATGGTCGTATTGAGCAGGTCGGGTCTCCGATGGATCTGTACGAACACCCGGTCAATAAATTTGTTGCCGGGTTTATTGGGTCTCCTCAAATGAACTTCCTCGAAGGTCGCACATCGGGGGCGAACGGGTCTGGAATTTCTTTCGCGGCGGACGGCTTGGGAACGCTGGAATTGCCGTTGAGTGCCGAATCGGTAAAAATTAATCAGTCCATCACGGTTGGCATCCGACCCGAGCACCTCGAACTGGAAGGCGGACCGGTGGACCGCGGAGTGAAAGCGGTCGTCAACATCGTGGAAAATCTCGGCGGTGAGACTTATCTACATGTGGAGGTTGGGCCCGAGACACCCCTTATCATGGTCAAACTGCACGGCTCGCGCGGCCCGAACCGTGGGGACCGCGTGATGCTTCATTTGCCGGCTGACAAAATTTACCTTTTCGATGCTGCGGGCGCGGCCATTCCCGTTACGGTTTTGAATTGAGATTCCAGAGAAAACAACCCCCCAACGAAATTAAAGTCCTATGAGTGCTACTGTCGACAAATTACCTAAGACAATGCCCGCTGTGATGGCGCACGGTCCGCATGACTACCGGATGGAAGAACGGCCGGTGCCGCGACCAGGCCCAGGTGAAGTGTTAATCAAGGTGCAGTCCACCGGTGTCTGCGCCAGCGATATCAAGTGTTACACGGGTGCCGCCCTGTTCTGGGGCGATGAACACCGGGTCGGTTACTGCCAGGCGCCGGTGACGCCTGGTCACGAGTTTGTGGGGGAAGTGGTTGGGCTCGGCGACGGCGCTGGAGAATTGTATGGACTGAAAATCGGCGATCACGCAATCAGTGAGCAAATTGTCCCTTGCTGGAACTGTCGATACTGCAAATCCGGCTCCTACTGGATGTGCAACGTTCACGACATTTATGGATTTCGTCAGCGAACCTTTGGATCCTGGGCGGACTACATGCTGTTTCCTGCCGGCGCCCTGAACTACAAGGTTCCGGATTCCATACCGTTACATCATGCTGTCTTCATTGAGCCGCTCGCCTGCTCAATCCACGCGGTGGAACGCGGCGACATCAAATTCCAGGATACGGTCGTGATAGCCGGGTGCGGTCCACTTGGATTGGGGATGGTTGCCGCCGCCAAGATGAACGGGGCCGACCGGATTATCGCGCTTGATCTGAGCGATGACCGGCTCGAAGTCGCCAAACGTACGGGTGCTGTTATCGGGATCAATCCGAAGAAAGAAGACGCCGTTAAGACGGTACTGGGATTGACCGGTGGTTACGGATGCGACGTTTACATTGAAGCCACCGGACATCCGACCGCCGTGGAGCAAGGTCTGCTGATGATTCGGAAGCTCGGTACCTTTGTTGAATTCAGCGTCATGCGGGAGAAGGTGACGGTCGATTGGACAATCATCGGCGACAGCAAGGAGTTGAACATTCATGGCTCGCACTTGGGTCCGCGATGTTATCCGGTGGCCATTCGAATGATCGAAAAAGGTCTTTTACCAATGGACGAGATAGTTACCCACCGACTCCCTCTGGCCGATTTTCAGAAAGGGATCGACCTTGTGATCTCCGGTCTGACTTCGGTGAAGGTAACTCTGGAACCGTGAGAAAGAGGAGTTCAGGAGTTGCAGGAGTTCAGGAGTTGCAGAATGGCTCAATGGAGTTTGGGTATTTGGGGTGCCGCATGGCCTCACTCCGCAGGGGGAGTTCCCAAATTCCGCGTTCCATCCATCGAAGCATTCAGCAACCATCCGCAAGGAGGCGTCTTCCTCCTGTAACTCCTGAACTCCTGCAACTCCTGCAATAACGATTAGTTGGCCAGCAGGTTTCAGTGGTCTGACCGGTCACCGGTCATACTGACCATTGTCAGGTAGAACCGGAACGAATTCCCGCGCAATCCGGTCTACCCAGGCGTCGTACTTTTGTCGCTTGGAGTGCGGGTAGGTGATTTCGAACTCGACCCAATAGGTTGGGTAGAAAAATACCTTATGGTAAAACTCGTAGCCGTTTTGATTTACCCCCGAAACGACATAGAAATCCTCCTTCTTGAGTTTGTAGGTCACCGTGTCGCCCCGGCCTGCGAGTTCCTTTTTCCAGAAACCATTCAAGCTCTCGCCAAAACTATCGGGGTGCGTATGGCTACCGAAGGCCACGAGTGAGACTTCCTGATCCGCCGAGTGGTATCTTCGGCCGCCACCGTTCGTTGGAACTGGTTCCGGAATCAAGGACGCAGGATAGGAAAGTGAAAAACCCCAGCGGTTGTTCACCTCGTTTTTCCAATCGGAAGCCAGGGCCGCTCCGCTCACAGAATGCAGGAATAACAAAATCGAAAATAGTTTCTTCATCGATGAATATTTTCTCTCGCTCCTCGTCGGGTCCGCTGCCTACCAGGCAAGTTGGACTTTCACATGGTCTGGATCTGCAAAATCAATCGTGAAATACTTGCTGACAAATTCCCCTGCCTTTGTTTTTAGCGCTTGGCGTACCCGGATTTCTGTCCCGGAAACCCAACCAGGATCAACCACGATGCGACTTTCATCGGCGTACGAAGGAACCGGGAAAATATTCTCTAACTTAATTTCATGCATTTTTCCGTTTCGTAGGATGAAGAAATACAGATGACCGGCTCTTCGGCGATTTAACTCATCCAAGGCGACAACAGTTCCCTCCTTGTTCCAAAAGATCCCGTATGCCCTGGCATAGTCAATATTTGAGCTGTTTGCTTCTGGATAGTATGCGTTGACCGAAATGATTTCCTTCCCTGCAGGCAGATTGACAAGTTCGTAACGGATTGGATTCGTCGCACGAACGATCCATTCGTATTTTCCGTCCGGGGATTTCGAGTTCCCTCTTGAAGCGTAGGGATTGCCTGTCATCGGCGGATTCTGTGCCGTCGCTGCGCACGTCCAAAGACAGAGCGTCAACATGATTGCAGGTGCGCATTTCAAGAGAAGCCTGAGGATCATCATTTTGGTAAACCGGTTGAATTCGAATCTGAGGATTACTGACCTCCGTTTTTCCAGCCTGGTCCCCTGTGCACGATATAGATTTGTCCGTACTCAGAGCTACCTACCTGGCTTTGAAAGTTTTGCTCGACTTGTCCGGGCGAGCGGTCTCCGGCTAGATTGTAGACGTCTATTCGGCCTGCACCGTTTGCGTCGTAGTCCATCTGCTCCGCATCAGCGCTCGCCCAGATCGCGGTTGCGCCAGTGTCATTCGCTTCCGCGTACATAGCCAAAGCCGGGATGTAGATGAGCGAGCCGCGAGGGATTCGATTGAAGTCGACTGCCACGGTCGTGCCTTCGACGGCAAGCGGATCACCGTTTGCCGTGGTGGCTCCCAACCAATTCTCCGCCGCCGCCGTAGGGTATGGCCAATCGGCATCCTTATTCGAATAGGCCGTGAGCCGCGCATCATACTCTTCCCATTGCGCAAGTTGGTCCTGAGTCGGGTCGGCCAGACCGAATCGCTGCCGAAAGACTTGCTGATTCTGATTGGCGTCGCCACCCAGTACACCAAGGTCGCCGCTCCCGGGTTGCGAAGTATTTCCCCCAGTCTTCGCGACGATTGCGCCAATGCCCGCTTCGCCTGCGATCCGACCCGCCTGAACGAGATCCGACCGCGCTGGCTCAGAAGATCCCGACAAAACTCCGGACGATGAACTTTCCGGGTCATCACATCCGAGGAGAAACAGAGACATCGATAGAGTTAAGATTCGAATAGGCGGCAACGCGGTAGCCGTCATGGATTGACCTTGACCGGAACCCCGGGACAGGGAGGCCTTATAGTCCTCGAGGGTTCTTGGCAGATGGCGCGTGAAGCAGAAAAGCGTAAGAGCCGTTGGTGCCGGAGAAGGTTCTTAACCAACTGGTGAGCGAAAAGTTTTTTGTGCGCGCACCTCCATATCTGGCATCCGCGCTGTAGATTAAACCGTCTGACCCGACAATTCCGGCATGCCCGAGATAAATTGGGCCGTAGGGTGAGGATCGCGTTGGACTGACGATGATCGACCCCGGCGGAGCGGTCACGGGATTCACTGCCAACGTTGGACCCGTGCGAAGGAGTCGCAAGATTTCGTGCGTGGAATTCGACCCGAGCCGGAAACCTGAGATCGGATAGATAACGCGATCGATCTCTTGTCCGATGGCGCTGACCTCGGGATCCCAATTGGATACACCTGGTGGTGCTTGCGCCTTTTTGGCGGCGGTTCGTCTTTGCAGAAGCAATTTGATTGCATCTTGGACCGGTTTCTCCACCGAGCGTTCCGTCTCGTCATGGAACGGAAAAAGAGAGGTATCAGCGGCGGCGATCACCGGGGTCGCTCCGATTCGCTCCTGGACAAGAGCAATGCCTGCGAGCTCCTTGCGGTCAAGAAGAAATAGATAGTAATCGGCCAGATGGGTCGAAACAGCGCCGGCATATTCGATGTTGGCGAGGGGATCGGCACGTTGGATCAGTGCCCGCGCAGCGAGAAGCGCCTCGGTCGGTTGTCCGACCAGGTGAGAGCAAAGAAACGCCGAGAAGAGCAGGAGAATGACAAAGTGGCGATTAATCATAACACAAAAAATAGAGCGCTATAATAAGGTAGAAACAAGAAAATTTAATGTTTTTTTAAGAGCGACGAACGGGAAGTTCCGTTTTGCCCTCTTCATTTGCCATAAGTAAACCGGGAGACGGTTCGCCTGGCGCGTTCGCAGCGCGAACACAGCAGCCGCCGCCGAACGTTGCACGCCAAACGCCAACGCGAAACGTTGAACGCCCTACTTGATCGCACCCATCGTAAGTCCGCGCACGAGTTGGCGGGACACAATGATGCTGAAAATGATCACGGGGAGCGCGACCAAAGTGCCGGTCGCCATGATCTGCCCCCATGGCAGTTCGTACCCGCTAAGAAAGCTCGTCGCGACCACCGGGGCGGTCTTGGCGTTCGTCCGAGTGAGTACCAGCGCATAAAGGAGCTCGTTCCAGGAAAAAATGAAGCTGAAAATGGCAGAGACCGCGATTCCGGGAGCAGCCAAAGGAAGAGCAATCCGCCAGAATATTCCAAATGAACTGTATCCCTCCAGCGTCGCCGCTTCGTCGAGTTCCTTGGGGATGTTCCGGAACTGGTCGGCGCAAATCCAAACGACGATCGGCACATTGAACGTCAAATAGATCAGGATCAGGACCAATTGGGTGTCGAGCAGCCGAAACTGGCGGGCGATCAAGAAGAATGGCAGCGCAACGACGATCGGGCTGATCATTCGATTGCTGATAAACCAGAACCAGAGATCTCGTTTCCCTTTAAAATCAAATCGTGCGATGGCGTAAGCCGCAGGAGCACCTAGGATCAGCGAGATCGCCGTGGTCGAGAGAGCGACGATCAATGAATTTACCAGGCTGGCACCAATATCAAATTTTTGAAAGGCCGTCGTGTAGTTCCCCAGCGTCGGGTGGAAGAAGAATTGGGGAGTGGCTGACAAGATCGCGGACTGTTCCTTGAACGAGGTGGTGACCATCCAGTAGAACGGGAACACGCAAACGACGATCACTACCAAGAGCAAAAGAAAATGACCGATGCTGAATCCTTGAGGCCCTGAACCTGGTTTTGACTTGGCGCTCGCCATACCAATTTTCCTCAAATCTCCTTGTAGACGAATTTGATATAGAAGCGGGAAAGAAGCGTCGCAATGATCAGCAAAACAATTGCTTGTGCCGAGGCGACCCCTTGGTCGAACGCGCGGAAGCCAACTCGTTGGACAAACACGCTGATCAGTTCGGTCGCAGATCCTGGACCCCCTTTGGTCATGATGTAGACGACATCAAAGAGCTTCAAAATATCCGCCGTCCGAAGAATCAGGATTGCGGTGATACCTGGCAACATAAACGGCAACTGAACGCGCCAGAGGATCTGCCACCATTGGGCAGTCTCTAGCTTCGCTGCTTCTTCGATCTCAGCGGGCACCATGGTAAGGCTGGAGAATAAAACCAAGGCGCAGAATGGCGTCCATTGCCAGACCTCCATGCTCGAAATCGAAAGAAAGGCCAGGTTTGGGTCGGCGAGCCAATTCGGCCGAGAATGGAAGATCAAAGCCCAAAGATAGTTCAGGATCCCGTAATTCGCGTCGAACATCAGACGTCCCATCAGGCCTACGACAGCAAACGTGGTGGCCATTGGGATGACAAGAGCGACCCTACAGATTTTCTTCAGCAGCTCGTTCCCTTGTTTATGCAAGAGCAACGCGATCACCAGCCCGAGAATCAATTCGCAAGGGAGACAGATAATCAGGAAAAGGAAGGTCCGGCCCAGCGATTCCCGAAACGAGTCATCCTGAAAAATTGAGATGTAATTTCCGAACCAGGAGAACGGGGCATCATAGATTGGCCAGATGCCGAGAAAGTTCCCATGCCAGTGGACTTTGGGGAGAAGAAACTGATGAAACGAAACCCCGACAGCAAACAGTAAGGGAAAGATCCCGACGGCCAGCAGGACCACGACTGCCGGCGCGATAAAAAAGAAAGCGCCAGTTGAATAGGTCTTCTTGATTTTTTCAGCACTCATCCGGGAGCGTTCGAGTTGCCGCGCGATCTCGATGCTGAAGGGCCCCGCTTTCGCGGGGCCGCAGCGTAGAATCAACTCAGTTTGAGCTTAACCCTAGGACTATTGCGCCAAAGTCTTCTTGCCGTCGTAGTAACCTGCCTTCTTCAGCACATCCTCCGTGCGCTTGTTAATTTCTTCCGACGCCTGTTTGACCGTGGCTTGGCCATCCATCATCTTGGTGCCCCATTCGGCGATGATTTCAGATAGCTGGGGCCATTCGGCGAAGCGCGGACGGAATTCCGGGACGCCCTGTTGCCAGGACTCGACCATCGGCGGGACAAACGGATACTTTGCGACCAGATCTTTGTCCTGGTATGTCGATTGCCGTCCGCTCACGCCGCCATTTTCGACATATTCTTTTGCCTTCGCTTTGGAGGTGACCCATTCGATGAACAACCAGGCGGCGCCTTTCTTTTTGTCATCGGCTTGAGTGGTCACCGCGAGGGAAAAGCCTCCGAGAGCGGGCTTGCGGCCGTCCGGACCCTTCGGCTCCGGGGCCACCGCGAGGTCATTGATAATTTTCGAGGTTTTCGGGTCGGTAAGCGTAGAGTAGAACGCAGACCATTCGGTGATCATCGCGACCTGCCGTTGAGCAAGCGCATTGACCGCTTCATTATGATCGAAATCCACGATCCCAGGGGGCATGATTTTCTCCAGCTTCTGCCGGAATTCAAGTCCCTCTTGATCTTTTGCACTCAACAGGTTCGGCTTGAATTTCGCGTCAAGCAGCGAGCCTCCCCATGGCCAGATAAAACGCATGAAGCTATCGCAAGATTGGGTTTCGCCTCGTCGCGATTGCAGTGCGAAGGCGTACTTTCCGTCCTTGGTTAACTTCGGTCCGTAAACAGTCAACAGATCATCCCAAGTTTCCGGGGGTTTCTCGAACCCTGCCTGCTTGAGCATTTCCTTATTGTAATAGAGGAGCCCGGAGTAGTTGTCGAAGGGCAACCCGTAGACGGTATTGTTCCAGGTGCCGAAGGCGTTCAGGAGGAGCGGAAAGAAATCCTTCAGGTCGAGATCCGGATCGGTGAGATTCGGGAATTTCTTCTGCAGCTCATCGATCGGCACAATCCAGCCGGACTCCGCAAATTCGCCCAGCCAGACCAGGTCGACGAGAGCGATCGAGAGATCACCCTGAGCGCTAAAATCGAGAACTTCTTTTTCCCGAGTGCTCTCGTAGGGGACGATTTCGTAGGAAACCTTGATGCCGGTCTTTTGCTCGAATTCGGGCAGCATCTTGATGGTCGCCCGGTAACCGGGGCGATCGAGAAAGATCACTTTGATCTCGGTGCCTTTGTAGTCTTTGGCCGCTTCCTCAAGAGACCAGGCTTCAGCAACGCTTAAGCCCAGGCAGGAGAAAGCGACTCCGGCACAGAATGTGCAGAGGAATTTCTTCATATTGTTTTGGGGGTCAAGAAGTGAGAACAGCGGGTTAACGTACGGTTTCCGTGAATAGTGCTCCGTGAAATATAATAGGCAAGTGGAAGTGCAGGCGAATGTCGACGCTTTTGCGTTATTTTTGTGGGTTAAGCGTTGACGTTCATCAGCCTCGACAGGGCCGTCGGCACACCGATCAGCGAGATGATCACCGCATCGGGCTCTGCCAACTGCTCCAGGGTCGGCGCGGGCGGGGCGTCTCCACGAAGTATCCAGACGGTTCGAAGCCCGAGGCTTTTAGCAGGCCGGATATCGCTTTCCAGTCGGTTGCCAACATGCACCGCGCGAGTGGCCGGGACGCCGGTCCGATCGAGAGCATACTGAAAAATCCTTTCATCGGGTTTTTCTACTCCAACAAAGTCAGCCAAGGCGATGACGTTAAAAAGGTCGTGCAATCCGTCCCTGCGCAGGGCCTTGAGCGCAGCCTCGCCTGAATTTGCCACTAGACCCAGTTTAAATTGCCCCGCCAGTGCCGTAAGCGCAGGTTTCACGTCCGGGTAAAGGGCAGAGGCCGGGTATTCCCAGTAGCGCCGCGCCAGGGTCGTCAATCTCTCACGATCCCGATTAGGAACAAAATGGTTCGCGATCGCGGTGCGTAACGAACCGGAAGCCCGCATCCTTTCGGCATCATAAACCGCCCAGAATTCGTGTTCCTGGACGTTTGGATTAATGTCATGAACGGCGCGCAGCAATGCTCGTGTGTACGTTGAGTCGTCATAGATTGTCCCGCCAAGATCGAACAGCACCAGATCGATGTCATTCTGCCCCGCAAGAGCTGCCATCGCCGGCGGATGCGCCAGCAAGGACGCCGACGAGCCGAACGCCGCCTCGCCGATGCCGCTCCAGCCAAGGGTTCCCGGTTCCACTTCTGTTGGTAACGTGAGGAACAGGGATAGAACCGCGCTCAGTGCATAAAGGCCGGCAAAAATCAACATCACGCCCTCAATCCCCAATGGTCCAATGAAGACGGCCACGATCGCCGGACCAAGCATGGCGCTCGCACCGGCCCCGAGGTTTAGCATCGAGATGGCGGCACCCTTATTTTCCGGCGCCAGGAGCGGCATGATCGCAGAAAGCGGGACGTAGCCGGCAAGCGTCGCCCCGTAAAGAACAGCGACCAAAACAGCCAAGCCAAAACTTCCGTGGTGTGCGGATGGCACGTAGTAAAGCAGCAGCGTGGTGATCGTGCAGCCGACCCCGCCTACATAGGCGACCGTTCGCCGCCACCCGAGTTTATCGCCCACGATCCCGGACAAGAGATTCGCTATCATATTGCTGAGAAACATGTAGCTCAATAGCTGCAGCCATTGGCTGAGACGCAATCCGACAACCGTCGTAAAGAAGGTCGGCAAGAACACTAAGAAACCGAATTGCGGGGCCGTGTTGATCATGCGCACGAGACAGCCGATCGCCGTCTTCGGCTTATCCCAAGCAATTGTAATGCTGGAGAAAAGCGAACCGCGCCTCTTCTCTTCCGTCTCGCCCGGCGCGGATGGGTGGGCTCGTCTTGGCAATCCGGAAAGCGCCACGAGACCGCCGACAATCACCATTCCTAGCGAACACCAGAAGGTGACATATTGTCCGACGTAAGGAATGAGCAGACTGGCGAAAAGCGAACCAAGGGTTGGTAAGCCCGCGCTGAAAGCGAACCAGAACCATCCCACAGCGGATCCGAGGCGCCTGACCGGAGTAGAAGTCGTGACTAAAACCAGAAAGCCGTACGCGAACAACGGATAGCCAAATCCACGGAGTCCGTAACTCACCAGCATGCTCGCGAAATCTCCCGTCGGGAGCGAGAAGGCCAAAAAGATTACCTGGAATACGGTCCATGCGAAAAGACCGATCCACATCACCAAACGTGGTCCCCAAATGTCGGATAAAGCGCCCGAATAGCGGGCACCCATCGTCGCGAGCGCCCCGTAAACCGTGAACAAGAACGCGATTTTTTTTTGCGAAATTCCTTCGCCGTGAAGGAAGTGCGCCAGATACCCTGATTCCACCCCGTCCCCCATCATGAACAGCAACAACCCCAAATATCCCCAGGCGAGTTGCCGGGGAAAACTGAAACGCTCCAAAAGGGAGGCCGGCTGAAGAGCGCTGGGCGAGGCCTGGTACGCAGGGGCCATTATTCGATATTACGTCCGTCGCTCGCCCGATAGGCAACTGAAATCTGGCGTTGGAGGACACGTTTCAGCGTAAAGTACCATAGGGCTCCAGGCTGCGTCGTGGCCGATCAGGCCTGTCTGAAGCGGCCACTACGGCTGACTTTTGATATCAGCTCGAAGTAGGACGATTTCCCGCGCTATTCCGAAAGTACTCTGGCAAAGGTCTGCAGGATTAGAGCTGCGGAAGTGGCGCCGGCGTCGAGGACACCTCGTGAACGCTCGCCAAGCCGGGCGGAGCGGCCAATTTTGGCAACCAGGTCGACCGTAGAATCTTTGCCTTTTTCTGCGGCCTCGGCCATCTTCTTTAGCGCCTCTGGCAGCGACGCTCCGGCGTCGACAGCCGCCTGATAGGCCTCCTGCGCCGGGATCACGGCGTCCATCAACGTTTTATCACCGACCTTTGCGCCCCCAAGATCCTCGAGGGCGTCGCGGGCCGCCTTGAGCATTTCGCCGAACAGCCGGGCATCCGTCTCCGGCTTGTTCTTTGACTTGAGACTCATCTGGATAAAGAAAGTGCCGTAAATCGGGCCCATCGAGCCACCGATTTCCGTCATCAAGGTTTTTCCAATCAGGCCGAGTCCGTCGCCGAGCGAGATCTCTTTGTCACCGAGGCGATCCTTGATCAGATTGAACCCTTTAGCCATGTTAATACCGTGATCGCCATCGCCGATTTTACCGTCGATCTCGCTCAGATAGACTTTGTGATCGACGATAGTTTGGATTTGCGCGAGCACGACCTTACGGCCTTGGGAATTCGGGAAGTTAGCCATAAACTTCCTATTGCGAGAATTGAGTTAGCCCCATGCTTTCAGCTTCTACATCGATGAGCGCCTTGAGTTCGTCGTCTACCTTCATCACGGTAAAGGTGATGCCCATCATCTCCAGCGAGGTGAAGTAGTTACCGACATACGATCGGTGGACGTTAATCTTGGCTCTCTCGAGGATGTCGTACGCCTTGCTGTAGGCGATGTATAGCTCCATGACGGGTGTTGCCCCAAGGCCGGACACCAACACCACCACGTCGTCTCCGGCTTCAAATGGCAAATCCTTGAGAATATAATCCATTGCCAAGCCTGCTATTTCGTCCGCCGATTTCAGCTCGCTGATGCTCACCCCCGGTTCGCCGTGGTGCCCGATTCCCACTTCCATCTTCCCAGGTTCGATGAAGAAATTCGGCTTTCCGGCGGCCGGAATCGTGCACGAAGTGAGGCCCACGCCGATGCTCCTCGTGTTATCAATGGCCTTTTGAGCGACGCGAATTACTTCATCCAGAGAGCCGCCTTGAGACGATTTAGCGCCGCCCACCTTCCACATCAAGACTTCTCCGGCGACCCCTCGTCGCTTGTGCGGCTCGGTCTTAGGTGCGGAGGCGACATCATCGTTCGCGATAACCGTTTTGACCTCGATGCCCTCCATTGCAGCGAGTTGTTTTGCCATTTTCACGTTCATGTTGTCGCCGGCGTAGTTGCCGTACAGACATGCGACGCCTGCGCCACCGTTCGCGGCCTTAAACGCGTCGAAAAAGACCTGCGCGGAGGGCGAGGAAAAAATTTCACCTACGGCCACGGCGTCGCACATATTTTTGCCGACGTACCCGACAAATGCCGGCTTGTGGCCTGACCCGCCACCGGTGACGATGCCGACCTTACCTTGGATCGGCGCCTTGATATATTTCAAGACGCGAGGGTTTTCTTCGATGGGTACGACCAGGTTTTTGTGACATTTTGCAAAGCCCTTGAGCATCTCTTCGACGACAAGGTTTGGATCGTTGATAATTCGTTGCATTGGGGGGATGGATTCGGGACGTTATACTTTGTGGAATTGGCTATCGATTTCCTTCATGCGATCCACTTTTGGCGCGGATCGGCCGCCTTGGTAATCTGAGGCAAGCCAGATATCGACGAGCGATTTCGCGAGTTCTTCGCCCACTACTCGACCGCCCATGGTCATGATCTGGCAGTCGTTACTTTTCCGGGAGCGCTCTGCCGAATAGGGGTCATGGCAAACTGCCGCTCGTATTCCCGGTACTTTATTCGCTGTGATGGCCATGCCGATCCCTGTGCCGCACATGAGAATTCCGCGATCATGCTTCCCGGCGGCAACCGCTTGGGCAACGGTGAGTGCGACATCCGGGTAGAGGACCGACGGGTCCGGTTGGTTCACACCGTAATCTTCGACCGGTATTCCTCTGGATTTCAAGTAAGCGATGATCTTGCCCTTCAATTCAAAGGCCGCATCATCGGCACCAACCGCGATTGTTTTGGACGGAGTGCTCATGGAGGAGGGAATGCTGTCTTAGCGATATTATATCTCCGCATCTTGCCAGCCTGTGGGAGCGACAGCACCATTCGCGCCCGGAACGACGCAGGGTAGTTCTATCTTCAGGCAGCGAGTCACCACGCTGCCTACACTGAGCCTGGGGCTTGCGGTTGGATACAACCGGCTTGGCTGTTTAAACCGCTCGCCCCTGAAACTCTTCGACCGGCTTGTCTATGGCTCTAACAGAATCTTGAGCGACTTTTCTCCTTTTTTCATCATCTCAAATCCCTTCTCGTATTCCTCGAGCGGAAGCCGATGAGTGACGACACCCTCGGTTGGGATCCGACCGTCGCCGATCGCATCAATCACAAACGGGTAGCAGTAAGGGCCAAGATGGACGCCTAGTATGTCCAACTGTTTGCGGTCAGAGATGATACTCCAATCAACCGTCACGTCGTGCGAGAAGACGCTAAACTCGACGAAACGACCGAGCTTCCGAATCATTTGCAAACCTTGGACGACAGCGGTCGGATGGCCTGTCGCTTCAATGTAAATGTCGCACCCGTAGCCCTCCGTCATGTCTTTAACTTTCTTGACGACGTCTTCTTCCAGCGGGTTCATAACGATGTCGGCACCGAATTTTCGAGCGAGTGCCAACCGTTCAGGTCTGGTATCCAGAACCACGAGCTTTT
>Ga0206947_1077_pt1 | contig 31250 bp, 13 predicted proteins | sample Alteio_BWOrgHeat_3_FD_153239 | JGI IMG/M metagenome (GOLD analysis project Ga0206947, IMG submission 153239) | Enriched cells from forest soil in Barre Woods Harvard Forest LTER site, Petersham, Massachusetts, United States -... | ecosystem: Environmental > Terrestrial > Soil > Temperate forest > O...
TTTTTTAAGCTACGAAATACAAAATGCTGTATTTTTAACAATATTTGCGACAATCGATTGCAGGCCTTATGCCAAACATTAAGAAGTGCTCTTATTAAGAAAATGAAAATGAAATATTTATTGCTGATTTTGGGAAGTTTACTTTTTAATAATCTATTTGCCCAAAACGGAAACCAAAAAGGCCATAATGGCACCGAAAGAATTATTCATGTTGATTTTAATAAAGAAAAAGGACGCTTGAATACTTCATTTAAAGAGTGTGTAGGTGCGGGTCGTGCCAATGAAGGGTTGCGGGCCGACTGGCAGCAGCAACTGGCAATGACCATGAAAGAATGCGGTTTTAAATATATCAGGATGCACGGATTGCTCACCGATGATATGGCAGTTTACACCGAAGATCGCAATGGTAATCCACAATATAATTACCAGTATGTTGATGCTTTATACGACTATATTATAAGTATCGGAATGAAGCCATTTGTAGAATTAGGATTTATGCCAGGGGCCCTTGCCAGCGGCAGTAAAACTATTTTTTGGTGGCGGGGCAATGTAACACCACCCAGGGATTATGAAAAATGGGAGGGTTTAATTCGTAACCTGACACAACATTTTACGGAGCGATATGGTGCCAATGAAGTTAAGACATGGTATTTTGAAGTTTGGAATGAGCCGAATTTGAAAGACGGCTTCTGGACCGGTTCTCAAGCCGACTATTTCAAATTATACCAATACAGTGCCAAAGCAATTAAAAGCGTAAATCAGGCTTATAAAGTTGGTGGCCCTGCAACTGCAGGGGCAGCATGGGTGCCCGAAATGATAGCCTTTTGTAAAAACAATTCGGTGCCTATTGATTTTATCAGCACACATTCCTATGGTGTAAAGCAAGGTTTTTTGGATGAGCGCGGATCAACGGGAACAGTACTGGATAAAAACGAATGGAGCGTTAGCGGCGACGTTTTAAATTCGCGAAAGCAGATTCAAAATTCTGCAATTCCCGGATTAGAGCTGCATTATACGGAATGGAGTTCGTCCTATACGCCTTCTGACCCACTTCATGATAGTTATCATGAAGCAGCATATATACTTAAAAAGTTAAAACAATCTGAAGCTGCGGCCAATTCAATGTCATACTGGACGTTTACTGACATTTTTGAAGAGTCAGGGCCGCGTTTTACCCCTTTCCACGGCGGTTTTGGTTTAATGAATATCGAAGGGATCAAAAAGCCTGCTTTTTTTGCCTACTCCTTTTTAAACAAACTGGGTGAAACTGAACTTGCCAATCGCGATAGCTCTTCGTGGGCCTGCAAAAGTCACAAAGGAAATGTTCAGGTATTGCTATGGGATTATACTTATACCCTGCCCGATTCAGTAAATAACCAGGCTTATTATATAAAGGATTTACCTGCCAAAACAAAAGGCAAAGTAAAAGTAAATCTATCACACTTACCAGCTGGAAAGTATACGATGGAAATTTATAAAGTGGGTTACAGGGTGAACGATGCCTATACCAACTATGTAGATATGGGCAGGCCCGGACAGCTAAACTTGCAGCAGGTTAAAAAGTTAAAAGAGCAAAATGGCGCTCCTGTGGCAATCCGGCAAATTGAAATAAAACCCGGAGCCGTGTTTTCCCACGAATTTAATATATGGGAAAATGATGTTTTATTGATAAACCTAATTAAACGTTAACCGACGCATAACCCGCAAATAACATTAGTCGGCCGAATCAAACAATGAAAATCTTTAATGGTGTTGTACGTAAAATGGTCAAATAAGATGGTAGAAAATACAATAACTACGTTTAAATGATCACAGCATATCAACCGTTTAGAATTCAGCAACGCGGAAACAGTTTGATTCAGCTTTTTTTGTAAAAAAAAACTGCAATCGATTGTAATTTTAAAAAAAATAATTATAATTGTAAAAAAAACACTCAATTTAAGCTACCGCTAACTCTTGCTAATGTGTAAATTGTACACATATAAATAAGACATAAGTTAAAGATATTTGGGCTAAGAGACCAAATTTAGTTGAAAACGGACGTTCCAGGGTGAGATATGGAACGTCTTTTTTTTCCCTTTCCCAACAAAATCATAATAGTAATTCTTGTCACCTATAGGCCATTATTTTTTGCTTTTATAGTAGTAAAAGCGCTGAATATTGTAGCATTTTGACAAATGTTGTGTTTTTATGATAAAAAATGTGTTACTCAGCCATTCCTCAATCCTAATTTTACCTCCATATAGCGGCTACAATTCGTCATTTGGCAGCAATAATTATAAACCAGTAAAGCCGGCCGGCAAGTTCCTTTAATATCTCGATTTAAGTGACACCCTTAATCGACCTGAGTACCACCGTTAAGTTGTATCCAGGAAAGTATACTCAGGCTAGGCTCTACAATCGATTGCAGACCTTAAAAATGCATATTTATGAGAGAATAGACAAACGTTTTGTTTTGCCGGCCACAGTTTTTGGCCCGTAGTAACTACATCGGTACTTGTTGTTAGTGTGTTTCAATAGCTAATAAAATTGAACCTCAACACACACCCTACCGATGGAACAGCCAATTTAATTTTTTACCAGTTTTTCAAGCAACAAACCAAAATATGAAAAGAAAATATTTACTAAAGCCTCAAATGCTAACAATTTGTTTATCAATTTTGCTTAGCATCACCTTATTAAATTGTGCTTTTGCCCTGCCATCGATTGAGCGGGTAAAATCGTCAGTTAAATTAAAGAAAATAAATGCTGACCTAACGGTTATCGGTAAAGTTACGGACGACGAAGGGGCACCATTACCTGGTGTGACCGTTACGCTTAAAGGTACCACTACTGCTACAGGTACCGATATAAATGGGAACTATCGTATTAATGTTCCTAATGAAAATGCAGTGCTTGTTTATTCATTCATCGGGTACGTTTCGAAGACAGTTCCAGTTGAAGGGAAAACGGTTTTGAACGTTCAGCTTACCGCTACTAATAAAACCTTAAACGAAGTAGTTGTTGTAGGTTATGGCACGCAAAAACGTGCCAATGTAACCGGCGCTGTTTCAACGGTAAGTGGCAAAACGCTAAATGCTTTGCCCGTTGGCGGTGTCGATCAGGCCTTGCAGGGCCGGGTGGCAGGTTTAACGGTTACCAACAATGGTTCTCCCGGTACTGCGCCTATTGTACAAATACGGGGCGTAAGCTCGATAGGTTATGGAGCCGACCCCTTGTACATCATTGATGGGTTTCCAGGCTCAATTGGCGCACTTGACCCCCAGGACATACAATCAGTAGATGTCCTCAAGGATGCAAGCGCGGCAGCAATTTATGGGTCAAGGGCAACTAACGGTGTTATTATTATAACAACCAAAAAGGGTTCCGGTGGTAAGGTTCAGGTGAGCTTCAATTCGTACGTTGGAACTCAAGAAGTGACCAAACGGTTCGACCTCCTTAATACAAACCAGTATGTGACTTACGAAAGGGCTTTAGACGGAGCAGCAGGTATTGGCGTACCTCCGCGTTTGCAATCAGCAAACTTTAATCTGCCTATCTACGCCGGTTCTTCGCAAACCTTTGCCGGCACAAATACCGACTGGCAAAAAGCTTATTTCCAAAATGGGATTTTGCAACAGCACGATGTTTCTTTAAGCGGTGGCAACGAAAATTCAAAATTCTTTAGTTCCGCCGGTTATTTTGATCAGGTTGGTACCACTGTAGGAACAAGTTTTAGCCGGAAAAATTTCCGCATGAATTCTGATCATAACGTGAACAAGTTTATTACGATTGGCGAAACATTCAACGTTGCCGAAACCCGCCAGCGTTTTGGAATTCCGCCAGGCAACAGAACACCACTTACCAACGTGATAAGGATGCAACCGTACATACCGGTATATAATCCAAACAATCCCGGTGGTTATTTTGGACCCCAAAGCAGTTTTGACGGTGCCGACCCTGTGAACCCGGTAGAACAGGCCTTGATTAACGAGAACCGTAACTTTGGTGTTGGGATACATGGCAATGCTTACTTAACAGCCAGGTTCACGCAGTGGTTGAAATTCAATTCTACTTACGGTATTGATTACGGAACAAACAGGCAAGAACAATATACTCCAATTTATAATGATGGAGGTACATCAAGCAGCCCGCTTGCTGCGATAACCGAAAATACCGGCACTGGAACTACAACATTATACACACAACAATTAACCTTCGACAAAACCTTCGGTAAGCACCACGTTTCGGCTGTAGGTGTTTACGAAGTGCAAACCAACCGTGGCGATAGCCAAAACTCTTTTGGTAACCAAAATAACAATACCATTAGAACCCTGCAGAACGCTACAAACACAACAACCAATTACACTTATGGCACTAACGTGTTGCAATCATTGGTAGGCAGAGTAGGGTATGATTTTGAAGGGAAATATTTAATTTCGGGTTCAATACGCCGTGATGGTTTGTCTGTTTGGGCGCCGGGCCATAAATATGAAGACTTCCCTGCGGCATCAATAGGCTGGAAAGTTGACCAGGAAAGTTTCATGCAAGGCGTTAAATCAATCAGTGAATTAAAAATACGGGCCGGTTACGGTGTTACCGGGATAAACGGAACTGTTTTGGGAAATTATCCTTACGTTTCCAATGTTTCTGCTGGTGGTACAACCTATCCGTTTGGCAATTTGGCAACAGGTGCTAACTCGGGTAACGGATCGTATTACGGTGCGTTAAGTAATTATTTTCTTCATTGGGAAATAACCAAGTCAGAGAACATTGGTTTCGACCTGGGTTTATTCCAAAATGCTTTCACATTATCGGCGGAAGTATATAAAAGAAAAACAGATAACCTTATTTTAACTGTTCCCGTACCGCCAAGCGAAGGTGTTGGCGCACCGCTTGCAAATATTGGCTCGATGCAAAACACAGGTATTGAATTAACCGCAGGCTACCATAAAACAGCCGGCGACTTTAAATATGATATAACAGGTGTGTTTAGTTTAGACAAGAATAAAGTTACCTCATTAACCGGAGCTGCAAACGGTGCGATAACAGCAGGCGGTGATGCCGATTTTGGTGGTGGCGGCCCAATTACCAATACTTCGATTGGTCAGCCTATCCAGTATTTTTACGGTTACCAGGTTGAAGGCATATTCCAAAATGCAGCTGATGTGAAAAACCACGCCACTCAAACCGGTGCTGCGCCAGGCGATCTGAAATTTAAGGATATTAATCACGACGGTGTAATTGATGCTAACGACCGGGTTAACCTGGGCAGTTATCTTCCTAAATTCACCTATTCGTTAAACTATTCAGCCAGTTATAAAAATTTCGACCTTGCATTATTTTTCCAGGGCGTTTATGGCAATAAAATATTTGATGCCGAAAAAATCATCCGTGAAGGTATGTCAAGGTTGTTTAACTCTGATGTTAATGTGCTAAACGCCTGGACACCCACCAATACCAACACTGATATCCCCAGAGCTATTTCCGGTGATCCGAACTCAAATGTTAGGCCTTCCTCACGCTGGATCGAAAGCGGTTCATACCTTCGTTTAAAAAACCTCCAGTTGGGATACAATATACCAATGACCTGGCTTAAACCAGCCACTAACAATTTGGTAAGCAAGGTGAGGATATATGTATCGTCAACAAACCTGTTCACCATTACAAAATACACAGGGCTTGATCCGGAGGTTGGCTCCAAAAACGGAACGCTTACAAATGGTATAGACTATGGTCAATATCCTTCGCCAAGAGCATTGCAGGTAGGTTTACAGGCAACATTTTAAGAATCATTAAAATTCGTATATTATGAAACATAGAAAAATTTATTTATTATCAACCGTTATCTTATTAGTGATTTCGGTGATCGTATTCGCCTGTAAAAAAGCGGCATTGAATACATCTGACCCCAACAACCTCACCACGGGAAATTATTATAAAACGGCAGCGCAACTAAAGTCGGGCGTTAACGCCATCTACGCGGTTATGCACCAAAACAACCTCGTATCCCGCGAATGGTATTACCTGCACGACACCAGGAGCGATGAAGTAGCGCCCGGAGGTGGCCAACTGGAAGCGGCAAGGCTCCAATTGTACAACAATACCGATGATCCTACTAATCCTGTAATGAATTCGGTATGGAACGGTTGGTACACAGTAATATTCCGTGCCAATGTGGTAACTGATAATGCACCAAATGTTACTGATAATCCTTCCGACGTAAAAGAATCAGTAGGCGAGGCTAAATTTCTGCGCGCCTGGGCTTATTCCGACCTGGTTGCCATGTGGGGCGGAGTTCCACTGGTAACATCAGTTCCAAAAAGTCCTACTGACTTTAAGCCACGTGCAAGTGTTAGCGATGTTTATGCGCAGATAGTTAAGGACCTGACTGATGCTGCAGCGGTATTGCCCGGAAAGTCAGCTACTGATAAAGGAAGAGCAACAGCATCTGCTGCTAATGCTTTGCTGGGCAGGGTGTTAATGCAAACAGGCGATTATGCCGGCGCTAAAGCGGCATTCCTGAAAATACCTACATCAGGTGCTGACGGATACTCATTAACTAATCGCTACTCGGATAACTTTGAGTTAGCGACCGAGTTTAATCCGGAATCAATTTTTGAAGTTGTATTTGTTGACAAAGGCGACAATGGCTACAACTGGGGCGGCGAATCTGCAACTGAAGAGCAGTCAACAGTAAGAAACCAGGAATATTGCCCCGTTGCCTGGAGAAACCTTATTCCTTCGGACAAATATTTGAATGAGTTTGAAAGTACAGCTACCGGAGCTGCAAAAACAGACCCTCGTTTTTCGTACAGCGTTTATAAAACCGGTGATACTTATAATAACGGGCAAAGTGTTTTAGCTGATGGTGACCAAAATGGCAATTCTTCAAAGCTTAACGGGGTTACGATGAAAATTAGCTGGCGCAAATTTATGATCATTTATCAGGAAAGTGCAGGCACTGCCAGTTTCCATCCCGGTGGCAACAACCAACGTATTATACGTTATTCTGAAATTTTACTTGATCTTGCCGAATGTGCTAACGAACTTGGCGACATTGCCGGAGCTACAAGCTACCTCAATATGGTACGCGCAAGACCCGATGTTGCAATGCCTCCTTATCCAACAGCACAATTTCCGGTTAGTACAAAAACGCAGGTGATGGCCGCCATAATGCACGAGAAAATGGTAGAATTGGGTGATGAAGAAGTACGTAACATCGATATTTTAAGATGGCGCAAAAAGGGGTATTTCGCTACCGAGCCAATTGCTGCTTTCAAAACAGGCAGAGACGAACTATTACCTATTCCGCAAGCAGAAATAGACAATAATCCGTTATTGGCCGGAAAGCAAAATCCAGGCTACTAATCTATTTGCTACATATTAAAAAAAAGGCGGCCTGCAAGCCGCCTTTTTTTTCTCATATTTATATTAAATTATGAAAAGGCTTCTAACGTGTTTAACTACGGCCATACTACTTTCTTCCTGTAAACAGCATACGCTATTTGAGCAAATACCATCTTCTGTTACAGGTATAACATTCAATAACCTGATCACAGAGAACGATTCAATCAATCCCATCGATAATGCGACGGTATATAATGGGGGAGGTGTTGGCATAGGTGATTTTAATAACGATGGCTTACCGGATATTTATTTTACGGGCAACATGGTGCCTAACAAGTTATATCTCAACAGAGGCAATTTTAAGTTTGATGATGTTACCTTAAAAGCGGGGGTTGATGGCAAAGGACGCTGGGGAAAAGGCGTATCTGTTATCGACATTAATAACGATGGTTTACTTGATATATATGTTTGTAATTCGTTTGCAAACGATCCAAAAAAACGCCAAAACCTGCTGTATATAAATCAAGGGGTGGATAAGGACGGCGTGCCGGTATTTAAAGAAGAAGCAAAGGAATACGGACTTGACATCCAGCTGTTTTCTACAATGGCGAGTTTTTTTGATTATGATAACGACGGCGATCTGGATATGTATTTGACGGTAAATGAGCCTAACCCTGCCGAGTTTCCCAACCAGTTCAGGCCCATTGATACCATGGGCAGGGGAAGAAGCATGGGACGATTGTACCGCAACGACTGGGATCCGAAACTTAAACATCCGGTGTTTAAGGATGTTTCATCAGCCGCGGGGATAAAGATAGAAGGATACGGCCATGCGGCTACTATTGCTGATATTAATCTTGATGGCTGGAAAGACATATATGTTACCAACGACTTTCTGTCGAACAATATATTGTACATCAATAATCATGATGGAACTTTTACCGACCAGTCAAAAGCGTATTTTAAGCATACCTCCTTCAATGCTATGGGGCAGGACATTGAGGATATAAACAACGACGGGCTGGCAGATATTTTTGAACTGGATATGAGTCCCCCTGATAATTACCGAAAAAAAATGATGTCGGGACCAAGCAGCTATAACACTTTTCAGAACTTCGACCATTATGGTTATCAATATCAATACGTTCGTAACACACTTCAATTAAATCAAGGGCCGTCTATTGGTGAAAATAATGCGATTGGTCATCCTGCATTTAGCGAAATTGGCTTTTTTAGCGGTGTGGCGCAGACGGACTGGAGCTGGACCCCGATGGTTACCGATTTTGACAATGATGGATACCGCGATATTATAGTCACAAACGGTTATCCCCGCGATGTTACGGATCATGATTTTATTACTTACAGATCCAATGCATTTTTAATGGCGCCAAAGAAAGAAATTCTCAGCCAGATACCATCAGTCAAAATTCATAATTACGCTTTTCGTAACGCCGGTGGTGCGCAATTTAACGATGTGAGTATGCAATGGGGATTGGGTATCCCTTCCTTTTCGAATGGGGCAGTATACGCCGACCTGAATAACGACGGCGCATTGGACCTTGTAATTAATAATATAAATGATGAAGCATTAATTTATAAAAACACCGCTACCGAGAGCAGCGAAAGTGTGCAGCATTATCTCAATGTGGTGTTTAACGGGCCAAATCAAAACCATGAGGGCATAGGGGCGTTTGTCGATATATATTATCAGCACGGTTTGCATCAGGTATATGAAAATAATCCTTACCGGGGTTATCTCTCCAGCATTCAGCCTATTGCTCATTTTGGATTAGGTAAATGCCAAACATTGGATTCAGTAGTTGTTAAATGGCCGGATCAGCACAAACAAACATTTTTAAATGTAAAAGCCGATAGAACCTTGACAGCAAACGTTAACAATGCTGATAAAAAATATACATGGTCAGTTCCTACACAAATAAAAGCGCCATTATTTACAAATATTACCGGCAAAAGCGGGGTTACCTATCTGCATCGCGACACTGATTATGCCGACTTTAATATTCAAAAACTCTTACCACATAAACTTTCAGAATACAACCCTGCCCTGGCTGTGGGCGATATTAACGGAGATGGATTAGATGATATAATAGTCGGTGGGAATTTAACTTTGCCGGCGCAGGTATTGTTTCAGCAAAAGGATGGCACCTTTAAACAAAGAAACCTATTAGCAGAAAAGAAATACGATCGCCCTTATCTTGATGGAGGAATTCTCATTTTCGACGCAAACGGCGATAAATTTCCTGATGTATTAATTACCGGTAGTGGTTATAAGGCGCCGGCAAATGATCCGGTTTACCGGGACCGCTTATACTTAAATGATGGCAAGGGCAATTTTACCCTGGCAAAAGATGCATTGCCGGTATGTTTTAAAAGTAAACTATGTGTAAGGGCATTGGATTATAATAGCGATGGCAAATTAGACTTGTTTATTTCAGGACGCGTTGTGGCCGGAAGATACCCGGAGCCGGCCGACAGCTATATTTTAAGAAATGACACAAAGGACGGGAAGGTAAAATTTACCGATGTAACCAACGAGATTGCGCCTGATCTGAAAAAGATTGGTTTGGTATGCGATGCCATTTTTAGCGATTTTGACAACGATGGCAAAACCGACCTGATATTGGCGGGGGAATGGATGCCACTCACCTTCTTGAAAAATATAGGTGGAAAGTTTGTAAACGTTACAGCAAAAAGCGGCGTTAGCAATAAAAGCGGTTGGTGGAACTCAATAGTTGCCGGTGATTTCAGGCATACGGGCAGAATGGATTATATAGTTGGAAATGTGGGCCTAAATTCCCTCTATCAGGCTAATGACGAATTTCCGGTTTATATAACGGAAGGCGATTTCGACAAAAGAGACAGGTTTGACGCATTTCCATCATTGTTTCTGCCAGGCAAAGACGGCGTAAAACGCGAATACCCTGCAAATGTAAGGGAGGATGCTTTTAAACAGATGATAAGTTTACGCACAAAATTCACAAACTATCATTCGTACGCCGAGGCTACCATGCAGGATTTGCTTAGTGCAGACCAAATGAAAAATGCACTTCGGCTTAAGGCCACCGAATTAAGGTCGTGCTATTTCAGGAACGATGGCGATGGTAAATTTACCATAATACCCCTGCCTCCCGAGGCACAGGTTTCTGTATTAAACGGAATGGTGGCCGATGATTTTGACGGCGACGGCAACCTCGATTTGTTGATTACTGGAAATGATTTTGGCACTGATGTTTCAATTGGGCGATATGATGCCTTAAATGGGTTATTGTTAAAAGGTAATGGCAAAGGTGGCTTCACCCCTATATCAATTTCAAAGAGCGGGATTTACATACCTGGGAATGGGAAAGCACTGGTAAAATTAAAGGGAGTGGCTAATAACTATCTGCTTGCAGCAAGTGAGCGCTTAGGGCCTCTCCGGGTATTTCAACTAAATGCGAAAACTTCAATCTTAAATATAAGCGATAAAGATCAAAGTGCGATTATTACTTATAAGGATGGCAGCCAAACCAAACAAGAATTTTACTTCGGAAGTTCGTTTCTTTCCCAATCGACCAGGTTTATACTCATCAACGATAAGATAGCACAGGTATCAATCAAAGATGGTTCAGGGAAAACGAGGCTGGTTAAGTTTTAATTTACTTCAATTGCATTTTACTTTGTCACCGCCATGCCAGCCATTGGCATTGCGATAGGTTGCATGGCGGTATTAAATTTCAGCATTTTCAAATTAAGGGGTGTTATTTTACCATCCTCCGTTATTTCCAAAAACTGATCGGGCTTAATCTGATGAAGATGTTGCACCGTGCCGCTTCCTGCCCAGCGGATTTCAATATCATCAATTATACTCGCCTTCCCTATCCCTATCTCTTGCCTAAGAGGCGATGAACCGAAACTCCCACCAGAGTTTACATCCTTGAACACGCTTCGTTGTAAGCCGTTTTCAGTAAAGGTGACTTTGATGTGTGAGCCGATAGCCGACTTATTTGCCTTTGTACCTACTAATTTTAAACCTATCCAATTATTATTATTTTGACCAGGGTTAAGGTATAACGCACTTGTGTAGGCATCACCAATATACGCCCCCCCCATTTCAATGAAAATATCCTGCAAGCCGTTGTTTCTGAAATCGGCAAATGAAACACCATGACCTTTTTGCAAATTGCCGGTGCGCGACGAGCGGGTTACATCGGCAAATTTTTCGCCGCCTATATTCCGGAAAAGTTTATTTGGGATAAGCGATCCAAAATCGGGGTTGCCGGTTCCAAAATAGAGATCCGGATAGCCGTCATTATCAATGTCACCAAAATTGCCCCCCATGCTAAACACTACCTTATCCAGCGCTGCGGTGTGCGTTACATTTGTAAACGTACCATCGCGGTTGTTTTTAAAAAGAAAGATATTGCCGTTATCCGGTACCGGTGTACCCAATGCTTCTAACGCGGCGTAATGGCCAAGCGTGGTGCTAAAACTATAACCGCCCATCAAAATATCGGGCCATCCATCGTTATCGTAATCAAAAAACCAGGTTGTAAACGTGTTTTGTTTGATGTTGATGCCAGCTTTCTCGGTAACATCTTCAAAAGCTACATTTTTACCGCCTTTGCATTTGTTTTTTAGCAAATATTTCCTGCCGCTCATGGTTGAAACGAAAATGTCGGGCCAACCATCGTTATTATAATCTGCCGCAGTTACGCCTTTTACAAAATCGTTGATTTGGCAATGCGCTTTTTGCGCCATTTCGGTAAAAGTACCATCGTGATTGTTTATATAAAGTGCCGATGGGTGATTGTTTTTCGGATCAGTGCCGCCATGGCTTTCCATCCCGATAAAAACATCAAGCCATCCATCATTATTAAAATCGGCCCATACGGCAGTTTGGGTAGGGTGCATAAACTTTAAACCAGCCGCGAAGGTTACATCGGTAAACGTACCATTGCCATTGTTTTTAAGTAAAGAACCCGGCTGGTTGCCAAAACCATCCCGCAGCCAGGCTCCACGCATGATGAAAATATCGGGCCGCCCATCGTTGTTATAATCCGTTTGTTGAATGTTAAGGCCGCCCACCTCATTTTGTAAGCCGCTTTGAGCGGTGCGGTCACTAAAGGTACCGTCGCCGTTATTATGGAAATAATGCATGTGGTCCTGAAGATCCATCCCCGATGTTATAATGTCCAAATAGCCGTCGCCGTCAAAATCGTCAACAATAGAACCTCCAGCACGGCTGTTCAGGTTGATACCAACGTTTGCGGCTACATCTGTAAACGGTTTTACTTTATACGGCCCATCGTCGGCATTTAAATTGGGGATAAGGTACCGGGCCGGGACCTGGGCCGGATAGCCGCCCAGCGTCATATATGCTATATTCAATAACCACTTTGATTGGGCATCTTGCGGATCCATGTTTAAATTTTTTTCGAGCGTTTCTATTGCTTTTTGCGATCCGGTTTGAATTTGGTGTACGCCTGCCCCCTGAATAGGGAATATGCACGATGAACCATTATGGTTAAGCATGCAATTGGCGCGTTCGCCTAAGCGCATATAGGCTACGGCCTGATCAGGTAATACATTTACCGGGTTCATGTACCGCGGCAGCTTTGAAATTTTATTATATATATCAACCGCCTGTTGTTCGTGGCCTTCCTGCAATTCAAATAGCGCTTTTTTTGATAGTAGTTGCACGTCGTAGTTTGGCGAATCTGCCTTTAACGCCGAATCGCTGGCGGCCAGCCGCGCATCTGAACTAAAAATATTTTGCGGATTATAATTTCGCTTTTTAAGTTGCTGTAGCAGTTCGGCCATATTGGCCGGGGTATGTGGTTTGCATGAAATGTTCAAACCGCAAATACCTGTTACAAATAACGCCGTGAATATTCTATATCTAAACAACATGATAATTGGCTTAAAATTGGAAGCGGATGCTTAACCGGACAAATTTAAATGAGCCCGGAATCTTAAAACACAACATTTGTTCATATTAATAAAACATCTGAACAAAGCGTAGCAACGGGGATTCTTGCGAAACTTCGCGAATATGACTCTATGGCACTTTGTGTGAGTGAAGTTAAACACAGAGATACAGAGGAGGCGCAAAGAACACAGAGAGAAAATAACATTGGTTAACTTAAATAATGCTACATATTACAAAATTAAAAACTCCGTGTGCTCTGTTACTTCTCTGTATCTCCGTGTTAAAACTTAAATTATCTGATCTCGTCACGTACCCACACAATCCGTTATAGAGCGGCGAATATCAATTATTTATAACATAAGTTTTGCCAGCCTGCGTTGGCATATCGTACACCCAAGTCTTATTTAAGGTAACTTCCAGGCTTTTGTCGCTACTTTTTATTATCGGTGTTTTTAAGTTCATCACCTGGTAAAAGCGGTTCGTGTTACTACCGTTTGCCACCAATAGCAATTTGCTCATCATCTTTTCATTAAAACGTAGTCGGCAGTTTCCGCCAAGTGAGGAATGTATAACCAGTTTTACAATTTTGTGGTCGGCCCAGGTTATATCAACTTTAAAGCCACCTCTGGCCATTAATCCCGAAACGCTGCCATCCTTCCAATCATCAGGCAGGGCCGGCAACAGGTAAATTGCACCATCGTGACTTTGCAAAAGCATTTCTGCTATTCCCGAGGTACAGCCAAAATTACCGTCGATCTGAAAGGGCGGATGGGCATCAAATAAATTGGGATAGGTGCCACCGGAGCGCCCGTTTACTGGTTTTATTTGATCTTTAATAAGTTTGTAGGCATGATTGCCATCCAGTAAACGCGCCCATAAATTTATCTTCCATGCCATTGACCATCCGGTTGATACATCGCCACGGTAGTTGAGCGAATTTTTTACAGCCGCAAACAGCTGTGGCTGTGTAAAAGGCGATATTTGATTGCCCGGAAACAATCCGTACAGGTGAGAAACATGGCGATGGTGGTCGTCGGTGCGGTCAAAATCTTCCAGCCACTCCTGTAACTGCCCATGTTTGCCAATTTGCATCGGGGGCAATTGGCTGCGGAGGTTGGCCAGGCTGTCTGAAAAAACTTTATCGACATTCAGTTCGGCCGCAGCCCTCATCACATCTGTAAACAAGCCAAAAACCAATTGATTATCCATGGTAGCGCCTGCAGTTACAGAAACCTGGTTTTTGCCATCAATATATTCGTGTTCGGGCGATATGGAGGGCGATACTACCAGCCAGCCGTGGTCTGGTTCTTTTTGCAGGGCATCAATGTAGTATTCAGCAGCGCGCTTCATTATCGGATAATATTTCTTCAGGAATTGCTTATCGCCCGAAAATAAATAGTGCTCCCACAAATGTTGACTGAGCCATGCGTTTGATGTTGGCCATAATCCCCAAAAGGCGCCATCCACTATCCCGGTTATCCGCCAGATATCGGTATTGTGATGTAACATCCATCCACGTGTGCCATACATTATTTTTGCAGTTGGGGTGCCGGTTTCAGATACATCTTTAATGAGATGAAATAGTGGCGTGCTTAATTCTGGTAACTGTGTTACCTCGCTTGGCCAATAATTCATTTCGGTGTTGATGTTAATGGTGTATTTGCTATCCCATGGGCCTTTAGTCTCGCCATTCCAGATACCTTGCAAATTGGCAGGCTGCGAGCCCGGTTGCGACGAACAAATCAACAGGTAACGCCCAAATTGAAAATATAATTCGGCCAACTGTGCATCATTATTATTGGAGAAATTGTTAATACGAACGTCTGTAGGATGGCTTGCTGCGCTGTCAATACCCAAATTGAGTTTAACCCTATCGAAATAAGAGCGGTAAAACCTGACGTGTGTAGTTAGCAGTTCACCGAAGTTATGTGTATAAGCTTTATTTAAAATATCCTCAGCCCGGTTCATTGAATTTGCCGAAACATCATGATAATTTGCAAAATTGGTGGCTATTGAAAGATAGATCACAGCAGTATCAGCATTAGCGATCGTTATGCCCGAAGTATCTACAGCCGTTGTACCGCCGGAGTTTTTAACCCTTGTAAGCACAGTATATTTAATCTGCCCATTTTGGCCCTCGTGGTCGCTGCCCTGGCCGGATAAAACCAGCGTTTCTTTTCCGTTTACACTAACCGACGATTTTAATGGGCTTTGAAGTCTTATCTGGCAACTAATCATGCCGGGTTTATTGGCTGTAAGCCTCGCCATTAGCACGTTGTTGCCAAACGCTGTGAAATACTCCCGCTTATAGTTAACACCGTTTAAAGTATATTTTACAACTGCCGTTGCATTTGCAATATCCAAATCGCGATAATAATTGCTAACACTATCAGCACCAGCAAACTTGATATACAAATTGCCTGCAAGTTGATATGGCATGCCGCTATTGCCTTTTGGCCCAAGTTTGCTGTTGGCCAGCTCCTGCGCTTCGGCATATTTCTTTTCGGCAAGCAAAGCCCTAACCTTGTCAATGTATGGTCTCGCACCCGAATCAATGGTATTATTAGGTCCACCTCCCCATATCGTTGATTCGTTGAGCTGGATGCGTTCGTTTTGTACATTGCCAAATACCATACCCCCTATAAAACCATTTCCTATCGGCAACGCCTCGTTCCAGTTGTTTGCCGGTCTGTTATACCACAATTTATAGCGCCCATGGTTGGTCTCGGTTGCTTTTTTGCCTATATGTTTTTGTTGCGCCTGTACCGATGAAAATATCAATAATGCCGCGGCAAAAATGTTTACCTTTTTGTAAAATGCTCCTGTCATATCGTGGGGTTTGTAACTGCTTAAAAATTCACAACAGCCCAGTAGGCTTTTTTGCGTTGCCTGTTTTCGTCAAACAATAGGGGATAGGCCTTTCTAATCACGCGGGGCGTATTCACGCCAGCGGCAGCCCCTCCCAAAAGCCCTCCGCCTCTCCCGTCCAGCCAACTCGACCGATCAGATACATTCCAAAATGTAACGTTTGTTATATATTTCCTGTACTGCCTGATGATATCGAAGGCCATTTTGTATTGCGCAATTTGCCTCGCTTCTGCCTGAGCAGTGTAGCCGGAGTCGGGTACTGGTGTTGGAGCAGGCATTGTACCGAGGGCCGGGGGTGGCTTAGGCAAACGGATGGTAATATCCATTTCGGTAAACTGTACTTTTAAGCCAAGGGAAGTTACTTCATCCAACGCTTTACGTAATTCTTCGGGCGATGGATCATTCAATTTCCAATGCGCCTGCATGCCAACACCATCAATAGGCGCATGGTCGTCAATCAATTTTTTTAACAGCTTATATATCTTCTCCCTTTTTACCGGGTGTTCGCTGTTATAGTCATTGTAATATAATTTGGCATTTGGGTCGGCCTGGTGTGCGTATTTAAACGCCGAATCAATAAAATCGGGGCCATTGCATATTTTGTACCAGTTGCTTTTGCGATAAACTTGTGTGGTGTCGTCGCTATCATCAACGGCTTCATTCACTACATCCCAGGCATAAATTTTGCCTTTATATCTTCCCGCTACGGCAAAAATATGGTCTTTTAACCGTTGTAAAAGTAATTCTTTGGTAACCGGCTCTCCGTTCGGTCCTTTAAACATCCACGCAGCTTCCTGGTTATGCCAGCATAAATTGTGGCCACGTATCCTGATTTGATGACTCACGGCAAAATCAACAATAGCATCAGCGTTTTTCCAATTATACACGTTTTCGGATGGGTGTATCGGCCCCATTTTCATATCATTCTCCGGGGTTACGCTGTTAAATTCTTTCACAATTAACGCCGAGTCGGAGCCGTGCAGTGACGCCATGCTCACAGCAACCCCAATAGGGAAATAATTTTTGTAATAATCTTTTAAGCCTTTATCAGGATTGTTGGCTGCAACAGATGTAGTTACCTGATGTTTGGAAGTACATTGAACAAGCGACAACGCTAAAGAGGCAATTGTAAAGAACATTGTTCCCCGGGTTGCTTTTTTTGCAATATTATAAAAATCCATATTTGTCATGCAGTTTTTTTGGCGCTTAATTCTTGGTTCTTTACTATCATGGTTTGTTTGCTTATTAATTTTCTTTAGCCTTATAGCCTAATAGCGAAAGCATTGTCTCGCCATACCGGGTTCCCAATACCCGGCATCCTTCGGTACTAAAATGCAGGTGATCGCGCGAACAGGTGCACCCTGCCGAAGAAATAACATAGGAGTTGGGAATAGTTTGCGGTAGCGTGGCTATAATTTTGTTCATGCTTGCGCAGATACCTCCTTGGTCGGCATTCACTACCTCTCCGGCAAGTAAAGGCACCTTCCTGGGCTTCAGGTTTAAATCCTTCATCAAATTATCGTAAACGCCTTTTACTTTTTTTGTCCATAGCGTATCATTGGTGTTTGATTCTCCCTGATGCAACAATACACCTTTAATAACGCCCGACTTTTGCGCTAATTTGGCGAGGGCCACCAATCTGTCGTACGGGCTGCCTCCATATTCGGCGGCTATGTTTTTCATCCATACCGGAGCCGTAGAAAGGTATGTTTGGTAACTGTCCTTTTCAAAAACCTCTATTTTGGCACCGGCAACGGACACATTTATCACGCCAATTCGTATATTTTTGGGCAGGTTGGCTACCAGCGTCCTGCCAAAATAGTCGGCCGGGGTTAAGCCGGTTTTACACCGTGCCAATGGCGGTATGGCGGTGTACCAATTATCTTTTAGCCTGCCTTCGCCACAATCAACAGCTTGCAATACCTTAAATCTGCTGCTGTCAATTCCAATGGAGTCCTGCGCTTGTATCCTTGCATTGCCCTCCATGTTGGATTGCCCGAAGCAGATGAAAATGTAAAACTTTTTGTCCTGCGAAAAACCTTTCAGGGTAAACAAAGCAAAGCAAGCCGCAGCTAATATTTTAAATTTCATTTTTTAGGGGATTTAATTTTTGAATATCAGGCTCGCAAACTGGTTTAAGGAGCGCCTCCACGATTGCCACTCGTGTGCAGTGCCCGGAGAAACGTAATACACCTGTTTAATACCCGCTTTTTCAAGCGCCTCGTGAAATCCGTTTACCATGGTTTGCATTCTTTTTGGCTCGTCGGTACCGACGCTTAAATAAAGAACTTTAACTTTTTGGTTAAAGGTGTTTGCATCGGCAAACACGCCGTTGTACATTTTAGTTATATCGTTATCGGGCTGCATAAATGCTGCACCGCTAAAGCCTCCTACATAAGCAAATTTATCAAGATTGGTCATTGTGGTTTGAAAAGTTTGAAACCCTCCCATCGAAAGCCCCGCCATGGCGCGGTGATCGCGGTCGGCAAGCGTTCTGAATTTTGCATCAATCATTGGAATAATTTCCTTCACCAGCACATCCGGAAAAACATTGCCTGGCATAAATGTACCTTTGTTAGCAGTTACGGGTTGCGTTGGGTCAGTGGCATAACCCCTGTCCATCACTACGATCATAGGAGTTGCTTGTTTAGCGGCAATCAGATTATCCAATATAAAGTTCATTTTGCCTTGTGCAGGCCAGCCGGTTTCGTCCTCGCCCGAGCCATGTTGCAGGTAAAGTACCGGGTATCGTTTATCGGTTTGTGTATCATAGCCGGCTGGCGTGTACACATTTGCCCGCCGCCATGCCTTTGTTATACTGGAGTAATAGTTTACCGAACGGATTTCGCCATGTGGTACGTCCTTTACTGTATAATAATCACCATCCGGATCGGGAATATCAATGCCGCTGGCCATTCTTCCCATGCCGTAAAAAGTTTGGGTAGCCGGGTCAACAACTGCGGCACCATCAACTATCAACGAATAATAATGGAAACCCAATGTAATAGGATCGGTAGTTACTGTCCAGTAGCCACCGGTATCTTTGTTCATTGGATATTTTTTTAACAGATCTATTTGAACGCTTTTTGCATCGGGTGCCTTTACGCGGAAAAACACGGTATTATCAGGGAATATCTCGGGATATTTAACGCCAGGGATGTTAGTGGGAGCGGGGATACCTATTTCGTTGTAAGCATATTGAGGGAAAGTAGCTGCATCTACAGGCTTGAAAATCAATTGTGAAAACATATACAAGCCATTTTTCCATACCTTAAAATTGTGGACGCCCGGCTCTATGTAGTAGATATGTGGCACGTTTTTTTCTGCCAAATAATCGTGGGTACGTTTGCTGAATGAAAGCAATCCATCGCTCGAGCCGCATGATATCCAAAGCAGCTTTAACTTATTTTTTACAGCATCGGGGTCAGGAACCAAATCCTCGGGTTTTTTGGTGTTAGGGGCTGCAGAAAAAGCGCCTACCCACGAAAATACATCAAGGTTACCCAAGCCAAAATTTAGTGATTGCCCGCCACCCATGGATAGGCCGGCTACAGCCCGGTGATCCTTATCTGTATATACATGGTATTTGCTATCAATAAATGGGATCAAATCGGTTAATAAATCTTTTTCAAAATTGGCAAACCCTTGCACCTTTTCGGGAGCCATTACGTTGCCAATTGCCCGGTCGTCTTTTATAGCCCTGCCGTTTGGCAACACTACTATCATAGGCACAATTTTATTTTGTGCATACAGGTTATCCAATATCACCTGGGGGTTGCCGCCGTTATACCATTCCTTTTCATCGCCACCAATGCCGTGCAAAAGATAAAGTACAGGGTATTTTTTACTTTTGGAGTATCCCGGAGGCGTATAGATAAGTGCGCGACGGGTGTTACCCACTGTCTTTGATTCATAAGTGATAGTATCGATTTTGCCATGTGGGATATCCGCACGAAATACGTCGAAACCCACCCGTGCCTGGGTAACTATACCTTGGCCGTGAGCTGTTATGCTAAAAAAAACAAGGGTAGATGCCGCAAAAAGCAACCGCTTGGTTTGTTGAGATATGTTCATCGTTATAGTGTTTATAAAAGTTAATTTGCTTGTGGTTTTATAAGTTGATAATGCCCACTAAGGTGCATCAAACTGAATACGTATAATAAGCCATCATAATACGGATCGAAATAATTGTCCGAGTACGGTTCCAGTTTGGCATCCCAAAGCGGGCGTATGAAATCGAATTTGGTGTTGTCGGTAATCATGAGCGAAGCAGCAGCCGAGGTAGCTACCAATCCCAGGGAGTGCCGTAATTTTTTTACGCCGCCGGCCGGTAAAACAAATTCGGGCGTGGTGCCATCGGTGTTAAACTGATCGTCGAAATCGTTGATGCCTTTCGAACGCAGAAAGTTTTGGATACGTTTTGCGTAAGCTTGTTGCCAGGCTTTATCTTTTCCGAACCAAACATAATCCATGGCTATATTCATCGGGACACGCCAGGAGTCGAAGCGGAAAGCTGGCTGCATCCGCCCAAATGTAAATGGTTTGCCGCTAAAGTAAGCCTGATCCGGATTGAGGCCGGTTACTGGGTCGCAAGCACGGTGTAAAAATGCCCTTGCTGTATCGGCACAGTCTCTATAAAATTGTTCGTGGCCATCTTTCGCGTAAAGCGCCCATGCTTCGTAAAATGCGGGTAAATCATAAGAGGGGTCGGTCCACTCATACCCTTTGCCCTCAGGTACAAATGAAATTTGCTTTGCCTCCATGTTTATTATTGGATGTATACCACCCGTACCGTCTTTTTTCCACATCAAATCCAATATCCTTCTGGCCTCGCCGTAATAGTTGATGCCTGTATTATTCCCCCATCGGTTAGAGGCAAAAAGCAAGTCGGTCACAAAGTATAACTCCCCGTCGGAAGCGGAACCCTCTGAATTACGCTTCATAGTTGCATTATTAATGCTCCAGGCAAAATATCCTTCCCGTGGCCCATCCTGGTGCTGAAGATATTTTTTCGACCATCGCCATATCCGGTCAAACACATCTTTTTTGTTTAACTGCACGGCAATCATCATTCCATACGACAGACCTTCTGTCCGGGCATCATGGTTTTTTACATCAGATACATAAGCCATGGAATCGCCCACCTCAAAGTACACCTTATTTGGCCCTTCAAAGACATCGTGATAAGCCTTCGCCAACTTACTATCAATATCTGCCTTGCTGTAACCGGCTTCATTTAAAAGATTAGGGTACTTACCGGAAGCTACTGCACCCATACCCGGCATTTTTTTTGAACCCTTGTGGTTTTGACAATTTGCAAAAACGGGTAATGCGATAGCCATTAAATACAAAGGCATTAATTTTTTTATTTTCATATTTTAATTGAGTAGGAATGTTATATAATTTTTATCTTGATAGTTTTCAGGTCTTTGTTATCTGAGCTTTCTCCATAAAGCACTTCATACTCGCCGGGCGTTACTTTGACTGCGGCGTCTGTCGGGTCAAAAAACTCAAAGGTTTTTGCAGGGAGGTCTATTTTTACCATCTCTTTTGCTCCCGATGATAATGGTATCCTTTTAAACGCACGCAGGGTTTTCACCGGCGAATCTGGATCATTCAATTTTCGTATATATACCTGTAATACTTCTGTACCGTCGCGTTTTCCGGTATTTGCAACGGGCACGGTCAATTGTACACCTTCAGTTTTAAGTATTTGGGTTTTGCTTGCTGAAGCATCGCCAACGTTAAATGTGGTGTAAGTTAAGCCAAAACCGAATGGGAACAATGGTTCGGATGTCATATAACGATAGGTGCGCCCTTTCATGGAGTACTCGCTAAAGTCGGGAAGCTGTTGTACATTTTTGTAAAAGGTTACCGGTAAATGCCCTGCCGGGTTATAATCGCCAAAAAGTATATCGGCAACTGCTTGCCCGCCTTGTTCGCCACTATACCACGCCTGTAAAATACCATCGCAGTTTTGCGTTTCAGGAACCATGGCCACTGCCGACCCAGAACAATTTACAAAAACAACTTTTTTACCCGCTTTTTTTAATGCTTCAATACAATTGCGCTGTACGGCAGGCAATTCAATATCGGTGCGGTCGCCGCCTTTGAAGCCAGGTAAATTGATGGGCATTTCTTCACCCTCCAACCGCGGCGATATGCCGCCCACAAAAACAACCACATCAGCATCCTTTACCTTGTTGATTAATTTGTCGAAAGTTGCCGGGATTTCTTTGCCGTAGGTAAAGCCCAAACTGGCATCCCAATTATTTAATTGTTTGTACCGAACTTCTATTTTATATGCTTTGCCGGCTTCTGCATGCAAGGTATAACGTGTGGGTATTGCCCGCCAGCTGCCCGTCCTCATAACCGATTTGTCATCAATAAATAGTTCAGCAGAGCCAACGCCCTCTAACTTAAATACAATTTCATCGTTAACAATTGGCGTGTACGTAGTTTCATATTTCGCCGAAAAGTTTTCGAGGTTAACGCCCTGGGCAAACTGGTGGGCACCCAACACTGTGAGGGAAATAGGGTTAATTATTTGATCGGTAATCACCGGCGTGCCTTCAAAAGTCCGGTTATTCCAGTAAGTTGCGCGAATACCCTGTTTGCCATCAATTGCTGATTGATCGAACCCGTTTAAGGTGATTTTATCGTCGGTTAAATCGCAGGCCTGGTCGTAAATAACTTGTCCGTTGCTTAATTTACTTTTAATGCCATCTAAAATGTTAATGGTATTAAGCGGTGTACCGTTATAATTCCCCCAAAGCATTTGCGAGTTGTTAGCGTTTGGACCTATAACCGCAATATTTTGCGAAGTTTTGCTGAGCGGCAAAATGTTATTGTTGTTTTGAAGCAACGTCATCGCTTCGCGGCCCATTTGGAGGGCAAGCTTTTGATGTGCCTGGGAGTTAACAACCGACATCGGAATTTTTGTCCAGGGTACAAGCTCGTCTTTGTCCATCTCGCCAAGCTCAAAACGCTGGGTCATCAGGCGGATTACGCTTGTATTGATATCCTTTTCTTTAATTAACCCATGGGCAACCGCATCCGGAATCTTATCAAATGCATAACCTACGCATTCCACATCGGTACCGGAAAGTACCGCTTTTGCGGAAGCGTGCGCAGCATCTGACGATGAGTGATGGCTGCGGTAAAAATCGGTTATTGCGCCGCAGTCAGAAACTACCAGGTATTTAAAGCCCCAGTCGTTACGTAAAATTTGGCCTAACAGACGACTATTGCCACAACAAGGCTCGTCATCCAACCGCTGATAGGCACACATAACTTCCCTTACATCAGCCTGCTGAACCAGGGCTTTAAAGGCGGGGAGATACGTTTCCCACAAATCGCGCGGCTCAACGTTAGTAATGTTAAGCTGATGACGTGTTGACTCCGGCCCGGAATGCACGGCGAAGTGTTTGGCACAAGCCAGTAACTTTCGGTATTTGGCATCCGCAGGGCCTTGCAAGCCACGTACCACCTGTACACCCATGCGCGAAGTTAAATAAGGGTCTTCGCCGTAGGTTTCCTGCCCACGGCCCCAACGTGGGTCGCGGAAAATGTTCACGTTCGGTGTCCATACAGACAGGTCATGGAAGCGCTGGCTTTCTCCTTGTTTTTTGTATTCATTATTTTTAGCACGCGCTTCGTCAGACACCGCATCAAAAACGTTGAAAACCAATTGATCATCAAATGATGCTGCCATTCCCACAGGTTCGGGGAAAACCGAAACCGGCCCCTGGTTGGCATAACCATGTAAGGCTTCGCTCCACCAGTTAAATTTTTTAATTCCTAATCGGGGGATAGCGTCCGAAACGTCCTTCATCAAAGTCACCTTTTCTTTAAGCGTCAGTCTTGATACCAGGTCTTTTGCCCTTATCGCCGATGGCAGGTTAGGGTTTTGGTACGGTAGCTTTTGCGCGGAGACGGATAGACCGAATACCATTAAAATAGGAGTCAGTAAATTTTTCTTCAGATTCATAATGTTTAATACAATCGATTGATTCTAATTGGTAAGCCAATCAATGTGGGTCAAAATTATTTTGAAAATAGAACTTAACGTGCCACAAATGTTGAATAACACAACACTTTGGTTGAAATAGGCTCAAAAAATGCTGAATATTTTTTTTCTGCAATCGATTGTCGAATCAAATTTTAAAGTTTAAATTTACACCTGTGCAATGCCATCACGCCCTGATTGGCAGTAGCACCTTTATAAACCATAGTTCTATTTCATTAAATTATTGGCACACTTATATTCCTATAACGGGGATTGAATGTACCATTTAAAAAATAATAGCATTGCCATGTTAAAATCTCTACAACAACTAAAGCGTACTAAGGTTAAAGTGATGTTTTGTATTGCATTAGTAGTAGCATCGCTTAGCGCAACCTTTCAATGCTATGGCCAAACCATACGATTTACGGTGTTGACTTCTCACGACGGCTTGCTCTCGAACACAGTTAACGCCATTATTAAAGACCGTTACGGATTTTTATGGTTTGCGACTGCGGATGGGCTTGACAGATTTGACGGTATGGAGCATAAGGCTTACCGCTTTGACCCCACAGACAAATCGGGTTACCGCTCAAAGGAAGTGACATGTATGTATGAAGACGGTGCGGGACAACTTTGGGTGGGTACCCTGGGCGGCGGTTTGTATTTTTTAAACCGTTCGCGCGACGAGTTTCAACCTTACAAAGAACTTCCCACAAACAAAGATATCCCGGAAAGTTTTATTAAGGCCATGTACGGTGACAAATATGGCCGACTTTGGATTGGTACAATTACAGGTTTATGCGTAATTGACCCTAAAACCAAAAAAGAGGTATTTTTTAAATCCGATGAAAATAAACCCGCTCAGCTTCGTCCGGGTATTATATTATCTATTTTCAGGGATAGCCAACAGCGAATGTGGATTGGAACGAATAATGGATTGTACCTTTATAATGAAGCATCAAACAATTTTATTTCCTTTCGGCATGATGCAAATAATCCATCAAGCATACCAAATGACGGGATCAATACTATAGCCGAATGCCAGCACAAAATATGGGTAGGCACAAATGACGGGCTTAGTTGCCTATCGCCCGATTTGAAAACCTTCACGACATTTAAATACAATGCCAGCGATAATAGCACCCTAAGCGGCAACCTTATTTATAGTATAGCGGCCAGCGGTACCGATATTTGGGTAGGCGCCGAGGGTGGATTGAATATTATAAATACAATTTCGGGAAACACAAAGCGCTATAACCACGATGACAGGGATAAATTTAGTTTAAGCGGTAAGTCTATCCGCTGTATTTATAACGACCCTCAGGGCATTTATTGGATTGGCACTTACCAGGGCGGTGTGGATAAGTACGACAAAAACCTCACCTTGTTTAACTCAAAGCAAAATAACGCTTATGATCCCGCCGGATTAAATGCTCCATTTGTTTCCTCTTTTGCCGAGAATAAAGACGGGGACATATTTGTTGGTACGGACGGTGGCGGCGTGAACCTTTTTCATATAAAAACAGGTTTGTTCAGCCATATTGCTATTAAAGCTAAAGAAAGAAATAATTCGGCTGGTCTTCCAATCCTTAGTATGATACTTGACCGTAACCAGCAACTTTGGATTGGCACGTTCCAGGACGGGGTATTTATTTATAACACCAAAACAAGCCAGTACCAACAGTTAACCGCCGGAAAAGGCGTTGAGCATATAAATCATAACGAAATTTTTTGTTTTAAAGAAGATAGCAAGGGCCGAATTTGGATAGGAACAAATGGTGGCGGCGTAAACATGTACGACCCCGCTACAAAGACTTTTTTAAAATATTTGTCAAATCCTGGTGCTGCCGATGAACGGCTACTGCCTATAAATGGTTTCATTAGGGCTATTGAGGAAGACCATGAGGGAAATATCTGGATTGGCACTTATGGCAGTGGAATAGCTGTGTTAAACCCAACTACCCAAAAGTTTAAGTTATATAACGATAAAAACACAGGGATGGCAATCAACCGGACCTTTTCGCTAATGGAAGATCATAATGCCAATATGTGGATTGGCACGCCAGGCGATGGTTTATTTTGCTTCGATTCGGGCCGCAAAAAATTAGTAAATTACTCAGCACCAGAAAACCTGCCGGATGCTGTAGTGCATAAATTGCTGGAAGACCAAAACGGCAACATTTGGGTTAGCACCGGTAAAGGGATATGCAAATTTAACCCGGATTTAAAAAAATTCACCAGGTATTCTGCTTACAACGGCCTGCAAAATGATGCATTTATTGACGGGGCGGGCATCCGCACAAGCAAGGGGCTGCTTTTCTTTGGCGGGCCGGAAGGGCTTAATTATATTGACCCTAAACAGCAGGTAAACCGCAACAATAATATTCCTCCTGTATTTTTTACAACCTTAAAAGTAAACAATGCTGTTATATTGGCTGGTAAAAATTCGCCTCTTAAACAGGATATTTCGGTAGCTAAACAGATTGATTTGGACTACAAGCAAAATTTTTCAATCGGCTATTCTGCAATCAATTTTACGCTTCCACAGCAAAACAGATATGCGTACATGCTTAAATCGTACAATAAAACCTGGAATTATGTGGGCTCGGCTACAACAGCCTATTACACCAATATGGATCCCGGCGAATATGTGTTCATGGTGCGGGCTTGCAATAACGATGGCGTATGGAATAATACGGGCGCGCAAATTCGCATCGTTATTCATCCACCAATATGGATGACCTGGTACGCTTACTTGCTATATGTGTTGATGGTTGCAGGGGCACTGCTGTACATTCGTCATCGAGGTATCAATAAATTGAAAGCCAAACTTGCTCTTGAACAGGAGCGAAAGGAAGCAGAACGGGTGCATGAGCTTGACCTATTGAAAATAAAATTTTTGACCAACCTGAGCCATGAATTCCGTACGCCAATTTCGTTGATTTTGGCTCCCGCAGATAAGCTATTGGCAGAGCATAAGGACGATCAAACCGCCGGCCAGGTGGCTGTGATACGACGGAATGCCCGACGGCTGTTGAATTTGGTAAACCAATTATTAGATTTCAGGAAATTAGAGGAACAAGAATTAAAACTTAGCCTGGGCGAAGGTGAAATAATATACTTTGTTAGCGGCGTTGTGGATTCTTTTCACGATTTATCAGAATCACGGGGCATCGCCCTTAAATTTAATGCCTCACGCGAAAAATTGTTTGTACGTTTCGACCACGACAAGGTAGAGCGTATTTTATTTAACCTGCTTTCAAATGCCTTTAAATTTACACTGCCTGGCGGAACGGTGTGTGTTGATGTTGTTCAACATCCAACATCACAGCCAAACAAAACTGTGCTTGAGTTTAAGATAAGTGATAACGGTGTTGGTATTAGTGCTGAAGAAAAGCAATTGATATTCAAAAGATTTTATCAGGCGGCCGATAGTTTGGCAGGCAGGGTAGAACCGGGAAACGGAATTGGACTTTCAATCACCAAAGAGTTTGTTGAAATGCACGATGGCAGCATATCTGTGGAAAGTGAAATTGGAAAGGGTTCTGTTTTTAGCGTGTTGCTTCCCCTTGAAATTTTTGCAGATAATTCGATTAAATTGAGCCTGCCGATTGAACCGGTTGTTAATGAAAAAGACATCCCTTTAAAAACAAATGGCAACCATGCTATCGGCGAAATACCGGTGCTTTTGATTGTGGAAGATAATGATGAATTCCGCTATTACATTAAGGATAACTTAAAGGCGCAATATAAAATTGTTGAGGCATCAAACGGCGAAGAAGGTTGGGATAAAGCGCTTTCGTGCCATCCCGATTTAATTATAAGCGATATAACCATGCCTTTGATGAATGGAATTGCGCTGAGCAGAAAAATAAAAGCTGATAAACGTACCAGCCACATTCCGTTTATAATGCTTACGGCCCGAACCGGCGAGGATGAACAACTAAGAGGACTTGAATCAGGCGCAAACGACTATCTCACAAAACCATTTAATTTCGAGATTTTAAATGTAAAGATCAAAAACCTGTTACAACTTAACACCTCGCTTAAAAATACTTACACCAGGCAATTAAAAGTTGTGCACACTGGTATGGAAGTGGAATCGAGCAAGGAAAAGTTTTTGACTAAGGTTGTCAGCTACATCGATAATAATTTAAATAACCCCAAGTTTTCCGTCGTGGATTTGAGCCAGCATTTGGCCATGAGCCGTGGGGCGCTTTATACAAAAATATTTGAACTTACAGGACTTCCCCCCGTTGAGTTTATCAGATCCTACAAGCTCGACCGTGCCGCGATATTGCTGCTAAAAAGCGACCTCACTGTTACGCAAATTGCTTACGAGGCGGGTTTTGCCACACCTCATTATTTCTCGCGTTCATTTAAAGATAAGTTTAACATGCTCCCATCAGAATACCGAAGGGCTGAAAAAAATAGTGTAACGGCATAAAAGCCATTACACTATTTTGAAGTTAGGACGGATAATTTGATGGTGTGATGTAATGTAATGCAGGTTACTCGAAACTTATCCAATCAACTTCTACATTGCCATTGCCTTGCAATTGAACAATAAGGTTTTTTACACCAGCGGGTATCGAAAGCATATTGCTTTTAGCCACGCTCCAGTCAGCGCCTTTAGGTATGCTCATTTTTGCTATAACCTTATTTGGTGCGCCTTCGGCGCTTATTAACAAAGTGCCACCCGTTGCTGAACGTGCGTTTACATGGATTTGCTTTAATTTTTTAGTGCCGAATGATACACTGTTGTATTTTATCCACGAATCCGGCTTATTGAAAATGGTCTTCCAGCCCTGGAATTTGTTTGCGGTGTCAATAAATGCAATTTCTGCCCCATCCGCGCTTTTGGCACTAAATCGATCAATTTCAATTTTTTTTGTTGCGTTGCTTATACCAACCCCGCGTAAGGTTGGCATCACTTTGCGGATAGTGCCATCTTCATTAAAAAATAAGCTATCGGCCCTTACCGAGCGGTTTTTATCAAAATTTGGCGATAAGTCATCGTTATGATAAAACAGGTACCATTGGTTTTTAAACTCGATAACCGATTGGTGATTTGTCCAGCAACCGGAAGCCGATTCATCCATCAACACACCGGCATATTTAAATGGCCCGAGGGGATTGTTTGATATGGCATATTCAAGCCGCTCAATTTTGCCGGCCACATGCGGATAGGTCATATAGTAAATACCTTTGCGTTCGAATAAATAGGGGCCTTCTTTTAAGCCTTTATCAGGAAAGCCTTCCAATTTTACCGGTTCGGAGTCCAGTTCGAGCATGTTTGCTTTAAGTTTTGCGCCGTACAGGTTTCCTTGTGCCCAATAAATGTATGCCTGCCCATCTTTATCAATTTGCACATTAGGATCGATACCGTGAATGCCTGCAACGGGTGATGGCTGTGGAACAAACGGACCTGCAGGATCATCGGCTATTGCAACACCTACGGAAAAGCCCCTTGCGCCCCCGGCTTTTGCCGGGGCTGGGAAATAGAAATAGTATTTCCCGCCGCGCTCAATACAGTCGGGTGCCCACATGCTATAAGCTGCCGAGTCGGCCCAGGGAACCTTGTTTTGACTTACAATTACGCTATGATCGGTCCAGTCGGTAAGGTTTGGTGATGAAAAAACATGGTAGTCCTGCATACAAAACCAGCCAGCCCTGCCGTGACCGGGCGTAGCTAAAATATCATGTGACGGATAAAGATATACCTTGCCGTTAAAGACGCGCGCTGATGGGTCGGCAGTAAATTGGGTCATTATCAATGGGTTTTGTGCCATCAAGTAATTTGCGGAAAGTATGAAGCCCGTTAATGCCAGGCATTTCTTGAAATATTTCATTGGTTAGTGTTTTGTTTTACTTGAACAATAGCGGTGCAAAATGGTAAAGATTATTCCTCCAAACGGGCCATGTATGCCCGCCCGGATATTCGTAATAGGTATGGCGTATGCCCAGTTCGTCAAACTTACCCAGCATAATTTGGCCGTTTTTATAGGCAATATCTTCTTTACCGCCTTCGGATAACCAAAACAATTTCAAATCGCCATTTATCTTTGAGCTGTTTTGCTTCATATAATCATATTGAGCATTGGCTATGCTGTTTTGCATGGGTACAATCCAACCAGAACTGAATACCCCCAGATAGGAAAAGTAGTTGGTATTGTATACGCCTGTATACAGGGTGTTAATTCCGCCCATTGATAAACCGGCGAGCGCACGATTGGCGCTTGTGTTTAGGATTCGATAAGTTTTCTCAATAAATGGAACGAGGCATTGCTTCATTTCTGCTTCAAAAGCCTTTAAGCCATCTTCGCCAAACGCCCCTGCACCCAGATTGGCATCGGGCATTACAACCAGCATAGGCTTAGCTTTTTTTTCAGCAATCAGGTTGTCCATAATCAGGTCTGTTTTTCCCTGGGTAGCCCAGCCACGTTCATCTTCGCCGCCGCCATGCAAAATGTATAGCACAGGATATTTTTCATTGGTATTTGCATCGTAACCGGGAGGGGTGTAGATGTAAACCTCCCGCCACGATTTGGTAACTGTTGAATAATATTTTTTTATGCGGATGTCGCCATGGGGTACATCTTTTTCTGCATAGTATTCACCGCCTGCAAATGGTATTTCAATGCCGCTGGCCATGCGCCCCATGCCGTAAAAACTTTCGCTTGCCGGGTCGGCTGTTGCAATACCATCTATTAAAAGCGAGTAATAATGAAATCCTTCACCTATCGAGTCTGTCGTAATGCTCCAAAAACCGTCGTTGCCCTTTATTAAGTCATACTTTTTACCTAAGTCTACCTGTACTTTTTGCGCATCAGGCGCCTTTACGCGGAACATAACATGATGATTAGGCAATATCAGCGGGTATTTTGCCCCTCTTACATTGGTAACAGCCGACACACTCCCTGCAGTGTCAGCATTGGTTTTGTTTTGCGATTTGGCTTCAACGCCGAAAAGCAACAACAAGTACAAAAGAGGTATTAAGTTTTTCATGATTTTTATATTTTATTATTATTACTGCACATTGCCATGCGGTTTACGTGTAGGCATAAGCTTATTTTGTCCAGTTAAATTTTTGCATCCATTTATAAATAGGCCCCA
>Ga0206947_1038_pt5 | contig 31187 bp, 30 predicted proteins | sample Alteio_BWOrgHeat_3_FD_153239 | JGI IMG/M metagenome (GOLD analysis project Ga0206947, IMG submission 153239) | Enriched cells from forest soil in Barre Woods Harvard Forest LTER site, Petersham, Massachusetts, United States -... | ecosystem: Environmental > Terrestrial > Soil > Temperate forest > O...
GCCATATTTCTGGTAGCCCACTCGACCCGTCCTCAATTCCTCATTGCCGGCGGGTCCGCAGCTCCTGGAGGCTCTCAATGCCGGCAGCATTGACTTGGGTCACACCGGCGAGGCCCCGCCCATTTTCGCGCAGGCGGCCGGGGTTCCTCTTGTCTACCTTGGAAATGAACCGCCTTACCCGACCGGAGAGGCGATTCTGGTTCCGCAAGATTCCAATCTTCGGTCGGTCGCAGATCTGAAAGGGAAGAAGATTGCGTTGAATAAAGGGTCAAACGTCCATTATCTGCTGGTTAAAGCGGTGGAGCGAGCGGGCCTGAAGTACCAGGATATTCATCCGGTGTACCTGCCTCCGGCGGATGCGCGCGCCGCTTTCGAAGGTGGTAGTGTAGACGCCTGGGCAATCTGGGATCCGTATCTTAGTGCTGCTCAAGCGGCCACCGGTGCACGGATCCTTGTCGACGGCTCCAACCTGGTCGCCAACCGTGAGTTTTTTCTTGGTTCCAGAAAGTTCGTCGAGGCGCATCCCGAGGTTATTGAAGTTCTCAGAGAGGCCGTTGACAAGGCGTCACAATGGTCCACGGAAAGACCGCAAGAAGTTGCGGAATTCCTCTCACCGCAAGTCGGGATCGAGTCAAAGATCCTGGAAACAATTGTCCGCCGCCAGCCGTCCGGGTTCAAACCCATCGACGCGTCAGTGATCAGCGATCAACAGCAGATTGCCGATGTCTTTTTTCAATTGAATCTCATTCCGAAAGCTGTCGCCGTCAGAGAAGCAGTTATTACCCAACAATGAAAACCACTATGGACAGATGCGGGAAGAATCGTGCGCTCCTCCTTGTCGTATTCGCCCTCATCTGGTGCGTCAACCTGGGAAGAGCCGAGGATCGGGTGGACACCCTTAAACTGGATTGGGCCTACTACAATCCTCTCAGCCTGGTCTTAAAGGAAAAAGGCTTGCTTGAGGAAGAGTTTAAGAAAGATGGCATCAAGATCGAGTGGGCCCAGAGTCTCGGTAGTAATAAGGCGTTGGAGCTGCTCCGCAGTAAGAGCATCGACTTCGGTTCCACCGCAGGGGCCGCCGCATTGTTGGGCAGGGCGAACGGCAATCCGATCAAAGCGATTTACGTCTATTCCAATCCAGAATGGGCGGCGCTCGTCACGAGGCCAAACTCGGGAATCCAGCGGATCCAGGATCTGAAAGGCAGGCGAGTGGCGGTCACCCGGGGAACCGATCCCCACATCTTTCTATTGCGCGCTTTGAATAGCGTTGGTTTGACTGAGAAAGATATCGAGCTGGTGCCCTTGCAACACCCGGACGGCAAGACGGCTCTTGAAAAAGGTAGCGTTGACGCGTGGGCTGGCCTGGATCCCTATACGGCGCAGTTAGAAGTCGAAAAGAACTACATTCTCTTTTTCCGAAATAAGGAATGGAACAGCTACGGGATTCTCAATGTGCGCGAATCTTTCGCGAAAGATCATCCAGAGCTCGTGAAGCGGGTGTTGGCGGTCTACGAACGAGCGCGGCTCTGGACGCTTGATCACCAGAGTGAAGCAAGACAAATCCTCGCCGGTGAAGCGAAGTTGACGGATGCCGTCGCGGCCAAAGTCTGGGAACGCACAGACTTTACTAATTCTGCGATCGGTCCGATTCAGCGCGAAACCATCCGAGCCTCGGGCGATATCCTGAAGCAGAGTCAAGTCATCGATCCGGGGACGGACATAGATCGCGTGGTCGCTGATTTGATCGATCAGGAGTTTTTCCCGAGCCAAGTTGCCGACAAATAGCCATGGGCACTTCTGCCAAAAGGCGGATGACCGGCTTCGCCGGTGCATTTCCGGAAGAGAAGGCGTCATTCCCTGTCGCAGAGCGTTCGGCCAGGATGCCTTTGTGGACCAGGAACGGACTTGGCTGGATCGTGCCCGTCATCTTGATCGCAGGGTGGGAACTTCTCGCCAGGGCTGGCCTGATGGACGTTAGTCTTTTCTCCGGCCCGTCGAAAATTGCCACTGAGTTGTGGAAGATAGCCTTCAATGGAGAGCTGCTGGCGCATCTCGAGGCTACGTCGGTGCGAGTCCTTTCGGGATTCGCAATCGGGGTGTCGGCTGCTACGCTGCTCGGAGCGCTCACCGGCTATTCGGGAACCGCTCGCCGGTTGTTAGATCCGTTACTCCAATCGTTACGGAGCATCCCTTCGATGGCGTGGGTGCCGCTGTTTCTCTTGTGGCTTGGGATTGGCGAGAGTTCCAAAATCTTCCTGATTGCCCTGGGGGCCTTCTTTCCCGTTTATTTGAACCTCATGAACGGCGTGCGGAACGTGGATCGTAAGCTGGTCGAGGCTGGGCTCGCCAACGGATTTCGCGGTTTCGCGCTGGCGAAAGCGGTCATCCTCCCCGCAAGCCTGCCTGCCTATCTGGTAGGTCTTCGCCAAGGTTTAAGTCTCGGTTGGATGTTCGTCGTGGCGGCAGAGATCATGGGGGCGAGCCGAGGCCTTGGATATCTTTTGGTCGACGGTCAAACCACAGGTCGTCCGGCAATCATGATGTCGAGCGTTATCCTGTTCGCCCTTTGCGGCAAGGCGTCGGATGGCGTTCTCGCAAGGCTGAGTGAGCGATGGCTCTACTGGCAGGATGTCTATAAGACGTGACTATGTTGCGGCTTGAGAAAATCACCAAGCGTTTTGCCAACGGAACTCTTGCCCTTGAGGGGATCGATTTGGAAATTGCGCCGCAAACGATCGTCAGCATTGTCGGCGCCAGTGGCTCCGGCAAGAGCACCCTGCTACGAGTGATCTCCGGCCTTGAGACGCCGTCGATGGGGCAATTGTCTTGGAATGGACAAGCCATTCAAAGAGCGCAACGGGCGATCAGCTTCATTTTTCAAGAACCTCGGTTGATGCCCTGGCTCAAAGTAACGCATAATGTACGCCTCGGCCTGGGACCTTCGCCCGACAGAGAAGATGAAAAGCTGGTGACCGAGGCAATTGCGAAGGTTGGCCTCGAGCGTTTCGCGCAGGCGCTTCCGCGAGAGCTTTCGGGAGGGATGGCTCAGCGGGTGGCCATCGCGAGAGCGCTCGTCGCCCGACCTTCATTAGTATTGTTGGACGAGCCATTCAGTGCGCTGGATGCCTTTAACCGGCTCAAACTCCAGAATCATCTCCTGAAAATCTGGGCAACAGATCGGACCACTCTCCTGGTCGTTACCCACGACGCTGAGGAAGCACTGGTCTTCAGTGATCGAGTGATCGTTCTGACGGGCCAGCCTGGGCGGATCAGCGAAGACTTTTTTATCCCCCTTCCCCGGCCTCGCCGGCGAACCGATCCGGAATTTCAGTCGTGGAAGCAAACGATCCTGGGAGCCCTCGACCTCTCCCTTCTCGAAGAGAGCGAGATGCTTGGGGAGAAATCTTATGCTTCGGCACCCTAGAGTTTGACCCTAGTGCACCAAGTCAGTGACTGGTGTAGTGGCGCTGCTGCGTATTTTGGCTGTTCCGTTAGGAACGCGGCCTGAACATGAGCAAAATATCTTGTCAAACCGACTAAACCCTATAATTTAAGTATAGATTAGCGTGCGCTCGCCCTTGGCCGCCCGGTTTGCCTAGGTTCGGATGAAAACGAAATTCGGCTTCCAGGTTGCACGGCGCGCGCAACTTCAGCGATTGGATAAATCATGAATGAAGAAAATCGGCAAGCGACAGATCTGTCGCGTAGAAGGTTCCTAACAAATACAGTGGCTGGAGTAGCTGCTGCATCAGCAGTCGGATTCGGTGTAGGAGCGGGTAAGGCCACTGAGACGGGGGTTAGCGGCGCTGGGGTGATTCCCGAGCTCGCGCCGCAGTGGAAAAAACTGGATTTGACCGAAATCCTTTCCCGCCCAGCGGCGTTTGTATCCATAAGTCAGAACAAATCTCTCTATGAAACGTGGGGTGCTCAAGGCGCGGAAAAACACCGCGAGCGAACGAGCCTACCAGCGACAATAAAAGTCGTGAAAGCTGCTCGGACAGCGAAGAATTTCAGGTCCTTCAGCTGGATTGGCTATGAAGTCTTCCGGGAGAATTACCCGCAGTCAGCGTTTGATAAGGTACAATATGAGACTTGGGTCGAAGGGCTGAATTTTTCGGAGGAAAAGAAGAAGGCTGATAATGAGCTGGTGAGCGAGCTTAAGGCGCTGGTGCAGCCGGGAGATTTGCAATTTAATGAACTCGCTTTGCAAAGCTCTTTTATTGGCACGCAACTGCCGCTGGAGCTTTCCCGGAAGAGAATCGAGGTGATTGTCTTCACGGGCATTCATCTTGATTGGTGCGTCGAAGGCAACGCTCGCGCGGCCCGCGACAATGGGTACCTACCCATTGTGATTGGGGATGCTTGCGATTGCCAGAAGCCCGAGGACGAACCGGCGGCCCTGCGGCGAATTAATAACTTCTTCGCGCCTGTGATCTCCTCTGATAAATTCGTAAAGCTGCTGCAACCGGGCGGCGCTGCCGCTCAGGGGTGATCGAAAGAGGCAGTGGCCACTGGAGGAAGCTGGGCAATTTGCAGCGCTACCCAAATGCCCTGAGCCCTGTTGGCTTGAGGCGCAGCCTCGTTAGTGCACCGTCTCCTGAATCCCTTGGGGACTTGGAGGCGGCGCACTAGTGTCCGGTCCTCCGAGTGGCGCTAAGATAAGGATGGTCACCGGAAAGCTTATCGAATAAAGAAAAACGCACGAACGAGTATGGCCGAAGCGCACCGAATTAAAAGCGAACAGGAGGCTCTAGAAGCTGCTCGGCGCATCGCCGAAGAGATCCGACCCACTTCAGGTGATCGCGACAGAGATCGACGACTGCCGTTCGAGGAGATCGAATGGTTTTCTCAGAGCGGTCTCTGGGGAATCACCGTGCCCAAAGAATATGGAGGTGCCGGGGTCTCTACGCCAGTCTTCTGCGAGGTTGTCGCCCTCATTTCGGAAGCAGACGCTTCCTTGGGCCAAATTCCGCAAAATCATTACGCGAATGTCGAGGAGATCCGATTGGTAGGTACGGAAGCGCAAAAAGCATTCTTCTTTGATCGGATTCTAAAAGGGGAGCGTCTGGGAAACGCGGCCGTCGAGAAGGCCGGGAAAACGGTTTTGGAAAACCAGACGAAGCTGGTGGCTGACGGAGAAGGCTATCTGTTGAGCGGGGAGAAATACTATTGTACTGGCGCTCTGTTTGCCCATTGGGTACCGGTTCGCGTGACCGACCTTGATGGCAACCGAGTGGTCGCCATCGTGAACCGGCGGAGCGAGGGGTTGACGGTAATTGACGATTGGTCGGCCTTCGGACAACGAACCACCGCCAGCGGGACAGTCATTCTCAAAGATGTGCGCGTGAACAAAGATCAGATCTTGTCTTCTTACCTGGCGTATAGGAGACCGACAACGCGCGGCCCGTTTTCCCAAATCATTCATGTGGCGATTGACGTTGGAATCGCGAGAGCGGCCGTTAAGGAAACCGTTCAGTTTGTCCAGACGCGATCACGACCGTGGATTGACGCAAACGTGGAGAGGGCAAGTGAGGACCCATTGACCGTTTATCAAGTCGGGGAGCTGCATTATCAACTGCATGCCGCCGAATCGCTCATGGAAAGAGCGGCGCTGAAAGTCGACCAGGCGGCGGCAGCTTTGGACGGACCGACAGTCACCGCAGCAGCGCTTGCGGTGGCCGAGGCAAAAATCGGAGCAACGGACATTGCCATCCTGGCGACCAACAAGCTTTTCGAATTGTCAGGAACGCAATCCACCTTGGAGAAATACCAGTTAGATCGCCACTGGCGGAATGCCCGTGTCCATACGCTTCATGACCCGGTCCGCTGGAAATACCATGCGCTTGGAAACTACTATTTGAACGGGATTGCTCCGCCGCGACATGCCTGGCTATGAGCAAAGAGATTCGATTCAACGCGTTTGCGATGAATTGTGTCGGGCACATGGCACCTGGACTATGGCGTCACCCTAGAGATCGCTCCGATCGGTATATTGACCTGAACTATTGGACCGAGCTGGCTCGATTGCTAGAGCGCGGGAAATTTGACGGATTGTTTCTCGCCGACGTCCTTGGTCCGTATGATGTCTATCAAGGGAAGGCCGATGCCGCCATTCATAGCGGGATCCAGATCCCAGTAAACGATCCGCTTCTGCTGGTGTCGGGCATGGCGGCCGTCACAGAGCATCTTGGTTTCGGGGTCACCTGTGCGCTGACCTATGAACATCCCTATCCGTTTGCGCGGAGAGCTTCGACCCTGGATCATCTGACCAAAGGACGATTCGGCTAGAATATTGTTTCCGGATACCTGGGAGCGCAGCTGGGATCAAGACGCGGTGCGACGGGACCGAAAGAGCGGGATGTTTGCTGATCCTGCGAAGGTTCACGGCATCGGACATTCCGGAGAATATCTTAAAGTACCTGGTTTTAATCTAAGTGAGCCTTCTCCGCAACGCACACCGGTGCTATACCAGGCGGTGCTTCACGGCGTGGAAAGGATTTTGCAGCAAAACACGCGGAATGTGTGTTCGTATCCGCACCGACGGCGGCCATAGTTAAAGAATACGTTCGAGATTTGCGGCAACGATCGGCAGAACTGCGTAGAGGACAGATCCTCATTTTCGCGATGTTTACGATCATCGTGGCGCCTGGCGAAGCAGAGGCGGCGGAAAAGCTGCACGAATATCGTTCGTATATCGACTATGAAGGCGCCCTGGCGTTAATGTCTGGCTGGACCGGGATTGATCTGAGCAGCTATGACCCGGATGACGAGTTGCGCGCCTCGAAGACCAACGCGAACCTATCAGCGCTTGAATCGTTCACGGTCAGCGAACCCGATCGGCGTTGGAAGATTCGAGAAATCACTGAGTTTGTCGGACTGGGTGGGCGCGGCCCTGTCGTGGTCGGGTCACCAACACAGGTGGCCGATCTGCTCCAACAGTGGATTGAGGAAACCGATGTCGATGGATTTAATCTCGCTTATGCCGTAATGCCGGAGACATACGAAGATATCATCGACCTGTTAATCCCCGAACTTCAACGTCGTGGGGTTTATAAAAAGGAGTATCGCACCGGATCACTGCGCGAGAAACTGTTTGGCCAAGGGCCATTTTTGCCAGAAGACCATCCTGGACGACGGGAGTAAGCAAAGCGTCCCCCTTTGCTCTGTTTCGAAGAAGCAAAGCGGGACGCTTCGCTTACACTCACCGTTCTGCCGGCTTGAGATCGCCGAACGGCCCAACGTAAGAAGCCGCGGTTTGTCCAGGCGCATGATCAATCGGAAGCAACGGGAAGAGCAGTTCGGCCACCCGGTAAGCTTCCTCCAGATGTGGGTATCCCGATAGGATGAAAGTCTCTATGCCAAGAGCAGCGTACTCTTGCAATCTTGCCGCCACTGTTTCCGGGTCTCCAACGAGCGCAGTGCCGGCTCCGCCGCGAACTAAACCTACTCCGGCCCAAAGATTCGGACTGATCTCAAGATGGTCGCGCTGCCCACCATGGAGCTGGGCCATTCGCTTTTGGCCTTCGGAATCAAAACGGGCAAAAGTCTTCTGCGCAGCTTCGATGCTTTCGTCCGAGACATAACGCAAAAGATCCTCGGCCGCTTCCCACGCTTTCTTTTCGGTCTCACGCACGATGATGTGCACTCTCAAACCGAAGCGAAGGGATCTTCCGAAGGTGGCGGCCGCTTTTCTTGCGGAATCGATCTTCGCGGCAACGTCCGCCGGTGGTTCCCCCCAAGTTAAATAGACATCTACATGCTCAGCGGCCACTTGTTGACCGGCCCGGGATGACCCACCGAACCAAAGTTCCGGATAGGGCTTCTGAATGCCCGGGCGGAAAAGCTTGGCGGCTCGGACCTCAAAATACTTGCCAGCAAAATCGACCGATTCACCTGCCAAAACGCGGCGGAAAATATGAAGAAACTCGCCAGTCAGCTCATAGCGCTGATCATGTTTGAGATGCAGACCATCGCCCGCAAGCTCGACCGGATCGCCGCCTGCGACCACGTTAATTAACAATCTGCCGTTGGAAATCTGATCAAACGTCGCCACCATGCGCGCCGTGACGGTTGGTGTCATGAGCCCCGGTCTAATCGCCACCAGGAATCGCATCCTTTGCGTCGCCGGGATCAGCGCCGCGGCGACAATCCAGGAGTCATCGCAGGTCCGCCCCGTCGGAAGGAGCGCGCCGTGATAGCCAAGCGTGTCGACCGCCTCCGCGATCTGCCGGAGATAACCGGAATTCGTTTCTCGCGCCCCGCGCACCGAGCCGAGATAACGGCCGTCACCAAAGGTAGGAATGAACCAAAGCAGATTCATCAGATTTGCGGAATAGTTGGTATTGGACGAATGCGATAACGGTTAGGGTGACCAACCAATCGAGGCCACGAGGAGGATCAGGAAGTTGCGCATGCCGGGATTGCCGGCGCCAATGGCTGTTTCCGAATAATTCCTGCCGGGTGTTGTTCGGGGAGCTTAGGGCCATGATGGAACAGCTTTTCGCGAAGCGTCCCCGGTCGATATTCTCTCTTGTACCTACCCCTTCTTTGGAGCTCCGGTACGACGAGATCGACGAAATCGCTAAAAGAATCGGGAGTCAATGCGTAGGCCAGGTTAAAGCCATCCACATCGGTGTCTTCGATCCACTCCTCCAGAGCGTCTGCGACCTGCTCTGTCGAACCGACCACCAGTGGGCCCAGTCCGCCAATCCCAACCCAGTTCGCCACCTCCTCAATTGTCCAAATCCTGGAAGGATCAGAAATGGTCAGCGACTCGGTGGCCGATTGGACCGCATCGTTCTCAATGTACTCCAGACGCTGATCCCTTCGGTATTGACCAAAGTCGATACCCGTCCAGCCGGAGACCAGGCTTAGCGCGCCGTCATAGCTGACATATTGGCGGTAGTCCGCGTGTTTGCGCTTTGCCTCCGCTTCCGTCGGAGCGACGATCACGGTGAAAAGATTGAAGAAAAGGAGTTGGGACGGATCACGACCGAAGCCGGCGGCGCGCCGACGGATATCCCGCACATAGTTCTTTAGAATTGTTTTGGAAGGTGCGGCGACAAAGACACATTCCGCGTGCCTGGCAGCAAAATCTTTTCCTCGTCGAGATGCTCCCGCTTGATAGAGAACGGGAGTGCGCTGGGGTGAAGGTTCGCAGAGATGGTATCCCGGCACTTGAAAGTATTCTCCGTAATGCTCGATCGGATGAACCTTTTCCGGTTCGGTAAAAACTCCACTATGAGCGTCTCGCTGCACGGCGTTATCTTCCCAACTAGCTTCCCAGAGTTTATAGCATACCTCCATATACTCGTCGGCAACCGCATAGCGATCATCGTGCTTAATTTGCTGCTTCATCCCAAAATTACGGGCCGCGCTATCGAGATAGGAAGAGACAATATTCCATCCTGCTCGTCCTTTGGTGAGATGGTCCAGAGTCGACATCCGGCGCGCGAATGGATAGGGATGTTCGTAGGTCAGCGAGCAGGTGACCCCGAAGCCCAAATGCTCGGTAACCAGTGCCATCGCTGGAACCACCAGGAGCGGATCATTGAGAGGGATCTGTGTAGCGTTTCGAATCGCATGTTCCGCCGTGCCATGATAGACATCATAAACGCCCAGCACGTCGGCGATGAACAGGCCATCAAATTTTCCCTTTTCCAAGATCAGGGCCAGCTCGCTCCAGTACTCCAGATCTTTATAGGTCGCGGAACGGTCTTTCGGATGCCTCCATAGTCCCGGGGACTGATGACCCACGCAGTTCATATCGAAGGCGTTCAGACGAATTTCTTTACCCATACAAATATTGGTTGGAGTTCAAATGGCTCCATTCCGAGGTGGCCGCACCTGGTTCAGAACAAAGTTTCCGATCGCAAAATATTTCCAGCGCACCGGGTCATGCAGCGTGTGAGTTCGCGCGTTGCGCCAGTGTCGGTCGAGGTTCCACTGGGCGAGCGTAGAAGCTGTTCCGCCCAGTTCAAAAAGTTTGTTGGTCGCGGCGAGCGAGATTTCGGTGGTTAGAACTTTCGCTTCCGCTACCGCGACCGAGGCAGTCGCGAGAGTATCGAAATTTGGATCTGCCAATACGTTGTCCACCGCATACCCGGACAAGCGGAGCAACTCCTCTGCTGCATGCAAGGCGATATGCAGCTCGCCGATTTGGAACAAGCTCAAAGGATCTTCCGCCGCACTATCCCGGCCGCTGTCGATCCAGGGTCGAGCCCGTGTCCTAATCCACGAGACGCTCTCTTGGATGGCTGCACGCGCGATTCCAAGGTCGACCGCGGCATGAATGATCTGGGCGAGGGGACCCAGTGGCGAGGGCTGATCAAAGGATTTTTGATAGGACATCACGAACTCGGCAGGCACATACACCTCTTGGAAGAGCGCTGTGCCACTCCCGGTCGTGCGTTGCCCGAAACTGCTCCAATCATCAATCACTTCGAGTCCGGGACTATCCTTGGGTACAAAAGCAACCCGCAGATAATCCAATGGATCTTTCGCGACTACCACGATCCAGTCCGCGAAGAGAGCGCCGGTGGAATAGAATTTTTGACCACTCAGGACAAAGCCCTCGCCAGCCGAAGCAATCCGGGTGTTGTAATCAGCAACGGTCTTGGTCTTGCGCTCGGATAATGCGTTGCCGAAACGATCACCATCCAGGACTTTTGCGAAAAAGAATTGTTTCTGGTCTTCGGTTCCGTTCCAGCGAACGACTTCGACCATGAAATAATGATTTTGCGGGATCTGACCGATCGAGGCATCCGCTTCAGAGATAAGCGCGACAACTTCGGCCAGCGTCGACGCCGAAACTCCGGCTCCTCCGTAGGTCCGCGGAACCGTGATGGCCCAAAGGCCGGAGCGAGAGAACGCTTCGATCTCCGATACTGGAAGAATTCGCTGCTCATCCCGTTGGGCAGCGCCCACCGCGAAACTCCTCCGCAATTCCAGTGCGATCTGGATCGCTTCACGATCGGAGGCGATTCGATGGACGCTGGCGTTTGATCCTGTAGCGGTGTTTTCGGTGGCAACGGACATAGCGACTCCGATCACGGGGGTCAGTTCCAGGGATGCCTGGGTGGCAGAACGTGGTTCAGGAAATAATTGCCGATGCCGTAATATTTCCATCGGACCGGGTCATGGAGGGTGTGCGCTCGGGCGTTCCGCCAATGGCGATCGAGGCCATGAACGGCCAGCGTTGATTGTGTTCCTGCTAACTCGAACAGTTTGTTGCTAGCAAGAATCGCCGCCTCGGTGGTGAGCACCTTGGCTTCATTCACGGCCACGGCGACTTCAGCGACGCCTTCCTCGTCCGGTTCGGAATTCGCCACCTCAAACAGCCGGGCAGCACGCGCGAGAAGTGCTTCCGCAGCATGCACGCGAATGGTGATATTCCCGACCTCTGAAATGGTTAAAGGGTCATCGCTGGCCCGATCAACCTTGCTGTCAATCCAGGGCCTGGAACGCTCTCGGACAAAACGAACCGTCTCATTCAGAGCGGAGCGGGCTATTCCGCCATCAATGGCGGCTTGGATGATTTGGGAAAGGGGACCGGTCAGTGTCGGACGGTCATACGCCTGGTAGGCAGGAACAATCCAATCCGATTTGACTCGCACATTCTCCAGGACGACGGAGCCGCTGGCGGTGATTCGTTGTCCGAACCCAGACCAATCATTAACAACAGTCAACCCTGGAGTTTGCCGCGGGATGATCACCAGCACCCCATTTTTCTGTTCGTTCACTGCAGCGGTGGGGACGTAGTCGGCAAAGAGTGCGCCGGTGCAGTAGAACTTCTTACCGTTCACCACGAAATCGGTACCATTTGGCTCGATCTTCGTTTTGAAATCCATGACGTTCTTAGTACCGGCCTCTGAAAACGCGTTTCCAAAGCGTTTGCCTTTAAGAACTTCCTCAAAGTAATGCCTCCTCTGCTTTTCCGAGCCATCGAGACGAATGGCATCGATCACGCAGAAATGGTTGTGAGCAATTTGGGCAATGGAGGGATCTGCCTCGGCAATCGTTCGGAAAACTTCCACGATGGTGGCGTGGCTTACACCAGGTCCTCCATATGCCCTGGGAATGCTGATAGCCCAAAGACCACGCCCGGAGAACTCGTCCAGCTCGAGCTCGGGAAGAATCCGTTCCCGGTCTCGTTCGGCTGCTCCCAGCGCAAATTTCTGAGCGAGGTCCCGGGCGATCGTCAGAGCTTCCTCGTCGGATGCTATCCGGTAAGCATCAGGGCGGTGGCCCGGCTCTAAATGTTTGTCGTTATGCGGCAAGATTTCCGTGAGGGCAGTAGACATACTAAGATCGTACATCTCTATCGTTTAAGTAGTCATTGCAACCAAAAAAAGCTCACTCTTGACTGATTGGCCCCGAAATAGAGTGATTGAGCCGAGGCACAAACGGAAAGCTTATGCTACATTACCTCTCTTGGACAAAGAAAAGCACTTGCCCAGAAGCTTTATCTCTACTTAGATAGTAGTATCAAACTTTATGACTTGCTCTTACCAGGAGGGATTCGCAAAATGTCATTTTCGCCCGTGATGCAGAAAGGCAGCTTTGATTCGGTCCGTGCAGATCAGCATGGCAAGATTAAAAAGGAGACCGTCTCCTTGGAAGGCGTTTCGGTGACGAGGGTTACGTTCGGTGTCGGTGCAAAGTGGTCTCGGGACCTAAAAGAATACGCGGGCACCGAGAGCTGCCAATTGCCGCACGTTGCCCTCGTGCTTTCCGGGACCCTTCACGTCGTGATGGATGACGGCTCTGCTGAAGATTTCAGCAGGAACGAAGTCATGCTGCTCCCGCCGGGGCACGACGCTTGGACCGTTGGAGCTGAACCTTGCGTCTTTGTCGAATTCTCTCGCGGTAACGACTACTACGGATCGCACGGGGCGCATTAGGCTTTGTTCCGCCCTTTGCGCTTCAGGGTCTCGATACGCCACAGAGGCGGAAAACCGCGCCAGCCTCTCGTAAGCTCGAACGGCGATTTAGTATAACAAGATATTTTTAGCTCGTGGAGACAGGAGACAGAAGGCAGAAGTTGTAAGTTAGTCGAGTTCTCAGGAGTAAAAAATCGTTAGCCGACCAGCTTCCAATTCTGAATTCTGTCTCCCGTCTCCTGTCTTCTATCTTCGTTAGTCGAGACCTCAGGGGTAAAAAATCGTTAGCCGACCAGTTTTTGATTCTGAATTCTGTCTCCTGTCTCCTGTCTCCTGTCTTCTGATCCAGGACGGACCGACAAATGACTTGCCAGTGCCGTTAAACCATATTAAAACAGTATGCTTTCAAGCCTGTTTAATGAGTCTACTGGTGTCCACCTCAAAGAGTTCCGCCGCTTTGCGTTTAGCTGGAATGGACAAGAGCTATCGGCCAATGCGGGTGCTAGACGGGTTCGATCTGTCGGTCGGTCGCGGCGAAGTCGTCGCGCTCATGGGGGCGAACGGGGCCGGCAAGTCGACGCTGGCCAAAATAGCGTCCGGTGTCGTGCAGCCGGACAAAGGGCGCATTTTCTTGGCTGGCCGTGAGGTGAACCTCGGCTCGCCGCGGGCAGCGCGCGAGGCAGGCATCATTATCGTGCATCAATCGCCGGACCAGCTAGGCGTGCCGGGTCTTTCGGTGGCGGATAACCTGGTGCTGGATGGCCTTTGCGCCGGCGGCATCGGCGCCTTCGTCAGTAAGCGCCAGATTCACCTAAGGGCACGAGCCGTTGCGGCCCGCATCGGGCTTGATGTCCCGCTCGATCGCGATTTCGGCGAGCTTGGTCCAGCACATCGGCAGTTGGTGGCCATTGCGCGCGCGGTGGCGGCGGACGCGGCGGTTCTCGTTCTCGACGAGCCGACGGCCACTCTCGCGGCGACGGAAGCGGGGCGCCTGTTCGAGGTTATCGAGCGACTTCGCGCCCGGGGAGTCGGCATCCTCTACATTTCCCATCGGCTCGCCGATATCCACCGGGTTGCCGACCGCATTGTCGTGATGCGTAATGGACGGCTCGTCTCCGAGCAGGTACGGCCTTTTGATCTGGCCGCGGCGGTCAAGGCGATGATCGGCCGCAATCTCGATCAATTCGGAGCGAGACGCGCATCCGCTTTGGTCGGGCGGCTCATCCTGAATCTTGACCGGGCGTGCCTGACGTCTTCCTCAGAGCCTTTTGACCTTTCCATTCATGCGGGCGAGATCGTGGCGATCACAGGCGCGCTTGGCTCAGGCAAAAGTCGGTTATTACGCGCCCTGTTCGGCCTGTCGCGGTTCGTGGATGGCCGAGTCGATCTTGACGGTGTGCCGTGGCGTCCCCGAGGCCCGGCTGAGGCTATCGCCCGCGGTGTCTTCATGGCCGGGGAGGATCGCTGGCGCTCGTCCTTTCTGCCGCCCTCAACCCCAGGCGCCGATCTTGCCGGAACCGTCGCCCTGCCGCATCGGCGCCGTTGGTTTCGCTTAGGCTTTGTTCAGGGACGCCGTGAACATGCGGCCGCCCAGCGGGCCATTGGCACACTCGGCATCCGATGCAGCGGCACTAGGGACACGCTCGATCTACTCTCGGGTGGGAACCAGCAAAAGGTCGTGTTGGGCCGATGGCAGGCCAGACCGTGTCGGCTGCTGCTTCTCGATGAACCATTCCAGGGCATCGATGTAGGTGCGCGCCGTGACCTGATCGCGGCGATCCGCGCCGGGGCTCGGGACGCAGCGACGCTCCTCGCTACCAGCGATGTAGAAGAGGCGCTCGAGGTCGCAGACACTGTGGCGGTGATGCGTAACCATACGGTTATCTGTCTGCCTGGCTTGCACACCGCTGACTCCTCGGCTTTTCTAGCCGCCATTGGCGCCGTGGAAGCGAGCAAAGCAGCCGAAAAGGGAGAGCTTATACCATGAGCGTGGAAGCCGACATCGCTCCCACGCGCACGAGCGGATTCGGCCATTTAGGCGATAGGATCCACCGTGTGCTGCGGCGCTACGCCATCTTCCTGATTCTCACAGCGTTGATCATGCTGTTCAATGCGGCCGAACCGGCCTTCTTGCGCGTCAACAATCTGTTCAGTGTGCTGCAGTCTGTCGCTGTCGTCGCGTTGTTGGGTATCGGTGTTACGATGACGCTGGCGGTAGACGGCTTCGATCTCTCGGTTGGCAGCATCGCTTCCTTCACGCTGATGCTTTCGAGTTATGCCATGGTGGTGCTGCAGTTGGACGCAGTCGAGACCGTAGCGCTGGCGCTTCTGGCGGGCGCTTCTATTGGGCTGATCAATGGTCTCCTGATTATCGGACTTCGCATCCCGGATCTCCTGGCGACGCTCGGTATGATGTTCCTTCTGGCCGGCTTGCAGCTCATTCCGAGCGCTGGGCGCTCAATCACCATCGGCCTTAGCCTGCCGGACGGTTCAGTCGCAGGCGGCAGTTTTGATCCGAACTTCCTCGCTATTGGCCGTTATAAGCTGTGGGACGTGGTGCCGTTGCCGGTCATTGTCGTATCCGTCCTGGCCATCGCGTTCTGGATCCTGATGGAACGCACGCGCTGGGGCCGAGTGTTCTACGCCGTCGGCGGCAACGAGACCGCTGCTCATCTTGCCGGTGCGCCGGTGAAGGCCTATCGCCTCGCGGCCTATATCATATCGGGCACGCTAGCCTCCCTTGGCGGAGTCTTCGAGGCCGCCCGCGTCGGACGCGGCGACGTTTTTGCCGGATCGTCCCTGCTGCTTGACAGCGTGGCGGCCGCCCTCATCGGTTTTGCCGTTCTCGACCAGCGTCACGCCAACGTCTTCGGCGCGGTCACGGGAGCGATCTTCGTCGGCCTCGTCCTCAACGGTTTGACGATGCTGAACGTACCCTACTACACGCAGGATTTCGTCAAGGGCATCGTGCTGGTTGGCGCGCTGGCGTTGACATTCGGAATCGGTCGTGGCCGCCGTTGATGGCCATTTTTACAATCGAGAAATTACTATGAAAATACTGAAATTCGGCCTCGCCGGTCTGGCTCTCACCGGGGCTCTCATCACCAGCGCTTCTGCCGGCGGGATTGCGGGTGCGCCCGCGCCCTTTGATAAGGGTGGAGTCAAGATAGCGCTGGTCAGCTACCTGTCGCAGGGCGACTATTTCGAGGCCTATGAAGCTGGAGTTGCCCGTCAGGCTAAGGCGCTAGGCGTCGATCTGCGCATCTTCCAGGGCAAGCAGGACGCAGCCCAGCAGCGCGAGCAGATCGAGCAAGCGATCAGCCTCGGCGTGCAAGGCATTATTGTCAGCCACGGCCAGCCCGAGGCGCTGAAGGACGTCGTCCAGAAGGCTCTCGACGCTGGTATCAAAGTGGTCGCCAAAGACATCGATCTCGGCAACCCCAAGGTGCCGCTCATCTCGCAGAGCGATCATGATATTGCGCGACAAGTTCTCGATCAAGCGCTTAAGGACAATGGCACGAGCTTTCCGGCCGGCTATGTCTTCGTTGCAGGCTTCCGTCCGCTGGAATTGCGTGGCGAGATCTGGGGCGAGGTCAAAAAGGCCAATCCGGGTATCCTGGAAAAGGCGCGGTGGGGCGCTGTCGACACAAACACCGCCACCAGCGTCGCCACCCAAACGAGCGCAGCCCTGCGCGCCAATCCCGATATCAAGGTCGTGTTCGCGCCCTATGATGAGTTCGCCCGCGGCGTAAAGCTCGGCGCGAATGAGGCCGGCATTGCTGACAAGATCAAGATCTACAGCGCGGACATCTCGACATCCGACATCCAGGACATCCGCGAGAAAGGCAGCCCCTGGGTCGCGACCTCCGCCACCAACCCGGCGGTCGTCGGCGAAGTCTCGCTGCGAGCCTTGGCCTTGTCGATCGCGGGTCAGGACCCCGGCAAGCTGATCGAGGTGAAGCCCTTTCTGATCACGCAGGCCGACCTCAACAAGAACGACATCAAAACGATCCAGGACCTGGACGTCAAATTGCCCGGGTTCGGACACAGCGATCAGGCAACCGCGCCCTGGCTGCCGAGTACTCAGACGCAGTGACCGCCGTTTCAAGGTGCCCTGATTACCAGCGCGGTCGTGTTGTCGCGACCGGCTGTCTCCAATGAAGCTTGCACCAGGCGTTGCGCCAAGTTCTGGTCCGTCTGCAGAGCTTCAGGAGAACGAAGAATTTCTAAAATCTGGTGGTTGTAAAGTCCATCCACCAAACCATCGGTGCAGAGTAGAAAAAGATCGCCGCTCTCGTAGCCGACGGCGCCGACCTGCGGATCAACAAATTGGTTGCCTGCGCCTAGAGCCTTCTGGAGTACATTGCGACGCGGATGAGTCCGCGCTTGGCGTTCGTTGATCTTGCCATTTCGGTGAAGCCACCCAACGTGGGTATCATCGTCGCTGATCTGCCTTATTCCCCCTTGCTGGGCCGGCAAATAGTAAATGCGGCTGTCGCCGATATGCCCGAAATACATCCAGCTCCGCGTGAACCAGCAAACGCTCAGGGTTGCTCCCATGCCGGAGCATTCCGCGTAACTCCCCCCAATTAACATTAATGATCGATGAATTTGGCCGAAGAGGGTGGTGAAGATATCGGCAAAATAAACTTCAATTCCGATTGCGGACTGTTTAAACGAACGTTGGAGGAGATGGGTGAGGTGATCCACGGTGATCCTGCTAGCAAATTCTCCGCCGGTTGCTCCGCCCATCCCATCGCTTACCGCGAAGGCAAAATCAGTGGTTTCGGTTGATCCTTCGCCGTGTCTTCCCAAATGATGAACTTCTTTGGCATCAAGCTGCAAACCCAGAAAAGAATCCTCATTGTTCGGGCGAATCCTTCCACGATCTGTTGCTCCCCACCATTGCAGACGATGCAAGAAGGGTTCGTTACTTGGATGATGCATTTGCAGGTTCTTCGCGGCCCGGAAGAATCGTGGCGAATTCAAAATCGATGACACAAAAGCGCCCGTCTTTCTGGCGATAGGTAACGTTGCGCACCTCGGCATCCTCATGGCGCACACCATAGGGCTCCAATTCCGCAAATATTTCAGCGGCGCGCTGCTTATCCAGATGTTCCACCCGAACGCCGCAGTTCGTCGTGACGATCCGGAGTTGCTCGGCATTCGCTTCCAGTAACTTCGGTACGAAGTCACATTTCTCCCTCTCGAGATGACGAAGAACTCTCACTTCGTTAGCAAAACGCACTTGGGCATCAGGGCCACGAAAAGTCTTATAGACCCGACCATCGTAACTGACACGGACCGTGGCCCGTAAAGTGTCTTTTACTTGTTCCATAGAGACCGGGCAACATGAGCTGCTCCGGTCCGGAGCACAAGTAACGACAACCTTCCTCACTGCCATTGCGAGGACGATTGTCAACCAGGCAGGCCATGCCGAGGCATGGCCTGCCGTACGGTTCAAGCCAGCACGCCCTCCACTTCGTTGCCGTTTGACACGCTTACGGCTTAGGCACCGTTGCGATCGTCTGAAGAATGCGGCTGGCGATCTTATAGGGATCGCCGGCTGAGTTCGGACGCCGATCTTCGAGGTAACCCTTGTAGCCGTTTTTGATGAAATTAACAGGCAGACGGACGGAAGCCCCGCGATTGGACAGGCCGTAATTGAATTTGTCTATCGACTGGGTCTCGTGCAGACCGGTCAGACGCAGATGATTGTCCGGTCCATACACCGCGATATGTTCGTTCTTGTATTTGTCGAATGCTGCCATGAGAGCTTCGAAATATTCCTTGCCGCCTACTTCGCGCATATATTTCGTAGAGAAGTTGCAATGGAATCCGGAACCGTTCCAGTCGCCCAGAACCGGTTTGCAATGCAACTGGACGTCGACTTCATAGCGTTCACAGAGACGCGCCAACAGAAAACGGGCAACCCATACTTGATCCGCGGCTGTCTTCGAGCCTTTGCCGAAGATCTGGAATTCCCATTGGCCTTTCGCCACTTCGGCGTTGATGCCTTCGTGGTTGATTCCGGCCGCGAGACAAAGGTCGAGGTGCGTGTCGACGATTTCGCGGGCAATGGGACCCACGTTTTTGTAGCCGACACCCGTGTAGTATTCACCCTGAGGATCGGGAAAGCCATCTGCCGGGAAGCCGAGAGGACGGCCGTCTTTCCACAAGAAATACTCCTGCTCGAAGCCGAACCAGGTATCCGGATCATCTAGAATCGTAGCCCGGGCATTGGTGGAGTGAGGGGTGCCATCGGCATGCAGAACCTCGCTCATCACGATGGCAGCGTTCTGTTTGGTGATGTCCGGATGAACGGCCACCGGCTTCAGTACGCAGTCGGAGCTGTGTCCCTCGGCTTGCCTGGTCGAGCTGCCATCGAATCCCCAGTTTGGGACTTGTTCCAGAGTCGGAAAGCTTTCGAAATCCTTAACTAACGTTTTGCCGCGGATATTGGGGATCGGTTGGTAGCCGTCGAGCCAGATGTATTCCAGTTTATATTTTGCCATGGTGGTTATCGGTCATTTCTATTTCGTTGATGTCGCGCTCGCTCGCTTGACGTTTCGGCTCTTTTTTGCCAATCCCCTGGGCACCGAAGTCCAGGGGTCGTGCTTCCGCGATCGTCGAGAGGCGAGTCTTTTGGTTAAGAAAGCAAATGTGCTGTCGAAGAGTTGGGTCTCAGGAATGGGTGATACTTTAGTCTCACCATTGGGCTGAGACTCTGTAGTTTTCAGTTGGATTATTTCCAGGTTTTTAGAGCACGCTCCGTGCCAGACTTGGCTCTGAGTAGAGAAAGAGCAGCGGCGCCTTCTCTCAACCCCCGCCAATCGGATCGCTGCCGCGTGGTTGAAAAGCGCCAGTTGTCGAAAATCGACCAGACCGGATCAATGTTGACGAGCGAATCGCGGCACCACCTTGGTCCGCTCACCGATGTTCTTAATGGTGCACGCGCCCTGAAGATACCCACCTTCGCCTCGTGCAGGCTCCTTTTGAGAACTTTATCACCGCGAGAAGCGCTTCGAGTGGAAACACAAATGGGATTGGAGGTTTATGCCTCCGATTAGGTCCGTTCCACTCGATCGCCTTCCAGTGGATAACCGGCGTCCTCCCAGTCCGCTATTCCACCCGCGTAATGCCTGAGATTCAGAAAACCGTGCTCGAAGAGTTGTTGATACACGAGGACACTGGCCGTGCAGCCGAAGTTCGAACAGTAGACAATGATCTCCTCCCTGGGATCGAGGGTGTCCAGAGCGTGTTTCAGGCTCTTAAAATGGATAGAACCGGGAATGCGTTTCGCGCGAAACAACCATTCATCCAAACAATTGATCAGCTTGAAGTCTCCGCCACCATCCAACTTCTCCTTTAACTCTTCCCGAGTAATTATGCTCATAAACAAGATTGATATTAATTTATGCGCTTGGCCTTCGCGCTCAACGACTCATCCAACGAATAGCGGACCTTAGAAGTCGCTCGTTCGCATGAAAAACGTTCTTCCCCGCGCTGGATTTGCAGTGTCTCTTCGATTTGCGTCCGGTCTTAGATGTGTGTGAGCTCGATTCGGAGAATGAGTAGGCGCATTTCAATCGCAAGAGTTTGTCAGAGCTGTTATCAGGAAAACGCCTCGGGGTAACAGATGACTCGAGTGAAGCCGCACCGTCAGGCGCGCGCAACAACGATCCAGCCGGGCACCCTCGAGATCCTGGATTCGGTCGGCCTTCTGCCGCCGTTCCTCGAGGCCTCCGAGTACGTCCGACGCTCCCGCCTGTACGGCCCGGACATGACCGAGCTGCGCTCCCTGACTTTCGAGGGCATCGACTGCTGCTGTGAATTCCAATGCTGCCTCCCACAGTACGAGACCCAGCGGATCCTCGAGGCCCATCTCGCGTCGTTGGGTGGCGCGGTGGAGCGTGGGATCACAGCGACGAAGGTCGAGTCGGATGCGCACGGCGTTCTGGTCGAGCTCGCGCACGAGAACGGCAGCATCGAGACGGTTCACCCCGAAATGGTCATCGGTGCGGGTGGGGCGCACAGCATCACGCGCGACTCGATGGGCGAGCCACTCGAGGGCGCCACCTACCAGGGGCATTTCCTCGGCGCCGACATCGCGATGCAGGCACCATTCCCCCGCGACGAGACCAGCTTCGTCTGCAGTCAGGATGGTCTGCTGCTGCTGACGCCGCTCCCGGGCGGACGCTGGGTCAGTTTCCAAGATCTCGAAGAACACCTAGAATCGATAACCGCAGAAGACGTCGCCGCCCGCATTGAGCTACGGCTCGGCGGGAGGCGCCGGCCGATGGACGTCGGCTGGTTTTCGCCGTTTCGAATGCACCGGCGGATCGTCTCGCGCCTGGCGGACGGACGGCGTTTCCTGATCGGCGACGCCGCTCATCTCTCGAGCCCGTTCGGCGGGGAGGGGCTCAACTCGGGACTACATGACGGCTACGACCTGGCCTGGAAGCTTGCACTCGTCTTGCGCGGCCATGCGCGCCGGTCGCTGCTCGAGGACTACGCGGTGGAGCGCATGATCGCGGACCGCCACGTCCTCGAGGTCTCGGACAAGGTACACAATGCGGTCGTCGGTATCGCGGACGCCGTCCGGCAGCGATGCCCGGTACCCGCCGCGGTCGCCGATCCGGTCCCGGCCGCGCTGCTACGCAACGCGCGCGCAATGATCGACGTCGACTACGTCGGGAGCCCGCTCGTCGCCGACTGCGTGGGAACCGGAGCCCACACCGCGGCGTAGCCACATCCCGGCCAACGCTACCGCGACTGGACGCGGTTTGGAGGGATCTCCCACCACGTGCTTGTTTTTGGACCTGAGGCAGACAGCGAGGCGCTCGCTCGGCTAAGCCGACGCTGGTCCCAACGTGCGGAGATCTCTCACAATCCCATTGCCGATCCCGTCCGCGCTGGCGTCCCGACTGGCGGGGTGGTTCTGATCCGCCCCGACGGCCATATCGGCTTCCGATGCCTGTCCAGCGACGCGGTAGCAGTCGCGGCACTCGACCGCCATCTCTCCTCATATCTAATCCCGCACCGGACTGTCGGTCCGGTTGAAAAGGAGTAGCGGCTGGGGAAGTATGATCGGAATTTGCTTGATCTCATTCGGGCGGCTTACCTCGTGTGCGCCGCGGCGAGAAGCCGCGGAAGCCGTTCAACACTCGAATTTCAACGCGCGCATGTTCTCATTTGATTCGCTGGGACACATCAATGTCGTTGGATAGAAGCCGGCGGACTTCTGAAGGATCAGCTATACTTGACTGGAGGATTCTGGGATTTTATCGGCGGCCTAAATGACAACTTTGGAACTTTGGGTTTTGTGATTGTCGGTGTCTTCGTGCTGACTTGGATTGGATCCTTGGTCATCTGTCGGGTTAAAGGCCTGGACCGGTTCGAATCGACAACGACAACATCGGATTAAATACCCTCTAGGATAAGAATCTCATGTCTTCCATTCAAACACAGTCTCTGAATCTCAAGGCTCATCACTCGCAATATCCGGCCATCGATCCTAAGGCTGCATTGAAAGGGAGTGCATCGGCCAAAATCATTTTTATCGCCGGCGCGTCGCAGGGTATTGGTCAGGCTACCGCGGTGGCTTTTGCTCAAGCGGGTGCTAAGGCAATCTATATCACGGCAAGGTCAGAAAAGGCGCTTGGGGAAACGAAAACACGAGTGAGGAAGGCGAATCCAGAGACGGAGTGTGAGTATATGGTCTGCGACGTGACGGATGAAGCGCAGGTCAAGGCGTCCATTGAGGACTGCGTAGCCAAATTTGGTGGCATCGATGTGGTGGATTCGAACGCCGGTTATCTCAGCCAATGGAAGAAGATCGGTGAATCTGATCCGACCAGTTGGTGGAGGACTTGGGAAGTCAATCTGAAAGGCACCTATTACGTCATTCGGTATACGATGTCCTATCTTATCGAATCGGCGAAGAAACATTCTGCCAGAGGATCAACCGGTGGCTATCTGATCCTCATCTCCTCCGTTGGCGCTCAATCGGTAAGACCGACGGCGTCGGACTACCAGACGTCTAAGCACGCGATCAATCGTCTTTGCGAATTCGTTAACGTTGATCATGGCGGGGACGGTATAAAGTGCTTTGCCATCCATCCAGGAGGTGTTCTCACCCTCTTGGCAAAGAACATGCCCAAGGAACTTCACGGCAACCTTGTCGACGAACCTGATTTGGCAGCCGGGTTCACCGTTTGGCTCTGCTCCGGCAAGGCTGATTGGGCCAAGGGTCGATACTTGAGCAGCAACTGGGACATTGATGAGTTGACGCAACTCAAAGATCAGATCGTTCAGGACGATTTGCTGGTTAATCGTTTGCGCACAAAAGCTTGAGCTGGCCATAGGTGCAGCGAGACATTAGGTTCGCTGAACATAGCAAAGGCTGCTTTGGCGACGCGTTCGCGAGTTGATTCGTTTTGGTGCTTGGGTGGGAGCCGATTTCTCCACCATTTTGGGCGTCCTAACGAAAAACTGCTTGCCTTGGGTACGACATCGCACCATGTAACGGCTGGTCCACGGTACGATGACGTACCGAGGCCACGGTAAATCATCCATGCCAACTATGCTAATTGAGAGCTTGTCTGTTTCGCTCTCGAAGGGACCCATCCTATGAGCTTCATCATCTTCCAGGTAATTACTCAAACCATCTCTTCTACCCTCCACTGGCTCGGGCTCTGTTTCGGCATCCGGACCTGGGCCGGCCCGCATCCGCGCCGATGGCCATGGCTCATCGGTACCACCGTCGTGTTGGCCGCCTGGCTGGTCGCGATCATGTTGGTCGCTGGAAACAATTTTTTCCATAATGGCGTTCTGCCGCCCCGGATCCCCACGGCCATGTTATTGACCCTGGCTTTTGGCTACCTTCTTCTGCTTTCGACCTCATTTCGCGGCATCATTGCGGCCATTCCCCAGCATTGGCTCATCGGGATCCAGACCTTCCGAGTTCTCGGTGGCGTATTCATCGTTCGGTATCTTCAGGGAGAAATACCAGGCTTCTTTGCGATACCGGCCGGGGTAGGTGATGTCTTGACCGGAATCTTTGCCCCTCTCGTCGCTTACTGGTTATATTCCGGAAAGAGTTACGCACGCGGAGCTGCCATCGCCTGGAACCTGTTCGGGATGGCCGATTTGGTTGATGCAGTGGCGATCGGTGTAACTACGGGAGGACCCGGCATCGTATTCCCCATTGTGTTAATACCGATCTACGCAGTACCACGGGCGTTCCTGATCCACTCCTATTCGCTCATTGGGCTTCTGCGCAAAACGTCTCGGCAGCCGCAGCCGCGAGAAGCGCTTGATTACGGCGCCGACGTAGCCTAGCCAGAGCTAAGTCACTAATCAGGATGCATCGAATCGTAAGGCTGTTCACGATTGCGGACACCGGGGCTTGGTGCTATGCCTTTCCCGGACGGAGATGCGTCAATGTGATGAACTCTTTTGCGGTATTCACCACGACCTTGGCGCGTCCGCTACGAAAAACGATGTCGGTCGTTCCGGATTGCTCGCCTTGTTGCGTTGTCCCGTCGTTGAGGAGTTTTGCGAAGTCGTCCAAGGTGTTTATCCCGCAATCAGGTCCTCGAGCTATTAATCTCTTGATGAAATGGGCGTTGTGCGCTTCCCGCAGTCCAACCGTTGCCATAGCGTTCCGGATTTCCTGGTGGGTAAGACCTCCGAGCGAGCGGTTCTTAATCAATCCACCGAACTCGATCCGGGGAAATGGACGTGCCATATCTTTGTGACTTTCTAGCGCAATACTGCAATTGGAGAGCGCCGCTGTCGAGCATTCAAGTTGTTGGCCGAGTCCTCGGTTATTGAGTGGGACGAAGCTGGCGTGTGATCATGCCGGTGACGGAAATGAATTTGCATTCAACGCGATTGGGCTAGAAATTTCTTTCCAATGCTGTTGTTTGTTATTCTCCCTTAACCTCGTACACGAAGACTCTCGCCGATTGCAGTCCACGATGAGGAACAGCTACAAAGAGCCGATTTAAAGCGGGTACGAATAGCCCGGTCCGTGCTCCTGGCGCCGTTGCTATCCTTCCGTCTGGCTCGTAATGATCCGGATCACGTTGCCGGAAAACTTCCACCGCGCCTTCGCCGCCAATCACATAGACGACTCGCCGGCGGGCATCATAGAAAATGTCGTCAGCGTCACCGATGGTCGACACGCTGGCCACGATTCCTCCGGAAGTTGTATCCAGAACAACCAATTTGGCAGGAAGCCTGCACCCGACAAACAGTCTTTTATGGGTGTCATCTAAGGCCATTGGATAGTTTCCGAACTGAACTCCTAATCCCCATTTGGCGACAACCGCACGCTTCTTCCGGTCAACAACAGTGATGCCGAATTGTCTCGGGACATTGACGTAAACCCGATCTCCGTTTGGGTCGAACTGGAAGGATTCGGGATGAGTATCAAGGGCGACTGAGCCGACATTTTGACCGGCCGCGTTCGCAATTGCGATTCCGCCGCTGCCGTAGCCTACCCAAATGTTTTCGGTCTGCTCATCATATCGGACGTTGTCGGCATCCCCACCAAGTTCGAGGGTTTCCTGCACAGTCAGCGATTTCCCATCATAGATCCGAAGCTTGCCGTCTCCTCCTGAGGCAACGTAGAGCTTGCCCATTTTAAAATCGTAGTAAACGCCCTGGGGTTCTTCGAGGCCTTTGATCTCCACAGTGCGCAGCCCTCGCCGTATATCGAGGATTTCGACGGTGCCATTTTCAAGGGCAGCGACGAATAAGCGTTGATTGGAAACATCCACCGAAAAATGATCGATCCGCCCTTCTACCCCTGGCAGGGCGATTTCTTTTTCTAAGAAGAGTGATCCGGAACCTTGGCCCAGGGAAAACGAAGCGTTCAGAAGTCCCAGGAACAACGTCATCGCGTGCAATGACAATCGGTTTCGCATGTTCAAGGAGAACAACTCCTCTTTTACGTAACGTTTGACAGCTTTGAAGCTGGAGGAAACCAGAGGTGTTTCTCTCCACGGCAGAATTTCAGCCACCGATACAAAGCATCATAAACGATAAACCCGCCCCGTAGCACGGCCTGATCATCACCAGGGTGCATGTCAGAAAGACCCAAGGAGATCGCAAATAAGCCGGCGCTTTCGGGCGTGAGATCGTGCCGGTCGGTGTCGGCTCCGCGGACGATCGACGCGAGATACCGCAGTTCAGGCTCGTCCAAATTGTACTTCTTTAGAAACGCGTCGAAACTGCAAAGCTCTCCGTCGTGAGTGAGTTCGACGCCGTGAACATCGTAAGGTACCGCATCAAGCTCTTTAGCTTTTTCGATGACCTCGGTTGGCGGAACGAAAATGAATTCGGCTTCAGGATCGATAAATCGGGAGATCAACCATGGACATGCCACGCGATCGATTTTCGGGCGTTCACGAGTAATCCAGCGCATAGGTGTTTTATTTGTTTTGGCGCGGGCCTGTACGTTCACTTGTTTGCCGCGAACGTCTGCGTGTCGATCGCCGCTTTGACGCCCTCGGCCAAGGTCAGCGCTTTTCCGCGGCCGTAATAGTGAAGGAAGATCATCCGCGGATTTTCCCCGGTCATATGCTGGTGAATGGCCACAATGTTAAGATCAGCGCTCCTCAGAGTTTTTAAGACCGTCTGCAACTCGCCCTCCAGGACCGCGAAATCGCCTACGACGAGCGCATCATCCGGAGTGCCCGCAAAAGCAGCCCACGTATTGACGCCCATGCTGCTACCAACATCACATCCACAAGGCATCTTAACCTCGCGCCCGATCGTGACCTTATACATCCCGTTATCCGCATCCCCTTTCTGCCCGAAAACCTGGCTAACCGCTGCTCCATCAATCGAGCTTTTCTCTGGTAGTGCGGAGAACCCGAAAGATTTTGCCGGCTGGGCATTCGCCGCGCGGATCGCCTTCACTTTATCAAAGATGGCGCGCACACCTGCCGCCAGTTTGTCGACGGGAGCGTCTCCTCCGATATGCATGAAGTAAACTTTCGGCTCGTCGAAAAAGAAGTGATTGTGCAGCGCAGTTACCTCCAGACCTTTATCGAGCGCCACGCTCATTACCGGGTTCACTTCATCCTCGAAGAGAACCATATCCCCCATCACCATAACCCGATCCTTCATGCCTGGAGCGAAGGTTGCCCATGACGTGAGTCCCATAAATGGAGCCATCCGCACCTCATCGACGGTGATGGCGACATCATTCCGGGGTTTGGAAATTTTAAAGGTCCCTTCGGCTTGATTCGAAACGCCCTTCATTCCGGTAATCGTCTCAATCGTTGCCGCATCCAGCGCCGTCTCCCCGGCGGCATGCACCGAGGTTAATCCGGGAGTAAATGCGAGCGCAAAAAGGACGCCAAGGAATGGAAAAAATTGACATTTCATTTGAATTTTCCTAGAGATGGACAGCTCTGTGTTATAGTGATAACTTTATGATATAATCATGTCAAGAACGGTCTCAGGTCCTTGGCTTTTCTTTTTGTTCAATCTCCCAGGTACGCGGGCGAGCGAACGCGTGAAATTCTGGCGCAGACTTAAGAAATTCGGAGCGATCCAGCTCAAAACCTCGGCCTATGTGCTCCCGGATGAACCGGTTCACTACGAGCGTTTTCAGTGGCTGGGTAAGGAGATCGTGGACGTCGGCGGCGAGGCGACCTTAGCTCGCGTTGCCGAGCTCGAAGGCATGCCTTACGCCGCGCTGGTTTCTCTCTTTAGTGATGCCCGGAGCAAAGACTATGGTGAGGTCGCTGAAACGCTTACCCTCCTTATCAAGGACCAGAAAGCTCGCAAGGCCAATCCGGAGGCGTTTGCCAATCAGCTCCAGAAGCTCAAAGGGCGTTTTCAAGAAATTCAGGCCATTGACTACTTTCAGTGCTCTCGCGGGGAAGACGTCCAAAGGTTGATCCAGAAAGCCGACGCTCTGGAATCGCCGGCCAGGAAATTCGCCGCCGGCAGGCGGCTTCAACCAACGGATTATCGGGGTAAGGTGTGGCTAACCCGGACACGACCTGAAATCGATCGTGTCGGATCAGCCTGGCTCATCCGGAGATTCATTGATCCGGAAGCAAAATTCGTTTTTGGGGACGAGCCGGCGGTTCCCCCCGAGGCCATCCCGTACGACATACTCGATGTCGAGTTCAGCCATCACGGCGACCATTGCACGTTCGAGACATTGATCGATCGATTCGGGATTAGAGACCGAGCGGTGCAAAGGCTGGCCGAGTTGATCCATGACGCCGATCTGGAGGACGACAAGTTCCACCGGATCGAGGGATTCGGTGTCGAGCGTGTTTTCAAAGGCTGGGCCAAAAAGGGCCTGACCGACCAAGAAATTCTATCGCAGGGGTTCGAGTGCTTCGAGGGGCTGTACGCGGAATTCAAAAGATCATGAAATTTCTCTCCAAATCAGGCGCTCTCGAAAATGCCACCTCGGAGGCCGCGCGCCATCCAACCTTTCGCGAGGCCTTTCTATTCTGGCTAAAGCTAGGTTTCATCAGTTTTGGCGGGCCCACCGGCCAAATCGCAGTGATGCATACCGAATTGGTCGAAAAAAAGAAATGGATCAGCGAGGCGCGATTCCTTCATGCCCTCAACTACTGCATGCTCCTGCCGGGGCCCGAAGCTCAACAATTGGCAACTTATGTCGGGTGGCTCCTGCACAAGACCTGGGGTGGCATTGTGGCAGGGGCTTTCTTTGTAATCCCGTCAATCTTTATCCTTTGGGCGCTCAGCTACATTTACGTGGCGTTTGGTAACCTGCCCTGGATTGCGGCGATCTTTTACGGACTAAAGCCGGCCGTGCTGGCGATCGTTGCTGCGGCGGTCATCCGCATCGGGAGCCGAGCATTGAAAAATGAAGTGATGTGGACGCTGGCCGCCGCAGCCTTTATCGCCATCTTTTTCTTCCACGTTCCATTTCCGTTAATCATTGTCAGTGCCGCCCTGATTGGGTTTTTCGGAGGCAAATGGAACCGAGAGAAATTTCTTATCATCCGCGGGCATGGAAAGGCTAACGCCGAATCGGTTTTGGACGATTCTTCGGCCGTGCCCGATCATGCGAGGCCGTCCTGGCCTCGTGCGCTTTGGGTTGCCCCTGTCTGGGTGATCTTGTGGTCGTCCCCGGTCCTTTTGCTGAGCGTCTGGCTGGGCAGCAATCATACTGTGGTTCAAGAAGGGATTTTTTTCAGCAAAGCTGCCTTGGTCACCTTCGGTGGGGCTTATGCGGTCTTGCCCTACGTGGCGCAACAAGCGGTCCAAACACACCATTGGCTCTCCGCCGGTCAGATGCTGGATGGACTCGGTCTCGCCGAAACAACCCCGGGCCCCTTGATCATGGTGACTCAATTCGTCGGCTTTCTCGGCGGCTGGAACCATCCGGGGCAGTTGCCGCCCCTTCTAGCCGCCACGATTGGCGCTTTAGTGACAACATGGACGACGTTTACCCCTTGCTTTTTGTGGATCTTTTTGGGTGGCCCTTACATCGAAGAATTGCGCGGCAATGAAGCGCTGACTACAACATTGTCCGCCGTTACCGCAGCGGTAGTCGGCGTGGTGCTGAATCTCGCCGTCTGGTTCGGCTTGCACGTGATGTTTCCAGGCGATGGCGCGGTGGATCCGTTCGCCATCCTCATCGCCACGGTTGCGTTTATCGGAATGGTCCGCTGGAAATGGGATATTATCCCTGTCGTGCTTGGTGCGGGTTTTGCAGGCCTGATCTTCAGAATATTCCTAACCAATTATCATTAACGTGATCCAGCGCGTATGTTCTCGGCGGGCTGCATCGTGGACAGGATCGGCACCTGTCCTGCATTCGCCAAATTTCGCGCATCTGCAGACAATCCGTTAGTCGCTCTTGAAAGGAGATATTTGACAAGAAACTACGGACGTACATCTTTATCTGCTGTCGCCCGAATGGACCTTAAATAGAGGACCTTATGAGCAACCTTGAGGGAAATAAACCGGTCCCATTGAAACCGGAATGCTGGATCGGCTCTGGAATAGGATCGACCGGAAAGCCTGGTTACTTGCCGGCGTACCCGCCAAGGGTATCGGTAACCCTGAAGAGGTCGCTCAGATCATCGTCTTTCTTGCCTCCGAACAAGTAACCCTTCATCACCGGGACCCTCATCGGCGTCGATGACGGAAAAATTAGCTTAACCACCAACGTCGCCTAACCATGAGCGCCCAAACGCAAAAACTATTCTCGCCCGTCCAACTCGGCGCGATCAGCCTCTCTCATCGCGTGGTAATGGCCCCCCTCACGCGTCAACGGTCCGAGCAGCCGGGCGACGTCCCAGGTCCCCTGATGGTCGAGTATTATACCCAACGCGCTTCGGAAGGAGGTCTGATTATCTCCGAGGCCACCACGGTTGCAATCACGGGTCGCGGATACCTGGGCGCACCCGGTGCCACCGCCAAAGCTCCTCTGCAACCCTTCGAGTTCGATCCCGGCGAGCTTGGGCCGGAAGAAGTTGAAATCCAAGTCACTCACTGTGGCGTTTGCCACTCCGATCTTTCGATGCTGGACAACGAGTGGGGCCTTTCCAATTACCCGTTTGTTCCCGGTCACGAAGCGGTGGGTACGATTGTCGCCCTGGGCCAACAGGCGAAGGGGCTGGAGATAGGCCAGCGTGTCGGTGTTGGATGGTCGGCTTATAGCTGTCTGGCCTGTCACGAGTGTCTTTCGGGCGATCATCATCTTTGCGCCCAGACTCAAGGCACCATCGTTGGTCGCTATGGTGGCTATGCCGACCGACTTCGGGTTCAATGGACCTGGGCGCGCCCCCTGCCCGATGCGCTCGACCTGGCAACGACAGGCCCACTCCTTTGCGGCGGGATCACGGTGTTCTCTCCGCTTCTTTTGCATCACGTCCCCTCAACGGCGCGGGTGGGAATCATCGGAATCGGCGGCCTGGGCCACATGGCGCTGCAATTTGCCAACAAGTGGGGATGCGAAGTTCACGCCTTCACCACCAGCGACAGCAAAGAGGCGGAGGCCCGGAAGCTCGGCGCTCATTACGTCCACAACACGAAGCACGACGGCGTATTGAAGAAGCTCGCCGGCAGTCTTAACCTCATCATTTCCACCATCAACGTTCCGCTGGATATTCCCGGATTGCTCGACACGCTGACACCGAATGGAAACCTCCATGTCGTGGGGGCCATACTGGAACCGATGCAAGTGCCTGCCTTCGGCCTGATCATGCGCCAGAAGTCAATTGCTGGATCGCCGATCGGCAGCCCGACGGCCATTAGTGCGATGCTCGAGTTTTGCGCGCGGCACTCAAT
>Ga0206947_1059_pt1 | contig 31174 bp, 27 predicted proteins | sample Alteio_BWOrgHeat_3_FD_153239 | JGI IMG/M metagenome (GOLD analysis project Ga0206947, IMG submission 153239) | Enriched cells from forest soil in Barre Woods Harvard Forest LTER site, Petersham, Massachusetts, United States -... | ecosystem: Environmental > Terrestrial > Soil > Temperate forest > O...
CTGAATTGCTATATTTGCAGTCCCGAAAAAAGGGGTTTTATTTTAAACACGGTTGAACAAACCAAATGGTGAGGTGCCTGAGAGGCCGAAAGGATCAGTTTGCTAAACTGACGTACGGGAAACTGTACCGAGGGTTCGAATCCCTCCCTCACCGCAAATCCAACAAAACCTGGCATTAGCTGGGTTTTCTTGTTTTATATTATAAATAGAAAATATCGCCGCGCTCCCAATTTCTTTCCATTTAAAGATGTGTGTACAGACAGTGCGAACGAGGTGAAAACTATATGACAATCCCGGTCGCTCCCGTGTTGATTTCCTTGTGATCAGTAGGTGAATAGATTTTCTTTTTCTATTTTAGAAATCTATCTTTTTGTTGCCTATTTTATGAAGAAAATTAAAATTACTCTTCCTTATTATACAGAAATCAACGATTTTCTGGCTTCTATTCCATGGCCAGGACGAACAACTGATCCAGACTTTTATTGTTTGCGGTTAAAACCACTCGATCAGGACCTTCGGATATACCGCCCACCTTTTAAACGTTCATTTTATTTTTTTGCCCTGCTATTCAATTCAGGTAAGATCGAGGTTAACTATGGTGATCAGACCATTCATGATCCCGATTCCTATCTCGTTTTTCACTCGCCCAATCTTGTGTATAGCTTTGCCCATAACAATGCACTGGAGGGTTATGTGATTTATTTTAAGCCGGAATGCTTTTCATTCTTCAAACCAGACTTTCACCAGCAATTTCCACTATTTGATGTGTTACACACCAACCTGTTTAAGTTTGACCACGCCGCATTTAAACAGCTGGCGCCACATTTTGAAGCTGTATTTACCGCTTATGAAAGGTCGCTCAAAGCACAGCACATTGAAGCAAGGGTAAAGCTGCTCGGCTTGCTTTATTATCTGGAAGACTTTGCATTAGAAAACAAAAAGGATATTCGTCCGGCCACAACGCAGCAAATCCTGTTGCGTAAATTTATTCAGTTAATTGATAACCATTATATCAATAAACGCACAGTGCAGGAATACGCAGATATGCTTTCGGTTACAGCCAATTATCTCTCCCAGTCTGTCAAACATGTATCGGGCAAAAAAGCACTTACTTTTATCTCTGACCGCCTGGCAGCCGAAGCCAGATCACTCATTCAATATACAGATTATGAAGTGGGAGAGATTGCCTATCAGCTCAACTTTTCAGACCCGGCCAATTTTGGCAAATTCTTCAAAAAACAGGTGGGCTTGTCGCCTTCGGAGTTCCGGAAACAACGTAAGTAATTAAATTAACCTGTTTATCCAAGTTTTCGACCAAACGTCTTGCGTCTGTTTAAGTTTTTTTGTACCAGCAAATTAAATATATCTTAAACAAGCAGTTTAAAAACATGGCCACTAAAGTATTTATCAATCTCCCTGTGAAAAACCTGGCAAAGTCAATAGAGTTCTTCCAAAATCTGGGTTTTACTTTCAATCCGCAGTTTACCGATGAGAAAGCCGCGTGCATGATTGTGAACGACAGCATTTTTGTGATGTTTCTTACCGGCACCTATTTCAAATCTTTTATAGATACTGAAATTTGCGATGCGTATCGTTCCACAGAAGTACTTATTGCGCTCGATGGTGCATCTCCGGATGAAGTGAAACAATTTGTGACTAAAGCTGAGTCACTGGGCGGTAAAATATATGCGCCGGCACAGGACAAGGGTTGGATGTACCAACACAGCTTCGCCGATCTGGACGGTCACAAATGGGAAATGGCTTATCTCGATTTTAGTCAGTTCCCACAATCGTAAATAATTAAAAAAATCAAAGTCATGAACTACAATTCAACTGTGGATACTTATATAGCTAACTCAGAAGATTTTGCAAAACCTATTCTTGCGCACTGGCGACTGCTTATTCATAACAATTGCGCCGATGTTGAAGAGGTAATAAAATGGAGCCTTCCTCATTTTGATTATAATGGCGATAATATGTGTGTAATGGCGTCCTATAAAAATCACTGCTCCTTCACATTCCTGAAAGCTGAATTGATGGCTGACCCGCGCCTGAAAGCAAACAAAGAGCGGAAGCCAATTCAAAGATTCTTAGGGAAGATTACTGAAATAGGCGACTTGCCGCCAGACGTCGAATTTATAGCTATGCTTAAAGATGCGATGCAGTTAAACGAAAAAGGTGTCAAGGTAAAAAGAGAAAAGCCAGAATCTGTTAAGCCCAAGGCGTTCGATACGCCCGATTATTTGCTGGCAGCATTGATAGCTAACCCCAAAGCAAAGGAAGTTTTTGAAAACAAATCCAACTCTTTCCGCAAGGAATATATTGTTTGGATTACTGATGCCAAAACCGATGAAACCCGACAAAAAAGAATAAATGAAGCTTTAGAATGGATAGCCGAAGGAAAAGGCAGGTTTTGGAAACACCAAAAATAGATATCCTGAAATAACACATAGCCTTAAAACTATGGGGAAATAAAACCAAGAGCCAGACTAATCACATCTTGTTTCTTATTTCAGTAATCTGTTTGATTATTGCGAGAATCGCGGTCAGATATCCTAACCCGCTCCCTCTATCTCCGCTGAGTATCAAATTGAAAATTTTAAAAGCCTGTAAGTTATTAATTTACAGGCTTTTAATTTATACAAAGCTTAGAAGATCATATCTCAATGAGCGATTAGTTGCTTTTTATTGTATCGGCTCCCTTGCTTAGTCCAAGTAACCCTTCAATACCCACGTGCGGGAATTGGCGCGAAGCCTGGCCAGCGCCTTATCTTTAATCTGCCTGACTCTTTCGCGGGTCAGGTCGTATTTATCACCTATCTCTTCCAAACTATGCGCCTGCCCGTCACCCAGACCGAAAAACAAGGTTAATACCTCTCTTTCTTTTTCGCCCAGGACGCGCATGCTTTCCGCAACCTCGATCGATAAAGATTCCGTTATCAAACCCTTGTCCGTCCCTGGTTCGGAACTTTGCAGCACATCGAGTAACGTATTATCCTCTTCACTTGAAAAAGGCGAATCATAAGAAATATGCCGGCCAGAGTGCCCCAGCACATCGCTAACCTTTTCAGTAGTGATTTCCAGGCTTTCTGCTAATTCTTCGGGCGTTGGCTGCCGTTCATATTGCTGTTCCAACTGCGATGCGGCTTTGGTAATTTTGGAGATATCCCCAACTTTGTTTGCCGGCAGCCGCACCATCCGGGATTGCTCGTTGATGGCTGACAAAATGGATTGCCTGATCCACCAAACCGCATAGGAAATAAATTTGAAACCTTTGGTTTCGTCAAAGCGTTTCGCCGCTTTAACCAGCCCGACGTTACCTTCGTTGATCAAATCACCGAGCGTTAGCCCGGAACTTTGATATTGTTTAGCCACCGAAACTACAAATCTTAGGTTTGCAGTGGTTAACCGTTCTAATGCCGCCTGGTCGCCTTCACGGATTTTTTGCGTTAAGATCACCTCTTCCTGCGGAGTAACCATCGGAATCTTTGCGATGTCTGACAAATATTGATTCAACGATGCGTTCTCGCGATTGGTGATTGACTCACTAATTTTAAGTTGCCTCATTTATTTAAATTTTAATGTGATTGCTAAAGATCCGGTGCCTTAGAATGCGCGTTGAGCAGAAATAATCTTCTGAGAGATGACAGTAACGTACTGATGCTTGCGGGAGAAAGGTATGCTAAAATCTTTATCATACAAAGATAAGCATAGACACAAAAAATAGTATTATTTGGATGTCATAACACGTAAAAGGTGATTTTTGAGGTTAGTTATGATGATTGGTAAACTGTATTGCCTTCGGTGTTGTTTTACCAATTCTTTTGTCGCGGTGGGAAACGAGTTCGCAGAGAGCGATTGCAGCTTCTTCAAAATCTTCATGGTCATCTTTCAATTGCAGCCAGTTGGGTTCAAATGCTTCATCATCGCCTAAGACAAAATCTGTGACTGAAGGAATAGTTGTTTTGAGGCTGGCATGATCTTCACGCCGGGTGGCGATCCAGATGCCGTTATGCTGTGGATTTTTACCAACCTGGCGAAAGATCAGGACGATTTTGCCTTCAAAATAAATATAGAACATACCGATGGCGGGCTTGATGACCACCGAAACAGGCAGGTAATCGAGCAGAAAATCATAAGGCATGGGCTTTTTCATCGCAACAAAGGTAAATTATGTGCCTTGCTCACGGGGCGTTTCACTTTAATGTTTTACTATCGCCAACCCAGCCCGGGAGCAACATGTTCCAAAATAGCTGACAGCACATGTGCATTGTAATCGACGCCCAGGGTATTGGGTATAGTCAATAGCAGCGTGTCCGCTTCCTGTATCGCTTCATCCTGCTCCAGTTCTTTAATAAGCTTATCCGGTTCTGCCGCATAACTCTTTCCAAAAACGGCCCGCTGATCTGCTTCAATGTAGCCAAAGCTGTCGGCACTTTTTCCTTGCTGCCCGAAATAATACCTGTCCTGATCCGTTACCAGTGCAAAAATAGAGCGGCTCACGGAGACCCTCGCTTCCCGCTGGTGCCCGGCTTTTTTCCAGGCTTCTTTATACAACCTGATCTGTTTGGCTTGCTGAATATGAAGCGGTTCGCCGCTTTCGTCAAATTTCAGCGTAGAACTTTGCAGGTTCATGCCGTTTTCAGCAGCCCAAATGGCCGTCGCGTTGGAAGCAGCACCCCACCATATTCGTTCCCGAAGGCCCTCCGAATGGGGCTCCAGGCGTAACAAGCCCGGCGGGTTGGGGAACATCGGGTACGGATTGGGCTGAGCGAATCCTACACCTTTTAATTTGTCTAAAAATTCCAAAGCCTTGCGGCGCCCCATTTCGGCATCTGTTTCTCCCTCGAAAGGTTGGTAACCGAAATAACGCCAGCCCTCGATCACCTGCTCTGGCGAACCTCTGCTGATACCCAATTGTAAGCGCCCTGCCGATATAAGATCCGCAGCGCTGGCGTCTTCCACCATATACAGGGGGTTTTCATAACGCATATCAATCACACCGGTACCTATTTCTATTTTTTTTGTTTTGGCGCCAATAGCCGAAAGTAAAGGAAAGGGGGAGGCCAATTGACGCGCAAAGTGGTGCACGCGGAAATAAGCGCCATCTATGCCCAATTCTTCAGCAGCAACCGCCAGATCAATGGACTGTAATAAGGTGTCGCCCGCCGTACGGGTTTCATAAGAAGGATGGTTAGACCAATGCCCAAATGATAGAAATCCTATTTTCTTCATAAATCAAAGATAAGCATTCCTGCAATGCTGTATCATCATCGTTTTGTCGAATTGACAGGCGTTTTAAGCCGTAGGCGCTTTTCCGAACTTTTTCTTGAAAGAATTGGAAAAGTGAGAGAGGCTTTCAAATCCTAAATCCAAATAAATTGCAGATGGTTTCTGATGTTTGGTTTCGATCAGGTGTCTCGCCTCATTCAAACGTTTTTCCTGAAGCCAATGTCTTGGTGGCATATTGAAGGTTTTATGAAAATCCCGTTTGAAGCCGGCCAGGCTGCGGCCGGTCAGTTGGGCGAATTTTTCAACAGGAACGTTGAAGTGATAATTGCTGACCATGAAACGCTCCAGATCGATCTTGTGGGGTTCGGAGAAATCAAACAAAAAATTACGCAATACAGGCAAGGTATGCAGTAACAGTTTAACGGCTTCTTTAATTTTCAGTATGCCCATGTCTTCACTCAGGGTTTCGGTCGCACCGCGGGCGTAGGGCATGATAGATTGGAAAAATCCCTGCAGGAAAGTATTGGAAGGAACCTGTATATTGGGAGGGCCGGTGTACCTGCCATTCGCTGTTATCTTTTCTTCCAGCACTATCTTGCGCAACAAGTCTTCCTGCAGAGATATCACAATGCTTTCATAATTTTCGCCGGGTAATGGAGTTTTGGTGAGCGTGCCCAGTTGGTTTTTGCCAATCAGCAGCATTTCTCCGGCTTTGATGGATATACTTTGGCCTGAAGTTTCCAGGCTAAATTGCCTGGAAACCATCATCACCAGCGCGTGGTTCGCCCAAAAGCAGACCTTGTCTTTCCGTTCAGTGGAAAGGTATGAGTAGAAAATCACGCCGGGAAGTATTTCTGCTGGATTGGTCATTAGCGTTGTAAATAAGTGCTGCCTAAAATAGCACCGATTGCAAAAGTATCATTTAAAACCTTGATTTCTTCAGCGCTAAAGGCAATGTTCATCGCGGCCATATTCTCCGGCAACCTCAACCGTTTACTCATACTTACCAGCGGCATAACATGATCGCCTTGTGCATTCACCCAGGCAATCGCTAATTGGGTTGGCGTAGCATTCTTGTCTTTGGCTAATTTTTTCAATACTTCTACTTTCTCCAAATTTTTGACCAGATTGTCACCCTGGAATCTTGAAAAATGAGTATGATAATCGTTTACTGCAAGCGGTGCCTTCATTTCGCCGGTCAGCAGGCCTTCTGCGGTATTTGCAAAAGCTACTACAGCAATGCTAAGTTCTTTTGCGGCCGGCAAAAGTTCGGTTTCAATCTGCCGATCGGCCAGGGAATAACCAATTTCCAGTGCGCTGATGGGATGAACATCATTAGCTTTACGTAACTGCTCAGCCGTTATTTCTGACACGCCGATATAACGAACTTTACCTTCTTTGATCAGGTCAGCTACCGTGCCGATGATGTCTTCTATAGGTACACTGTCATTCATTCTGCAGGGTTGATACAGGTCAATGGTTTCGATGCCCAATCGGGTCAGGGAATAATTGATGAAATTTTTGATGGCGATTGGCCGCAGGTCTAACCCGAGCCACTGACCATTATGGAAGATCGCGCCGAATTTCACGCTGATAAATGCATCGTCCCTGCGGCCTTTGATGGCCCTGCCCACCAGTATTTCATTGTGTCCTGCACCATAAAAGTCGCCGGTATTTAAAAAATTAATCCCATTATCCAGCGATTGCCGAATGGTGGCGATGCTTTCCGTTTCGTCTGGAGCCGGGCCACCCCATATGGAAGACATGCGCATACAGCCTAAACCTAATTTGGACACGAACGGCCCATTTTTACCCAATTGAATTTTTTCTATGTTTTTCATTGTACAAAAGTCAACCATTTAAGCGCAGCGTGGTTTCTTACACAGCTCAAATAACTTGTCTCTGTGGCTCAATTTTAACACTGATTCATTTTTGGCTTGTACAGTGACATCTTTGGCTCCCGCCGGCGCCGGCAACTTTAGTAAACAACATAGAAATTTTCGGATCTTATTGATGGGCGATGCTAAAACCGGAGGTGGCTTTGTGAGCGGTGCTTAGCCGGAAGAATTCCGCATAGCATTGGTGAATTAGACAAAGCTCAATACCCACCAACCCAGTTATCATCGTCGCTGTTTTGCGGAAGGAATAAAGTAGCTACCCATATCAGCGCCCCGGTTAACAACAAGTCGCGGTGTGGAAGGACCTGCAGATGCTGCGTTACCGCAAACAATCCATCCCATATCAGCAAGCAAATCATTACTGCCACAATTACTCTCCGGAATAAAAATAACTTGTCCCTCATACTATTTCCTCCAGGTTTTTTAAACGGAAAATCTCCCGCGCAATTAGTTTACAGTTAATACCCAGTTCTTCCAGCGAACAGCAAATGCTTTTTATCTTTACAGGCAGTTCGTCAACAGTTTCCATCAGGTCAATATGCAACAGGCAGTTATCCTTATTTTTTTCGTTGCCTTTTAACTTGCTGAATAATTCATAGGCGGGCCAGCGATCATCGCCAAATGAGTATTGGCCGTAATCGACAAAACCTTGTGGTGTTTTTAAACTCAGCAAGATATAAAATTGTGTATTCATAGTATTCTTAAATTCAAAAAGCCCCTGCGAGCAGGGGCCTTGGGTTAAAAATCCAGCGTAATACTTATTTAATCTCGATTTGCCGGCGAACGGCTTTAGCTTCTTCACGTTTAGCAATATCAATGCGAAGGATGCCATCAGTATAGGAAGCGTCTATCTGGCTGTGGTCGGCGGTATCAGGTAATGTGAACGAGCGCACAAAAGAACTATAGCTGTATTCACGCTTGTTATAATTCTTTTGATTGTCTTGTTGTTCAGCAGACTGCTCCACCGAGATGGTTAGCTGGTTGCGTTCCAGGTTTAGTTTGAAATCCTCTTTCTTCAAACCCGGCGCGGCAAATTCTAAGTGATAGCTGTTTTCGCTTTCGCTGATGTTGACGGCAGGAACGCGGGTAATCATGCGGTCATTAAAAAAAGTGTCGTTAAAGATCGACTCGAAAACATCATTAAAGCCTGGCAATAATGAGTTATTGGCGTTTTTGTTGAATTTAACTAAGGTCATGGCCTTTTAATTTAATAAATGAACAATAGAGTTAATTAAACTTAAAAAGCAGTTAACAATCACTATGCCAATAGGTTGATGCTGAAAATTTTGCAGTTTTCCAGTGAAAAAATTTCAGTAATGATGTCAAATTTTCAGGCATTAATAGCCCATCCAAATAACCATCTACAGACAAATTTGCGACAGCTTTCGCCGTTGAAAGTGAAGTAAAAGCTACCGGTACGCCGCCTAAATTGGAGGATATTAATTCTGTGTTTGACGAGATGAAAAAAGGCTGTATAGACGGGCGAACTTGCGTTTTAACAGAAATATTGGCGCGACAATTTCCGCGTTTATACCACGGTTATTAAAGCGCCGCCATCCTGCGGTTTAAGCCAGCCTATTGATTCAAGTGATACTCCATGCTTCAGTATTTCGTTTTCAAATTCCTTAACGGAGCCTTCACTCACTGCAACCAATAAACCTCCACTGGTTTGCGGATCGGCCAAAATATATTTTTGTTCGTCGGTAACAGGGGCAATTTTATGGCCATAACTATTCCAATTGCGCGCGGTACCGCCGGGGAAACAACCCATCTGCAAATAATGAGGCAAAGAAGGAATAACCGGAACTTTGTCGAATTCAATTACTGCCGATAAACCGCTGCCTTCGCACATTTCTGAAAGGTGCCCCAATAAGCCAAACCCGGTTACATCGGTCATTGCCATCACGCTTTTCATCCCGCCGAATATCTCACCTAACTTATTAAGGGTAGTCATGCTTTTTAATGCAATGGCTGCATCATCGGGTAATAATATGCCTCGTTTTTGAGCGGTTGATAAAATGCCAACACCCAATGCTTTGGTCAAATACAAACGACAGCCGGTTGTTGCAGTTGAGTTTTGTTTCAGATTGGTAATATCAACCATGCCATTTACGGCTAATCCAAACACCGGCTCAGGGCAATCAATACTATGTCCGCCCGCTAATGTTATACCGGCTTCCGCACAAATAGCCCTTGATCCCTCTAACACTTTTTGAGCAACTTCGGGTGGCAATTTATCAATGGGCCAGCCCAAAATGGCAATGGCTAACACCGGCTTGCCGCCCATGGCGTAAACATCGCTTATGGCATTGGCAGATGCGATGCGACCAAAATCGTATGCATCATCTACAATCGGCATAAAGAAGTCGGTGGTAGATATTAGGGCGGTGCCGTTGCCTAAGTCCAATACCGCAGCATCGTCGCGTTTATCATTACCTACTAATAACCTGGTATCGGGCACTGCCGCAATAGGACTGTGAAGAATTTTATCAAGAATTGCCGGACTAATTTTACAGCCGCAGCCCGCACCGTGCGAATATTGGGTAAGTTTTATGGGTGTAGTTTCCATTAAGTAAGCGCCTGTTCGGTTACAGGAATAGTATTGGTGAAGTTTAATAACTGTGTTGCCTGGCTGCCGATACTGCCGTCGTCAATATCCAGCGAAAATACCCGAGCCTGATTGCGTTTGGTTAAACCGGCGCGGTAAGTTTTATCGTAGTAAACCAATACCAGCCTTATGAAATCTTCCATTCGGTTTTCTCTTATGGCTGTTATGGCATGTTTTGTTTGCTCAGGACCCAGGCGTTTATGTATGCGTTCGGTACATTCCACCAAAAAATCTTTATCCAGCCTTCCATATTCAGCGGCTAAGGAGGTAATACGGTGATTAACGTCAACTTTAATGTTGATCAGTGGCGCATCTCGCATCTGATACCAAAAAGGATTAGGTACGCTACGTTTGCCAATGGTGATGCTTTCATCTTCCACCCATATTTTAAGTTGAATGTTTAACTTACTTAATTCATGGGCCAAATTATTTTCAAATTGCTCCTGGGTTGGCTGTACCATCTTATTCATGGTACCGTAGGATGAACCCTGGTGCTGGGCCAAATCTTCCAGGTCAATCATTTGTTCGCCCATAGCCTTCAGTTGGTGAAGTATTCTGGTTTTTCCAGAGCCCGTCATCCCGCCCAAAATACGGAGCTGGTATTTATTTTCAAATTGCTGATGCACCCAGTTGCGATACTTTTTATAACCGCCTTGTATCAGGTATACTTCGAAGCCGTATAGATCAAGCGCCCAGGCCATAGCGCCGCTCCGCATGCCGCCGCGCCAGCAATGAACGGCAATTTTTTTGCCGGGTGCTATTTCCAAAGCACGTTTTATAAAGCCTGACCATTTGGGGCCAACCAGATCGAAACCTAATAAGATGGCTTCCTCGCGGCTAACTTGTTTATAAGTAGTTCCCACCTTAATCCGCTCCTCATTACTAAACAAAGGCAAATTAAAAGCACCTGGTATATGACCATGGTCAAATTCGGCGGGAGTACGCACATCAACCAATGGCACAGTATCAGCCAGCAGCAGGAAATTATTAATTGTTATCGACCTGGTCATTACAGAGAGCAAATATACAGTTGTTATATTTTAATAAATTGATTTTATTGATACATGGCTGCAACCTAAATCAAAACCTTGTCGTCTTACCCCGTAAAATCATTAACCGCCATGATCAAAAACTATATAAAAACCGCGTTCAGAGGTCTTTTAAAAAACAAGGCTTTTACTGCAATCAATGTTTTAGGGCTTGCATTGGGTTTGGCTACCTGCCTGCTCATTGTTTTTTATGTATTTGACGAATTAAGTTATGATCGTTTTAACACCAAAGCCGATCGTATTTTTCGCGTAAGCAACGATATTAAATTCGGCGGCGTTCAAACAGCATTTGCCGTAACGCCGGCCCCGGCTGCCGAAGCGCTAAAGAAAGATTTCCCGGAAGTTGAGCAAGCGGTGCGATTTATTAACCGTGGTGGATTCCAGGTTAAAAAAGGCAATCAAAACATCCAGGAATATTCGATGATTTATGCCGACTCAACATTGTTTGACGTTTTCACGCTCCCAATGATTGCCGGCGACCCGAGAACTTCGCTGAAAGAGCCACACTCTGTTGTTATTACCGAGCGTACAGCCATGAAATATTTTAACAACACCAATGTGGTTGGCAAAGTATTAACATTTAATGATACCGCTCTTTTCAAGGTAACCGGTGTTATAAAGGACATTCCGAAACAGTCGCATTTTAACTTCGATTTTTTCATGTCGATGTCGACTATAAAAGATGGCAGGGACAATGCCTGGTTCAGCAATAATTTCAGCACGTATATCCTATTAAAGCCGGGCGCCGATTACAAAAAATTAGAGGCCAAACTACCCGGTTTTTTGCGCAAGGAGGCAGGTCCGCAACTGGAAAGTATATTACACATGACGTTTGACAAATTGGAGCAGGGGGGAAGCCACTTTTGGCTGGGGCTCATGCCGCTTACCAAAATACATTTGTATTCGCACCTGCAATTTGAGATGGACGCCAATGGTGATATAGAATATGTGTATATTTTTTCGGCAATTGCGATATTTATTTTGCTGATAGCCTGTGTAAATTTCATGAATCTTTCTACCGCACGGTCGTCCAACCGGGCTCGCGAGGTTGGGGTGCGCAAGGTATTAGGATCGCCACGCAAGTATTTGATTGCCCAGTTTTTAACCGAATCGATTATTGTAACCCTGGTTGGGGCTATTATCGCCGTTTTTACGGCCTGGGCCATGCTGCCGTTGTTTAATGATATGTCGGGTAAGCAATTGACGGTTACTGCACAAATATTGGGATGGCTTTTGCCTGCCATGTTTATCATCATTATCGTAATTGGCTGCCTGGCCGGTTCATACCCTGCATTTTTCCTTTCCGCATTTCAGCCGATTGACGTACTGAAAGGCAAACTGGCGTCGGGCTTTAAAGGTGGCCGTTTGCGCAGTTTTCTGGTTGTATTTCAGTTTGCCATTTCCATCTTCCTGATAATTGGTACAATTGTTATCTACAATCAGCTAAAGTACATTCAAAATAAAGATTTGGGCTATAACCGCAACCAGGTGTTGGTGGTGCAAAACGTATGGACATTAGGCACCCGCGCAAAATCCTTTAAGCAGGAAGTTACCCAATTGGCTGGCGTGCAGAGTGCTACACTCACAGGATCGCTGCCGACAACCGGATACGGCAATAACTCATCCATTTTCAAACAACCCGCTGTAGATGCTAAGAAAGCGATATTATCCGCCGAATGGACAGTAGATTGGGATTATGTGAAAACCATGGGCATGAAAATTATTGCAGGTCGCGATTTTTCGAAAGACATGGCGACCGATTCAACCGGATTGATCATCAATGAAGCAGCCGCAAAACTATTAGCCTTTTCCGATCCTCTTAACCAATTCTTGTACGAGCCACAGGATAATATGGCCAAAACGTTTAAGCAATATCATGTTATCGGGGTAATGAAAGATTTTAATTTCAAATCCTTGCGCGAAAATGTTACGCCTTTAATCTTGTTTTTAGGCGAGGACAGGGGAGCACTGAGTATACGCATTAAATCTGCAAACGCGCCCGCAGTACTGGCACAAGTAAAAAATACCTGGGAAAAAGTATCACCTAACCAACAATTTGGTTACTCGTTTATGGATCAGGATTTTGACGCCATTTACCGCTCTGAGCAGCGCATGGGTAAAATATCGGTTTCGTTTACCTCGCTGGCTATTGTAATAGCTTGTTTGGGTTTATTTGGCCTGGCTGCTTATGCGGCCGAACAGCGAACTAAGGAAATAGGGGTTCGTAAGGTTTTAGGCGCCAATATTTCCAATATTGTGGGGATGCTGTCGAAAGACTTTATAACTCTCGTGTTAATTGCAATTTGCATAGCATCTCCTTTAGCGTGGTGGGCCATGCACTCCTGGTTGCAGGACTTTGCGTATCACCAAAATGTACAATGGTGGGTAGTTGCTGTTGCAGGGTTTTCGGCTATATTGATAGCCTTTGTTACTATTAGCTTTCAATCAGTTAAAGCCGCGCTTACTAATCCGGTAAAGAGTTTAAGAAGTGAGTAGAAGGTTGAAGAAGATTTGTCAACTTTTAAAAAGTTGACAAATCTTTTCTGATTTATATAGCAACGGGCGCCTTAATGGCATCCAATATCCCATCCCACAACTTAACCCGTGCCAGCAATGCTTGTTTAACTGCAACAATAGCTTCCTGCCACTTTGCGTCGTCTTCGCCGCAAAGCTCAGCGGTCATTTGATATGCCAGGTGGGAGTGATGCTCGCCATCAACTTCTATATGCCTTTCCAGGTAATAAACCAGTAAATCGGCTTTGCCCGGAAAAATATCCGCAATCTTTTTTACCATGCTAAAGAAGATTGCCGGTATCAAATCCTCGCGACCAAAAGTAAATACCGCGGCTAAAATATGAGGCTGGTTGCCAGCTATAACTTCGAAGGTGTGTGCCACAAAATCATGAGCAGCAGCGGGGATATCAGCTGTCACCAATGCTTCGTTTATTGTTTTACCAGTGTTGATTTCATTAAACAAGCGGTCAATGGGGTTGGTTTGCGCTTCTGCCTGTTGCATGGCACGCAGATAAAGCTCAAAATGGCTGCAACGATTGCCTTCGTTATCAATATCACTTTCTTCGCCGGTTACAATTTCGTTAATCAAATAACGTGTATTGGCGCTTCCCACCGGCATCCACGGCAACGAAGTACAAGTAAGTTTTTGTTGTAGTGCTTTTAAAAGCGACATAAAATCCCAAACGGCAAAAACATGCTGCTCCATAAAGGCTTGCAGGTCTTCAAGCGTTGTAATGTGTTGATATAATTGATGATTGATCAGTTGCTCTCTGAACGGTGATACTTCTTCTTTTAATCGGGCTATGCGGTGTTCCATTAATTCTTATTTAAAGGGTGCAAAGGTATGAAAAAATCAAAAACCCCCTCGTTGCTTGCGCAACAGAGGGGGCCTAACCATATTAACATTAAACTATCTTTTTAACTTCCAGACGAAGTAATATGCGGATTTATGGCTTAACATCCCACCATAAACGTTTGCCCGGACTGTCATCCCCACCAAACTCTTTAGCTACGGCAGCATCAACCTGCGGTTTTGATGCATTGGTAAACGTTCCTGAATAAGGCATACGTTTTACAAAAGCGCCGTTTGCCACCTTACCCTGGCTATCGTTCTTTTTTATAGGGTACTGGTTGGGGTATCCGGTCCTTCTGAACTCGGCCCAGCCTTCATACCCTTCTGGGAAAATAGCTATCCATTTTTGGGTAATGATGCGTTCTATCTTTCTTTCCAATGGGTCACCATCGTTCCATTTAACGGTGATGGTTGAAAGCGGAGGTGCATCATTGTCATGGTTTTTTGGATCTACATAAGCTGCCGGGGTCGAGGTTGCATCAGCCAGATAAGCATCAACACCGCCTGCGCCATATTCATTAAATGAGGCTTTGACACCGTCTTCGTAAAACGACTGTGCCGAGCCGCCGCCCATATTCCAACCCCTGATCACACCTTCCGACCGCAGAAAATAACTTTCGGCCACACTCATTATTTTTAAAGGTGCGCTGAATGATGTTGCCAGCTTTGAAAAATTGCTGTAAGTACCCGGACTAAGCACTATGCCGGTTCTTATGCCTTCAACCTGGCCGTTAAGGTCCGGATCATCAGCAGGTAAACCCATTTTCGCAATCCTTGGATCTTTTAATCCGTTCAATATCGAACTAACAGGAGCGCCTAAACGCATATCGCCCCATGAAGTTACAATTTCATCAATAGGATTTTCGCCCGAAACATTCATAAAGAAACCGCCGTCGGCACTTTCCAAAACGCCATATTTATTGCTCACTGCCGACTCTGCTTCTGTTTTTGCTTTGGCAGGATCGATATTTGAAATCCGGATAGCCAGGCGCAATTTTAGCGTATTGGCCGTTTTTATCCATTTGGCATAGTCGCCACCAAATTTGCTGTTATCAAACGCTTTAAAACGCAGTTGATCAGCATCGGGTTCCTTGTCTTCAACAGCCGATAATAGGGTAATAGCCTGATCAAGGTCGTTGAAAAATGCAGTATATGCATCCTGTACGCTATCAAAAGGTACATCGGCGGTTGTACCTATTTTGCTGTAAGGAATAGGACCGAAGGTATCTGCGGCCCTGCTGGCGCCAAATACCTTACAAATTAAGGCGATGCCATACAGGTCGGGATATTTGGTATCAAACTTCTTCAATTTCCATTGCAGCCAGGTATTTAGTATGTTTTGCTGCGGAACATCCCAGCAATAGTCAACCCAGTCGCTCACAAAGCTGTAAGTGAAATTGTTAACGTTGCCCAAAAAAACCGAAGGAGTAGTGGTGTATCCTGCATATTCATCCTGACCTAAATCCTGCTGGCCCTGGTAAATATAGTTTACCGGCGATTCGATATTGGTCATCATACCGGGCAATAATATACTTGCTTCTTTACCATCAATAGCTAACGAAGCCTGCGGTAATAATTTCAAATCCTGGTTAAGGCCGTTCATATCCTTCCGGCAGGAAGTAATGAATGACAGCAGTACTACCGCACTAAGCGCGATTGTACTTTTTAAATTTTTAAATTTCTTCATCGTTTTAATAATTAATATTATAGTTAAAGCGTTGTTTTAACACTAAAGCCGATAGTACGGGTAGCTGGCACACCAAAGCCATCAATACCCATAGTATTAGTTGTTGTTGAGATAGCCTGTTCCGGATCGTAAGGCGATTTCTTATAAAAGAAAAACAAGTTGTGTCCGGTTAACGAGATATTTAAATTCTTTAGCGTTTTGCCGATAAGCGGGAAAGTATATCCTAATGCAAACTCCCTTAAACGAATATTTGTAGCGCTGTACATATATTCAGGCACAGCTGCACCATCAGCACCTGCAGATATTGCTGTGTAATAAGCCTGCGCATCAACTTTCTTACCGTTCACCATTACACCGCCCGCGTTACGTGCATCGGCAGTGCGTTGCGAAATCCCTTTGTAATCAAGCCAGGTTTCGGTCATTGAAAATGTTTGTCCGCCAAAACGGCTGTCGATTAAAAACGAAAAGTTAAAATGTTTGTAATTGAAGTTGTTATTAAAACCGGCTAAGAATTTAGGGTTTGGATTACCAACATACCTCAAATCGTCGGACCCGGTGAGAACCGGGATGCCGTTTTCATCAACTTTTATTGATCCATCGGCATTTTTGTCTATAATCCTACCATAGTAGTCGCCAAAAGCGCTGTATTTGCCATCTTTAGGCCTGGTTAACCAGGTTGCAACCAAACGGGTATTATCTGCCGATGAAATTACATAATGGTCGGCAACATACAATGGGGTAAGCGCACGCACCTGGTTGGTGTTATGCGAGAAGTTTAATGCAGTTGTCCATTTTAAATCACCGAAGTTAGCGTTATAGCTAATGGTGCCTTCAAAACCAAAGTTGCGAATCTCACCGCCATTTAGGATAAAGCTTTGCGCGCCCGCGCCCGATGGTGCAGATATGCTGATGATTTGATCACTGGTATGTGCATCGTAATAAGCCAGGTCAACATTTAACTGGTTAAACAAAGTAACCTGCGCACCAAGCTCGAATGTTTTTGTACGTTCAGGTTTAACTTCGGCTATTTTATCGCCCGAAAAATAAGGTAACTGACCGATAGGGTTTGTACCTACAATAGGTTGCAGGTTGTTAAGCGAGTAAGGGGGAAGACTGTTGTTAGCACCCTGACCAGGGGCAGTACCAACGTTGGCATAAGTTGCCCTTAATTTAGCGTACGACAATACATTGTTTGTACCAATAGTGTTTGTTAACACATACGACAAACCAACCGATGGGTAAAAGAACGAATTGGGTGTGGTATAAGCCCATTCGTTACGGCCGGTGGCATTCAGGAACAATGTTTCCTTATAGCCGATAGTGGCAGTGGCCAGTGCAGATTGTGTGATGCCTTTGTACTCGTGCTCATCCGTTGCCAATGGGTGTGTTTGGTCGTAGTTATTGGCCGAGAAATAGTTGGCCAGGCTCAATCCGTATCCATCGGTACTGTGAAGGTCGGTATTGTAATCAAAACTTCTGTCATCGGTTACACCCAACGTAGCGTCAAGCGAGAAATCGTGCCCCACTTTGGTATCGATAGAAAGAAGCAAGTCCGAATATAAGTGCGTGCCATAACCCTGGCCTGTGTAATAAGAACCGTTTATACTCTGTTGCGTACTTTGGGCGACAGGATCGGTAGTGGCATAATTTTCGGATTGGTTGCGATAGTTATAACCGTCTAAGGTTGTACGTGCCTGCAGGTTAATCCATTTGGCAAAATCGTATTTTGCTTTAAATGATGATATATACCGGCTCGAAGAACGCTCATTCAAATCGCGGTACGCAATCCAATACGGGTTTTGATTTGAACTGAACTCATTTTTTTCGTAAGGCCAGTTTTGCGCATAGATACCGCGGGTGGCATCCCATTTTTCGTAATTGTTTTTATCGTAATTGCCAAAGTTGTCATCAGTTGGAAATTGGTATAAGCCAAACATTGGGCTAAAGGTTAAGCCGGCCTTCGGCGGGTTTTCCTGCAGCTGGTAGATATAGTTTACCGAACCATCAACTGTTAGCTTATCATTCAAAAACTTCCCCGATCCCCGTAAGGTAAAATTATGCTTTAACAATGTGTTGTTAGGTACAATACCGGTTGCTTTTGTATTGGCATACGATGCATAAAACAAAGCTTTATCACTACCGCCAGATAGAGAAACACTATTGATGTAAGTTTTGCCGGTATTAAAAAAGTCTTTAACAAAGGCGTTACTTGCACCTGTTGATTTCGCCCCCCACATGTCATCGGCGCCAGGAGTTGAGCGGCCATATTGCGTTTGAGGCGAAGGCAGGCCTGTAGGCGAGTCAAATGAGGTAGACGAACTGAAATCAACCCGGGTAGTGCCGGCTTTGCCTTTTTTGGTTACTATAAGCAATGCACCGTTTGCGGCCGCGCTGCCATAAAGTGCTGCTGCGCTGGCTCCTTTTAACACCTGGATACTTTCAATATCATCAGGATTAAGGTTTGAAAGCGGATCGATGTCTGCACCATCGCCAAGGCCCGACGATGTACCACCGGCACCCTGGCCAATTGGAATACCATCAATTACATAAATAGGTGCGCTGTTGCCGCCTATTGATTTGGCGCCACGCAACTCAATCCGCGATGCACTGCCTGGGCCGCCTGTACCTTTGGTAATCACTAAACCGGCAGCTTTACCGGCAAGTGAGTTCACAAAGTTTGGGTCCTTAGCTTTCTCGAGTTCGGCGCCGCCCACATTTTGAGTGGCATAGGTCAGCGTCTTGGTTTTTTGTTCGAGACCGAGCGCCGTTACTGTAACCGTTTCCAAAAGCTGTGAGTTGTCTTTCAGCGTAATGGATAATTCTGTTTTTCCATTTAATGCTACGGTTTGCGTTGTGAAACCAATGTAGCTAAAAACCAGCGATGAGTTGGCCGAAGCGTTGATGGAGAATTTGCCGTCGAGACTGGTGGTGACACCTTGGGTGGAACCGGCCAATTTAACGCTAACTCCGGGGAGGGGTTGATTGTGATCATCTGTCACAGTACCCTTTACAGTTACATTTTGTGCAGAGGCGTACATTATACAGCCAAGCAAAAACGCAAACAGGGTGTAGAGTTTTTTCATAAAATGTTTAGTTAAAAAATTGTTTAGTGAGTATTGTTTCACCGAACTTACTGCGAAATAATATCGGTAGTATGGCTTTTAACTTTTGGTAGTGGTGATGTAGGGGTGCACCGATAAATTAGCAAGTTGGGCGGTAATTGATAGAAAATGAGGAGTATTGACTGGTGTTAGTTTGGTTTTTGTGCGATATTTGTACCAGTTTGTGCCGGGTATGTTAGGTAACCCTTCATTGCCACTACGTTAAGCGTAGAATTAGTTTGTATTAAATATTTAGCCCTGCAACAGTCGTTTTCGCGTCAGTTATCCGGACGGTTTTTAGTATCTCAACTACTTATGAGCCAGAAAAAGGTTTCACCGCCCCTGCCTGTGGAGCAACCAAAGTGTATACCGGCCGTACGCATCGCTGAATATGGCGTGCTGAAATAAATGTAGGGTGACATCTATCAATAAATATTACTATCCTGCGAAAACCAACACTACATCACCACTACAATAAAGACACTATAAGCGGTGATTATTTAAATTTTGTTGACCTCTGTTAATTTGAGGCCGAATACAATTCCTTTATATAAAATAATTGTTATCTTAAATTTTAATTTAAGGCGTTGCCGAGCAAGAATTGTTGATGAAAAAAAGCAGCTTATTATTTATTATTTGCGTTATTTTAATACGGGCTACCAACGCACAAACACCCATTGGTGTTCCCGCTATAAAAAACTACACACACGACGATTACAAAGCAAGTACCGAGATATGGGATGCCAAACAGGACAAAAACGGCATTCTTTATTTTGCGAATAACGATGGGCTATTAACCTTTGATGGCACCTACTGGAAAATTTATCCCATGCCTAATAAGGGGAATATCAAATCGATATTTATTGATGCTGCGGGAAGGATATACGCAGGTGGACAGGATGAAGTTGGTTACTTTTTTCCGGATGGGTCCGGGGCTTTAAAATTCCATTCGATAAAAAACCTGCTACCCCAAAAGGCACAGCAGTTTGCTGATATCTGGGACATCGTGCCTTATAATAACGAGATATTCTTTCGCACGATTGAATGTATTTTTGAATACGATGGCCGCACGATGAAAACTTTTGATGCACCGGGGGGCTGGCGCGTATTGGCTGCCGCTGGTAATCAATTATTTGCAAGTGATAAGGATTCGGGATTACTAACATTTAAAGAGGGACAATGGCTGCATAGCTGCGATTCGATTCAAGCTGTTAATCTCCACATTACAGGTGTTACCGATTATAGCAATGACACCGTATTAGTTACCACGCAAAGAAAGGGACTGTTTTTTTTAAGCGGACAAAAGCTATTAAAAAAAACGACCGCCATTGATGGCTTTTTAATCAACGACCTGGTAAACCTCACAAAGCAAATCGGGACGGATCGGTATGCTATTGCCGCCACTGCCAAAGGGTTGTTTATTATTGATGGCAGGGGCAATTTGGTGGAACGCTTTTCGGGTGCCGAGGGATTGCAAAATAACGGTATCCATAGCCTGCTGGTTGATCAAGATAAAAACCTTTGGCTGGGGCTGGAAAATGGACTCGACTTTATCAACTACCATACTTCGGTTAAACATATTTACCCCGGTCACGAAAACCAGGGGAAAACTAACGCCGTTTGCGTGTTTAATAACCAGTTGTTTATCGGTACTTCCAACGGACTATTCAGCGTTCCGGTTAAACCGGGACAAAAAGACATGAGCGCCAATATCGGAAGTTTCACCGAAGCAAGCGCTACCCGAGGACAAGTGTGGGGACTAACGGCCATAAACAACAGCCTGTTAATAGCGCATCAGGATGGAGTGCTGGCTTTACAAAATAATCAGGTAAAACCGGTTGCCCTACAACAAGGCGCCTGGGCTTTTAGGGCTATCCCGTCGTCAAATGATATTATTGCCGGTACCTACACCGGGTTGCAGCTGCTGAATTATGCCAATGGCGAGCTAAAATCAAAAGGTAAAATTGACGGTATTTATGAATCGCTCGGCACATTGGCTTTGGACAATCAACAGACGGTTTGGGCATCACACCGCTTTCGCGGGATATACAAAATTGAACTGGCCGCCGGAAAGCAAAAAATTGCCCGATATAAACAATATACTGATAAGGATGGACTGCCATCTAAACTCAATAACCACGTATATTTTATAAAAAACAAAATTGTTGCCGCTACAGAAAAAGGCGTATATGAATATAGTCCCGCCGCGAACAAGTTTATACCGTCCAAATTTTTTGCCCCGGTTTTTGGTGGTAGGGATGTTGAGTTTTTAACAGAAGATAGTTCAGGAAACATCTGGTTCATCAGCAACCAACGGGCAGGGGTTATTGATGTTACCAAGCCATCAGCAAGTTCGCCTTACCATCTGGTTTACTTCCCCGAGCTGGCCGGGCAGATGATAAACGGGTCGGAATATATCTACCCTTACGATAATGAAAACGTTTTTATGGGATCGAACAATGGTGTTTTTCATTTAAACTATAAACACTACGTATCCTCTGAGAATAAATTGAACGTATTGTTAACCTCCGTTAAGGCAATTGCCGAAAAAGACAGTCTGATTTTTGGTGGATATTTTACCAAAGGTGATCAGATAAGCACCGACCAGGATCTGCGGCAAATCACTACGCTTGCAAATCACTGGAATTCATTTCATTTTGAATATTCGTCCACCATGTATGCCCAAAAAGGTAACCAGGAATTTTCATACCGATTACGTGGTTTTGATACACAATGGTCTAACTGGTCAACCAAAACCGAAAAGGATTACACCAATCTTCCTTATGGCTGGTACACCTTCTCCGTAAGGGTCCGTGATAATTTAGGGCACGTATCCCAGCCGGCAAGTTATACGTTTATAGTGAAACCGGCAGCGTATCAAACGGTTTGGGCATACCTGTTTTATTTGGCCGTAGCCGGATTTATTGTTTATTATGTGCGGTATATTCAGCAAAGAAGGCTAAACATTCATCAACGCCGGCACGAAGAAGAGCAACAACGACTAAGTTACCTGCACAGTTTGGAGCTTGACCGTAGCGAAAAAGAAATCATCGCCCTTAAAAATGAGAACCTGGAAACCGAGCTAAATTATAAAAACAAGGAACTGGCCACCACAACCATGCATTTGGTTGACAGGGGGCGGTTGTTACTAAATATCAAAGACGAACTGACCGCTATCACTAAAAAATTAAATATGCCCGATGCTCCTTACCAGTTCCGGAGTGTGTTTAGATTACTAAACGATACAGGAAAGGGTGCCGAAGACTGGGATCAGTTTGCCATCTATTTCGACCAGGTACATAATAATTTTTTGGCCGTAATGAAAACTAAATTCCCCGGCCTAAGCTCTACGGATTTGAAATTGTGCGCTTATCTCCGGTTAAATCTAACCTCGAAAGAAATAGCGCAGTTACTCAACATTTCGTTGAAAGGCGTCGAAATTAGCCGTTACCGGGTGAGGAAAAAGCTCGGCTTATCTACCGATATTAATTTGTATGATTTTTTGATAGAAGTTACGAAAACAGTGTAAAGCAGCAGTAGTTGGTAGCAGTTGGTAATATCGTATTATAAATTGAACCAAACTAACAACTGCTACTTTCCTCTGCCACTTATTACTGTCATTACTCATGCTCAATATCCGGATTTTCCGACCCCGGTTGTTTTTTCTCAACCGGTTTAAACTGCTTCTTAATAAATTCGGGATTGCGGTTGGTTAAAGTAGGATTGCTTGAAAAGAATCCGAAGGGCATTAATTGTAAACCCATGTGATGCACCGACATTATTGGCCATTCTTCGGGCCGTACGATGTGGGTGATGCCCGCTACGTACCACAATACGATGTCATTATTACCTATGTCGCGGTTTTTGGCTGTCCATTCGGGCAGGCCATCATAAACTTTGTTGCTGGCAGGGTATTTTCCGGCGGGATATTCTTCGTCTTCATTATATTGGGTAACCCAAATCTGGTGATTTAAAAAACCTGCTTTTTTACGGAGCAGTGCGCCTTCGGGATATACTGTTTTCGCCTGGGTGCCCGGCATCAGCATATAGCCCACGTGCTGGCCATATTTATTCATCTCAGTATTGTTAACCACGTGCCAGTTGCGACCGCTTAAATAGTTAATGTCGCGTTGCGCTTCCTGCTCTTTTTTAAACATGGTATCATCTACATAAAATGCATTGCCATACGGGTTGTCTTTACCAAGAGGCACTGGCACCGAATTCATTTCCATTACGCTGTTATTTTGCGGGCCATCAATGTCCATATCCAGCCTGAACACAAAAAAATGCTGGTGATTAATAGCTTCCACATGCTTGTGTACCAAAGTGCCGAATGGATGTCCTTTATACGAATAATCAAATTTGTGCGGTTTATCCATTTCATTAACCCTGTGTACACCTTTTACTTCTACTATCCCTGTCAATTCAATATCCACATCAATGGTTCCATCTTCCTTAAACCGCCAGGTAAAGGCATAATCGTAATTCTCTATCATGGTGTAATACTTGATGGCGAGATTCGTCGCCCTGCGCGACACCGTGCCATGACGCCACAATACGCCACCATATTCCTCAAATATTGCTACAGCATTGTCCATTTGATAAGGGGTGCCGTTTTCGCGGTGAAAAATAGCTGGCATATATTCGGCGTTTTCAGGCGCATCGGCACCGGGACTCATCGATTGTGCTATTCCTTGCCCCAAACGGTATTCACCAGCGTCAAAAAAATTGTATGATGCCTGGAAAAGATCGGGCGAGCCATAAGGTACCACCATTTCGGGCATGGAACCGCGGTACAAGATAGAACGTTCTTTGCCATGGTCAACATAACGCACATCGTATATCACCAAACCTTCGCGGTTATCAACGCCGTAGCGCAGCTTCCAATTTTGCCAGGTTATTTCGTGACCGTTAGTTTTAAACGTATGTCCATCGGGTTGACTGATCATCAATGGTTTAAGACCACCGGCAACTTCTTTTATAGAATCTTTGTTAAAATAATCAAGATCGGTTTTATCACTAAAGCTGCCGGTTTCATCAACTATCTTTAAGATTTTTCCCGTGGTGAAATCGGTATAGGCTATTAAGCCTTCAATATCCACATGCGTCTTTTTCCGCCGTGCTATCACTAATTGCTCGCGGTGGCCGATAGGCGCAATGCCCATATCACCAATAAAAATAGCTTTGTGAGTAACGGAGTCGATGGAGATACCGCGTTTCTTTAGGTCGGCAATCCAGGTGGTGTCTTTGCGAACAATGTCGTTAGCAACCGAATCCGCTTCCAAACCCATGCCTATTACATTGGGGATGTTTTTAACTGAGATTATCTTGCCTGCATTTAGATCAATAACCGCTTCGGTAACGCCGTTTTTGGCATAATCATAAAAACTGGCAAATGCCTCCCGCCTGAATGGTGAACCGGGTTTATAAGCTAACACCTCGCTTTTAGGCGGCTCTTTCAGGTTGATGATATTAAAAATATCCTTCCCACTGGTGGTCTTTGTGTCTTTCAGTATCTGTACCACCTTCTTTATCTCGGCAGCAGTTAGCGGGTCGAGCGGGTAGGAGGGGGCGCCTATGTTAAACGAGTCGTCTGTTTTTTGCGTGCAGGCCTGGCCTATACACAATAACAAGATAAAAAAGATGTAAAGTAAAGGTGTTTTGCGCATTTTTATTGGGTTTAAAGAGTGTCATTTGATAGTTTCCTTCTCAAACTTTAGGAAATAACCGGCTCTTTAAATCGCAACGCTATCTTTATTCAATTAAACGTAAAGTTCATTTTACCACAGAGAAACAGAGAAGGCGCCGAGTGCGCTAAGTTTTTTAATAATAGATCTGTTGCTTTGCGATCTCTGTGCATTCTTTGCTTCTCTGTGGTTACATCTTAAACCTACGCTACTTTTTAGTTCCCGCCCACATCAGGGCATCTTCGAACATTCTATTTTGTATATCCGAATCGAAATTTTTGTCGCCATGCCCCATGTTCATGTACAACATTTTATATTTGGTGTTTGTCCACACCACTGGTATATCACCGCTTCTGATCACATCTTTTTTGCCAAGTGGATAATTGCTGGGGTCAAGCGTCACCAATACCTTTATGTCTTTATTGTCGCGGGGGTTAGGTTTCCAACCGTACCATTCGCATATCGGCGCTACGTACGCCTTTGGCAGGCGCATCGTTGCCGGATGGGTGTTATCGTCCACAATCATTTTAGCAGGTAGCGGGGGCCAGTTGTTATCGTAAAAAGTAGCGCCTAAAAAGGCAACAAACCAGGGCCATTTGGTGGTTTTGTCGTTATAGCCAGATACATGAAAGCCCAGCCAGCCGCCACCATTTTCCATAAACTTTTCAAAGGCGGTTCGCTGCACCTGGTTATGCGGAAACTCGTTTAGCCACACCACCACCTGGTAGTTTTTCAACTTGCCATCGTTTAAATCGCCCCAGTTAGAGGTGGTGTCAAATACAAAATGTTTTTCGGCTGCCAATTTTGAATAGAATTTCATGGCCTGCATGGCAAAATCCACGTGATCGGTTTCCACGTCTGTCGAATAAAACGCAAGTACCCTAAATGCAGGTGCTTGGGCACGCGCCATGGAACAGATAGCCAGTAACAATAAAGCACAGAGCGCAATCTTTAATAAAATCTTTTTCATTTGCTCATTGCTTTTTGGAGTGAGACCATCATATCATTTAAATCATCATTAAACCCTTTAAACAAGGCATCGTCCTCGGACGACCAGGGTTTGCCCTGCCGGTAATCCCACCAGCGGTATTCTATTTTTGAATATTCATTAGATATGCCCGGCTCAATTGGTTTTTCATAAACGTCATACACCTTTAGTTCATAAGTGGCATTGTGGATGCTAATATTTACCGCAAACTTCATCCAGTAATAATGCCCATCGCTGCTGGTTGCAATTTTAAAAATGCCGGTACCGTCAATTTCGCCTTTTTTGGTATCGGCTATTGTAATTACTTTATCAGGATAAGGAAAAGCAGCTTCGAACCAATTTAAAGCCCTGTTATAAAGTGTATCTTTTTTTAAACCACGATTAAGGGAGTAAGCGTTATCGAAATACATCTTACCATTTCGCATCTGAAACATTACCTGCGGGTTCTCGCTTTGTGCCATGCTTATTACCGGAAGCAGGGTAAGTATAACGATGAATAATTTTTTAAACATAATGGTCAATTTCCGTTTGGTAAATATCATCACCTATATTTTAAACAAGGAATCAGTAGGCACTACTTTAACACTACACTCCCAGTCTATTTTCCAGCTGCCCAGAAAATAGCATTGCTAAACAATGTTTTATAATCCTTACTCTCAAAAAGTACTGGCGAATGCCCCATAAAAATGTAGATATTACGGGATTTGTAATTGGGATTTGTCCATATCACCGGGTGATCGCCCATTTTAATATCCGAAACAGGTTTGTAGGTCGATTCGTCTACTGAAGCCAATACGTGCACATTTGGCCGCGGGCTTTTGTCATAAGTATAAAACTCTTCTTTTTGAACGATAAATGACCGCGAAACGCCTTTCATTACCGGATGCGCCTTGTCTTCGACATTAACCTTGCCCTTTACGAAAGTACCGATGTAGTTTTTGTACCTAATACCACCCATAAACTGGCTAAACCATTGCCACATTTGGAAACCATCAAATTCGCCAAGTAGGGTAGAGTGATGAAATCCGATCCAGCCGCCCCGGCCTTGCTCAATGTAGTTTTGAAACGCAACGACTGCCTTATCTTTCCAGCCATAAGGCGGATAATCCAATTGAATAAACAGTTGGTACCCCGCTAAAAATGCGGAGTCAATCTTATCAGTATTCTGGATATAATCGATGGTGAAATTGCTGTCGGCAGCCAGCTTATCCAACCATATTTTCGCAGCTTTGGAGTATTCAATGTGATGGCCGCCGTTTTCGTAAAGCGCAATTACTTTGAAACGGGGGGCTTTTTGTGCCCACGCATAACAGAGACTTAAAATAAGCAGACTTAATGTTATTGTTATTTTTTTCATGATACACTTTTGGTGATTTATAGTTAACGCTGCGCTTTTCTGTGGCGCTGTCAGCGGCCTCTGCGGTAAAAATTATCGACCTCTATTTCGAGGCTGCCCACAATATCGCATCCCGCATCAATATCCTGTAACTTGGATTAACCAGCGCTGTTGGTGAATGACCGATGCAGATATAAATCATACGATGAAAATTCTCATTCGTCCAGATGATGGGATGGTCGCCCATGGGTTTGTTTTGTTTATAAGTTGATTCATCGGCTGTAGCCAAAACACGCACATTACCCCGCGGACTTTTATTATACTCGTACCATTCATCCGCCAGCCAGAATTTTGCAGGCAGATTTTTGGTAACCGGGTGATTGTGATCTTCCACCACCACCAAACCATCCTGGAAAGCAGGGTGCGGAGAATAGGTAACACCACCCATTAAGCCTTCAAACCATTGCCAGTAAACCTTTTTTGATTCCGGACCTAAAAATTGTGTCCCGGTGAGTCCGGCGGCGTGTACACCAACCCATCCTTTACCCTGTTCTACGAATTTTTGCAACGCCGCCTGCTGACTGGCCGACATATCAAACGGCGCCAAATGGAACATCACAAATACCTGGTAATTGGCCAGGTTAGCATCATTAATCTTGCTGGTATCATCAGTAAAATCCACGCTGAAATTATTTTAGGAGCCGAGCTGTTCAAAAAATTCTTTACCCACTGAAATGCTTTTCCAATGGTCTTTTGCCTGCGAGGCAACTACCAGTATTTTGAACTTAGTTGCCTGCGCATTAATGCATAACGTGCAAATAATGGTGACGATTAATAGTGGTATCTTTTTCATTTTGGTTGTTTTCTATTATGCGGATATTGACATGGCGTATGGTTGACTCACCCCGTCATCGCTTCGCCCGACACCCCTCTCTACTTCTATAGGGGAAAAACCGTTCGTTTTTCCGGCTCTGAACTTTGAACCATCAACTATGAACGAACCTACTTAACCGGTTCTTTATAAATCCTTCCCATCATGGGGTCATCAAAAATTAGCTTTCGCAATTCTTCCGCATCAATTTGCCCCTGGTGTGCATACACAATTTTACCATCGGGTTCAACCACAAGTGTGTAGGGGAGGGCGCCATCCCATTTGGGGTCCACCGCTTCTATCATTTTGTATTTATCATCGCCCGAGTAAATGTAATTGAGGCCCGATGCTTGCTTACGTTGCAAAAACTGTAGTGCCTTATCTTTTTTGGCAGGATCATCGGCGCTGATGCTTACAAATTCGAGGCCGCGGTCGCGGTAGGTGTGGTTAAGGGTAACCAGGTCACTAAACTCGGCAACGCAGGGGCCGCACCAGGTGGCCCACAGATTTACCAGCCTCAGCTTATCCGTATGGTTTTTAAGCACTTCCTTTATACCGGCAATGCCCAGGGTATCTATTTTTACGGGTTCTTTGGCCCAGTCAATTTGAGCTTTGTCAATCCATACGCTTTTTTCGGCCCATTTTATGGAGCAGCCAAAGGTTTTGGTTACCGGAACTGCAATTTCTTTTCCGTTCAATACGGCTTCAATAGCGTTAATGGCATCGGTTGAATGGGGTATTTTTGCCGGATTTTCCATATCGTCAATCCGGCCGTTATAGCGCAGTTTTCTGTCCTTATCAAAAATGAAAATATGAGGCGTAGCTACGGGGCCGTATTTGTTGGCTGTAACTTCCGTTTCCCCGTCATACAGGTATGGAAAATTGTAATGCGCGTTTTTGGCGCGGATTTTCATTTCATCAAACGAATCGCCTAAATCGCTGTACCCTAACTCATCCAGCCTGAGACCGGCAGGGTTGTTGGGGTTAATAGCCACTACTGCAACCCCTTTGCCTGCGTAATCGCTGGTCATTTTTATAAGGCGGTTTTCATAAGCCTGCGATGTAGGGCAGTGGTTACATATAAACACAATGACCAGCACCTTTGCATCCTTAAACGATGCGAGCGTATAGGTTTTGCCGTCGATACCTGGCAAGCGGAAATCCGGTGCCTGCTCGCCTATCTCCAACGTTTTATGATCGAAAGAATGGGCGTTTTGCCCCGTAGCAAACAGTGCCGATGCTAAAATGAGATTCAGACAGATGATGAGCTTTTTCATGGTCGTTTTTTATTGGAGCCAACAATCAAGAGTCAAAAATCAGGACAAAACATTTTATTAATTTGTACTGGCATGGAAACATTTGATTATCGTTTTTTCTTTATCTCAAAAATTTTCTTCTTGTATCTTGATTCTTGCCTCTTGGTTCTTGAGTCTAACGCAACGCCACCGCCAGTAAATACCATGCAGTATGCGGCAGCCATTGTTCGGCCCAGCGCCAGTCGGCATCCTTACCGGTTTGGCTGTAGGGCAGGTTAAAATCAATGTCATCCTCATTATCAAAACCAGATGTAATGCCATTTACGATGCCACCCGGCGCATTGGTATATTCAAAGGTGCCAAAAAAGCCGTAGGCTGGGTTATTGTGCCCGGTGCCCTGCAACATACTGGCATCAAATGGGTTCAGTCCTAATATCCAGTTCAATTGATCAAGCGCAAAGCTGTTTAATTGATCGTGGAAGGATTTATCGTCAGCGAATAAATTAGCAGCCATTTTTGCAGCTGCGGCCACCGATGCTAAACGGGCATCTTCTCCCTGCCACCACGGTGAGGCATCGCTGCCATGAGGAAAAAAAAACGAGCTGCGACGCTTACCCAAAGTATCCTGCACCAATTGACGGCTGTATCCAAACGGATTATTTACTTCGCGGGTTATTGATAATTCAAATTCCATTGAAGCCTTCACTGCTGTTTTTATCCGTACCTGCATTTCGGGCGACGCCAATGGATAGTAATACAACAAACTTACTACAGGCAACCCTGCATCGGCAGGGTGAAAAAATGGACGATCCAAACTGTCTGCGCGCCAGTAATTCTTATAATTTTCCCAGGTAGTTAGTCTTTTGAACAAATTGTTGGCCCTCTTATCAGCCGCAGCTTGATAAATTGGCTTTTGGGTCACTTTAAATAATTCGGTAGCAGCGCTCAGGGCACAATAGTCATCCAGAATATTTTCCTTACCATCAAAATCCATTAAAGTATTCTCTTTCTCTAAAAAGGCAAACGCATTTTCTGCAGCTTTCAAATAATCTGCATTACTGTAATCGCCGCTAACCGGGTAGGCCGATGCCATGGCCAGGGAGGCTATCGCAATCCCTGCGCCCGAGCGATAGCTTGCTTCATAGCTGCGCCAGCTTTTGCCACTGGTAGTTTTGCTGAAGGCCTGATCTTTGGTTTGTTTAATGCGGTAACTGCCCTCGTCAGCCTGGATAACGCGGTCCTTTGGCAATTTACCCGGCCCCGGGGCGCTCACCGAGCGATAAAAGGAGCCGTTTTTTGCCTGCATTCTTACCAAATAATCGGCACCGTACAAGGCTTCATCTAATATCCGGCGGTCAATCTGGTGGAAATCGGTTCCTGGCCTCGCCGATAAAAGTTCGTAGGTTTTAAATAGACTCCAATCCGTTAAAGAAACTTGCTGCGGGTTGAAATAGTTGGAGAATGATAAATGAGAGAGGTGTTTGCCATAGTCGCCGGTGGCATCGTACCATCCACCATGGGCATCAATGGTATCGGTAGTTTTGCCGGATAATAACAGATGTCGATCAGCCTTATCGATTAAGCCGGCGCTTCGCTGTCCTTTAAAATAATAAACGACATCTGAAATGGTGTTTTTCTCTATTACATTTTTCCCGATGACGAAAGGATAAGATGATGCTAAACCATTGGATAAGCTGATTTGAAGCTTATAAGTTCCCGGTTTGGTAAATTCGCTAAAATCTGCCGTCCAGAATTGAAAATTTTTCCATTTGCTAACGGGGCCGCTAAAAACAGCCTTCCCTGTAAAAGCTATTTGGCCGCTGCCTGCGTCAACTAAACTAAACGAATTAATATTAAGTTTACCCTCAGCCTCAATTACCGCATGTTTAGCGCCATCAAACTCATAGCCCACATGGTTGGTTAATACTTTAACAGCTTGTGCATCGGCAAAAAAAGGAAAAGCAATTATCAGTAACAGTGTCCATTTCCTTTTTAGTAAAAACATAAATTTTGAATTTTAGTGGTTTGCAGTGTTCGTACCGCCAAAACTAACAGATTACGTTTTACAAGTGGTTTTTTGCACCCCTACATTAG
>Ga0206947_1078_pt1 | contig 30902 bp, 21 predicted proteins | sample Alteio_BWOrgHeat_3_FD_153239 | JGI IMG/M metagenome (GOLD analysis project Ga0206947, IMG submission 153239) | Enriched cells from forest soil in Barre Woods Harvard Forest LTER site, Petersham, Massachusetts, United States -... | ecosystem: Environmental > Terrestrial > Soil > Temperate forest > O...
GAATGAAGCGTTGGGGCCGGGGTAATTATCTATTTTTGTGCACGCAGAACCCGCAAGTACAGTCACGCCCATCAAAATTCTACTAATTAGTTTTTTCATATCTTAAATTTTTTAATTATTAATAACCAGGATTATTAGGCAGCAAGTTCGGGTTGTTTCCAATTTCTCCACCTGGAAGCGGTTCGTAATAAAATTGCTTCTGGAAAGTATATTCACGGTTAAACAATTCAGGTTCGGCAAGGAAAATGTATTTGTTTTCGTTTAACACATAATACGGCATCATGCCTTTAAAATGCGCTTTGTCTAACACCACATCAGCAGTGCGCCACCTTTTCAGGTCCCAGAAATACTGATTTTCAAAGGCAAGCTCCATGCGTCTTTCGTTACGTACTTTAGTAAGGTCAATAGAACTATAAAGCCCTGCACCGGCCCTGTCTCTTATCAGGTTAATGGAGGCCAACGCGTCAGCAGTATTGCCTAATTCAACAGCAGCTTCGGCACGGTTCAGCAAAACTTCCGCATAACGAAGGTCTATCCAGGGCTGTACGCTTGTGTTCAAATTAACCGTTGCCTGTGGTTTGGTATAATCAATATATTTGCGAACATAAAAACCTGTGCGTGTTACTTCATCGCTGCCTTTTGACCATATACCTGTGTGGCCGGCAATTTGGAGGCCCTGATACAAAGGCGCTTTATCATCAGCTCCCAGTATGTATGAACGTGAGTTAGGTTGTTTTGCCACTTCATCAGCAGCGGTTCCGCTAAAAGACGGGTAAATACCTCTTTGCACATCAAAAGTAAGCCCTCTTAAAGTTGCGCCGGGGAAATAAATAGTAGCCAGCAATCGTGGTTCAAGCCCTTGCATTAGCTGCGCATAGTTATCAAAACGCTTAGGTGTACCATCGGGGTTGGTTATTTGTAAATTACCCCAAACCTGTACCTCATCTAAGGTTGGGTACGAACGCGAAAGCGCATTGGCTGTAAAATAGCGTGGCGACATGGTATCATCCCAGCTATGGGCTGTGTTATTAGCCATAGAATACTGTTTTATAAATATATTCTCGGGGCTATTAGGCTTCAGGAACAAATCAGCATAGTTCTGTACCTTATCCGCGTTTGCAGTATAAAGTGAGTACACACCATCCAATAATTTTGCTGCATCATAAGCTGCCTGGAAGTATGCGGTAGCTGCGGTAGCGGGGATGCCTACATAACCTAATGAACGTGCCTGGCCGTCAACATAATTTACTGAACCATATTTGGCAACACAGGCGGCATATAACATTGCACGCGATTTTAACGCCGCTGCAACATACTTGTTAGCCCTTCCGGCATCGCTGGTCGCTGGCATCATTTTGTAACCCAGATCAAGTTCGGAAGCTATAAAATCCCAAACGGCTTGTTCCTTATCACGATGTACCTGCAATGTTGACAATGGTGCACCCGGATCCTGAACATCTTTTATAATTGGTACGCCACCATAGCGTTTAGCCATCGCAAAATAATAGTAAGCCCTTAAAAAGTGAGCCTCGCCCAAAAGCGCGTCCACACCTGCCGGGGTTAATGCAGCAGTATGCTTAGGCAACTCGGCTATCATTATGTTAACATTCCTGATATCGCCATAAGGCCAGAAACCAAAGCCTGTTGCGATATCCATGCCGCCCCATGGGCCAACCTCTTCGCCTGTAGCTGCAGCTTCGTTAAAAAACTCCATCCAGTCATTCCCGCCGTGCAAAAAACCGGCAGGGCTTGCAGAACCGTCATTTGTACTGGGATTGTATTTAAAATCCTCAATAGGTAAATTCTGGTATATAGTTGCTAAAAACGATTGAATACCCGCCTGGCTGTTAAATATAACATCAGACGTGAAGATATTTTTCGGCGGTATATCTAACTTTTGGCAGGAGGTTACCAAAGCTCCTGTAGCGACGCCTATAACAATAATTAATTTCTTTATACTTTTCATATGTCAATAAGTTTAAAAGGAAACGTTAGCTCCCAGGTTAAAAGTCCTGTTCTCAGGGTAGGTGTATCCTCCAAGGGCAATACCAAAATTGCCACCGTCAGTTGGATTAGGTCCCTGGTGTTCAGGGTCATAATTCTTTAAGCCAGTGAATGTTAACAGGTTATAGCTGCTTACATATACTCTGAATTTTTTAACACCTATCCTTTTCAAAACATTCGGAGAAATGGAATAACCGAATTCCAAAGTTTTTACACGCAGATAGCTGGCATTTTGTATTGCTTTTGTTCCTTGCGCATCCGGTGAACCCATAGCAGGGTAATATCCGGGCACCCACACGGTGTTGGGGTCAAAAACGTTGGCATAAGGATCCTGTGTGTGCCAGCTATCAAGGAAGCGGGTTAACGCGCTCCTGCCATACATCAGCGGTGAGGCAAATTGCTCGCCGTATTGCACATAAACCCCGGAGGCACCTTGTAAAAGCAAATTCATATCAAACCCTTTATAGCTTAAGGCAAGGGTAAGACCGTAGTTATACAATGGAATATCAGAAGTTGCAATAGGATGGCTATCCTTACCGTCTATCACACCATCACCGTTCCAATCCTGGTAGTAATAATCGCCGGGGACAACATTATTATTGCCGCCGCCTGTGTTTACGCCGTAATTGTATATCTGTTTGTAAGTGGTAAATTGGCCCAGATAAGTTGGACCCCACCAAATGTTCTGATACCTGTTGCTTTGGCTGTTCTGCCATTGTTGATACTCGTTGCCAAAAGTACCTTGTAACACGGTCATATTTTTGAGGCGTGTTGTGCCTATGTTACCGGTAACATTTACGCCCAGTGCGCCAAATGTGTTTCTGTAAGATAAGCTAAAGTCCAAACCTTGCACCCTGTCGCTGTTGAAGTTGATCTGTGGCACAGCTGCGCCCACGGTACCGGGTAATGCTGTAGCAGGTGTGGCAGGCAATCCTGTTCTGTCGTTTCTGAAAACTTCAAAAGTTCCGTCAACTTTTCCATTAAATAAGCCGAAATCAACAGCTAAGTTCTTAATGGTACTTACCGGCCAGGTTAAACCCGGGTTACCCAGTTTTGGCGATGATCCGTTTACCGGACTTGGGCCAAAAATATAAGAGTTTACAGGATAGGTGTAGCCGGTTACATAATTGAAGGCAGCACCGTTCTCGTCGCCAAGCTGACCGTACGAAGCTCTGAATTTAAGGTTAGAAAGGATGCTTTCAGAAACCAGTTTGCGAAAAAAACCTTCTTTGGTTACAACCCAGCCTATTGATGCCCCCGGAAAGTTACCCCATTGATCGGAGGTACCAGGCTGATACAGATTGGTACCGTCACGGCGGATGCTGGCTTCAACCAGATATTTTCCTTTAAAATCGTAGTTGATCCTTCCTATATAACTCCTGTGCCCAATATCCTGTAAGGCGCCTGCATCCTGGCCACCATACATGTTTGTATTTGCCAGACCTCCAAATAAATAGTCGATTGGTATATTAGTGTCGCGGTAGGCATTAAAGTTATCAGCAGTATTATGGCTTTGCTCATAGGTAACCATAGCCGTTACATTATGATCCTGGAAAAAAGTATGCGCATAATTTAATGTAACCTGGCTATTGGTATTTAAATGCGTGTAATATTGCCGGGTTATACCAGAAGGTGAATTAACCGTGTTTGGCGTATAAACATCATTAACGGCATCGTAGGTATATAAATTAAATGAGCTTTTTATTTGGTTATAGTCATAAACCCCATAATCAAAATTAAACAAAGCTTTAGCTGTTAGCCCCGATATGCCGGGTATGTTATACGTTAAGTTTAACTGGTTTGTAAGGCTTTTATTCTTGGCCACCTTTGAACCCACCTGGCTGTCATCAGTAAAAACGGCAGGGTTCATGTTATCAGGCATTATAGCCGGATATAACGGATTGTTATTAGCATAGACCTGGTTTGTAGGTATTTGGTTCCAGGTGTATTTATAAACGGTCCATTCATCGGTATATGGCTGGTTTTTCTGATCCATATAGCCTGATGTTAGTATCTGCGCTTTTAAGCCTTTGGTTATGTTAATGGTAACGTTTGAACGGAAATTATACTTGTTGTAGTTTAAATCGCCTGTTTTAAAAACGCCGTCCTGCGCCTGGTAACCAAAGTTGAAGAAATAGCTGATCTTTTCATTTCCGCCATCAATATTTAAATTATGGTTAATTTGATTGGCAGTTTTGTTAAAAACAAGACTCGACCAATCGGCAGATTTATTAGTGCCTTTGATCCAGGGTTGGATATCGGCATACGAATAGGCCGGCGTTACGTTGGCAACAAAATTATTTGCGAAATCGCGTTTGGTTTTCTCATTGGTTAGCATCATATAATCTACAGCGTTTACACCCTGGGGCATTCCCAAAAATGTTTGCACCGCTTCGTTAACTGAATAATTAATGCTAACCTGTCCGTTTTTTGATCCTTTTTTGGTGGTTACCAAAATGGCGCCGCCGGCGGCCCTTATACCGTATATTGATGCCGCTCCATCTTTCAGTACCGAGAGACTTTCAATTTCATTCGGATCCATCTTGGCTATTATCCCCTGGTCGTTTCCTTCAATGATACCATCAACTATAATGGCTGGCGGTGTTTGAAAACCCCTGATATTTAAATCATTAGAAAAAGAACCCGGTTCCGCTGTTTTTTGAACAATACGTATACCCGGTATTTTACCGGTTAACATGTTCACAACGCTTTCGTTTTTCGTTGTAGTGATCTCTTTATTTTGCAGCGTTGCAATGGAACCCGTCACAGTTGCTCTTTTTTGCACGCCATAACCTACAACTACTACCTCATCGAGACTCTTATTAATAGCTTTTAAGGCGATTGTACTCCCCTTTATATCTTTAACAGCAATTTCCTGGGTTACATAACCCAGGTATGATACCTGTAAGATTGTAGTAGGGCCAGCCACTGCAAGCCGGAATTTTCCGGCAACGTCAGTAACTGTACCGGTGGTTGTGCCCTTAATTTGTACACTTACCCCCGGAAGTGTTGACCCGTCGGCTAAGTCCATTACTTTTCCGCTAATAGTAGTTTGCTGGGCTAACAAACTGAGCGGGAAAAGAAAGAAAAGTACAAGTAAGTATTTTATTTTTTTCATATCGTTTCTCTGTTGATTTTTTTGGTTAATTGGTTGTTTTTCCATGGTTAGGATAGTAAATAGTGCATCACAGCAGCGTTATTTACGGCGGGTTAGGGTCGTGATTGTTCATGATCTTATTGGGTTTATTAATAAATTGCCTGGTGCTAATAAAGCTTAACAGGTGCTATAATTGGTTTATAATTATGATGCAAAAGAATAGGCGATCATTAATAAAAAATAAATAATAGATTAATTTTAGCCATAAAAACGCCCGAAAAGCCGATTTTTAAATAATTCTGCAATCGATTGTTGACTTTTTTTGGAAAGCATTGATTAATGGCGGGGTAAAACCGGAGTGGCTTTTAAATTGGAATATACTTGGAGTGGCGTTCATTTTCACTCCCGCGAAAAAAACACTTTTTGCCTTTCTTCGCAAGTTTTAAAACTGCGCTAAAAAAATTTAATAGTATTTAACCTTTCACCTTACACGAATGGTGAAATAGCTTATATTTGCAGAATATTGCTTCCGTAGTTCAACGGATAGAATTATGGTTTCCGGTACCATCGATATGAGTTCGAATCTCGTCGGGAGCACAAAAGCCCTGTAAGTATCAAAATACTTACGGGGCTTTTTCATAAATAGCAGGTTTTATTTTGCTATTTCTTTTTACCTTCAATATTAGGCAAAAAAGCAGTGAGCACACCAATAAGCGGCAGGAAGGCGCATACATTAAATACGTATTCGATACTGGTATGATCGGCCAGGCGGCCAAGCAATGCAGAGCCTAAGCCACCCATGCCAAAGGCCAGGCCAAAAAACATTCCGGATATAGTGCCTACCTTGCCTGGCACCAGTTCCTGGGCGTACACAACGATTGCCGAAAAAGCCGAGGAAAGAATAATGCCTATAATAATAGATAATACAATGGTCCACTCCAAATTGGTGTACGGCAACATCAGCGTAAATGGTGCAACGCCTAATATAGAAAACCAGATGATAGCTTTGCGGCCAAACCTGTCGCCGAAAAAGCCACCAATGAGTGTCCCAACCGCAGCCGACGCTAAAAACAAAAACAGGTAAAACTGTGATTGCTGTATGGAAATATGAAATTTCCCGATAAGGAAAAACGTAAAATAGCTCGTCATGCTGGCCAGGTAAAAAAACTTGGAGAATATGAGCAACAGCAATACCACCAGCGAGGCAATTACCTTTGTTTTAGATAAATTGACATGAACATCGCGCACAGGTTTGGGTTTACCGGCCTGTTCAGTCAAATGGGCTTTGTACCAATTGCCTATCATAGTTAAAATAATAATACCGAGCACTGCTGCCAGCGTAAAGCAAATGATATAATGTTGCCCGTGCGGCACCACAATAAGCGCCACTAACAAGGGGCCGATAGCGCTGCCCGCATTGCCGCCCAATTGAAAGATGGATTGCGCCATTCCCTTGCGGCCCCCTGATGCAATATGCGCCAGCCGTGATGATTCGGGGTGAAATATGGATGAACCTATCCCCATGATGCTTACCGCAACAAGCACAGCTATAAAAGTTGGCGCCTGCGACAATACCACAACGCCTGTAAGTGTAAGTGCCATGCCAACTACCAACGAGTAAGGCCGTGGTTTACGATCTGTATAAAAACCAACAAATGGCTGCAATAAAGAGGCTGTAACGTTGAAAGTAAACGTTATTAAACCTATTTGCGTAAAGTTTAAATGAAAGTTCTGTTTTAACAAAGGATATACTGAAGGAATGATGGATTGCATCATGTCATTCAGCAAATGATTAAAACTGATGGCAAATAAAACAGTGAAAATAGTTTTTTTAACTAATTGTTGCGGTTCTTGTGTGGCGGTTGATTCCATTGGGATAGTAAATAGCTTGCAAAGGTGCAATTTTTAGTTCATGGTTCATAGTTCATAGTTCATAGCCGAAAAATGTATAGTTCGATTTAGTTCATAGCCCGCAGCTTTTTACCATGAACTCTGAACCCCTTCCCCTTACTGCCACAGCCCCGTCATAACTGAGTGCCGGGGAATTTTATTTATTCTATTCGTAACAGAATGATTACATTCGCGACCGATTGTAAAAACAGCTGTTAATCCAGTTAAATATTGTTGTTTACTGGAAAAAATATCGTATCACTACACGCTAAATGAAGTTATTTTTAAGGTTAAGTATATTTATTATCACCGTATTATTTATTGGACGTGTTTGTGCACAACAAACCCAATCGATACCCCTTAAAGTAATACCTGTTAAAACAAAAAAGAACGCTGTTAGGGACACCATAGTTAACAAGGATACCGGTGAGATGATTGGCCAGCAGGACATTACCGATGCATTTGCCAAATGGTTCAGGGGGCGCAAACCAAGCACTACAATTGATTCTATTACTTCAAGGCCATCACTTTCTATAGTGCCTGCTATTGGTTATACGTTGGTTTCAAGATTTGCATTGGTACTTTCGGGCAATGCGGCTTTCCGGACCGGGCCTAATTCCCGGATTTCAACCATCGTAGCCAGCACATCGTACACCCAAAACAAGCAGTTTACCCTCCCCATACAAACCAGCATCTGGAGCAAGGATAATAACTATAATTTTGTTGGCGATTACCGTTTTTATAAATACCCGCAGCTTACTTATGGCCTTGGCAGCAGTGCCAATATTGGCAACGCCGACCCCATGGTTTATGATTATTTCAGGTTTAGCGAAATAGCGTTAAGACATATCACCGGTAACTTATACGCCGGCATGGGCTTCACCATCGACGATCATTATAATATATCAGATAGGGGTAATGAAAACGGAAAAGTATCCGATTATTCGGTTTACGGCAAAAGCGCCAATGCCATAGCATCGGGCTTCACGTTTAATGCACAGCTCGATTCGCGCGACAATGCCATTAACCCGCAAAAAGGAGGTTATGTATTGCTGCAGTTTCGCGATAATTACAAATTTATGGGCAGCACCACGCCCTGGCGATCACTAATCATCGATGTGCGTAAATATTTCCGGTTTCCCGAAGGTTCTGATAATGTAATTGCTTTATGGAGTTACGATTGGGTGGTGGTAAGCGGCAGGCCGTCGTACCTTGATCTTCCCTCCACTGAATGGGATTTCAGTAATTCAACCGGCCGTGGTTATATACAGGGTAGATTCCGTGGTGCGCAAATGGTATACGCCGAGGGCGAATATCGTTTTAAAATAACCCGCAACGGGCTTCTTGGTGGTGTGTTTTTTGTAAATGCCGAATCGTTTTCGGCCGCGCCCGGCACCAGGCTGCAAGGCGTACAACCGGGCTACGGGCCGGGTTTACGCATAAAACTCAATAAAACTACCAATACCAATATTACTATTGATTACGGCTTTGGGCGGCAGGGCTCAAATGGTTTGTTTATTGATGTGGGGGAAGCATTTTAACATCAGCTGTTAAACTTTGTTAAATACCTGTTAACCAATGTTAAATAGCTTTTAAACCACCGGCTATAAAAATACATTTGTTAGCAAATAACAAAGGGTATGATAAAAAGCTACTTTAAAATTGCCTGGCGCAATTTAATCAGACACAAAGCATTCTCGTTTATCAACATCGGCGGGCTGTCCATTGGCATTGCGGCTTGTTTGCTTATTTCGTTATACGTAAACTACGAGTTGAGTTTCGATGGTTATCATATCAAAAAAGACCGAATCATACGCATCACCAATATGATGCACACACCCGAAAGTGACAATATTACCATTGCCTTATCGCCTACGTTGCTGGCCACAGCATTAAATCACAATTACCCCGAAGTTGAAACAGCCGTACGTTTTGAGCCGGATAACTCTGTGATGAAGGTAAACGATCAGTTATTTAAAGAGGATAACGTTTATAAAGCCGATGCCAATGTATTTGACGTTTTCACCTACCAATTTGCCGAAGGCCGCGCAGCAACTGCGTTGACTAATCCCAACAGCATGGTGATTACCGCATCGCTGGCTAAAAAATATTTCGGCAACGTTTCTGCTATTGGCAAAACCATTTATTGCAATAAACTACCCTACCACGTAACCGCCGTGTTGGCAGATTTGCCCGAAAACTCCGACTTAAAAATCAGTGCATTAATACCCGAAAACTTTGCTAAAACCACCAAATGGCTGGAAGATGATTTTGCGGTTTATACTTTTGTACTTTTTAAACAAAAACCTGACTACGCAACCTTTGCGAAAAAGCTGGATTTAATTACCAAACGCGATATACAACCCGAGCTGAATAAAATGGGCGCTGCAAAATACTCGATGAAATTCAACATCGAACCTTTAAAGGATGTGCACTTTGTGTCCAATAACCTTGGCGATACTGCCAAAGGCGACAAGCAACTGGTTTATATTTTTTCGGTATTGGCTATGGTGATATTGGTTATTGCACTATTAAATTATATCAACTTATCTACAGCCCGGGCCACCGAGCGGGCTAAGGAAGTGGGTGTGCGCAAGGTTAATGGCGCCCTGCAATACAGCCTGGTGCGACAGTTTTTGTTCGAGTCGTTTTTTGTAACCTGTATTGCCTTGGTTATAGGCATTGGTTTAATGCTGGTGCTGTTGCCGTTTTTAAACCATTTGTTGCAAATAAAAATTCTCCTTTCGGCCTCGCCGGGTATCATTGTAGTTATTTGCGCAGTGGTTTTGGCATCGTCGGTATTAACCGGACTATATCCTGCGTTTGTATTATCGTCTTTTCAGCCAATTACTGCCTTAAAAGGAAATCTTAAGTATGCCGCAAAGGGCATTACCCTCCGCAAGGTAATTACTGTGATACAATTCGCCATTGCCACAGTAATGATTGCCGGAGCATTTATCATGAACAAGCAGATAAATTTTGTGCAGCACCGCTCATTGGGATATAGCCAAAGCCAGGTATTAAATATCGGTCTACCTGATGATTCGGTGGCATTAACGCAATTGGATGCTTTTAACAATGCCCTGCGGCAAATGAGCCAGGTTAAAGGTACAGCTATACAAACCGGTTTGGATATAAATAATAACGGCCAAACACCCAAGGCCACCACAATGGCAACCATGACGAATGGTGTAAAAAGGGAAGTTATGTCCAATTATTTTTCTATTGACGAAAAATTCATTCCCATGCTGCAAATGAAACTGATTGCAGGCCGAAATCTGTCGGATGCTATGGCGACCGATAAAAAAGAGGGCTTTATTGTAAACGAAGCTTTTGTACAGCAAATGGGCTGGAAAAACCCCATCGGCCAGGCTATTGAAGGCTTTGATCACAAAGGGCACGTTATTGGCGTGGTAAAAAATTTTCATTATGCTTCGCTGCATAACCCAATTGCGCCATTGGTGATGGTTTCGCGGACCATGAGGGCAGTTTCGTTGCTTGTAAAAATCAACCCGGCTAATTTGAATGGCGTAAAAGCTGCCTGGCATACCTATTTCCCAGGCTCGCCTTTCAGTTTCAGCTTTTTGGACGATGGTTTTAACACCTTATATCAAAAGGATATCACAAGTATTAAACTGTTCAATTATTTCACGTTGTTATCCATATTTATTGCCTGCTTAGGATTGTACGGATTGGCTTACCTGGTAGCAACACAACGCACTAAAGAGATTGGCATCCGTAAGGTACTGGGCGCGGCATTAAGCGGTCTGATACTATTGCTGGCAAAGGATTTTATAAAGTTGATTGCCATGGCAGCGGTTGTGGCAATGCCCGTTGCCTGGTTTATCATGAATAAATGGCTTACATCTTATTCATATCATATCGGTATTAACGGTTGGTTATTGCTACTGCCGGTATTTGTTATTTTGATAATATCGGTTTTGGTGATCAGTTATCAAACCATTAAGGTGGCAATTGCTAATCCGGTTAAAAGTTTAAAAAGCGAATAAAACTATAAAAACGCTAAAACTAAGGCCTTTCGGCCTTAGCTTTAGCCCTTGTCAAGAGGCGGCTGGCCAGTCTCCTGTTCGTCAATAGCCTGGTGAATTTGTTTGATATCAATGGTTTCTTTCATTTCTTCCAGTTCCTTATCCTCCTTGCTGTTAAGACCCATTTTTTGGTGAATTTCGTGTAGCATGTTCAATATCTTGGTTACTTCATCTTCGGCGCGCACATTTACCTCAAACTCCACCTGCCGCTGTATTTTTTCTATTTTACCCTGCCGGTTTTGATTAATGAGTACAGATACCGAAAGGATAATGGCAAACAGCGATACCGTCATCTCCAATATGGGGAATGGGAAAGGATCAAATGGTTTTAAGGAAGGAAAAAAATGCAGGTTCCAGCAAATCCAAAGCGTAAACATCAATATGCAGCAAAATAGAAACTTCATGCTGCCCAAAATCTCAACCAAAAATACAGTTATTTGATCAGCGCGCGTACGGGTAAAATCAAGAGACGATTTTAGTTCAGCATTCTCAGCGCCTCCGTTTGGTTTCTTTAATAGTCCGGGCATAATATTTTATAATTCCTTAATTTTCAGACTTCGATCAAACATTTTTAATTGTATTTTGTTTTTTTAATAATATAATACTTTCTTTGTAAGTAAAAAATTATATTATAATTCATTTTAATTCATTCTAATTTATTTAATTTTCGTTTTTTATTTATTTTCAATTATTTGTTATTTGTAAAATATCCTTTTTATATTTCGTAAATAATTGGACTTGCTTCAAGTTTAGAAATCTTGTTTGAACCTTTAGCCTGTAAAATTTCACATGTCATTTAACACAAAACAATTGCTACAAAAAAAGAAAAAAAACATCCTTGAACTCTGGATGAAAAATCAACTGGCTGACGAAAGCCTGCGCGAGGACCTGATCAGTAACGAAGAACTGAGAAGCCAGTCTGAAGAGTTAATTAATGCCCTTGTAGGGAACCTTACCGATGAAAATTTCGAAGATCTTAACTCGGACAAATGGGGTCCTGTAATTGAAATTTTGGGTGGCATTTCTATAACCCGTGCGCGCCAGGGTTTTAGCCCGCGCGAAACGGGAAATTTTGTATTTTCATTAAAGGAAGCATTATTTCAGGTTTTGCAGGAAGAAATTAGCGATCCCTCGGTATTGTTTCAGGAAAGCTTAAAGATTAACCGGTTAATGGATAACCTGAGCGTGGTAACCTTTGAAACTTTCATTAAAGGGCGCGAAGAAGTAATTTTAAGACAAACTGACGAGATCACCGAAATATCGACCCCGGTAATCCGTGTATGGGATGGTATTTTGGCCCTGCCAATTATCGGCACACTTGACAGTGCCCGCACACAAATAGTAATGGAAAACCTGCTGCAGGAAATTGTGGAAACAGGTTCGAGCATTGCTATTTTGGATATATCCGGTGTACCTGCGGTTGATTCGCTGGTGGCGCAGCATTTAATAAAAACCGTAAGCGCCACCCGTTTAATGGGCGCCGAATGTATTATTAGCGGCATCAGGCCCGAAATTGCACAAACTGTAGTGCATCTGGGTATCGATCTTTCAAACATCATTACTAAAGCCAGCCTTGCAAGTGCATTGGCGTATGCGTTTAAAGTAATGCGACTGGAAGTAAGGAAGGTGGGAACAATTCATAAATCTTAATTAGTAGTACATAATGGATAAAATTCCTATTCTCAGGATGGGGGCCTTTTTGCTTGTAACCATACAGGTTGACCTATACGACCGGCTGGCGCTAAATTTAGAGGCGGACCTGGTGCAAATGGTAAACAAAACAAGTGCAAAAGGTGTTTTAATTGATATTTCGGCGGTATCTATAGTCGACTCGTTTATGGGCCGTATTATTGGCAACATTGCCAGTATGTCGAAAATATTAGATGCCGAAACCGTGGTAGTAGGTATGCAGCCGGCGGTTGCAATTACCCTTATTGAGCTTGGCTTGCCGCTGAAAGGCGTTCATACCGCGCTTGATGTAGAAAAGGGGATGAACCTGCTAAAATCAATGATCGATGATTTTGATGATGATGACCAGGAGGTAGACGACGATGGTTTTATCGCTGAGTAAAGACAGCATAATGGTACTCAGAGAGCAGGATGTGGTTTTGCTCAGAAACCGGATTAAGGAAGTGGCTGTTAAAATAAAGATGGGCCTGGTTAACCAAACCCGTTTAATAACAGCAGCCAGCGAATTACTCAGAAACATGCTGCGGTACGCCGATGGTGGGCAATGCCTGATCGAGGTGGTATCACGTGGCCGCGAAAATGGCATCCGGTTAACCTTTAGCGATAAGGGACCCGGCATACCCGACATAGCGCTGGCTATGCGCGATGGATATTCCACGGGTAAAAGTTTAGGTTTGGGCCTGCCAGGCACCAAACGTTTGGTAAATGAATTTGATATAAAAAGTAAAGTGGGAGAAGGTACTACGGTGACAATATTAAAATGGGCAAATGGTTGATGCCACTCATATAAGTTTCGCAGCGAATGACAGAAGCTACTTTTCCCTGCTAAAAAAAGAAATACACCGCCGGGCGCAGGAAGCAGGTATTAACCAGCCACGAACCAACGAAATAGATATTATTGTTTCGGAAATGACATCGAACCTGTTTAAATACGGCGATGACGGCGAGATTTTAATGGGCGTATTTGAAAATAACGGCTCACCATATATCGAGCTGATCAGTATTGATAACGGTCCGGGGATAGCCAACCCAACCCGAATGATGCAGGATGGTGTGTCAACCACCAATACTATGGGTTGCGGATTGGGGAGCATTAAACGATTGTCGGACGTATTTGAGTTATACTCCCTGGTTGGCTGGGGAACCATCGTGTTAAGCCGTATTTACAACGAACCCCCGAAACTGAGGGATAAAAGTGACTTATTTATACGGCCTATAGTTGTTGCCAAACCCGGGGAAACCGTAAGCGGCGATGGCTTTGTAGTAAAAAAAACAGACAAGTATATAAAAATGATGCTGGCAGATGGCCTTGGACACGGCCCTGAGGCCAATAAAGCAGTAAACGAAGCGGCATCGATGTTTAAAATTTTCCCTGATTACAGTCCAACCGAAACATTACGCTTTATTCATAGTTCCATAAAAAAAACACGCGGCGCAGTGATAAACATTATTGGTTATGATCTCGACGCCAAAGCATGGTCATCCACAGGCATCGGCAATATTGCTGTGCGTATGATGGGTCCTGCCGGCTTTCGCAACCACATGTCGTACAATGGTATTGTTGGGCACAATATTCCCAATACCATGAACGACCAGCAATATCTTGCCGAAGGGTACAACATGACTGTACTGTGTTCGGATGGGATAAAAACACGCTGGGATATGCTTAAGTACCCACAAATGTATAAATATGACCAGTCGGTACTGGCGGCCGCAATTTATAAAGATCATGCCCGGCGCAATGATGATATGTCGGTAGTGGTAGCTAAACTTAAATAATATGCTTGAGGTTGTCACAATTTCTTTAGAAAACGAAATGGACCTGGTGCTGGCGCACAAACGATCCATGAAAGTAGCCGAAAAGCTGGGGCTTACTACGGCTACGCAAACAACTTTTGCTACCGCTGTTTCAGAAATCGCGCGCACGGTAATTGAACATACCGATAACGGTATATTGACCATCGGCGTTGAACAAAATAAACAACGCTTTGCTTTAAAAGCTACCGTAACGTTTGACAGCAGTATAAAATTCACCAATGCCGACGAAGGTTTTTACTATGCACAAAAACTGGTGCCGGAGTTTAACCTTTCGGAAGCCGGGGGCTTAAACCTGATTGAAATGAAAATAGGCCTGCCGCGTTCATTAAGGATCGACAGGGATAAGGTGAAAGATTTAAAAGAATATTTTTTAAACGAGGCGCCCCTAAACGCTTACGAAGAAATAAAGAAACGAAACATCAGCCTTAATAAAATTGCAGAGGAACAAGAAGAAGAACTACGGCAATCGAAAATTATTGACGAAAAGAAAAATGAATTCATTTCGATTGCCAGTCACGAAATAAAAACGCCAATCACGATTATAAAAGCCTACGCCCAAATGGTAAAGGCCTTAAAATATGAATGCAGCGACCCGGTAAAAAGCATCCTCGAAAAAATTGACGGGCAATCAACCAAATTATTATCGCTGGTACAGCAACTACTGGATATTTCGAAAATGGAGAACGGCCATTTACAGTATTCGCTCGAAAAAATTGAGCTGTCTCCTTTCATAATCGAAATGGTATCGGTTACCAAATTTCTCATACCCAATCACGAAGTTAATGTTACCCTGGACGACAATGTTAGTGTAATGATTGACAGATTGCGGATGGAACAGGTTTTCTCGAACCTGCTGGGCAATGCCGCCAAATATTCTGCAAAAAACACAAATATTCATGTAACCTGCGCAATAGAAGACCACCAGTTTGTTAAAGTTTCGGTAATGGATAAGGGTATTGGCATGTCGGCAGTCAGCATAGAATCCATATTTAACAAATTTTATCGCAGCAAAGACGTAATGCGTACACACGCGGGTTTAGGAATGGGCTTGTATATCGCTTCAAAGATAGTAACCGACCATGGCGGTAAAATTTGGGTGGATAGTGTGGAGGGCGAGGGATCTACTTTTCATTTTACATTGCCGTACGTGGCGTAATTTATCCAGGTTTATTTATTTAAATGTCTGAAGACAGGATTAAGCTCTATTTTCACGCCTTACCCTAAACAGCGTAGCCCGCTCTCAACAATCCTCACCTCCTTCGGAGATAAAGTCTGTCATTATCACCATTTGAGCCACTCACCAAAGCAAACTTGAGCTTTACAGCAAACCTCCCCTCCTGTTTAAACCCGACCTTTGTTTTGTAATTAAAACAATCACAAAAACAGAATCAAAATGAAAAAAGTAATATTAGTTACCGGCGCATCGGCCGGTATCGGCAAGGATTTTGCCAAACACTTGTTACAGGACGGACATATTGTTTATGGCGCGGCCCGCAGGCTTGATAAAATGGAAGACATACGCACGCTTGGCGTAAAAGTGCTGGAAATGGATGTAACTGATGAAGCAACAATGCTTAAAGGTGTGGAAACGATAATAAAAGCAGAAGGCCGAATAGACGTGTTGATTAACAATGCAGGCTTTGGTTCGTACGGCGCTATTGAAGATGTCACGATAAACGATGCCCGTTATCAGTTAGAAGTGAATGTTTTTGGAGCGGCCCGCCTAACTCAATTGGTGTTGCCCCACATGCGTAAACAACATTCAGGTACTATCATCAACATATCGTCAATTGGTGGTAAATTAGCTCTCGCATTTGGCGGATGGTATCATGCCAGTAAATTTGCACTCGAGGCATTGAGTGACAGTTTACGCAACGAGGTTGAACAGTTTGGTATAAATGTGGTAGTAATTGAACCGGGCGGTGTAAAATCGGAATGGAGCGGCATTGCTGCTGATAATTTGAAGAAGGTTTCGGGCCATACTGCTTACAAGGCGCTGGCTGACCGTTTTATACCTATATTTAGATCGACCGAAGCAAAAAACGCCGAGCCAATTGTTATTGTTGATTTGGTGAGAAAAGCCATAGCTGCCAAAAATCCAAAAACAAGGTATAGCGGCGGCTATATGGCTAAACCCGCTCTGTTTATGCGATGGCTATTGCCCGACAGGATGTTTGATAAAATGCTAATGAGGCAGTTTGAGTAAAAAAGAGTCTGAAAAGTCAGTAAAGTCGGGAAGTCCGAAAGACGCTGTAGTTAAGGGATTAGAGGTTAGTTGAATAGCGATTAGAAGGCCCCTAACGGACCTTTCCCAATGAACTAATGAACCAATGAACAATGAAGGCCATATACAGTTAAACAACCTGCTTTATTCCTGCGTTGACCAAAAGCAGCGCGGGCATGAGCAGTTTGTTTATGAACATGCCCTGGGATATATTATTTCGGGCGAGACGCAGCTATTTACTAATAATGGCCTGAAAGTATTTGGGGCGGGTACTTTTGGCCTTATTCGCCGGAATCAGTTGATAAAATCGGTTAAGATGCCCCCACCGGGAGGCGAGTTTAAATCGGTTAATATATTTTTGCCACAGGATTTTTTGCGGAAGTATAGTGTTGAGCACGATATGCTGTCCGTGGGTGCATACACCGGCGATCCTATGGTGTTGTTACCGCCCGATCCGTTTATAAAAGGGTATTTCGATTCACTGCTGCCTTACTTTAGCAGTGCAGCCCAGCCTAAAAACACGTTAGCCGAATTGAAAACGCGGGAAGCCGTGGACTTGTTGTTAAGGCTTGACCCCGGTTTGGCAGCTTTTCTTTTTGATTTTACCGAACCTTACAAAATTGACCTGGAGGCTTACATGAACCAGCATTATATGTTTAATGTGCCCACCATACAGTTTGCTAAACTAACCGGCCGCAGCCTGGCCGGTTTTAAAAGGGATTTCGAAAAGATATTTCAAACTTCGCCCGGCCAATGGCTGCAACAGAAGCGGCTTTCGGAAGCTTACTATCAAATCAGGGAAAAGGGGCGTAAACCATCGGAGGTGTACCTTGATGTTGGATTCGAAAATTTATCGCACTTTTCGTACAGCTTCAAAAAAACATTCGGGGTAGCGCCGTCGATGGTTTAGCTCGATTAAAATCGCCTTACTTCTGCACTGCCGCTTTTTGATGTATTTACAATTTTGGCATCGCCTGTGTAATTTACGTTTGCCGACCCATGCAGCACTGCATCCACCTTGTCACTGGCATTTATTTCAGCATGGCCAGAACCTGAAACACGCACCGCCGAGTTTGCAGTAAGTAAACCACGCGCCGCAAATTCGCCAGAACCCGAAATCCTGGTGGTTGAACTGGAAGCATTGCCCGATAATTCAATTTTACCAGAACCTGAAATACTGCTTTTTAATACCTTAACCGCAATTTTCCCCTGCAAAACACCCGATCCCCGTACCCGCAGTTTTAACGATTCGGCATTAACTCCTTCGGCAAAAGTAATATGGCCGCTGCCGGACATACTGATGAAGTTTAAACTTTTAGCGGTAATATATACTATAATTTTTTTATGATTGCGCCAAACGCTTTTATCGCTATACCAGCTTTTTTCGCCCTGACCCCAGTTATCATGGGTTTTACGTATTTTCAGTACGCCGCCAACCACTTCGGTCGTAATTCGGTTTTTAACATCTTCTGGCACTTGCATCGTAACCGATTCTTCGCTGCCCTGTGTAATGTGCACATCAAAAGGGCCGCCAATTTTGATACCGCTAAACCCCGAAAGATGAAGGTTGGTAAGAGCGGAAGTATCGGCCTTTGCAATCGAATTAGTTTGCGCAAGCGCTGCGTTGTAGCCTGTTAATAGTATAACAGCCAATAAAAGCGTAATTATTGATTTCATGTTTATCCGTTTGTAAGTTAAGACGCCGTTTGTAACGGATAGGTTGCAGGGAGAATAAATAAAATTTGGTATCGCTGTTAAAATTTTAACAACATTTGTAATAATCAACCAACCAATTTTAACCAGTTACATCATGAAGAAGATTTTTACATTTTTAATGCTATTTGCAGTTTTCATACTGCCGTTAGACGTTTTTAGTCAAAGTATTATAGCTGGCAATGATATAGCCATAGCCAATACCGAAAGCGGTAAGGTAAAAGGCTATATACACGATGGCATTTTTACTTATAAAGGTATCCCCTACGCCAAAGCCGATCGTTTTACGGTGCCCGAAAAGCCAAAACCATGGCCGGGCGTGCGCAGCTCTATGACTTATGGCGCAGTTTGCCCAACGGACCCTACCACATCGGTTAATGATGAAAGCGAGTTCGCTTTTCAGCATGATTTGGGCTACCCGAACGAGCATTGCCAAACCCTCAATATCTGGACGCAAAAATTAAACGATGGCAAAAAACGCCCGGTAATGGTGTGGCTCCACGGCGGCGGCTTTACAGCCGGGTCGTCTATTGAATTGCCATCCTACGATGGTGAAAGCCTGAGCCGGAAAGGTGATGTAGTGGTGGTAACGGTAAATCATCGTTTAAACATTCTTGGCTTCCTGGATCTTTCGGCTTATGGCGATAAATACAAAGGATCGGCCAACGCGGGTTTGCTGGATTTGAGGATTGCCCTTGAATGGGTAAAGCAAAATATTGCCGAATTTGGCGGCGACCCTGATAATGTAACCATATTTGGCCAGTCAGGCGGCGGCGGTAAGGTAACCTGTTTAATGAATGCGCCATCCGCCAAAGGGCTTTTTCAAAAAGCGATTGTGCAAAGCGGCAGCTATATCACCAGTTTTACCGAAAAATCAGTAACCCAAAGAATTGCCGCAGCTGTACTGGACGAACTACATCTTCAGCCGTCGCAGGTTGATTCGCTTCAAAAAATATCCTATGATGTATTGAATGAAGCCGGCAAAAAAGCCACCCGGAAAGTTTCGGCCGAGCTAAGAAAAGAAGGAAAACCCGGTGCCGGCTGGGGACCGGCTTTAGACGGTGACTTTCTCCCCTATCAGCCAACTGATGCAGCTGCTTTAGAAATATCCAAAAATATCCCCTTGCTGGTTGGGTCCACAAAAAATGAGTTTACACCGTTTAACCCAAGCACCCGCAACTATACCATGGAACAGGTTACTGCCGACCTGAAAAAAAGATATAATGATAAAGCTGATGCCTATATGGCGGCGGTAAAGCAACTTTATCCCAACATCACCAAACCCGAGAATTATATTGATATCGACCTTAATTTCAGGCCGCTTTCCATCAAACAGGCTGATCAGAAGTCGGCTGTTAGCGGGGCAGCCCCGGTTTATATGTATTTATTCACCTGGCAATCGCCTGTAAATGGTGGTATTTATAAGGCCATGCACTGTATGGATATTGCCTTTGAGTTTAACAACATAGCCCGCTGCCAGGAAATGACAGGTGGCGGCAAAGATGCCTACGCACTGGCCGCAAAAATGAGCAGCGCCTGGATAAACTTTGCCAAAACCGGCAACCCCAACGCAGCAGGATTACCCAAATGGCCCGCTTATACGGCTGAAAATGGCGCTACCATGCTGTTTAATGTTGAATGCGAGGTAAAAAATCATCCGGATGCGGAGATTTTAAAAATTGCGGCCGGGCATTAACAAGAAAAAGGCAGACTTACGAAGTAATTTTGAAACTTCGTAAGTCTTTCGCCCCCACCAATCACTCCGACCTCAAACTCTTTACCGGATTGGTTAACGCCGCTTTTATTGATTGAAAGCTTATAGTTATAAACGCTATAAAAACAGCAATTATCCCCGCAACAACAAACACCCACCAGGCAATATTTATTCGATAGGCAAAGGCTTGCAGCCAGCTATTCATGGCAAACCACGCAACAGGGATAGCGATCAATATGGCTATAAAAACCAACTTTATAAAATCTTTAGCCAGCAGGCCAACTATGCGCCCAACGCTGGCGCCCAATACCTTACGCACGCCAATTTCGCGGGTACGCACCTGCGCGGTGAAGGCAGCCAATCCTAATAACCCTAAGCACGATATAAATATGGCTATCCCGGCAAAATAATTGAACAAGGTACCTTCCCGCTGCTCGCCACGGTACAAGTTATTGAAAACATCGTCCAGGAAGGTATAATTGAAAGGGTATAGTCCGTTGTATTGTTTAAACAGACGTTCGGTTGCAGCTATAGCTTTTGGGGCATCGCGGCCGGTAGTTTTAACGTATATATTCCCCATTCCCTTTGGTTGATAGGAAAAAATGGTCGGTCCTATTTTCTCCTTCATCGATGCAAAATGGAAATCCTTTATTACGCCTATAATAGTCCCGTTTTGCTTCCAGAGCCTGAAACGCTTGCCTATCGGGTCTTTCATTCCAATTTCCTTCACGGCTGCTTCGTTCAAAATAAAATGGGCTGTATCGGCCACCGCGCCGGTGAAGCCAGCGCCCTTTACTATTTTCATTTTAAAGAACGAGATAAAATCTTTATCAATTGCCATTGGATGTACAAGGAAAAACGAATTGGCGGGCTTTCCATCCCAGTCATTGTCGCCGCTAATACCACCCATCCTAACAATATTTGAATTTGACCGGGTAACTGCCTGCACGCCGGGTTGTTTTAACAGTTCGTTTTTCACAGCGTCGTAATGCTGCCCCATATCACGCATCCAGAGCGCAAACGTGTGGCTTTTATCGTAACCTAAAGCTTTTGAACGGATGTAATTTAACTGGTTGGTAATTACCATAGTGCCGATGATTAATACCACCGAAAACATAAACTGGGTAACTACCAAAACTTTGCGAAAAAGCACATCGCCCATGCCTGCAGAAATTTTTCCTTTTAAAGCTTTCAGCGGCTCGAAGGATGAGAGTAGCATAGCAGGGTAAATACTTGAAGCAGCCAGTGTACCGGCGATGGTCAGTAAGATCACTACCCAAACATGATAATCGCCAAGGTTAAACGTTAAAGTTTTATCGGCTATTTGGTTAAATACCGGGATGAGTGCATAAATAAGCCCGAACGCCAATAGTGTAGCGATCAAAAACAGCAAAGCTGTCTCTACAATAAACTGCATAAACAGGTGCGATTTTGCCGCGCCTACAATTTTACGCATGCTGATCTCTTTTGATCGCAGCATAGATCGGGCGGTTGACAGGTTTACATAATTGATACAGGCAATTACTAATATCAGCAAGGCAATAACAATAAATATCCTCACGGTTTCAATGCCTTTATCGGTACCGTCGGCTTCGTAAAGGTGCATTTTAGATAGCGGCAGCAGTAAGTATTCGGCATCGGTATCAGCCGGACTGTGTAATAAATGTATTTTAGCCAGCCGCGCAATCATGCTTTTTAAGTTTGCGCCGGGCTTTAACAGCAGGTACGTTTCGAAATTGTAGAAATTGAAATCATTACCTAAATCTGTTTTATTTTGCACCAATGCGTATTTGATATTGTAGCTCATCGGCATAATCATATCATATTGCATGCTGGAGTTTTTAGGAAAATCATCAATCACTCCGGTAACGGTAAAATTTTCCTTGTCATCGGCGCTAATCACTTTGCCTATAGGGTCTTCGCTTCCAAAATATTTTTCGGCAGTTTTTTTGGTAATCACTACCGAATTATCATCAGTAAACGGCTTTGCCGGGTTCCCCTCAATCAGCGGAAAATCGAACACATTAAAAAACGAAGGATCAGAGAAAACCACCATTTCATTGCCAAAAAGCTTGTCTTTGTATTTATATTGCGAGTAGAAATTGTTATTCGTAATCCGCACTGCGTCTAACACTTCGGGTAACTGCTGTTTAGCAAAAACACCCATCGGGGCCACCACCTGGTGCCATATCTGCCTGCTGGCGCCTGTACCACCGAACAACTCCATGCGATATATGTTCGGCGTTTTTTTGTGAAAACTGTCGAAGCTTAATTCGTCCTGTACCCATAGTAAAATCAGGATACCGATAGCGAGGCCTGCTGTTAAGCCTGCAATGTTGATAGCGGAATAAAACTTGTTTTTTAACAAATTACGCCAGGCGGTTTTTATGTAGTTCTTTATCATTTTCTTTAATCATTAGTCAATTCGTTACGCTGTCATTGGTCATTGGTTGCTACTCCCACGCCTCATCCTAAATCCTTGTCCAAAGAAGAAGGACTTTTAACAGCCCCCCTCTCTTTTGGAGAGGGTTTGGGGGTGAGGCGTTACTCACTCCTCAAACTCTTCACCGGGTTCATCAGCGCTGCTTTTACCGATTGAAAGCTGATAGTGATAAATGCAATCAATATAGCCATTATTCCTGCCAGGGCAAATACTCCCCAGTCTATATTTACGCGGTAAGCGTAACCTTGCAGCCATTTATACACGGCCAGCCAGGCTATTGGCGTTGCTATCAATATCGCAATAAATACCAGTTTTACAAAATCTTTAGCCAATAACCCTACCAGGCCACTTACGCTGGCACCCAATACCTTGCGTACGCCAATTTCACGGGTACGTACCTGCGCAGTATACGCTGCCAAACCCAATAAGCCCAGGCACGAGATAAATATGGCTATGCCTGCAAAATAGGTAAATAAAGTACCCTCGCGTTGCTCGTTTTGGTAGATGTTGTTAAAAATATCATCTAAAAAGGCGTAGCCGAATGGGTATTCGCCATTATATTGTTTAAACTGCTTTTGTACGGCGGCAATTGCTTTTGGTGCGTCGCCGTGGGTAGTTTTAATATACATGCGGTTTAAATATTGTGGAGCATACCAGAAAACGGCCGGTGCTATCTTTTGCTTCATTGATGCATAATGAAAATCTTTCACTACGCCGATGATAGTCCCGTTAATGCCGTTCATTTTAAACCGCTTGCCAATAGGATCTTTAATGCCCATTTCTTTAATGGCCGTCTCATTTAAAATATAATGGGCGGTATCTGTTACCACGCCTGTGAATGATACGCCCTGCACCAGTTTCATTTTAAAGAACGATATCAAATCCTTATCTATCACTATAGGGTGTACAATAATGGATTGTTTTGGGTCTTTGCCATCCCAATCGCTACTACCGGTAAAGCCGGCAAACCGCGCAATATTTTGATTCGACCGGGTAACGCCCAGCACGCCAGGCTGTTTCAATAGTTCAGCTTTGGCCACATCGTAATGCGGGGCCATATCGCGCATCCAAACGGCTATTACACCGGCTTTATCATATCCCAGGCCCCTGTTACGGATGTAGTTGAGTTGGTTAGTAATTACCAGTGTGCCCACGATAAGGATGATTGAAAACGTAAATTGGGTAACCACCAATATCTTGCGGAATAATACATCGCCAATACCTACTGATATCTTGCCTTTTAAAGCCTTTAACGGCTCGAACGACGAGAGCAATAAAGCCGGGTAAATGCTGGAAGCCGCCAAAGTACCACCGATAGCCGCCAATATAACCAGCCAAATGTGGTAGTCGGCCAGGTTTAATACCAGCTGTTTGTTTGATATTTGATTAAACACCGGCATTAATAAATAAATAAGGCCCAACGCCATAACGGCTGCCAGCGAAAATAGTAAGGCTGTTTCTACAATAAACTGCATAAAAAGCTGCAACTTCCCCGCTCCCACTATTTTGCGCATACTTATCTCTTTGGCCCGCAACATCGACCGCGCGGTAGAGAGGTTTACATAGTTAATACAGGCTATCACCAATATCAACAAGGCGATAATGATAAATATTCTTACGGTGGCAATGCCATTATCCGTCATGTCGGCATTATACAAATGCATTTTTGCTAGGGGCAGCAGCAAGTATTCGGCACGTGAACTGGCGCCTTCCGGGTGATGTGCCAGGTGGATAGCACTTACCTTATCGGCAATGGTTTTTACAGAAGCGCCGGGCTTCAGTAAAAAATAAGTAGCGTAATCCAGGTAGCTAAAATTGGTGTTCAAATCATCGTGATTGGCCAAACTTGCTTTATAATGGAAGCTCATGGGCATAATCATGTCACAGCGGATGCTGGAGTTTTTCGGAAAATCGTTAATTACTCCGCTTACTGTAAAGTTTTGTTTACCATCGGCCCGGATCACCTTACCAATAGGATTTTGGTTGCCGAAAAATTTTTGAGCAGTTGTTTGCGTGATGACAACGGAATTATTATCGGCAAATGGTTTCTGCTGATTTCCTTCAATCAAATGGAAGTCAAACATCGTAAAAAAGGAGGGATCGGCATAAATGGCGTATTGGTCGCCAAATACCTTGTCCTGGTATTTGTATAGTGAGTAATCGTAATTTTCATTTAGGCGCACCTGTTCCAATACATCGGGCAGGTTTTGTTTGGCCAGCGGACCAATGGGTGCCGGGTCGATATTATAGATCTGTTTACTGGCGCCCGAACCGCCAAAAAGCTCCAACCGGTAAATATTGGCGGCCTGCTTGTGGAAGTTATCAAAGCTTAATTCATCCTGCACCCAAAGTAAAATAAGGATGCCAATAGCCAAGCCTGCGGTTAAACCGGCAATGTTGATGAGGGAGTAAAATTTATTTTTTAACAAATTACGCCAGGCTGTTTTCAGATAGTTTTTTATCATCTTTTTGGTTCATTAGTTCAATGGTTCACTAGTTCATTGGTGTATAGTGCCACTAATGTAAAAAGAATATTTGACAAATACTAATCAATTAGTAATAAAACTAATTAATTAGTATTTATTATTTTAGACTGAGATTTTTGAATTGAAAAGATTACTTTCCATTGAGCAAAAAGGCCTTCAACCTTTTATTAAACTCGCCGCCCTTGTCGCAGTTCGTCAAAAAAACATAGCCCGATTTTTCATCTTTTATATAAAGATAACCCGATTGGAAATCGCCATTATTGCCGCCATGTTCATAAGCGATGCCATACGGTGTTGGCATTATGCCGACGCCCAGACCCCAGGCGGTTTCACCTTCTTCTTTTGTGATGTCGTTGTCTTTATCAAGCGTTACCTGCGTTTTTAACATTTCGTCCAGGGTGCTTTTTTTGATTCCTTTATGTTCCATCATACCGATGAGAAAACGGGCATAATCCGTGGCCTCGGTATTTAACCCGCCCGCCGCACCGAACCACGAGGAATCCTGGGTGGGAAATGCAGCCGGCCATGGTCGGCCTACACTTTTACCGTTCCGGTGGCCGCTAACTTTATGCTGACTAATATAATTGTTGCCCGAAAAGTAAAAATGCGATAAGCCCAAAGGCACCGATACCTCCTGCTGATAAAGGGCATCCAAACTTTTTATATCGCGATGGTTTAAAAAAGCAATAACCTGCGCTAAATAGTGATAGCCTTCGCCCGAATAGGCAAATTGGGTGCCGGGTGTAAATTTTAGCCATAAGTCGCCGTATTTTACATGCAGGTTCGAATCGGGTTTTTCAAAATACCGCCAGTTAGGGAAGCCTGTTTTGTGGCAAAGCACCATGCGGGCGGTGATTAATTTGTAACGTTCGTCGCGTGCAATATCCGCATAAGGCATATAACGATATAAAGGGGTATCCAAATTGAGTACCCCTCTATCAACCATTTTCATCACAAAATAGGCAAACGCCGTTTTCGACATAGAGGCCACCTCGAAAATAGAAGCATCATCCACCGGCGCTTTGGTGGTAATGTCGGTTACCCCTATCGCACGGTGGTAAACGATGCGGTTGTTATTGATAACTGCAATGGATAGCCCTGGCAATCCCAGGGAATCCATTTGCGTTTTCAGAAAGCTGTCAAGTACAGCTTCCGATACCATTGCCCTACTAAGGGTTTTTATTTGTGCTCCGGATGTAAGGCAGATGCCAAAAATTAGTGCAACGAAAAAAAATAATCTCATATCTCATTTTCCTACTTTCGGACTTTCCTGACTTTTCCGACTTTCCGGACTTTTTCTAATCTCTAAACTCCAACCTCTAATCTCTCCCCTACGCAGTTTTCAAACTCACCACCGGGTTCGTCAGTGCTGCTTTTACGGTTAAGTACGATACCGTGGCAAACGCAATAATGGTTACTGTTAAAAACGGAACAACAAACAACCACCAGCTCATGTGTATTTTAAACGCATAAGTATCCAGCCATTGGTTGCCGGCATATAAGGCCAGCGGAGTAGCTATCAAAAAGGCGATAGCCAGCAGTTGCGCAAAATCTTTATACAGTAATTGTAATATAATATTTACTGAGGCCCCAAGTACCTTGCGGATGCCTATCTCTTTGGTGCGCTGCACGATGGTGTACGAAACCAACCCGAATAAACCCAAACAGGCTACAAAAATGCCGATGCCCGTAAAAGCGGCAAACACAGCGCCGAACTGCCTGTCGGCATGGTATTGTTCGTTAAAATGTTGATCGAGGAAAAAGTAATCGAATTGATCGCCCGGGAAAAAGGCTTTCCAATTGGCTTTTAATTTGTCGATAGTTTGGGGAAGGTTGGCAGTACTTAACTTTACGGAAACATTGCCCCGCACATCGGGTATACACTTGAAAATTAAGGCATCATAAGCATCATGCAGCGATTGCTGGTGGTAGTTTTCGACCACCCCCACAATGGTGTACACCTGGCCCCAAAAGTCAATTTGTTTGCCAATAGCCTGCTGCGGCTTATCAAAACCCATTTGTTGCGTGGCTTTTACATTAAATACAACAGCCTGCGGGTCGGTACTGAAATCTTTCGAAAACACCCTTCCTGCTACTAATTTGGCGTCGTAAGCCTTCAGGTAATCGTAATCGCCACCGATAATGCGGTATTGTTTACCTTGCGCCTGATCGGTGCCTTTTAATTTAATACCGCCCGCATTCCATTGTACCGATTCGCCGGGGATAGAAGTGGACACGGTGACACTCTTGATGGATGGATCGCGCAAGCTTTCATTCTTAAAACTGCTCATGCTGCGGTAAAAAGAATCCACATGCGCCAGCGGTGGTTTTATTACAAGAGTTTGGTCGATATTGATACCTAATTTTTGCTTCTCCATAAAACTTACCTGCCGATAAACGGTAAGTGAGCCGATCAATAAAAAGATGGTGGCCACAAACTGGAAACCTACCATCACTTTACGCAATATAATTCCGCGTGGCGAGGCGGACATCCGGCCTTTCATTACTTCCACAGGCTTAAAGTTGGATAGCACCATTGCCGGGTAAAATCCTGAAAAAAATGAACCCAGGACAAACAGGACTACAACGGCTAACCAAAATACGGGGGCCAACAATAATGTACTAAGCATAATATTCTGGCCTGATAATGCCGAAAAAATGGGTGTAAACAAGATGATGAGCACTACAGCAAGTACAATAGCCAGCCCATTTAATATCATGGCCTCTAAAATAAACTGAGCAACCAGCTGGCTTTTTGCCGAACCGAGGGTTTTGCGCACACCAACTTCTTTAGCCCTGGTTATACCACGGGCGGTAGCCAGGTTTATATAGTTTATCCAGGCAATGATAATAACAAATATAGCGATGCCAGCCAGCAAATAAACCGATTTGCCATCGCCATTTGCCTCGGCCTCTATCATTAAATGCGACTTTAAATGGATATCTTCCAAAGGCATTAAGTGGTATTTAGCAGTAGCCCCCGACCAATTAATTTTCTTATAAACCTGATCTACAAACGGGGCCATCTTAGCTTCCAGCGCTTTGGCGTCCACACCCGGTTTTAACAGCAGATAGGTTAAACAGCCGTCGTTAAGCCAGGCATTATCTATATCATTTTTTGGACCAACAAACTTTAACAGCGTTGCCCATGAAATTAAAGCATCACTGCGGAAGTGCGTGTTTTCGGGATAGTCTTTCATTACCCCGGTAACTTTAAGCTGATTAACGTCGAATTTAAATGTTTTGCCAACGGCATCGGTTGTACCAAAAAGCTTTTTGGCAACACTTTCGGTAATAACTGCGGTATTCACCTCCTGCAAAGCCGTTTTGGGGTCGCCGCTTAGCAACTGGTAACCAAACACATTAAAAAACGACTTGCTTGCAAAATAGGTTTTCTCGAGTGTTAACCGCTGATCGTTATAAACGCCTAATATCGCCCCGTTCCCAAGCAATTTTAAATAATCTTCTATTTGCGGGAAATTGGTTTTAAACACGCTGCCTGCAGCAAAGGCGCCGCCCGCCCATTGAGTGCTTAATTTACCATTTTCAAACCTGTCCTGTGTTACGCGAAATACACGGTCCTTTTTGGGATGAAAATTATCATAGCTTAATTCAAACGAAACGTATTGAATAATAAGCAGGCTTGCTGCCATACCAATGGCCAGCCCGGCAATATTGATAAACGAGAATGCCTTATTTCTTGATAAGTTTCTGAAAGCGATGAGGAGATAGTTTTTGATCATAATGTCGCGGATTTGGCTTAGCGTGTAGCTAAGATTATGCCAATTTTGTAAGTAATTAATATACAATTAGTTATAACAAACTAAAACTACTAATGCGTTCGGATTTATTATAGTGATTGTGCGGAGGCGTACAGTTGACCGGGGATGTAGTTCGTTTTTGATAAATATTACGAATCTTCATAACAAACCGATGGCGGAACTGCGATCTGCTAATTAGTAACGCCGTTAAACTTCCTTTCTTAGAATTTCTAAAGGTGGCTTATTTAATATCCCACTGCTATTAAACAGACCTATGATGACGGTGAGCAAAGTAATAGCTAAAAATAAAACGATCGCCACAAGCATGCTCGCATCAAACGGTATGTCGAGAAAAAATTTTGCTACTGACCAACTACCTGCAAGGGCAATTAAAATCCCGGTGGCTGCGGAAAGCGCGCCCAAAAAGAAGTATTCAATGGCTGCAATGGCGAAAATCTGCCGTTTGCTGGCACCCATGGTGCGCAACAGTACACTTTCCTGTATGCGCTGGAACTTGCTGATGTGCAGCGAAGCGATGAGTACCACCACGCCGGTAATCATGCTGAACATAGCCATAAAGCGGATGATGTTGTCTAATTTATTCAGCACATCATCCAGTATGGTCAGCACAAAGCCCAGGTCGATGATGGAAACATTCGGAAACTGCCGCACGGTCGCCTCCTGAAATGCCGCAGAAGTAAATTTTGAGGGAGTTTTGGTAAGGAAAATATGCGTTTGGGGCATACCCTCTAAAACGTCCCGGGGGAACAAAATATTGAAAGTAGTTTGCAATTTATTCCAGCTAACGGCGCGCAGACTTGTGATTTTAGCCGGTATTTGGGTCCCGTTTACATTAAATACGATGTGATCCCCTAACTTTAAACCATTTCCGTGGGCAACTCCATCCTCGAAAGAAACCGGGACCTCGCCTTTTTGGGGCGCATGGCCTATCCAGTTACCTTCTATTATTTTTTCGGCCGGGATCAGCGTATCCCGGTAGGTAACGCGAAATTCGTTGTGATAAAGCCAGATTAATCCTCCGGGGGCATCCTTGCTCAGTTCGTCAACAGTTTTACCATTGATCTTTTGAATGCGAACGCTTACAACCGGCACTTGTTGCAACTGGGGTAATTGATACCGGAGTGCCAAACCGGCAACGTCTTTTTTCTGTGCGGTTTGTATATTAAAAAGCGCCATATTGGCCTGGCTGCCGCTTGCCGCTTCTGCCTGCCTGACCAGCAGGCTTTGGATAAAAAACAAAGAACAGATGAGGGCTGTGCTCAGCCCGATAGAAACAACCAGCGTCAAAGTTTGGTTATTGGGCCGGTAAAGGTTAGCAAAACCCTGCCGCCACAGGTAGCTCCATGAACTTTTTACCAAAAGCTTTACCAGGTAGATCAGTAACCGTGCGGCTAAAGTCAGCAGCAGGAAAGCAGTTAGGATAGCGATCGTAAAAATAGCACCCGCCGACCAGCTACCCAGCTGTATCCGCGAAAACATGACGATAAACCCAAAGATCAGCAAGTAAACCAACCACTTTAAAGGGTCGTGCCGCCTGCGGGCAGACTCATAGGCCAACCTTAAAGTGTTGAGCGGTGAAATATGGCGGACAGAGACCAGGGGCAGCAGCCCAAACAGGGCTGATGCAAACCGGCAGCCAAATCACCTACACTTCCTATTATAAGTTCGATCACCGGTTTGATTTGAACCTGGTTATGAACTCCCTCTATTCGCACATTGACCGGGACAATATGCATTTAGACAACATAGAAAACCGGAAAAAAAATATTGGCAGCACCTTTGCTAATCTCTCCAGTTTTCTGTCCCTCGTCGGGTTTATCGCCCTGTTGCTTGGCTGCGTCGGCGTAGCCAGCGCCATCAATATCTACGTACGCGAGAAGATCGCTTCTATCGCCATCATGCGTTGCCTGGGGGCGAAGGGTTACGAGGCTTTTTTGATTTATTTGATACAAATAGCAAGCATAGGCCTTATAGGTTCGCTTATCGGTTCATT
>Ga0206947_1079_pt1 | contig 30652 bp, 34 predicted proteins | sample Alteio_BWOrgHeat_3_FD_153239 | JGI IMG/M metagenome (GOLD analysis project Ga0206947, IMG submission 153239) | Enriched cells from forest soil in Barre Woods Harvard Forest LTER site, Petersham, Massachusetts, United States -... | ecosystem: Environmental > Terrestrial > Soil > Temperate forest > O...
ATTTTATCTTTTGCAGCTGAACCATTCGGAGCTGATTGCGGGCCGGATTGATTCTTTTTACAGGCCACAAATAGAGCAACGACTAAGATTATTAAACACAGCCTTTTCACACCAATTAACTTTTTAACAATTATACTTTTTCTGCTTATTATAAAAGGAAACAGATTGTAAATTTTTTGTTAAATAGTGGCGAAAAAAATACACCCTAACCAATCTCTTCGAAATATTTTGCAGCCAGTTCCATTAATGTTTCGGGTCGCAACGGTTTATGCAAAAAAGTTGAAATTAATTCATCCTTCTTCGCGCGTTCCTCATCTGCAGGGTTTAGGGAGGTGGTAAGCATAACTACAACTACCTGTGCTTTTTGATGCTCGTCAATTTTATGATATTCTTCCATAAAATCCCAGCCGGTTAGCCCCGGCATATTAATATCTAAAAAAATAATGCCGGGCCTGAAAGTATCCGGGCTGTTTTCATATTGACCCTTGCCGGTTAAAAATTCTATTGCGGCTTCCACGTTTGTAACCGCTTTAACCGCCACGTTTATATCGGTTTTCTGTATCACCCTGGTATGTATGAAATTTATCGCCAGGTCGTCATCAACCAGTAGTATTCCATTCAGGTTCTTAAATTTTGTCATTTCAATCATTTTTTGTTTTTCGGGGTATGGTAAAATAAAAGGTACTTCCTCTTCCCAATTCAGATTCCACGGTTATTTTTCCGCCTAATGTTTCAATTATTTTTTTGCAGTGCGCCAACCCTATGCCGTTTCCTTCGTAAATATCCCTGGTATGCACTCTTTTAAACAGCCTGAATATTTTATCCGTAAACTTTTCATCAATTCCAATTCCGTTATCCGCTATGGCAAACCACCAAAAGGCTTCTTCGGTTGCTGATAAGATGGTAATCAACGGCGGTTTATTCTTTTCCCTGAATTTTATAGCATTGGCAATCAAATTCTGAAACAATTGGCGCATCTCAATGGGATAACCTTCTATCACAGGTAAGTTGTCGTATTCGATACGGGCGCCGCATGCAGCGATAGAGGCAGCCAGGTCCTGTTGTAAGTCATCCAAAAGCTGGTTGCAATCAATGGCTGCCAGGACATTTTCACTGCCGATGCGCGAAAAATCAAGCAAACCTTTAATCAGGCATTTCATCCGTGTTGCAGCCTGAGTAATAAAATCGAAGTAAACTTTTGAGTTTTCATCAAGTGTGGTGCTGTATTCCGATTGAATTAATTCTACAAAATTGGTGATGGTTAATAATGGTTCCTGTAAATCGTGCGATGCGATGTAAGCAAACTGCTCAAGCTCCTTGTTTTTGAGTTCAAGATCATGTACTTGTTGCCTTATTGTTATTTCGGCGAGCATTTTTTCGGTTAGGTCGCGGGTTACTTTGGCGTAGCCCATTAACTCATTATTTTCGTCGCGCAGGGCCATAAGGGTAAGCAACCCCCAAAATTCTGTGCCGTCTTTTCTAATCCGCCAGCTTTCATGGTAGGTTGTTCCGGCACTCGCAGCTTCGGCTAAAATAGCCGCAGGCACGCCTTTTTGCCGGTCGGCTTCCGAATAAAAGATGCTAAAATTCTGCCCTATAATTTCCCCGGCCTTGTAGCCTTTAATTTTTTCGGCACCTTTATTCCAGGTTTCAATTTTACCGTTTTTATCTAATAGTAAAATTGCTAAACCATCTATTTCTTCCATCATTTTTAACAGAAGCCGCTGGTTATTGTTAATCCTTATTGTTTTTTTGTTTCTATTATCAGGCAAAATCTTGAAATTATTTATCACCCGAAAAACTAAATCAGGCGAGCTTATGCCCTGTACACAAGCTTTGTTCCATTATTTAAGTTATTGATATTCAATTAGGGAGGATGGTGGCTATTCCAAATTTTGGAATTTTTTCCATTTAATCAGGCAGGAGTGATGGGCGTTGCTTGGAATTATTAAAGTGGCGATATAGACGCATTTGCCATAAAAATCTGCCATCAACGGTGACGGCATTAACAGAGACGGCGATTTAAGGCCAGCTCAATCCTCACTTTTCATCCCTTTCAGCAAAGCATAAACAGCCATGGCATGGCCATGCCCAAGGTCGAAGTCGGCTTTTAACCATTTTACAATATCGCCCGCTTTTACCGTCGATTTCAGTTCGCCGTTTTGGGTAAATCCTTTTTCCTCTGCCATCTGGCGGAAATCATCGGGTCCTTTGCCGGTTTTGGTTTTAATGGTGTTTAAATAGCCTCGAAATGACATTTTTGAAGATAGTTTGTAACGCTAAAAATAGAAAATTGGCTGGAAGTTTTTAAATCAAAAATCCGAAATCGAAATTCCTAAATCCCGAATCAAAAATATACTTTTACGAATGACTTTTGATTTCACCAACAAGAATGTACTGATTACCGGTGGCTCGCGTGGCATTGGTAATGTAACTGCAAAACTATTTGCCGCATCTGGCGCTAACGTAATTATTACTTACAAAAGCAACCAACAAGGTGCCGAGCAAACGCTGGCCGACCTTAAACCAGGCAAACATTCAGCTTATCAGTTGGATGTAACTGATCCATCGGCCATTGAGCATTTCTTTGCTTTGTATGCTGAAAAGCATGGGAGGGTAGATGTTTTGGCAAACAACGCCGCCATTTTTATTGAACACAAAATACTGGAAGCCAGTTACCAGGATTGGCAGCAAAGCTGGGACGAAACCCTGAAAGCCAACCTGACAGGGCCGGCTAACATGTGCTTTTTTGCCTCCCGGCTGATGAAAACTCATGGAGGCGGTAAAATCATCAACATATCGTCGCGCGGCGCATTTCGTGGCGAGCCTGATCATCCGGCGTATGGAGCGAGTAAAGCGGCACTCAATGCGATGAGCCAATCTTTGGCGATAGCGTTGGCGCCACATAATATAAGTGTACACATTATTGCCCCAGGTTTTGTGGAAACCGAAATGGCTGCCGGGGCGCTGAACGGCCCGCAGGGAGAGTCTATTAAAAACCAAAGTCCGTTTGGGCGGGTTGCCCGGCCCGGGGAGGTTGCGCGTTTGGTTGCAGTTTATGCCAGCGAAGGTTTGGAATTTACCAGCGCCGGGATTGTGGATATCAATGGGGCTTCTTATTTGAGAGGGTAAGTCTGAACCATGATTTATAGAATTTGAGGATTGCCATGACGAGACGGCCGGCCAGCTGTATATTTTTCAAAATCCTTTAATCCCTAAATCCAATGAATCATGGTTCAGACATTTTTTACTATCTTCCGCCACTATAACCCTTTAGAACAATTACATGCAGTCGTTACCCTTATCAAAACGCCCGGTGGATATTGCCCTGGTCGTATTTTTTTGTGTCAATTTGTTTTTTATAACTTATATTGTTGATGTGGAGCAATTGGTGATTGCCAATGCCAATAATTTTCAATATCCTGTATGGCCACCGCATAGCATGGTGGATTTGGTACACTGGTATGGCCGCAACTTCGACCCGGTACTGATGGCACGCCCGGCCTGGTGGCGCGCTACCATCTGGATAGATTCTATCTTTTTTGGTCCCTATTATGCCTGTGCTATTTATGCTTTTTGGAAGGGGAAAAACTGGATACGCTTTGGTAGCATTGTGTGGGCGTCGGTAATGCTCACCAACGTATCAATCATCCTGTTTGAAGAGGTGCTGGGCGAACATGCCTCACCGCGGTTAGACAGGGTATTTTTATCGAACGCTGCCTGGGTTATTTTCCCGGCTTTAGTAATGTACAGGATGTGGCGATCGGTGACGCCGTTTTCGGAGGAGAAATGACATTCAAAGAAAAATACGGGCAAACAGCCCTGATAGCCGGGGCATCCGAAGGAATGGGTGCCGCTTATGCTTTTGCACTTGCTGAAAGCGGTTTTGATTTGGTGCTGATTGCCCGCCGTGCAGCGCCGCTGGAAGCAACAGCAAACCAGATAATAAAACAATTTGGAGTAGGTGTAACCACAGTAACCTGCGATTTAGCGGACGCTGATGCTACCGAAAAAATTGTTAAAGCTATCGGCGACAAGCCAATTGATTTCCTTGTATACAATGCAGCCTTATCTTATATAGGTCCTTATGTGGCAACTAATTTCATAACTCATGGCAATATTGCTCAAGTAAATATGGTTACCCAATTGGCAATGGTGCATTACTTTGGCGGCAAAATGGTTGAACGGGGCAGGGGCGGAGTGGTAATTATGGCGTCCATAGCAGGGTTCCAGGGTTCGGGATACCTGGCAACTTATGCGGCTACCAAGGCTTTTAACCGCGTACTGGCCGAAGGTTTATGGTACGAATGGAAATCCAAAGGCGTTGATGTTATCGCCTGCTGCGCTGGCGCAACGGCTACGCCCAATTATATCAATACCAAACCCGGCAAGGCGAGCGCACTGGAGCCGAAACCACAGCTGCCCGAACAGGTTGTTAAAGAATGCCTTAAAAAGATTGGCAAAACGCCATCCTTTATTAGTGGAACCGGTAATAAATGGGTTTCATTTTTAATGCAGCGCATTTTTTCGCGAATGATGGCGGTGAAGATGATAAGCGATGGAATGGTGAAAATGTACAGGATAAAAGATTGATGTTCCACTTTTACACACGCGGAACAGGTTTGAATGTGTGGAACATATTGGTAATTAATTAGTTAGTGTTTAATTATTGGTTAATATTTGTCAATGCACTGATAGTCAGCTGTTCCAAATAATCTATTTTTATGCTAACAAGCGAAATTAGGTTGTTTTTGATGTCTTTATTGTCAAAAAGTGTTCCGTTTTGAAATTGACTGCGATGGATTTACGATAAATGGTTAATAATCAAATAATTGACAATTTAACTTTTGGTTAATTTGGTCAATTAATTGATAGTCAGGTATTCCAAATAGCAAACCTTGGAGAAATCAGTTATCGCAGGCGGGAATAGATGCAGGGAAGGAATATGGAACAATGTTTATAATGCACTCGTGACCTGGAATTATACAAGGATGATGCACTAACGTTTATTACAAAATGCATGCGGGGCACGGATAGTTTTTGTACGCTTCGCTGGCCCGTCATATTCGGGCGAGATAAGGGGCTTCCATCACTACAGCCGCCCAAACCAAATATTGATGCGCCACTTAACACTAAAATTTATCAGTTACAAATAGATGATACGTCAACCCCTGTAATTCCAAAGAAGTGAAAATGAAATTATTAAATGAGCATAGAATAGTTGCATTCATTATATTAATGACATGGTCAACTGCAACTGCGAATGGTACTAACACCATCCACTATTTTTTCCCAAAAAAATTCGGCACCTTAATGTTAAAAAGTAAACTTAAAATAGTAAGGGTTGAGAATGTTGATGGTTTTGGACTGCCTTTGCATATATGTTTAAAAGGTTTCTATAAGGATACATTAGGTGTAGAAACTTACGACTTGGCGGATAGGGAGGGGATTAATAAGATTGGTGTGTCGGAATATATATACAAAGATACTTTGGCGGCTCTTAGAGCATTTCAACTCGCTTACCCTTATGCAGAGTCGGTCAGAAAAACACGTTTAAAAGATTGGAATACAATGTGCTTTAATGTTGCAGAGGTACCATTCGTCTATTATGCATCAAGAGATGGAGCGCACATATATTTATATACAACCGTCTATAATTTTTCCTATAAATCCGTGGAAGGCAGCGTTGATATGTTGGTGAAAAATGATAAGAAAATTTTATTGGACGATCTTTATCGAGAAATGACTGGAAGCAAGCTATAGTGCTTCATCTGTCACATACTCGCGCGAGATGAGATTTAATTTATAGTTTTGATTAATGAAAAAGAACATGTTATTTGGGTTATAGGTACAGTGGTAGCTTGACGCTTTTAGGATACAGTCTTTGCGGTGATATACAACGAAAAATTGCGCTGTCAAATTCGGTCATTGATACCGCTGAAATAATTAGTTTTGAGCCCTCGAGAAATTATAAAATTCTTGACGTCAAATATATTTACAAAGGCCGTGAAATTTTCAACAGTTTTGGCACCTATAGTATAGAGAATTAAAAATAGGAATGAAGACTAAAATCAAAGTCTCAATAGAATATCCTGATAAGTATATTGAATATGTTGGGCCATGAAAGATTGAATGGTGTAGAAAGCGTGTTTTGAATTATAAACATATCCAGGCAATAATTCCTTATATTTGTGAATAGGAGGAGGGTTAACAATGAAAACAGATATTTCTAAAAGCGATGGTTCATTTAGAACCCATAAATCAATTTCACCGGAAGAAATATTAGCGGCTGGCGGAGCTACAGCTTTTGGTCGCCGTTCCGGCAAAAACAACGAAACACTTATTAAGGCCCTTGAAAACTTGCCAAAGCCAGAACCCTTCACGGAAGAAGAATGGACTGATTTAATGGCAGATCTTGAAAAAGACAAATAATGAATCTTTTACTGGATACCAATATTCTTCTTTATATAAACAGGGCTAATGACGTTCGCGGTATTCTGCGTTTTATTAACCCCGATAATTCACCATTCTATCTTTCAGTTATTTCAGAGGCTGAAATCGGATCAATTGCCATAAGAAAAAAATGGGGAGTAAAAAGACTCGATTTTCTTGCCGGTTTGTTAAATGAGGCTAATATAGTAGAGATTAATCAATCGTTTGTGAAAACTTATATTGAGATTGATACTTATTCGCAACGATTGAACCCAAACTTCGAAAAATACCCTTTTGATACGCCAAGGAACATGGGAAAAAATGATTTATGGATAGCTTCACTTGCAGCCTGGTTAGGATTGAAACTGATAACGACCGATGGCGATTTTGATCATTTGCGCGATGTGTTTTTTGAAGTCAAAAAAATAAAACCGGCTGAATTCATCCCGTTCTTTTAAAACACCCAGCCCATCCAAATGCCAGCAATTGAATGGGCTGACATTATATCGCCCGCATTTTATTCCCCTTTGCTTCATGCGTAACTTCCGCAAGCCCCAATGCCTCCATCAATGGCGGAATATACATGCCAAACCGTCCGCGCAAGCCTTTTTTTAGTCCATACCAGCCGCCAACAGGGTTTGTTTCCGAGCGGCCCCAGACTTCAACGGTACCTTCTTTCGCTGGCTTTTGCTCGTCGGCGCTGCCGAGTTCCATCCAGTCGCCATGGGCCTTTAGCATGTTGTGCAGATCGGCAAGGCAACGGAAGTCGTAATGCAGCACGGTTTTGCCAACAGTGCAAATTAAAATCTCTTTGCCATCCTTTACATCTTTATGCATGGTATAATCTGAAGATAGGGGCGGCGTTTTTAAAGCCATAGGGCTTTCTTTTGTTCCGATAGTGTTTTCCATTTTTTTGTTGAGATAGCTTATTTAAAAATATCGGTTGAAGTACCGATCAAAGTGAGTAGTTCCTGCTTTGGCGGTGCTTCAAAACCGGCGGCCTTCAGCTGTTCCTGAAAGTATTTAAAAGCCGGTAATTCGTTAAGCATTTTCTGATCGTTGTCCGATTGGAAAAACGCCGTATGGATAAACGTTTTGCCATCGGCCGCAAGGCAGGTGTTATAGTTAATGCCCGGATAGTTTAGTTGCTGCAAATTGTTCATTACCGCTTGTATGTTAGCCGAGTTTTGTTCTGCAAAACCAGGTATGGTGGTGTAGGTTACCTTTACAATCTTCATTTTTTTTGTTTTTAGCTTTAGACGATTGGCAAAAAGAAAACGATAGGCTAATTGGCAGTTTTTTCTAAATATTTTTCCATCACCTCGCGGTTATGCTCCAAATGATGCAGTTGCAACACCGCCGCGCCCGATGTAAAAGGATCTATCCCTTGTAAAACCTTCATGCGCAAGTCAAACAGGTGTTCTTTATCGGCGGTCCCTGCCTGGCGGGCCATTTCAATTTTCATCGCTTCTTCCTGAAACTTCTGTTTAGGATTGAAAATGCCATTTAATTCCGAGCATTGGTGGCAAATTCCCTGTTTATTAATTAAGGCACAACGACCCTCAAAAATGGCAATCAATTTGGTGCGTCCGGTATGGAGGTAATATTTTACCATGGCTTCGGTGGTGTCAATAATTTGGGTAATCTCGTTTACCTTAAATTCATAAACTTCTTTCAGTAAAATAGCTATTTGCTGTTCCAGCGGTAACGATTTGGCAATGCAGGTAAAGCAAAATGCAATATGCTCGCGAATTTCAAACTGCGCCTGCGGCGATGTGGCCTGTATCAGCATCGCCTCGCGGAAAAATTGAGGATCGGAATGTGCGGCGTCTTTTGCAATATCGGTTACATTTTCTACCCATCGTTTTCGCGCCCGCAGGTTATCTTTAGCTAAATTAGATGCAATGGCAAACAGCCAGGTTTTTAAGGAGGATTCACCTTTAAAAGTTTGAAGCTTTTCGGTTGCTTTGATGTAGGTATCCTGAACAATATCCTCGGCATCAGCAACACTTGCTGTTATCCGCAGTATGTAGGATTTTAATTGCCCGCGTATAGGTTCAAATTCGTCAGCAAGTTGATCGGTTGTCATTTGCTTTTAAAGTTGCAGAGAATGGCCGGATATTACAAGTTTTTATTGATGAGCAATTTTAGTAAATGCGGAGGTGTATTTTGGCATAAACAGGCGTCAGATAAACTATATGAAATTCAACATTTTCCATAAATTGGACTTAACAGTGGTGCGTTGAAATTTCCATTTATCCGAGAATTTCGACATCAATGAAGAATGACTAATCAGGTTATCTGAAAAACACAAAATAGAATGGTCGTCAAAAACAATTTGAACTATTGCGATGTGATTTGGACTCTTATGATTTTTATTTATATAATGTTTAATTTCTTTGATATTGGCTTTGTTGTAAGTCTTGATTTCATCTGGACTATTACCAAATATAAATTCGGGATTTCCTCTGGAAATTTTTAGATATTGTTTCCTGCTTCCGTGGAATTTTGAATAAAAAAAGGCCACAAAACTGCCTATCAGTAATATAAACAATGTTAAAATGGTTAGGCCTGTAAGCGTAGGCTTTTCTCCTGAAATAATGAGCGTCAATAATATTGCTATAAAAAACGGAATGCCGAACAACGTTAAGTCATTACTAAAAAGCGCTACCCGCCATAGGTTAATCCGGTATTCAAATGCCCGTGTAATAAAATATCCTTTCATCGCAATTGCAAAACGTATTTTTTCGAATTCATTGAGATTTACTTTTTCGTTAAAAAAGTCGGTTACTATGATATAAATCTTGTCAATTTTTAGCGGGTAGTACTCATAATAGCGACCCTCGGCATCCAAATAATACAAAGTGAACCTGCCACCAAAATAGATTCCTACTTTTAAGTAATTGCCTTTATCGTCCAGAATAGTGATGGATGGGCCGGTTAATTCAACATCCGCATACTGTTCTCTTGCCCATGGAAAGTTGTTGATCAGTTCGATAGTTTCTTCCAGCGTACGGGGCTGTTCATCGTAATATTCGCCTTTTTCGCAGGTTTTATATTGAACTTTGGAGATAAATTGGGGCATTGACGGGGTTAGATTAACAGGGGGCTAATCTAACAGGTTTGCAGAATAAAGCGACGAATTTTATATAAAAATGTCAGTGATGTCTATATCTAAGTCAAAACCTCTATGTCATTTCGAACGCAGTGAGAAAACTTTACGAACTTTGTTAAACGCCATGCATAGTCCATCATGCATGGCGTTTAATAGCATGGGTATAAGATTTCTCCCTCGTTCCTCGGTCGAAATGACATTTGTGTTGGTGAGACAGTGGCCCCCGGTTCCTACAACTCGGCGTAAAACGCCAAACTCTCGTAAAGCTCGGCTTCGCTGCAAATGTTATCTAAATTACATTCGCCAATTTTGTTAAGCAGGGTACAGTTAATGTTGCCGTTCTGGTTCTTTTTATCCTTTAGCATTATCTTGCACAACTCGGCGTAATCCGTTTTCGATAAGTCGTATTTAGGATACAGGCCAGTAAATACAGCCACAATTTCGGCCAAATCGTCACTGCTTAATCCGGTCTTTTTATGAGCCAGGTAAGCCTCGCATATCATACCAATAGCAATTGCCTCGCCATGGGTTAGCGGATCTTCATCGTTTAACAGTGAATTGGTTTCAACCGCGTGACCAATAGTATGGCCAAAATTAAGCGCCTTGCGAATGCCTTTCTCGGTTGGGTCCTCCATTACCACTTTGTTTTTTATCTCAACCGAGCGGTAAATCAAATCAACAGATGGAGCACTTAAATCGCTGTTCTTTAATGCTGCCCAATAGGCAGCGTCCATAATAAGGCCATGTTTAAGCATTTCGGCGGTGCCCGATAGTATTTGCCTTGCGGGAAGGGAGGTTAAAAAATCGTTGTTGATAAATACCGCTTTTGGCTGTGTAAAGGTGCCGATGATGTTTTTTATCCGGTCGATATCGATGCCGGTTTTGCCGCCAACGGATGCGTCCACTTGCGAAAGAAGCGTAGTAGGTACGTGCACAAAATCAATACCCCGTTTAAAGGTGGAGGCTGCAAAGCCACCCAGGTCGCTGATTACGCCACCGCCTAAGTTGATTAGCAGGCTTTTCCGGTCGGCGCCAAAGTCAATCAGCATTTTCCAGATGCCGATACAAAAATCAATGTCTTTGCTTTCTTCGCCGGCGTTTATTTCAATAATATCAAAATTATCATATCCGGCAAACTCAACCTGTAATACCGGTAAACAATGTATGGCGGTGTTTTCGTCCGTCAGAATAAAAAAGCGTGAATAATCGCCTTCGCGGACAAATTTTGACAGCTCCCCAATCGTATTTTCAAAAAATATAGGGTAGCTGTTGCTTTGTATCGTGTTCATATATTAAATAATCCTGATTGTATTTCCTCTAAATTCCACCACATCGCCTTTTCTAACTTTAAGACGTTTGCGGTAATCAATTTGGCCATTATATTTCACTTCCCCCTCAGCCACAACTATTTGCGCCTCGCCGCCGGTTTGTACCAGGTTAGCCGCTTTTAATAATTGTATCATTGGGATAAAATCGCCGTTTACCTTAAATTCTGTCATGGGGCGCAAAAATAAACTATTCGCGCAATAATGAGATATATGCGCAGCATTTTATAATTTTGCCGCGAAGCGGGTTCATAGTTCATGGTGCATAGGTCATGGTAAAATAAAGTTTTTTACTATTGATACGATAAGCCTCTGGCCATGAACCATGAACGATGAACTATGAACAATTCTACAAAGACGCTCTCTTTCGAAAACACGGAAATCGCTTTCCGCCATTCTTCCAACGCCGATCTTAACCGCGCTTTCTGGCTGTTTAAGGTAATTAATGTGAATTTTTTGGTAAAGATAGGGCCGCCTGTTACCAACTTTGCGGTTAAAATAGGCCTGCCTATTAAGGGATTGATAAAAGCCACCATATTTAAACATTTTTGCGGCGGCGAAACCATAAGGGAGTGTGAGCATACTATCCGGAGTCTGCATAAAGGCGGCGTAGGTACAATATTGGATTATTCGATAGAGGGAGAGGATGATGAGGAGGTTTTTGACAGTACCAGTATCGAAATTATCCGCACCATAAAGCGCGCGGTAAAAGATAAATCGATACCGATTACCGTTTTTAAAATAACAGGTGTGGCCCGTTTTTCGTTGTTAGAGAAATTGGATGCGGGGGCTACGCTCAGCCTTTCAGAAAAAGAAGAATGGCAAAAAGTGCAGGCACGGGTGTTGTCAATCTGCGAAAGGGCATACGAAACCGGCGTACCCGTAATGATTGATGCCGAAGAAAGCTGGATACAGGAAACTATTGACGGGCTGGCTTTGGATATGATGCGGCAATTTAACAAGGATAAAGCGATAGTTTATAATACCTATCAGCTGTACCGGCATGATAAGCTGGAATCATTAAAAAATGATTACGAAACAGCCGTTAAAGAAGGCTTTATTTTGGGTGCCAAGCTGGTTCGTGGCGCTTATATGGAAAAGGAACGCAAACGTGCTATCGAAAAAGGTTATACTTCGCCCATTCAACCCGATAAACAAGCTACCGACAAAGATTATGATGCTGCTATAGATTTTTGTACCAGCCATATTGACAAAATAGCCTTTGTAGCCGGCACCCATAACGAAGAAAGCTGCCGTTTACTGGCCGACCTGATGGACAAAAAACAAATTAACCACAAAAACCCGCATGTGTATTTTTCTCAACTGTTGGGCATGAGCGATAATTTAAGTTTTAACCTGGCCGATGCGCAATATAATGTGGCTAAATATGTACCATACGGCCCAATAAAAGCGGTGTTACCCTACCTTTTCAGACGTGCTCAGGAAAATACCGCCATCGCCGGCCAAATGAGCCGCGAGCTGAGTTTGATTTCGAAGGAAGTTCGCAGAAGAAGGTCGGAAAAGTCCTGAAGTCAGTAAAGTCCGAAAGTTGGAAAAGGTGGATCGGAAGTCGGAAAAGTCCTGAGGAAACGAAAGCTTTTACTTTCGTATTTCCGGACTTTCGGACTAATACAATCTCTCAAACAACATTTGTATCGTCTCAGGCGCCGTCAGCAAATAAGTTTGTATCCCTAACTTCTGTGCACCGGCTATATGTTGCGGACTATCATCAATAAATAACGTTTCGGCAGGGTCGAGGCCGTTTTCGCTTAGCACTTGTTCAAAAATTTCGGCGTTGGGCTTCCTTTTACCCACCAGGTGCGAATAATAAGTTTTTTCGAAAAGGTGATCGTTGCCATCAAAACCAAAATCGTTTTTTAAATAGCGCATAATGTAGTCGTAGTGAATGGCGTTAATATTACTTAGCAAAAACGTGCGATATTGAGGTTTTAATTTCAATAACAATTCGTGGTTACCATCAGCAATACCAAGCAGCATGCTATTCCACGCATGGTCAATCTCGGCATCGGTCAGTTGAGGGTTGTTGGTTTTTTGCCTGATGTGATTCCGGAAACCTGCCGGGTCTATCTCGCCCCGTTCAAAAGCATCGAAAACAGGGTCCTGTAGTTTATGACCGTAAAACCGATCGGCATTGCTGATGCCGAGGTCGACCCAGGCTTGCTGGCCTTTTAAAAAGTCGAGACTGAAAATTACATTACCATAGTCGAATATGATATTTTTGAAAGGCAGCATAAGGAATTTTAATAAATTAAGTACAAAACAAAAATACAGTAAAATGGGTTTATATTTGCCATAATTGAGGTTCTATTGCAGATTGCTTTTAGGCTTTTGAAAAATTTAACCTATTATTGCACCATTATCTATTTATCAAATATATCGGATTGCGGTTTTAAATTACACCCGTTTTTACTGCAATCTTTATCAATATGAAGCACATAAAATTTATACTGCCGGCGGTAGCATTTATACTTTTTTGCCTGTTTACCCACCCGGTATCGGCACAAACCATTCCCCAAAATATCCCGCAAAACCTGTCGAACGTAGATGTAAACAGTTTAACAGATGCGCAGATACGGCAAATGCTGGCCCAGGCGCAGGGAGCCGGATTAAGCGATGTCCAGTTGTTGCAGCAAGCGCAAACCCGTGGGATGAGCGATGACCAGGTGCAAAAGCTACAGGACCGGATCAGCGCTATCCGCAGTAAAGACGGCACTTCGGGAGCAGGCAGTATGGGCGGCATAGATAGCACGCTGCGCACCGGCAGGCGTTTAAACTACCGTGCCGACAGCGATTCGACACGCCGCCAGCCGCGCGACATTTATGACTCATTCCGCCCCAAAATATTCGGTGCCGATTTGTTCCGGAACAAGAACATGAAGTTTGAGCCGAATTTAAAAATAGCCACCCCGGTAAATTATGTAGTAGGGCCCGAAGACCAGCTCAACATCAGCGTTTACGGCAAATCGGTAGCCAACTGGAAACTGGAAGTATCGCCCGATGGCACCATTAATATTCCCGGTATAGGCGTGGTCAATGTATCCGGCAAAACTATTGAACAGTTAACCGCCTCAATAAAAAGTAAGCTAACAGCCAATAACTACGCCATAGGCAATGGCACTTCGGTACAAATAAGCCTGGGCAATATCCGCAGTATAAAAGTAATATTAGCCGGTCAGGTGGTACACCCGGGCACCTACACCCTGCCATCGCTGGCCACCGTTTTTAACGCATTATATGCTGCCGGAGGTCCAAATGATAATGGTACTTTCAGGCAAATCGCCATCATCCGTAATAACCGTATTATACGGCACCTGGATGTATACGACTTTTTAACCAAAGGCGATCAAAAAGATAATATCAGTTTGCAGGATCAGGACGTTATCCAAATCCCAACGTACCGCACCCGTGTAGAACTGGCAGGCGAGGTAAAAATTCCCGGTTTGTTTGAAACGCTACCGGGCGAATCACTGGCCGATATCCTCGGCTATGCAGGCGGTTTTAGCGATCAGGCTTATACGGCAAGAATAAAAGTGATACAGGTAAGCGACCAGCAACATAAGCTAACCGATGTAATAGAAAACGATTATAAAACTTACACGCCGCTGCGTGGCGATAAATACATTATTGAGCGGATATTGGAGCGCTATGAAAACCGGGTGCAAATAACCGGTGCAGTATTTCGTCCGGGCGAATACGAATTGCAAAACGGCCTTACGGTATCAAAACTGATAACCAATGCCGCAGGATTGAAAGAAGACGCTTTTAGCGGAAGAGGAAACATCACCCGGTTGAATGCCGATAACAGCAAAGCGCTGATCCCGTTTAACATAAAAGACATCTTAAATAAAACAGCCACAGATATCCCGCTGCAACGGGAAGACAGCGTAAGCATCATTTCGATATTCGATCTTCGCGACAAATATAAAATAACGATAAAGGGCGAAGTACGCAAACCCGGCACCTTTGCTTATGCGGATAGCATGACGGTGGCCGACCTGATCATTAGAGCAGGCGGCTTTGCCGAAGGCGCCAGCCCCAAACGGATAGAAGTATCAAGAAGAGTGAACAACAGCGATCCAACGTCCAAAAACAGCCCGGTATCCCAGGTATTTAGTGTGGATGTAAATAAGCAGTTGAACCAGGGGGATGCGAACTTCGTATTGCATGCATTTGACATCGTATCGGTGTATGGCCTGCCGGGTTACGAAAAACAGCGGACAGTAAAAGTAAGCGGCGAAGTAATTTATCCGGGGTATTATACGATACAAAAGAAGGACGAAAAAGTATCGGACCTGATTAAACGGGCAGGCGGCATTTCAGCATCGGCCGATGTGGACGGCGGCACGCTGAAGCGAAGCAATATAGCGATATTGGGTGTAGACAAAAATAAGGCAGACACGGCCGAACTGGCGCGCGAACGTGTAGAGCGGTTAAACCGGATAAAAAAAGACTATAAAGACACGAGCAAAACGGTAGACACCACGCAAAGGAATAACTATATTGGTATAGACCTGAAAGCGATATTAGAGAAACCGGGCACCAGTATAGACCTGCTGGTAGAAGACGGCGACGAAATACGCGTGCCCAAAGAACAACAAATAGTACGTGTAAACGGCGAGGTGCTGTTCCCGAGTGCAGTGGTATACGATGATGGTAAGAGCTTTAAAGCCTATGTACTTAATGCAGGTGGATATGGGCCGGAGGCATTAAAGCGGGGTGCGTACATTGTATACCCGAACGGCACGGTAAAAGGTACGCGAAAGTTTTTATGGTTTAACAGCCACCCATCAGTAAAACCCGGAAGCGAGATATACGTGCCTAAGCGCACGCCGCCAACTGGCGATACGGGGCAACAGATATTAGCTTACACCACAGGGCTGGCATCGTTAGGCGCAATTATTTTGGGGATTTTAAGTTTGCATAAATAATAAAACGCTATTAGCCAACTAAACATTTATGAGTAACAGTAAAACTGAAAATATTTCAAATAATTCATCGGATGTAACTTTAAAGGACGTTGCCTTTAAATTCAAATCAGCGTTTGTATTTCTTAGAGGGAAATGGCTTTTGATTTTTATTACCGGGGCTTTATTTGGCGTATTAGGAATTGTGTATTCATTATTCAATAAGCCCAAATATAAGGCAACCTGTACATTTGTGTTAGATGAGGGGAGCCGGGCAGGCGGTATGAGCCAATATGCCGGGTTAGCATCGCTGGCCGGTATCGACTTAGGCAGTACCAGTGCAGGCGGTATATTTCAGGGCGATAACATATTGGAGCTTTATAAGTCGCGGATAATGATTGAAAAGGCTTTATTAACGGAAGCCAATTTTAACGGTAAAAACCAGTTATTGATTGATCGTTACATTGAATTTAATAAATTTCGCGATAGGTGGAAGGTTACAAAAGGCATTGGCGACGTGCAGTTTACAGGTGATCCGGAGAAGTTTAACCGCGTGCAGGACAGTATAATTTCTGAATTTGCAATGGTATTTAACAGCGCCATATTAAATGTAGCCAAACCGAGTAAAGCTTTGGGTATTATACAAGTGGAGGTTACCTCAACAGATGAATTGTTTGCAAAGGTTTTTGCCGATAAACTGGTTAGTACAGTCAGTAATTTTTACATCCAAACTAAAACCGAAAAAGCAGCCCGAACTGTGCAGATATTGCAAAAACAGTCGGATAGTGTGCGGGCCATACTTAATTCGTCAATAAGTGGTGTTGCTTCGGCAATTGATGCTGCTCCAAATGCGAACCCGTCATTGCTTTCGCTAAGGGTACCGTCGCAAAAAAGGCAGGTGGATGTACAAGCCAATACGGCTATTTACGGCGAAGTAGTTAAAAATCTTGAGCTTTCAAAAATGACCCTGCGGCAGGAAACACCGCTGATACAGGTAATTGATAAACCTGTATTGCCATTACTGGTTACCAGGGTTGGGAAAACAAGGGGGCTGATATCCGGGTTTGCGCTGGGCGCGATTTTTAGCTGCCTGTTTCTATTAATTAAAAAGACTATTTCAGAAATCTAAATAAAAAAAATCTTTCAAAGGAAAGTGTCGTTAGGATGAAATTAAATGGAAAAAAGGTTCTGGTAACAGGTGCTGATGGTTTTATTGGTAGTCATTTAGTTGAACAATTAATTAATGAAGGATGTACAGTACGTGCATTTGTGTATTATAACTCATTTAATAGTTGCGGCTGGTTAGATACATTTTCGAAAGAACTGTCAGATCAGATTGAAATTTTTTCGGGAGATATCCGTGACCCCAATGGGGTGCGTGTTGCTATGAAGGGTATTGATATTGTGTTTCACCTGGCCGCATTAATCGCTATCCCGTTTAGCTATCACTCGCCCGATTCGTATATCGATACCAACGTAAAAGGCACATTAAACATAGTACAGGCAGCAAAGGATTTGGGGATTGAGCGTGTATTGGTGACCTCAACGTCCGAAGTATACGGCACAGCGCAATACATACCGATTGACGAAAACCATCCGCGCCAGCCGCAATCGCCGTATTCAGCTTCAAAAATAGGAGCCGATGCAATTGCTGATTCGTTTTACAGAAGTTTCAATTTGCCCTTAACCATCGTGAGGCCTTTTAATACGTATGGACCGCGGCAATCGGCACGTGCGGTAATTCCTACTATCATTACCCAATTGTTTAGCGGGAAGGAAGAAATTAAGCTGGGTGATATCATACCTACAAGAGATTTGCTTTTTGTGAAGGATACTGTAAGAGGATTTGCAGAAATTGCCAAGTCGGATAGCCTGATAGGGCACGATTGCAACATAGCTACCGAATCGGAAATTTCTGTTGGCGATTTGGCGCAGGAATTAATTAGCCAGATTAACCCATCGGCCCGTATAGTAACCGATGCACAGCGCATACGGCCCGAAAAATCCGAGGTGTTCCGGCTTTTTGGATCGAACCAAAAAATAAAAGAGCATACTAACTGGAGTCCTTCTTATACGTTGGCTACCGGATTAGCAGAAACCATTGAGTGGTTTAGGGACGCTGATAACTTAAAGCGTTATAAGGCTGATATTTACAATATATAAAACCATGGAATCTGTTTTTGAAGAAATAGCTGGATTCATTAAGGAGCAATATCCAGGTAAAAAGTTTATTCCGTTGCATGCACCGGTTTTTAATGGTAACGAACGGAAATATGTGATGGATACGCTTGATTCAACATTTGTATCATCAGTAGGGGCTTATGTCGACCGTTTCGAACAAATGATGTGCGATATTACCGGCGCCCGGTACGCCATTGCTATTGTAAATGGCACCAATGCCCTTCACTTAGCATTGTTATTGGCCGGTGTTGAACGAAATGACGAAGTAATATCACAAAGCCTTACCTTTATTGCAACCTGTAACGCCATCAGCTATATTGGTGCGAAGCCGGTTTTTGTGGATATAGATAAAGATACCCTGGGTCTTTCGCCCGCCGCTTTGGAGCAGTTTTTGAATGAAAATGCAACCATTGGTTCGGATGGCTTTGCCTATAACAATAAAACAAAACGCCGGATAAAAGCTTGTGTACCCATGCATACTTTTGGCTTTCCGTGCCGGATTGATGAAATTGCAGCAATATGTACTAAATGGAATATTGATTTGATTGAAGACGCGGCCGAATCAATTGGAAGTTACTATAAGGGGAAACATACCGGGATATTTGGTAAAATAGGTACATTTAGCTTTAATGGTAATAAAGTAGTAACCAGTGGCGGCGGCGGCGCCTTGGTTACAAACGATGAAAAGCTGGCCAAACACGCCAAGCATTTAAGTACACAGGCCAAAATTGCACATCCCTGGGCTTTTATGCACGACGAAGTAGGCTATAATTACCGGATGCCTAACCTTAATGCAGCGCTTGCATGTGCACAGTTAGAACAATTGCCTGCATTTGTAGATAATAAAAGAGCTTTGGCGCAGCTATATAAGTCGAAGTTCGAGGCTTTAAATATGAATTTTCATACCGAGTTACCTGACACGAGGGCCAATTATTGGTTAAATGTGTTAATGCTCGACAGCAAGGAACAGCAGCAGCAGTTTTTAGCTTATATGAATAGTAATGGGGTAATGAGCCGGCCGGTATGGGAGCTGATGCACCGGTTGCCCATGTTTGAAAACGAAGAACGTGCCTGCTTAACCAACAGCGAGTGGGTGGCCGACAGATTGGTAAATATACCAAGCAGCGTAAGATATGAATGATGATGCGATTATTATTGGTTACTCGGGACATGCATATGTGCTGTTAGATGTTTTAATAACTAACGGTATAAGTATTTTAGGCTACTGTGAAAAGGAGTTAAAAACAAATAATCCCTACAACCTTAATTATTTAGGTACCGAAAGTGATAGCGAAGTGTTGCGCATACTTAAACAACATCATGTGTTTTTGGGTATTGGTAATAATAACGTTCGGGCAATGGTATTTAAAAACCTTGTTAACCAAAATGTAATCTGCCCTTCTATTGTTCATCAAAAAGCCATCGTATCTTTGAAATCAGCTATCGGGCGCGGAACGGTGGTGATGCCAGGCGCTATTATTAATTCGGGGGCTAAAATTGGCGACGCGGTAATTTGTAACTCGGCATCGGTAATTGAACACGAATGTATCATTGGTAACTTTGTTCATATAGCGCCGGGTGCGGTTTTGGCAGGAAACGTTACCGTTGGCGAAAATACCTTTGTGGGTGCAAATACGGTTATTAAACAAGGTATAACTGTAGGTGCAAGCGTAATTATCGGCGCGGGGTCTGTTGTAGTAAAAGATATTCCGGATAATGTAACGGTGTATGGCAACCCCGCCAAAGCGAAAGTTTTATGAGTAAGATTTTAATTATTGCAGAAGCCGGAGTAAATCATAACGGCGATATAGGGCTGGCAAAATTGCTGGTTGATGCAGCAGCGGAAGCCGGTGCCGACTATGTGAAATTTCAAACCTTTAAGGCAGATAAGCTGGTTAATAAATCGGCACAAAAGGCGGCGTATCAAAAAGCCAACATAGGTAACAATGATAATTCGCAATATGGTATGCTCAAAAAGTTGGAGCTTACCGAACAAATGCACTATGATATTATAAGCCATTGCGAAAAACGGGGTATAAAGTTTTTGTCGACACCGTTTGACGATGATAGCATTACATTTTTGCAGGGGCTGGGTGTTGTTATAGGTAAAATACCATCGGGCGAGATTACTAATTTGCCCTATTTGCGGCGGATGGCGGGGGTATTCCCGCAGCTAATCATGTCAACAGGGATGTGTACCATGGATGAGGTTAAGGAGGCGATTGAAGCGTTGACAGCGGCTGGGGCAAAAAAGGATAACATTACCATTTTACATTGCAATACGGAATATCCAACGCCAATGAAAGATGTAAACCTGAAGGCTATGCTAACCGTTAAGGATGAACTTGACATTACAACCGGCTATTCAGATCATACCCTCGGTATCGAAGTGCCCATAGCTGCTGCGGCATTAGGCGCCACGGTTATTGAAAAACATTTCACGCTGGACCGTACAATGGAAGGGCCCGACCATCCGGCATCGCTGGAACCGGCTGAGCTTAAACAAATGGTACAAAGTATCAGAAATATTGAGCTGGCGCTGGGGCAGGGTTTTAAAACTCCCTCAGAATCGGAGCTGAAAAATATCGATATTGTTAGAAAAAGCATTGTGGCAAAAAAAGATATTGCCCAGGGTGAAACTTTATCGGACGAAAACCTAACCGTAAAAAGACCAGGCACCGGCATTAGCCCCATGGCCTGGGATAAGGTAATTGGGACCAAGGCAAACCGGGATTATAAAAGTGATGAACTAATTTCATTATGATAAAAAAGAGAAAAGTATGCGTAGTGACCGGTACGAGGGCCGAATATGGGCTGTTGTATTGGACAATTAAAGGATTGCACAACGATCCGGAGGTTGACTTGCAGCTGTTAGTTACCGGGATGCACCTGTCGCCAGAGTTTGGGCTAACCTACAAACAAATTGAAGCGGACGGTTTTCCTATCACAAAAAAAATAGAAATTTTATTATCGTCTGATAGTCCGGCAGGTATTTCAAAAAGCATGGGTTTGGGCATGATAGGTTTTGCTGACGCCTACCAGGAATTGCAGCCGGATATAATACTGCTATTGGGCGACAGGTACGAGATTTTTTCGGCCGCAGCCGCAGCCATGATTGCGAGGATACCCATCGCCCATTGCCATGGAGGCGAATCGACCCAGGGCGTTATTGACGAGCCGATACGGCATTCAATCACCAAAATGGCGCACCTGCATTTTACTTCTACCGAAGAATACCGCAGGCGGATTATCCAATTGGGCGAGCAACCCGCTTCGGTGCATAATTGTGGAGCTTTGGGCATCGAAAATATAAATAAGCTGAGTTTATTGTCGCGCCCTGTTTTTGAAGAGAGTATTTCATTCCATCTCAATAAAAAAAATATACTGGTGACGTTTCATCCGGTAACGTTGGAGAATGCTACCGCAAAAAAACAATTTGAGGCATTGCTTGAGGCTATTGACCAGATGGAAGATACCGGCATCATTTTTACAAAGGCAAATGCCGATACCGACGGCCGTATCATTAATCAGCTTATTGACGATTATGTAAGCAAACATGCGGTAAAGGCTATAGCCTTTACCTCGCTGGGGCAGTTGCGCTATTTATCGGCCTTGCAATTTGTTGATGCCGTTGTGGGTAATTCGTCGAGCGGGCTTATCGAGGCGCCATCGTTTAAAATAGCAACAATTAACATTGGTGACAGGCAGCTGGGCCGTATAAAGGCTGCCAGCGTTATTGACTGTGCGCCCCTGCAATCCGCAATTAAAACTGCAATTGATGAGGCGCTTAGCCCGGCGTTTAAAAGTAGTTTAACAACAGTTGAAAACCCTTACGGACATAAAAACGCATCTGAAATGATTATTCCACTGCTGAAAAATACGCCTTTGGATGATTTACTGAAAAAGCAGTTTTACGATCTTAATCCCATTAATTTTTAATTGCAAACATCCTCACTCTTCCGCTACCTATAAAATAAAATGATAAAATATCAGGAACATATAATTCAAAAAGATAAACAGGCAAGGTTAGCTTTAAAAGTTTTGGATGAATTGCCGTTTTATGCCAGCCGCACCCTGTTTGTGGTTGACGAAAATGATAAGTTAGTAGGTTCGCTTACTGATGGCGACATCAGAAGAGGATTATTAAACGGCCTCGAGATTTCTAATAAGATTGAGGCGTTTATGAATGTTGATTTTAAATTCCTGATTGACGGTGATGATAACGTAGCCGCAATTAAAGCTTATAGAAAAGACGATATTTATTTGCTTCCGGTACTTGACCGGAGCTTGCACCTGGTTCAAATTCTCGATCTTAAAAAAACCAGAACGATACTACCTGTTACTGCATTGGTAATGGCTGGCGGCCGCGGAGAGCGACTGAAACCTTTTACTGATTTGGTGCCTAAGCCGATGTTAAAGGTAGGCGATAAAGCTATCCTGGAACACAATATCGATCGCTTAATTAGTTTTGGTATTTTGGAGATATACATCAGCGTTAAATATCTGAAAGAACAGATCATGGACTATTTTGGTGATGGGTCTGCCAAAGGGGTAAATATTTATTACCTGGAAGAGACAGAACCTTTGGGCACGCTGGGCGCTTTATCAATGATCAAAAAGAATGATATCGAAGATGTTTTAGTGATGAATTCTGATTTGTTAACCAATATTGATTTTGAAGATTTTTATAATTTTTATAAGCAGAACAACGCCACCATGGCTGTTGTAAGCATTCCGTATACTGTAAATGTTCCGTACGCAATATTGGAAACTAAGCAACACGAAGTTTTTGCATTTACCGAAAAGCCAAGTTTTACTTATTACTCCAATGGCGGAATATACTTGTTGAAGTTTGCGTTAAAAGAGCTGATAGCCGAGGATACATTTTTTAACGCCACCGACCTGATGGACATGGTTATCCTCGAAAAAAAAAACAGCACGCTTATTCATTATCCGTTATTTGATTATTGGCTGGATATTGGAAAACATGACGACTACAAGAAAGCCCAGACGGATATTGTGCACATTAAATTTTAAAGCTGATGAAAACACTTTGTGTCATTCCGGCCAGGGGTGGATCGAAAGGGATAAAGAAAAAAAATATCAAAGAACTTGCCGGCAAACCTTTGATATATTATAGCATTGATATTGCAAGGGCTTTTTTTCAGGATTCGGATATATGCGTTACATCTGATGATGATGAAATTATAGATACAGTGAAATCGGCCGGTCTTTCGGTACCATTTAAGCGCCCGGCTGAGCTTTCGGGCGATAGTGCCGGAACCTATGAAACCTTATTGCATGCAATAAACTATTATGAAGAAAAAGGCGTTTACTACGATACCCTCATGCTGTTGCAGCCAACATCGCCCATAAGGCAAAAAAATGATTTGAAAAACATGATTGACTTATACCGTAACCAGGCGGACATGGTGGTATCGGTAGGCGTATCGCACCACAACCCTTATTTTAATTTGTTCGAAGAGGATAGTACGGGTTACTTGCAAAAATCAAAACCCGGTAACCTAAAAACCAGGCAAGAATGCCCACCGGTTTATTTTTACAATGGGTCGGTATATTTAATTAATGTAGCATCGCTAAAACAAAAGCCAATCAGCCAGTTCGAAAAAGTTTGCAAATATGTGATGGACGAAATACACTCGGTAGATATTGATACGCCTTTGGATTGGTTGGTGTGCGAAGAAATTATTAAAGCTGAACTATCAAACAAATAGCGAATAATATTATTAATAAGTAAATGGAAATTTACGTTTGGTATAAAAATGTGATTGTAACCTAACCCAACAACGGTTGCGATAGAAATATGTAGCTATTGCTGTTACACTCATCAATTATATACCGTAAACATCAAAATACGCTTGTGAACCCAAAAATGGAATTTGATAATACCTATACAAATTATTGGAAAGATAGGGTAGGCTCATTGTCTGACGGCACAAAAATTGCCGACGACGAAATATTAAAAAATTATTTGCCTTTTTTGGATGTTCATCCATCAGATGTGATGCTTGATATTGGATGCAGCTTCGGACGGTTTTATACGATCCTTTCTGAAATGGCAGGCAACGTTTCGGGCCTTGATATTGAGCCATCGGCCATCGTGCAGTGTAAAGATTTGGGTTATAAAAACCTAAAGGTTTGCGCCATGGAAAGCATGGATTTTGCCGATGAAACTTTTGACAAAGCCCTTTGCTGGGGAACGTTTGATTGTGTGGAACAGGAGCAGGCCCTGCTCGATGCGAATAGGATATTAAAAACAGGTGGCCGGATTGCAATAACAGGTAAAAACTATTTTTACGAGCATGATGACAAGGCTGCGTTTATTGCCGAACGTAATGCCAAGCTAAAAGCCTTTCCTAATCACTTTACGCATATTGACAAGTTGATTACCATATTACCGCAGCTCGGGTTTGAATTGATCACTTTATTTTGTTTTATTAACCGGGGCGATTTGGGGATAAATAAAGCGGTTATTTATGAAGATAAACTACCTGCAAAATTTTACGAATACCTTATTGTACTAAAAAAAATAAAAGTGCCCGTATTAACTGAATTTAAAATTTGTGATCTATACTCTCAAACCGCCTCGCAAAAAGCTAAAGAAGCTGGGTTTGACGATGTTTATTCTTTTTTTAAGTGGCATAAAGAAAATTTGAAAGATGACTAATACCACAGCTAAACCGATAGTTCACATTGTACATCATATAGACACTGAGGGCCCGCTTTTTGAATCGATACCTGAATTGTTTTTCAGGATAGAGAAGTCGTTGGGGAAGCCGCTTAATATGCTTCCCACTAAAGAAAATTTGCGTACCCTGCAGTCCGCAGGCTTTGTATTTGACACTCCGGAAACAGATGCACTTTTAAAACGCCTGATAGATCCGGAGTTGCTGCATTTTAAAAATAGCTGGCACGAAATTGAAGAAATGCTTGACAGGATATTGTCAAAAACATTCAGAAACAGGTACAAGGATAGTTTTGGAAATGGCTGGATCTATAACTGGCATTTGCTTGATCATGTAGGTTTTTTAACCAACCCGCGCCGTAGGGAAATGGGGTATTTGGGTGTTTTTAACTTTTACCTTCAAAAATTAAAGGCAACACAATCCGATAACGATTCAACGCAATGGCATTTTCATCCTATCCCTTTTAACAAGGCTGCCAATATATGCGCCACATCGTACACCAACTCGTATTACGAGCTTTTACAAATAATGTGCAGACGGCTCATAGATGCAGACTGGTTTCCGGTAGTTAACCGTGCCGGTTTTCATACAATAAGACCCGATAGTAATTTATGGCTCGAGCAGTGGTTGCCGTTTGATGCAAGTAATCAGGCTATCAGTACCGATAATATTGAGTTTTCTGATTCAGTAAATGGCCGGTTTGGCGATTGGCGCGGCGCCCCTGATGATTGGAGCCTGTACAACCCCGACATATTTGACTGGCGAAAAAAAAGGCACTTTAAAAAGAACAATTTCCCGTTGTTTAAATATGAATACCCGTTTCAGAAACATTAACGAGTTTGAGTTTGAAAGGGCGTTTTCGCTTGCCCGCACCACCGGCAACGATGTATATTTGGGCTTTACGAATCACGATTTTAGGGAAATGTCGGTAGAAATGGATCACGTTTATTCCTTACTAACGGAGGCGGCTGCAAAATTTCCGGATGTTGATTTCAAATTTAACGATACAGTTTCGGCTTTTAGGGCTTGTTTAAACTTTGAAGAGAACATTATTAGCAAGGACAAAATTGAGCTTAGTATTGGTCTTAACCATAATTTATTGGTAATTAAAGTCACTAATGGGCAAATTTTTGGCCCGCAGCCATTTTTGGCAGTAAAAACACGCGAAGGTTCCTACTATTCAGATAACTTTGATTTTGGTGTAATTGGGTCGAATGAATACTTTTATACGTTTGATTTTACTACCATTGAATTAGAAAACATAGCGTGTATAGCTGTAGCGGCGAATGATAAATATGGCAACACGGCTATTGTTAAACTGAAACTTTAAATATTTATATCCTGGCCGAGGCTGTGACAATACTGATGAGCAGCCTCCCCTGAATAACGAGCCCAATGCAATTACTAAAGTCTTTTTCTATTTATACTATTGGGTATTTGCTTTCCCAAGCCATAAATTTTTTATTAATACCGGTTTTTACCCATTTTCTATCACCTGTTGATTATGGGATATTGGCTTTAATTTCAACAATTACCAGTTTTGCGACGCCAATTATCTTAATTAATATGGATGGTGCCATTAGTATTGAATACTATAAAAAGGCCTTTAATAATTTATCATCTTATATCAGTTCGTGCTTTGCTAATTCCATCGTGGCATTGGCGGCTGCTACCGTTGTTTTGGCGTTGGCGGGCCTTTGTTTTCCAAATACGTTTTCGTTCCCTAAAATATGGCTAATCACCATTCCGGTATTCTGTTTTATGGAAGGGGTTAAAAACGTTAATGTATTGTTATTTCAAATAAAAAAGAAGCCTTACGCGTATGCATTGTACACCTTATCAGGCGTATTGTTAAATATCGGCCTTTCTTTAATTTTTGTCGCTGTGTTAAAATACAACTATGCGGGCAGATTATTTGGACAATATATCGTGTCTTTTATCTATTGTATCATCGGCATAATAATATTAAAAAGACAGCAACTGGTAACGTTTAAAATTAAGAAAGATATGATGAAGGATGCGCTTCATTTTGGCGTGCCTTTAATACCGCATGCAATAGGTTTTATAATAATAAACCTGGCCGACAGGTTTTTTGTGGCGCATTTTGCCGGTAATGCCCAGTTGGGTATATACAGCCTGGCTTATACACTCGGCAGTATCATATTTATGATTGCCATGGCATTTAATACCGCCTGGACGCCGTATTTTTTTGAATTGCTTGAGCAAAACACTGTGCAAAGCAAAACCAAAATTGTAAAAATTACCTACTTATTTATCGCCGGCTTATTTATCGCCACACTGGGTTTAAGCGTTTTAACTCCGTTCATCTTTAAATATTTTATTAACGAAAAATTTAGCGAAGGGGCTGCCATTGTTCCCTGGGTAGCCTTTAGCTGCTTCTTTTTTGGTTGTTACCTGGCTTTCACTAATTATATCTCCTACCTCAAAAAAAATAAGATATTCGCTTATGTGTCGATAATAAACATCACACTAAATATGTTGTTAAATTTTTTACTGATTAAACAATATGGAATTTTTGGCGCGGCTCTTGCAACTTTTTGCTCCTTTGGCTTTTTTGCTTTAATTATAGCTTTCGTTGCGATAAAAATTTACCCGATGCCTTGGCTCAATGTCAGTTTTAAAACTTTAAAATTATCTGATGAATAAATATATATATGCTATCTTCCGGAGTTTAAAGGTGTTCCTGCATGTTTTGCGGAGGGGGCATTATAGCCCGTCGGCAAAAAAAATATCAGGCTTTGGAAATAATAAGGAATGTTACATACTTGGTAATGGTCCGTCACTGGTTAAAGAGTTCGCAAAAGCTGAGCAGGTTTTGGCAAACAATGTAACCTTTGTTGTTAACAACTTTGCAAAATCCGAATATTACACCAAAATAAAGCCGGCCTTTTATGTGCTGTTAGACCCCGTTTTTTTTGATGACAGGGCTACGCTGGATAATGGAGTGGAAATTGGCGAACGTTCAATAATTGACGTAATAATACAAAAAAACGGATTGGCCATTATATATTTTGGTGCCTTGCGAGGGGCTCGATTATTTGAAAGAGCGTTTTAAATTGAATGCTAATATTACAGTGCACGACTTTAGTGTATACAGTATGGAGACAGATACCAAATTGGACTATTGGTTTTATTCAAATTTTTACGCAGCGCCGCACATACAAAATGTAATAGTTGGGTCGATATTTTTAGCTATTAATTTTGGGTTTAAAGAAATTAACGTATTGGGATTTGATCATTCGTGGTTTGAGGAGGTTAGGGTTAATGCCGAAAATCAGGTTTGTTTAATCGACAGGCATTTTTACGATGGAGATTCAAAGCCGGCCCTGGTGCCCTTTTATAAAGTTTTTGGCGGCGTATATAAAATGCACGAAGCGTTGGTAACGCATGCCAAAATGTTTCTTGGATACCATTTGCTAAATAAATATGCCAAAACCGGCGACGTTAAAATATATAATTGTACCGAAGGTTCTTATGTTGATGCCTTTGAAAGAAAAAACGCTATAATTTATTTAAATATCTAATATTTCATCTTATTTTAGATTGATTTAAGTAATATTTATCATAAAATAAATACGTAAAACGTTAGCTTATTGTAAATATTATGTTGCACAACGTACTAAATTGAAGAGCTGATTTAGTATTTTAAAATTTTTGGAGCATCTTTACCTACTATTTCTGTTTTTGTATGACCCCCTTTTACAAAATGATTATAGCAGATGTTTTCGCTTATAGCGGGACGCAAAACTCAAAGCTGATCCAATGATTAAATATTCGTATGCTATATGCCGATGCCTCAAAGTGTTATTACAAGTTTTAAAAAGGGGATATTTTCGTCCATCTGCAAAAAAAATATTAAATATTGGTAATAATAAAAAATGCTATATACTCGGTAACGGTCCTTCGCTGCTTAATGAGTTTTTGATTTTAGAAGATACTTTAGCCCGTGAGCAAACATTTGTGGTAAATAATTTTGCCAAATCTGAACACTATTCCAAAATAAAACCCGCTTTTTATGTGTTGCTCGACCCTATTTTTTTTGATGACCGGGCGATTTTAGATAACGGATTTGAGGTTAACGCCCGCGCTATAATTGATATAATTTTACAAAAAACAACCTGGCCGCTAAAAATTGTTGTTGCAAGTGAAGGTTGCGAATTTTTGAAAAATAGATTTAAGACGAACCCTAATATCAGTGTGTATGGTTTTAACACATTTAGTTTGGATACCGATACGAAATTAGATTATTTGTTTTATTCGCGATTTTATGCGGCGCCCCACATACAAAATGTAATAGTTGGCACAATATTTTTGGCTGTAAATTTAGGCTTTAAAGAAATTAATGTTTTGGGGTTTGATCATTCGTGGACCGAGGAATTAAAGGTTAATGCTAAAAATGAGGTATGCTTAATAAGCAAACATTTTTACGATGAGGGTGTAAAGTACGAATTGGCGCCCTTTTATAAACTTTATGGCGGGGTGTACAAAATGCACGAAGCTTTGTTTATTTATGCAAAAATGTTTTATGGCTATCATGTATTAAACAGGTATGCCAGGTACAAAAGTGTTAAAATATATAACTGTACAGCGGGATCGTACGTTGATGCTTTTGAGAGAAAATTATTATGAATAGCATAAAGGCCTTTTTTAAGGCGATATTTAACGCAGCCGAAAATTCCTTTAAATTTTTGGCTGCAATGAGGTATAATCAAATAGCATGGTTTTACCTGGGCAATATCCAAAAACAATCATCCATTGATAAATCGGTAAAAATTTATACGCCAAGTAATATTGTAAAGGTAAGCATTGGCTACGGAACTTATATTTCGCCAAATGCCTGGATATCCGAAACCGAGATCGGTAAATTTTGTTCGATAGGACCCAACTTTTTGTGTGGCTGGGGAATACATCCCACCACGGGCCTGTCAACTTCTCCTATGTTTTATTCTACTTTAAAGCAAAATGGGCTATCAGTTAGTTCAGAAAATAAAATTGAAGAAAGAAAGAAGATTTTTATAGGGAATGATGTTTTTATTGGCGCTAATGTTACCGTACTGGATGGTGTTTCAATTGCCGATGGCGCAATAATTGCGGCTGGAGCGGTTGTTACCGCTGACGTGCCGCCTTATGCAATTGTGGGAGGAGTGCCCGCTAAACTATTAAAATATAGATTTAGCGAAGACAGAATTGAAAAATTGCTTGCAATTGCCTGGTGGAACTGGGATAAAAAGCAATTAAATGAAGTAGAAAAGCATTTTTTTGAAATAGACTCATTTATCGGCAAATTTTATAACGGTTAAGGTTATTTTGTTTGTTACTTTTGGGGGCAACTTGGCAAATTGCACTTAAGTCATAATATCGGATAAGTAGAATGAATGTTGTATCTATCGTAATACCCATATATAATCGCATTAAAATAACTAAAATTGGCCTCGATGCACTGAATAAAGCCCTATCGTACTATCATAACAACGGTAAAAACGCTTATGATTTTAAAATAATAGTTGTAGATGATGGCTCAACTGACAATGGCCCTGAGTTTATTGAAGACAATTATCCTGCGGTTATTGTATTAAGAACCAAAGGTGACCTTTGGTGGAGCGGCGCTATTAATGTGGGTTGCCATTATGCTATCGAAGAACTAAAAACCAACTACCTGTTGTTGTGGAACGATGACACAACTTGTGCCGAAAGCTATTTTTATGAGTTAGAGAAATTTTTAACTGATAACGCGGCATACTCAAATTCAATAATTGTATCAAAAGTTTACTGGCAACATAAAAGTAATTTTCTGTTTAATTTCGGTAGCTATTTTAATGCTAAAAATGGCAGAAAGACTCATATTGGATTAAACGAAGAAGATACTTACAACCAGGTTATTCCCGTTGATTGGGCAGGGGGCATGGGAGCGCTCATTCCAGCGGCTATAGTTACTTCTGTAAATTA
>Ga0206947_1080_pt1 | contig 30321 bp, 26 predicted proteins | sample Alteio_BWOrgHeat_3_FD_153239 | JGI IMG/M metagenome (GOLD analysis project Ga0206947, IMG submission 153239) | Enriched cells from forest soil in Barre Woods Harvard Forest LTER site, Petersham, Massachusetts, United States -... | ecosystem: Environmental > Terrestrial > Soil > Temperate forest > O...
ATAAAGCAAGGGATTATGCCGAACTGATGGATTCAGCATCGCCAACGGCATTTTCATCGTACATGTTTGTGCGATGCGAAAAACGGATCGAAAAGATTGAACTGAACGATATTCTTTATATAGAAAGCCTGGGAAACTATGTAAATATTTACACCGCCAGCAAAAAAATTATTGCTTACCTAACCCTTAAAGGTATTGAGGCGCAATTGCCGGCCAACTTATTTATAAAAGTACACCAGTCGTTTATTGTAGCCTTTTCAAAAATAGAAGCTATTGATGGCAACCAGGTGATTATTGTCGGCAAGCCCATTCCCATCAGCCGCAATTACCGGGATAATGTAATGAAGGTGGTTGAACAACTGTTGCTAAAGCGATGATACACTATGTACAATAGTTCCCTTTACAATATGCCCGCAAACTTTAAATCCTGCTTTTAATAAGGTTGCCTTTGATGCTGTGTTGGCTATGTTACACCTTGCGGCAGGAAGACGTCCCGAAAGGTAAATTTCCCGCTTTAATTCCTGTACTATCAAAGCACCCAATCCACTGCGGCGAAAACCTTCTTTAACCTCCATATAAATATCAGCATAAGGCTTGTTGTAATTCAGCATAAATCCGCCGGTTGCCAGCACTTCACCGTTTTGATTTAAAAAGTAGCCGGATACATCCGCTCCAGTGTCATTGTCGGGCGATTCTCTGCCAAAAATCACGCCCGGAATAGCCAAATTAGTATGAAAATGATCTTCAAAAAGTATGGATTCGGCATTGATGTTTTGGGCAAATTCGTATAGCATAGAACTCAGCAAGGCATCATTAGTTTGACATTCGATAAACGGTGCACCGGTAGCGTCGGCAAATTGTGAAAAAACTAAACTGGCATGTTTTCTGAAAGGCGGCGTTAAGTAAAACTCAAATATTGCGTCCCTGTCCTCGCGCTTTTCGACGCCCCATACACTCCCGTAGCCCGCCTTATTGCCATCAATCAAAAAAAGCCAGGTATCGGCCCAGCCGTATTCATGGCATTTATTATGCACAAACTGGAAATTATTTCCGTGTAGAAACAACTCCCGAAAAGGTTTAATCTCGTTTAAACCGATTTTAATTATTTGCAGTTCCATATAAAAATCTTTATAAAATTAACTAAATCAGCCGGTTTTACATTGAACAAAGTTGAACCGGTTTGAACCGGCCTAACAACCAACTAAATCTTACTTTTGAAATTTACTACTATTTCTTATCCTAAAATCAATGTTAAAATATACACTTATTATTCTCCTATGCTGGATTGCTACAGCAACCGCTCAAACCGTCACTTTCGGCAAACTAAATTGGAAATTTAAAACACACGGCAAAATATTTTCATCGCCTGCCATAAACAACGGTATCGCTTATATCGGTAGCGAGGATCATAGCCTGTATGCCATTGATATAAAAACAGGTACACAGCTTTGGAAGTTTACGACCGGTGGACCAGTATCCTCATCGCCTGCGGTATACAATGGCACGGTGGGTTTTGGCAGCTTTGATGGATATTTTTACAGCCTTAATGCCAAAACAGGCGCCTTAGTATGGAAATTTAAAACCGGCGGCGAAAAAAAGGTGGGCGCCAAAGGCCTGTGGACCATGAAGCCCCATGAACAATACATGGACGACCTTTATGATTTCTTTACTTCCTCGCCTGTGTTCAACAACAATCCCAAAGATCCCATGGTGTTTTTTGGCAGCGGCGATGGCAACCTGTACGCTGTAAACAGCGGCACAGGCAAACTGAAATGGAGGTTTAAAACAAACGGCCTTATCCATGCCAGCCCAACCCTATCTAACGGCAAAATTTATATTGGGAGTTGGGATACTTATATGTATGCAATTGACGCAGGTACAGGCAAACTGGCCTGGAAATTTAAAACAGGCGACCAGCCGGTTATACATTTAATGGAAGGCATCCAGGCATCAGCCAATTGTTATAACGGGCAAGTTTATTTTGGAGCGCGCGATGGTTATTTTTATTCGCTAAATGCCAATACGGGCAAATTGAACTGGAAGTATAGCGCTAATGGCTCGTGGATATTAACTACCGCCGCCATAAAAGATAATGTGGTGTACACCACAACTTCGGATACGTTTTTGCTTTGGGCGCTCGATGCCGGAACAGGCAAACCAAAATTCAGCTACAAGGCCAACGGTTATCTTTATTCATCGCCCGCAATAGCAGGAGATAAGGTCTTTTTCGGCGATTTTACAGGGAAGCTTTTCGCGTTAAATCTTTCAACCCACAAATTATCCGGAGGGTTTGCCACGGCAGGCAGAAAGCTGAACGCGGATAAATTATTAAAGAATGACACGCTGGACTATGCTTATCTGCTAAAAGGGATGAACAACGAGTTATATGCATCGTCGGTGAATGTTATGAACCAATTGTATGCACTTGGCCCGATAGTTTCCTCTCCGGTGATTAGCAATGGGGCTATTTATTTTGGCAGTGCCGATGGTTATTTATATTCGATCAAACAGCCGCGAAAGTAGGTTTCGACCCTCTATTTACTGCAACTAAAACAGTAAACAGACAATTAACTAAAATCGACTTACCACTGCATCGCTCCTTTAGGTTGATTTTTAGTAAATAATAAATTTTATTCCTTTGTAAATTTTAATAAATTTAACTCCGTTATAAACCATTTTTAAATTTTAACTATTACGAATTACTAAGCGATGCCCCATATCCCTTTGGACGAAAACCTGCCCGGTATTACCGGTTTGCTTAATTACCGGCAGGATACGGCATTACCTATAAGGCAACTTACGCAAATATTGCTCCGCGGCGAATCAACTTTAACCGAGGGCGAGCGGGAACTGATTGCTACCGTTACTTCGCATGGTAACCAGTGCAGCTTTTGTACAGCCGCCCATACTGCTGCTGCCGACGTTTTACTGGGCGACACGGAAACTGCCCGCAAGGTTAAGCACGACCCGGAAAACGCCCCGGTAAGTGAAAAAATGAAACATCTGCTGGAAATTGCGCGTAGGACACAAGCTGATGCCCGTACCGTAAGCCCCGATTTGGTTGACAAAGCCCGACAAACCGGCGCCACCGACCTGGAAATACATGATACCGTTTTAATAGCTGCCCTGTTTTGCCTGTATAATAAATATGTCGACGGGCTGGCAAGCGTTACGCCAACAGATCCTGCTTTTTACGACAGGCTGGCCAATATCCTTAAAACAAGCGGCTACCTGCCATCACCAAACAGGTATGCAAGCCTCAACGAAACTAAATAATGAAATCAAAAAAAAAACCATCTCTTTTTTGGTGGGGCATCATCTTATTGGTACTCCCTGGCCTGGTACATGCTTATTTACTGATGCCTTTTCCCGGCAGTCAGGATCTTAACGCTATTACGGTATCTTATTACCTTGAAAAGATCGTGCTGCCTTTGCGTATAGTGGGTGTGCTTTTAATTGTTTGGTATCTGTTTAAATATTATGCAGGCAATACCACACGGGCCAAAATTGTTAAAGCATCGGTATTGATACTTTGCCTTGCCAGTTTTTATTTCACCGATGTTGCGTACAAAGCCGAATCGATGTTCGAGGAGCCACAAACCATAAAATTTGCCAACGCCATGAATAATAAAGTGCCCGAAAATATGGTAGTAATAGGTGTTGTTGATGATGGCGTTGCTAAGGCTTATCCGCTGGTTTACCTTGGCTATCACCACAAAGTACAAGACAATGTAGGCAAACTCCCGGTATTGGTTACTTATTGCACCATGTGCCGCACTGGCCGCGTTTATAGCCCGATAGTAAATGGTGTTCGTCAAAACTTCCGGCTGGTAGGTGCCAGGCATTATAATGCGATAGTAGAAGACGAAGGCACCAAAACCTGGTGGTACCAGGCAACCGGGAACGCAGCGGCAGGCAAATTGAAAGGGCAACACCTGCAAGAACTGCCTTACGAACAGTCGACATTGAGCGCCTGGCTAACCAAACACCCCGGTTCGTTAATTTTGCAGCCCGACCAGCATTACCTAAACGACTATGCCGATCTGAAAAACTACGACCGCCTGCAAGCTGTGGATAAAGACAGTACGTTAAAAAACAAAGACACCCTGATGCGCAAAAGCTGGATGCTGGGCGTAATTGTAAACGGACAACCTAAAGCATACGACTGGCGCCGGCTGTTTAAAAAACAGATTTTGAACGACAGCGTGGCAAAAACCCCTGTGCTACTCGCCATAGAAAAAGATAGCCTTACCTATCACGCCTTCAATAGTTCTGTAAACGGAAAAGAACTTCATTTTAAATTAGATGCTACAGGAATGTTAACCGATCAGGAAACTGCTTCGGTATGGGATTGGGACGGCTTGTCGACATCCGGAACATTAAAAGGAAGCCGCTTGAATAAAATCCAGGCCTACCAGGAGTACTACCATTCGTGGAAACATTTTCATCCTGCGACTTTGTTTTGGAAGGAATAGTAGATGGTTGCGATAACCCGTCCAGCGTGTCATGATATTGCGCTGTTTGTTTGACACGCACATTCATCTCTTTTTCATTTCATTTATCTATCTTGCCGTAACCTTTTTGCGGCATGGTTGTTAATCTTATACCCCAAAACAGCTTGGGCCATCAGCTATGATCAATGAACCATGAATTAAATGAACAAGCTAAATCTCGATAAACAGGAAAGCGATTTTTTAAACAAGGCCATTTCCCACTGGGAAAAAGAAAAGCTGATTGAAGCGGGCCTTGCCGAAACGCTGCGCAACTCCAGCGAAGTAAAAGGCTTCGATTGGATGCGGCTGGCCAAATACTCGTTTTGGATTGCTTTGTTTTGCGGCGCAATTGCAGTTGGTTCGTTAATAATTAACGATGCGGTGCTCACCTGGCTTAAAAGCCTGTATTATGCGCCTGATATTGTGATCAGCCTGGCATCGGGCATTTTGGCAACCGCGGCCTTCATTTTTGGCAGGCGCTGGGAAAAGAAATATCCCGAAAAAGTATTTAGCAACGAGGCTATCATTTTTACCGGGGTACTGTTTACAGCTTGCTGCATTGCCTTTTTGGGTAAAACATTCGATAATAAATCTGGCCATTATTCCTTGTTGTTTTTATTATCAGTCTTTGTGTACGGCTTTTTAGCCTGGCGCATGGATTCGCGGCTGATTTGGTTGTTTGCCCTGGTTTCATTAGGCAGTTGGTTCGGCACCGAGACAGGGTATCAAACCCGCTGGAGCGATTATTTTTTAGGCTTAAATTACCCGCTGCGTTTCGTACTGTTCAGCATTTTGCTGGTAGGCGCCTGCTACCTGCTCAAAAAACAAAAATGGTTCGACAGGTTTTGGGAACTCACCTATGTTGCAGGCTTGTTGTACCTGTTTATGTCGCTTTGGCTGTTAAGCATATTCGGTAATTTAGGCAATATTGATTATTGGTGGCACATTAAACAAATAAGCCTGGTTTACTGGGGCATTATTTCGGCGACGGTAGCCGCAGGTTTCCTGTTTTTGGGCCTCAAAACCAGGGATGCCATCGCCCGTGAGTTCGGGATAACTTTTCTGCTCATTTTTATCTATACCAAATACTTCGAATACTTTTGGGAGCATACCAATAAAACGTTATTCTTTTCTATTTTGGGGATTTCGTTTTGGTTGATAGGCAGCAAGGCAGAGAAGATTTGGAATTTTAAGAAAGTTGGGGGATAACCACATTCAGCCAATTTTAGCTATTGGATCAAGATTAGATAGAGCTAATGTATAACGCCGGGCGAACGTCAAATTACAGTCGTTTAACATCAATAAGAAATAGGGATTGCCGCAAAAAAAAGCGCCACCCTCCTTAGAGAATGGCGCGTCCTAAAGTTCCAAAGAACTTAATTATTTCAGCATAAATCCGGTTTTACCCATAGTATACCCATCGGCATACATCAATACGGTATATGTTCCTTTTTGAAACGGACCGGGGTTTACCCAATCAATAGTATACCCGCTGCCATCATTTTTAAAGTCGATAGACGTTTTGTAGGTAAACTGCAAATCTTGTCCATCAGCATTAAAGGGGCCAGCATCGGTGCCGGTTATCAGGTTGCCGGTTGGGTCAATAATGCGTATAAAAATATCGTGCATACCTTTTTCGGCAATATCATTGCCGGCTACGGTAAAGTTAATTTTTATCTTTTTTGCAGGGCTGGCGCGGGTTACATCAACCTCTTTGCCGCTGCTTTTTATTTTATAGGCAACTATATTTGCCTCTGCCAGTTTTATTGCCGATCCGGTTTTTACCTTGGCTCCTAAATCAGCATTCTGTTTGGACAGCACCGAATCCTTTTGCACGGCTGTTCGCACCCGCGTTTTTAGGGTGTCGCGCTCAATGGCGAGCGATGTATTCTGCTTCTTTAATGAATCTATCTGGGCAGTGTAGGTAGTAACCGAATAGCTTAACTGCCTGATGTCGTCTTTAGCTTTATCCAACTCGGCCTGGGTTAATTTGCCTTTTGCCAGTTCTTTTCGTAAAACATTTATTTTTTGTTGCAGCAAATCGTTCTTGGCCTGCATCTCTACCGACATTTTGGTTTTGCTTACATTCACCTGTTCAATTTGAGCCTCCAGGCTGTCGAGCTCGGTTTGTAACCGCGTTCTTTCATCGCCCTGGGTTACTACTATCTTGTCCGATTTATTTTTTTGCAGATACAAATACACGTCGGTAGCCAGTAAAGCCAATACTACCACTATCAAAAAATAAATAATGTTCGAATTTCTCTTAGGGGCCTGCCCTGTTTGGTTTTCCATAGCTAATAATTTAATGGTTTTTCAATGTAGGTAATAAATGAGCGATTATTTAACAAATATTAAACTTACATTTATATTGATTGTTGTAAAAATAATCACAATAAGATTAAAACACAAAATATACGGAATTATTATGCCCAATACTAAAATAGCCCCAATATCAGTTTATTATCTTTGCAGCTTCTTAATATTTATTTAATGCCCATTTCCCGCCGCTTTCTATTCTTTCTATTCGTTATATTCACTATTGTAAACGCAAAAGCACAGGTTGCCCCTGCCGATACCGATGTGCCCCTCAAGCGCGAGTTCAGAGGCGTGTGGGTGGCGAGCGTTGAAAATATCGATTGGCCCAGCAGCCCAAACCTGTCTGTCGAAGACCAGAAAGCGGAATTAATAAACCTGCTGAATGCCCATAAACGCACGGGCATTAACGCCATTATGCTGCAAATAAGGCCCGCAGCCGATGCCTTTTATGCCAAAAGCCGCGAGCCCTGGTCAAAATGGTTAATGGGCAAACAGGGAAAGGCCCCCTCTCCTGCTTACGATCCGCTGGAGTTTGCCATTGCCGAAGCACACAAACGAGGCATGGAACTGCACGCCTGGTTTAACCCGTACCGGGCAACTAACGATGGTAAGTTTTTCGCGCTTAGCCCAACACATATCACCAATATTAAACCCGAGTGGTTTTATATTTATGGAGGTATTAAGCTTTTTAACCCGGGCATACCCGAGGTGCGTGACTATATTGTGCGCGTTTTTTTGGATGTGGTGGACAATTATGATATAGATGGCGTACACATGGACGACTATTTTTATCCATACCAAATAGACGGTCAACACATTAATGATGCTGAAACTTTTAAAGAATACGGCGGCGATTTTACCGATATCCGCGATTGGCGTCGTGATAACGTAGATCAACTGGTAAAAATGCTGACCGACAGCGTCCATAAACACAAACCACGCATTAAGTTTGGCATTAGTCCGTTTGGCATTTGGGCCAATACCTACCAAAACCCCCAAGGCTCGGCAACGCACGGAGGTTCGTCCTATTATGAGCAATTTGCCGATTCGCGCCGCTGGGTAAAGGAGGGTTGGGTTGATTATATTAACCCGCAGCTGTACTGGCCAATTGGCGACCGCTCTGCTGCTTTTGATACCCTGCTCGACTGGTGGAGCGATAACACTTATAACCGCCACCTGTACATTGGTATGGCAGCCTATCGTATTAATGAGCGCAGGCGCAGTAAGTTTAAAGACCCCGGGCAAATGCCAGCCCAGATACGCTACCTGCGCGATAACGAACGCGTACAGGGCAGCGTTTACTTTAGCTCCAAATCGTTATTAAATAATCCCCTGGGCTTTACCGACTCACTCCAGCAAAACTATTATAAATACCCGGCCCTGCCGCCTTTGATGCTTTGGTTAGATTCCATCCCCCCTAACCCGCCGCGAAATGTAACGGCAACGCCGGTACACAATTCGGTAGACTTAAAATGGGATGTTCCGCTTCCGGCAAAGGATAGCGAGCCAGTATATGGCTATATTATTTACCGCTTTAATGCCGATGAAACCGTAAACCTGGAAGACCCCCGGCATATATTGCATATACAATACGACGATACCCCATTTTATCACGATGAAACCGTGCAACGCGGAAAAAGTTATGTGTACGTGGTTACAGCTATCGACAGGCTGAAAAACGAAAGCGATCGCTCGCCGGGTATTGGCGCAATGGTGCGATAAGGGGAAAGAATCAAGATAATAAGAGGCAAGAAACAAGATTTAGAGATGCAAGACCGTAAGATACAAGAAACAAGTCAGAGAACCGCAATCTTCGTTCCGATAGTCTTGACTCTTGCATCTTATTATCTTGACTCTTCTTGTCTTACCTCTTGTTGTCTTGACTCTTAATTCTAACCATCTTGCTTCTTTCTCAACTATTCATCACCGCTCCGCAGTTAATATCAATAGTTTGTCCGGTAATAGAAGCCTGGCTAAGCAGATAGCCCACCAGCGCGGCAACTTCATCGGGCTGGCTCATGCGTCGCAGGGGAACGCTTTGCATGGCTATATCATAAAACTCCTGTTTGGTGATGCCAATGTTATCGGCAATGCCCTGCAAGCCTTGCTGTGCCATATCAGTATCAACCCAGCCGGGGCAAATGGCATTTACCAATATGTTTTGCGGTGCAAACTGCACCGCCCATGATCGCATTAAACCTAACAGTCCGGCCTTTGAAGCGCAGTAAGCCGAATAATTAGCTACTCCCAATCGCGCCAAAACCGAAGAAACAATGAGGATGTGCGCTGCGGTATCTGCTTTGCGCAGATGCGGTAAAAAGGTGTTTACAAAATTGTAGGTACCTGTTAAATTGGTTTCAATAATATCATGCCAGCGGTCGGCCTCACCCCAATAATTTTCGCCGCCGATGCCCGAATTGGCAATTAATCCGTCAATGGCAATATCGCCCAATTGAGCGGTTGCCTGGCTTAAACTTTCTTTATTTTTAATATCAGCCGTAACATATAAATGGTTACCGGCAACAAGTGTGCTTAAAGTTTCTTGTAATTTAGCGGCATCACGTCCCAGCAAAATACAAGTATGCCCACTGTTGCTTAGGTTTTGGGCAATAGCCCGGCCAATGCCGCTGCCGGCGCCGCTAATGAGGAATCTTTTTGTAGTCATTATGTTTTAATCGAGGGGATTGGCCGCCGTTTCTCTGTTTTTGTTTGATGGGATGAGCCGTACAATTGCAGCGATCAATATCAGCGCCAACGAAATTATGGAGATTATAATGCGCCAGTTTTCGTGCTGCCCTATACCGTTGATAATGCCGGTAACATTAATTATAAACATCACAATAAATAAAAAATAGAAATATGCCTTTTTACTCATAAAAAGGATTTTAGGCTCTTTTTCGTCCATTATTAAAACCTGTATTAATTAACAAGGTGGTTAAGGGGAAAAAATATCATTATTTCTTCTTGTTCCTCATCATAAAAATTGCCATCCAGATAATTCCAATTACACAAAGCAAAATAACTACCGAGGCCGCTATTAAATGCGTCTGGTCATTAAACCAAAGAGCGCTGCTCATTTTCCACAGGCAAATAACAATTATTATCACAAGAATTATTACCGGGATAAACAGGTCTTTATTAGATATTTTCTCCATCGCAGCAAAACTAATGTTTTTTATTTCTTTTGCCAAAATGGCAATTGGTTTCGGCACCCAAAGCCTGGTTACCTGCATACAGGTAAGTGGGTTAGCAAAGCGCCTACCTGTATGTGGGATGCTGATCCGGCTTAGGGTGGACAGCACGACGGCCTACAAAAAAAGCCCTCCCGTTTCCGAGAAGGCTTCATAAATATTTATTTCGTAAACTTATTTCGTTACATACATCACTTCCTTAACCGCCTTAATTACTCTTTCGGGGTTTGGAAGATATTCCTGTATCAGCGTAGGGGCGTAAGGCAACGGAACATCGCCACCCATTATACGCAATACCGGTGCATCCAAATAATCAAATGCATCCTTTTGTACTTTGAAGGCAACTTCGGTGGCGATTGAGCCTAATGGCCAGCTTTCTTCAACAATGATCAAACGGTTGGTTTTCTTTACCGATGCAATTACGGTATCATAATCAATAGGGCGTACGGTACGCAAATCAATTACTTCAGCATGGATGCCTTCTTTTTCAAGTTCGGCGGCAGCTGCATTAACTACCTTCATTATCTTACCAAAACCTACCAGGGTAACATCGCTTCCTTCTTTGGTAACTTTTGCTTTGCCAATTGGAATATAATAAGTTTCTTCGGGCACTTCGCCTTTATCGCCATACATCAATTCCGATTCCATAAAAATAACCGGATCCGGATCAATAATAGCCGATTTTAATAAGCCTTTTGCATCGGCAGGATTTGATGGTACAACCACCTTTAAGCCAGGGCAATTGGCATACCAGTTTTCGAAACACTGGCTGTGCTGCGAGCTCAGCATCCCGGCATTACCGGTTGGGCCGCGAAAAACAATAGGAACCGAAAACTGGCCGCCGCTCATCGACATGATTTTGGCCGCGCCGTTAATAATCTGATCGATAGCTACCAGCGAAAAGTTAAAGGTCATAAACTCAACAATGGGCTTTAAACCATTCATAGCCGAGCCTATGCCGATACCGGCAAAACCACATTCAGAGATGGGGGTGTCTATAACGCGTTTTTCACCAAATTCATCAAGCATTCCCTGACTAACTTTGTAGGCGCCATTGTATTGAGCAACCTCTTCACCCATCAGGTATATTTTATCATCATTGCGCATTTCTTCAACCATAGCTTCCCGAAGCGCTTCTCTGAACTGTATTTCTCTCATCGTTTTTATTAAAATGATATTTTTTGCGAACGCAAATATAAGCAATGATGTGTGATTTGCAATTCCGGGGTTCAATACCACAATGTTTTTACCATCAGGTTGATAAGTATGGCCGTAATACCCAATAAAAAGCCCGCTAACCATTGTGATTAGCGGGCTTTTTCATAAGGATTAATTGATTTTCAAATCCGATTAATCCAAAAATCTGCTGAACGGCAGAGCCTTCTTGAACACCTGCAAAAACAAATTACTGGTGAAAAATCCCGGTTCTATTTACCGCTGCCAACCTGCATCGGGTTCACCCCGGTTGATTGTCCGCGCGCGCCACCTGCTGTTTTTTGTTTAAACACCTGGAATTTTGATGCCTCGGGCAATTTACCCCAATAGTTATTGCTTTCGTCGATATCGCAGGTTTCGCGGTATGGGTCAAGCTGTATGGAGGCTACTTCTTTATCCTGTACGTAGAATTTAGACACGTGATTTTCGTTTAAGCGCCAAATTTGGGCGGGGATACGGTCTATTTTCTTGGTACCATCGGTGTAAGTAAACTGCACAATAATTGGCATTACCAAACCGCCTTTGTTGCTAAAGTTTAATTCGTAAAAGAATTTGTTGGCATATTTTGCCTTGTCCTCGTCAGTAAACGGCTCAGGAGCGCGGTCGGCCATCGTTTTGGCCTTTGTCATGTCCCTAAATTTAGAGCTATCAACCGATGCTAAGCCGCGATCGTATTTCCAGTAAAAATCGCGCACAACGGTGTCGCGGTCAACGTAGAAGTTAATGGTTTTATCTTCGCGATTCCTTATTTTTGATATGTCCTCATAGCTGTTTACTACCGGTGCAGCAACTTTATTTGGGCTGGCCGCCGCGGGGCCGCCAGGTCCAAAAGCAAATACAGGGCGAGCGTTAGGATCTAAATTAGCACGGGCAACTTTTACCGAATCGAGCGATATATCGCAAGCATCTGTTCCGTAAAACCAGCCTCTCCAAAACCAGGCTAAACTTTCGCCGCTGGCGTCTTCCATCGTTCTGAAGAAATCGGCAGGAGTTGGGTGTTTAAATTCCCACCTGCGGGCATATTGTTTAAAGGCAAAATCAAATAATTTACGCCCCATAATGGTTTCACGTAATATATTTAAGCCGGTAGCCGGTTTGGTATACGCATTCGGGCCAAAACGTACGATGTTTTCCGAGTTCGACATAATGGGCTCCAGCTCATTTTTAGGCAGCCTCATGTAGTCAACCTGTGTATAAGCCGCGCCTTTTTTGCTTGGGAATTTGTTGTCCCAAAGCTCTTCGGTCAGGTATTCAACAAACGAGTTCAAACCTTCGTCCATCCAGCTCCATTGGCGTTCGTCGCTGTTTACAATCATCGGGAAGAAGTTATGACCCACTTCGTGGATGATAACGCCGATCATACCATTTTTGGTGCTTTCACTGTAAGTGCCATCGGGCTGTGTGCGGCCGTTGTTAAAGCAAATCATCGGGTATTCCATACCGTTTGATGCCTCAACACTCTGTGCAACAGGGTAAGGGTAAGGGAAAGTAAAGCTTGAGTAAGTTTTTACAGTGTGTGCAACTAAACGAGTTGAATATTTGCGCCACAGGTTATAAGCTTCTTTACCATAGTAGCTCATGCACATTACCTTTTTGCCTTCCACATCCTGGCCCATAGCGTCCCAAACAAACTTACGTGATGCTGTCCATGCAAAATCGCGCACGTTAGTGGCCTGGAAAACCCAGGTTTTTGTGGCGGTACTTGGGTTGGCTTCGCGTTTCTTAGCTTCATCCAAAGTAACAATTTCAACCGGAACATTTGATGTTTTTGCCTGGTTGTAACGGGCTAACTGGCCAGGAGTTAATACAGCAGCGTAGTTAATACACTCGCCGGTGCCGCCAATTACATGGTCGGCCGGAACAGTCATTTGTACTTTGAAGTTACCGAAGGTTAAAGCAAATTCGCCTCTGCCGGTAAATTGATGTGTTTGCCATCCCTGGAAATCGCTGTAAACGCAAAGGCGCGGATACCACTGCGTCATAGTAAATAAATAGTTACCATCGGCCGGGAAAAATTCATAACCACCGCGACCACCAAGTGTTAACCTGTCGGATATTTTATAGGTCCATTTAATGTTAAACACCAAATGCTGACCCGATTTTAAATCGGCGGGCAGATCAATACGCATCATGGTCTTGTTGATGGTATAGGTCATGTCCTTACCTAAAGCATCGGTAATGCTTAAAATTTTATCGCCATAGCCATTATCAACGTCAGTGCTTTCGGCACGCTCCAATGCGGCAGTACCTGCCACTTTAGGCATAGTAGTGCTGGTTTGGTAATTGGCATTGTTTAAATTGTTGTGCTGATTTTCATCCAGCTGCAGCCAGATATAATTCAGCGGATCGGGCGAATTGTTATAGTAAGTAATGGTTTCGGCGCCCGAAAGCTCCAATTTCTTTTCATCGAGTTTACATTTAATGTCGTAATCGGCGCGTTGCTGCCAGTATTTTACGCCAGGGGCTCCGCTTGCGGTGCGCTGCTCGTTGGGCGTACTTAAAATAGTGCCCAGCTCCTCGAATTTGTTGCCGTGATTGCTCCCAGGATTGTTATGAATATCCTGCGCCACAGCAGCACCCATACAGGTGCACGTGATAAATAGTGCTGTAAAAACTTTTTTCATTGTTATAGTTAATTAAGATCAGTTCGTTTTATTGAAGTCGGAAAAGTCAGTAAGGTCCGGAAAGTCAGTAAAGAAGAAGGGGTGTTGAAGATCAATCTTAGCAACCCTTTTTCTCTATTTTACTTTCCGTCTTTCGGACTTTCCCGACTTTCCGGACTTCCTCAAAAAGGAATCCTCTCTACCGCCATTTTCACCGCCAGGGCAAATACCCCCGCTGAAAGAAAAAATATCCAGTCGCGTCGTTTTACTTTTAAAAAATTTAAGAACAATATGCCGATGATTAATATTATGGACACTACAAATATTTGCCCGGCCTCTAAACCTATGTTAAATCCGAATAATCCCCAGCCGATGGTTTGGTCGCTCGCCAGCATAATACGTACGGCGTTGGCAAAGCCCATACCGTGAATTAAGCCAAAACAGAGGGCAAGGTAATAATTTATTTTTGCACTTTTCCCCTCCCTGTCAACCTGGAAAATGTTGTTAAGCGCGGTAATAAATATGGTGCAGGGGATTAAAAACTCCACCCATTTGCTCGAAAAGCGGATAATATCGTACACGCTTAACGCCAGGGTTAATGAGTGACCGATAGTAAACGCGGTAACCAGAATTAAAACACGCCTTATGTCCTTAATGGTATAAACGCATGCCAGGGCGAGGATAAACAGCTGATGATCTAATGCATCGCGGCTGATAATATGCTCCCAACCCATCTTAAAATAAAAAGCGAAGTCGGACATTGCGAACTAACCATTGAAAGCACTAATTTAGGGCGTTTTTTTAACTATTAAAACAGGGACACGTTATGTTGGGCTTAATTTACAAACCGCTATTATATTGTTACATTAGTTTGGGCGGGTTGCGCCCCGCTTTGATCGCCGAAAAGGGATTTCATCCTATCCACGTAAGTACTACAAATATTGAATACAATAAAACCGACAACAAGCTCGAAGTGATATGCACCGTGTATACCGATGATTTTGAAGCAGCATTGGAAAAGCAGAATCATACCAAAATTGACCTCACCAAGGCCGAGATGCACACGGCCATGGATGCCCTGGTAAAAAGCTACGTGGCTGGCAACCTGCACATAAAAGCTAACGATGCAGCATCAAAGTTAAGTTACCTGGGGTACGAAATTAACAAGGAGGCAGTAGATATTTACCTCGAATCGGACAAAACACCACCACCGGTAAAAAAGGTAGCCGTTGAAGTAAGCCTGCTGCAAAACCTGTTTGACGACCAGATAAATATTGTACACATTATAGTAAACGGCGTAAGGAAAAGCGAGAAGCTGGATTACCCGGATAAGAAAGTGGAGCAGGTGTTTTGAGGGGGAAGTCAGGACAGCCCGGCAACTTCCAGCCGACTTGTCGTTTAGGTTCGGCTAAAGCCGGACCGCTATAATCTTTTCATCCGTCGGTTAAAACCGACGGCAATGAATTTTCCTGTTTTGATAAGTTGGGCCTGATTAGCTTTTTAATGTATTGCCGTTGGTTTTAACCAACGGATGAAAAGTGCGGAGGTTGCTCGGCTTTAGCCGAATTTAGCTACCAACCGCTTTCCTGAGTAATAAGACACGGGACGGGAAACGAACCTGCGAATAATCTATTTCTCAAAATCGTAATCAACACTATGCCCTTGCCAGGTATTTGAATATGCCGAGGTGTCTTTTAATGGAAACTTTTTCAAAATTGTCTTGAACCTGTTTTCCACGCGTTGCTGTTCTATAGTATCCAGCGTTGATGTAGGGTGGCATTTCCATTTATTGTTTTTAAACTGTAAAATCCAATCTATTCCCACAGAACGACCTCCCTGATCGTAGGTAACCAAATAGATTTCTTTAGGATCAGTGGCAAATTTTAGAGTTTCGGTATAATTTCCGCAATAACACCAGCAATGTGAACTGCTATCAGGCATTTCATCGGGCGATAAATTTTCGTGAATGGTATAACAACTTGAATCCCGTTTAGCCAGGTTAACTAATAAAGAATCGAGTATTTCTCCTCGATAAGCAACATTGAATGATATGCGATTTTTTATGTGAAAATATTCGGCATCGGTATATCTGCCCGGTTTCATAAAACTATGACCAAAAGAATATATCCATAAAGCAAACCCTGCAATAGCAATTGCAATTATCGCCAATAGGCAATACAATAGCCTTTTGAGCATAGCGATTATTTTATTTTAGCTTGCCTTTAATACGCCCCCGGCCCCTTCAACCCCCAGGCTTTAATCAGTAAAAATCCAAATATGGCGCCTCCTATGTGTGCAAAATGCGCTATTGGGTCACCAGTGGCTTGTTTAAAGCCGCTGTATACTTCTAACGCCAAATAAAACCCAACATAATATTTGGCTTTCACCGGGAACGGAATGAAAAGCGCCATCATTTCCAAATCGGGAAATAGCAGGGCAAACCCAACCAGAACACCAAAAATTGCACCCGACGCACCAACCAGCGGCGCATGATAAATATCATATAAAGCCTGGTAATTAGGCCCGCCTGCCTGAAAATAAGATTGATCGAGCGATGGTGATGGTATGGTAAAACTGCCAATCAAATTATGTACTTCTATGGCCTGCACCAGCATTTGCAAAAGGCCCGCCCCAATGCCGCATATCAAATAAAAATTCAGGAATCTTTTCGACCCCATAAAGTACTCCAGTATGGGACCAAATATGAACAGCCCGAACATATTAAACAGAATATGCGTGAAACTACCGTGCATAAACATGTAGGTAATTAACTGCCACGGCCTGAAATTAGGGGAGTTAAAATAAAAACCACCCAACATCGTGGTTACCGGCCCCGCTGCACTAAGATGATCAATCAGTAAAAAGGGCAGAAAAAAGATACAATTAATAATCAGCAGGTTTTTTACAACCGGGGTTAAATTTGCAAAAGGTGATTGTCTCATAAAAAATATAAATGTTTATAGTCCCCTCGGGGACTCATCATTTGTCAAATCGTTCTAAAAGTTCATTTATGGTAAAAGTAGTAATTATCAGTTTACCATTTAGCGCCACATTGGGCATCTGGCAGGCAAAAAGCTGATCCACTAATAAATTCATTTCTTCTAATGACATCCGAACGCCCGTTTTCGTTGCAGCATTTCGTGCTAATGAGCGGGCAAGGCTGTCTCTTTTGTCTAATTTTAATGCAGCTTCATTATTTTTAAAGCCTTCTATCAGTTGTTCAAGCAACCGGTGCTCATCGGCATTACCCAAATCGGCAGGTATACCATCAACCACTACGGTGTTCTTGCCAAACTCACGGATATCAAATCCCAGCGCACGAATATCGGGTAAAAGTTCTTTCAATAACTCAAAATCGCTGCTATTTAAAGTAACCGACTGCGGGAACAAACTTTGCTGACTTACACCCGAATGGTTTTGCAATTGCTGCAAAAACCTTTCATACAAAATACGCTCGTGAGCCGCTTGCTGGTTAATGAGCATAAAACCCGATTTTATCTGCGATACAATAAACCGGTTATGTATCTGAAAAAGCTGCCGCTCGCTGGGCTTATTCACCTCCTGCTCATCGGCCACAATAGTTTGCTGCTGGTGCATTACATGCTGCACCGGCTCGTCATCCCGTTTGGCAATTTCGTACAGCGTATCCCAATTGGTTGGGATGGGCGAACTCCGGTAATCATTACTGCCCCCGCGCGAATAGGATGGCTCCCTTTGAGGTTTTATTTCAGCATCAAACGGATTAAAGTCGGGATTAAAGTTGATAGTAGGCGGCACAATTTCTTCCAGCGGCTTCGGCACCACCAACTGGCCAATGGTATTATCCTGTAAAAAATCCAAACTGGGCGTAATGTTATATCTACCCAATGAGCTTTTTACCGCCGACCGTATAATGGCGTATATGGTAGTTTCGTTTTGATATTTAATCTCAGTTTTGGTAGGATGCACATTAATATCAATCATCGCCGGATCGATATCAATAAACAGCACATACAGCGGGAACGTATCTTCGGCCAATAATTCCTTAAAAGCCATCAGCACCGCATGATTTAAATAGTTATCTTTTATAAAACGATTGTTTACAAAAAAGAACTGTTCGCCCCGTGTGCGCCTTGCATATTCAGGCTTGCCTACAAAGCCATGCAATTTAATAATATTGGTATCCTCATCAACCGGTACCAGCCGTTCGTTATAATTATTACCCAGCAGGTGTATTATCCGCTGTTTAAGCGTGGTGCCCGGCAAATGATAAACTTCCTGCCCATCGTGATGCATACTAAAAAACAACTTCGGGTTGGCCAATGCATCCCGCTGAAATTCATCAATAATATGCCGCATCTCTACCGCATTACTTTTTAAAAAGTTGCGCCTGGCGGGGGTATTGTAAAATAAGTTTTTGATGGATATAGACGTACCTGTATTGGCGGAGCAGGCTTCCTGTTTGATTACTTCCGACCCTTCAATAAAAATGCAGGTACCCAGTTCATCCTCGTGGCGGCGGGTTTTCAGCTCCACCTGCGCAATAGCGGCAATAGAAGCCATCGCCTCGCCCCTGAAACCCATGGTGCGGATGGCAAACAGATCTTCTGCCTTGCGTATTTTTGAAGTAGCATGGCGCTCGAAACTCATGCGGGCATCAGTAACACTCATGCCGCAGCCATTGTCAATCACCTGTATCAGCGCCTTTCCGGCATCTTTTAAAATCAATTGTATTTTATCCGCCCCAGCATCAATTGCATTTTCTATCAGTTCTTTTACTGCCGATGCCGGGCGTTGCACTACTTCGCCAGCGGCAATTTGGTTGGCAACGGCATCAGGCAAAAGCTGTATTATATCTGGCATTATTTATATGTTCCCTTCTCCGCTGCTAAATTAAATATTTGTAGGCATACTTTATGATTGATGGAGAAGATGACCGATGAAAAGCCATTTTTCCCCTCTATACTTCGTATAGAGGGGGGGCGATCCGCCTAAAGGCGGATAAGACCGGGGTGACAACTAAACGCCATGCCTGTAGGTTAACGCCGCTTTGATAGTTAACTCACCCGGTCTACGCTTCGCTGGACCACCCTCTCTACGGCGAAGCCGTAAAGAGGGTAGAGAACCACATAAATTAATTATTTGCCCATTACAACTTTCTGTGTTTGATTTTGTATATAGTTTTGTAGTTTACATCGTTTTTTAACTTTACTAATGAAGAAATTATTGCCATGGCTGTTGCTACTTGCAACTGCATGTAAACAAAAGGATTACAACGCCGACCTACTGGTGAAAAATGCAGTAGTTTATACTGTCGATGAAAAATTTTCAACAGCCAATGCCTTTGTGGTAACAGGCGGAAAAATTGTTGCGGTTGGCAAAGCCGATACTTTGGAGCAGGAATATACCGCCCACAAGGTGATTGATGCCGGCGGCAAACCGGTTTACCCGGGTTTTATTGACGCCCATGCGCACTTTTACGAATACGGTATGGGTTTGCAGGAAGCAAAACTGGTAAAAACCCGCAGCTGGCAGGATGTGATTGATACGATAAATGTTTATGCGCGCCGGAATCCAGATGGCTGGATCATCGGCGATGGCTGGGACCAAAATAAATGGAAAATAAAGCAATTCCCCAATAAGGCCAAACTCGATTCGATGTTTCCAGCAAGGCCGGTAATGCTAAGCCGTATTGACGGGCACGCGGTAATAGTTAACCAGGCCGCTTTAAACATCGCAGGCATTAAACCCGGCCAAACTATTCCTGGTGGCAGTATCGAAACCATAAACGGTAAACTTACCGGCATTTTGGTTGATAACGCGCAGGGACTAATCCGCCGCAAGGTACCGGAGCCAACCGAACAAATTACCGAAGACGCCCTCTTAGGGGCCCAGGCCAACTGCTTTGCCGTTGGCTTAACTACTGTTGATGATTGTGGCTTGCCCTATACCATGGTAAATACCATTGCTCAACTGCAGCATAAAGGCTCGCTGAAGATGAGGATGTATGTAATGCTGTCAGACAATCCGGATAATTACGCTTACTTATTTAAGCGTGGCGTTTATAAAACTCCCGGCTTGGATGTGCGTGCATTTAAGGTGTATGCCGATGGGGCTTTAGGATCGCGCGGCGCATGCTTGTTGCAGCCTTATGCAGATAAAAAGAACTGGAATGGGTTTTTACTGAGCAGCCAACAGCACTTTACCGAGATTGCGCAAAAGCTGGCCGCCAAAGGTTTCCAGATGTGCACCCACGCCATTGGCGATTCGGCCAACCGCGTGATGCTGAAAATATATGCCGCCGCATTAAAAGGTAAAAACGACCGTCGCTGGCGCATTGAGCATGCACAAATCCTATCGCCCGACGATATTAAATATTTTGGCGATTATAATATTATACCATCGGTACAGCCCACACATGCAACATCTGATATGTACTGGGCAGGCGCTCGCCTTGGACCAAAACGGCTAAAAGATGCCTATGTGTACAAAAAATTGCTATTGCAAAATGGCTGGCTGCCTTTAGGCACCGATTTCCCCGTTGAAAATATTAACCCTATGTATACTTTTTATGCTGCTGTTGAACGGATGGATTTAAAACGTTTCCCGGATGGCGGTTTTCAGCCCGAAAACGCCTTAAGCCGCGAGGAAGCATTGCGTGGCATCACCATTTGGGCAGCTAAAGCCAACTTCGAAGAAAAAGAAAAAGGCAGCATTGAACCCGGTAAATATGCCGACTTTGTGATTTTGGATACTGATATTATGACAACAAAAGGCGCAACAATTCCGAAGGTTAAAGTGTTAAGTACCTATATTAATGGAGAAAGTGTTTATGAGAAAAAATAGGTGCGGATGGTATGCGTTAATTTTATTGGCATTTACATTATTCAATTCGGCTTGTGCACAAAACCCGCCGTTTACCGGGCAGGACTATGTAAATGAGGAAAAACTTGATCAGCAATCAACCGTTTTACTGAACAATGCTTCGTATTTAATCCCTCTGCAAAACCTTGACCAGGCAAAAGTAGCCAGCATACATTTTACCAACCGGTATGCCGCCGGCTTTGATAGTTTGCTGAATAAATATACCAAAGTGGTTGCGTTTAACGGCGGCGATTACTCAGGCGCAAAAGACCTCGATGATCTTTCGGCCGACTTGAAATGGTACAATACCCTGATAGTTCAGATTAACGATAACGATCTCGCCGATGCCCGTATCATTAACTTTATTAATGATAACCACAATATAAAAAATGTAATTATAGCCCTGTTTGGCAGCGGCAACGCGCTGGCCAAGCTAAATGACGTTACCGTACCTATTATCTGGGCCGAGCGGGTTACACCGGTTTCGGCATTCTACAGCGCGCAGGCAATATTCGGCGGCGTAGCTGTTACACAAAAGCTTACCCGGAACATATCGGCAACCTATCTTAAAAACATGGGGTTTACCACTACCAAAACCAGGCTGCAATACACCGTACCCGAAGATGCAGGGATTAATGCCAATAACCTTTTAGGCATTGATAACATTGCCAACGAGGCGATATTGGAACATGCCACCCCCGGCTGTGTGGTGTTAGTTGCTAAAGATGGCAAGGTAATATTTAACAAGGCTTATGGATATCATACTTATTATAATACCGCACCCGATAAACTGACCGACATTTTTGACCTGGCATCCATGACCAAAATATCAGCCACTACCATGGAAACCATGCTGTTGTATGACCAGGGTAAATTGAAGCTTGACGGTACACTGGGCGATTATCTGCCTGATACCCGAAAAACCAACAAAAAAGACCTGCAAATTCGCGAAGTTTTGGAGCACCAGGCCGGATTAATACCGGATATTCCTACGCTTGAAGCAGTAAAACCTACGGATTATACGGTTGATTCATCTGCGGCTTATCCTACCAAAGTAAACGAAAACTATTACCTGCGAAAAGATTATTTTAAGGAGGTGATGTGGCCGCTGATGTTGAATTCGCCACTACGTACACGCGGAGCTTATGTTTATAGCGATTTAAGCATGTGCTTTATGCAGCAGGTAATTGAAACCATTACCTCCATACCCGAAAACGTTTATGTACAGCAGCAGTTGTACACGCCGCTCGGTATGCAAACTGCCGGTTTTTTGCCACTCTACCGCTTTAAACCCGATCAGATTATACCGACAGAGGACGACCCTACATACCGCCATGCCCTGCTCGACGGATATGTGCACGACCCTACCGCCGCCCTGATGGGTGGTGTAGCCGGCCATGCAGGTCTGTTTGCCAATGCTAATGATGTTGCTATATTATACCAAATGATGCTGAACCGTGGCAGCTACGGCGGCGTACAATATATAAAACCTGAGACGGTTGACCTTTTTACGGCCAAACAATCGGATGTAAGTCGCCGGGGGTTGGGTTTTGACAGATGGGACCCCATTTTGGAGCATAAATACCCATCGCAACTGGCATCACCGGCCACATTTGGGCATACCGGCTTTACAGGCACCTGCGTATGGGTTGATCCACAATCGGGATTGGTTTATGTATTTTTATCAAACAGGGTAAACCCATCGGTAAGCCCTAAGTTGGGCACTTTAAACATCAGACCGAGGATACAGGATGTGATTTACCAGGCGATACAGAAAGGGATCTAGGGATTTCGGAATTGGGAATTACGATTTCGGATTTGTTAAGCCACTTCCAACGGGAAAAAGTCTTAAATTAGTAAATCCGAAATCGAAAATCCGAAATCCGAAATGCGCTACTATACCATCCCACCGCCGCTTCATCTACAGCCTTATGTAAGGTGCTTTTGGGTGCTGGAGCATGAATTGGGTGCGGATAAGCCATCCTACATTTACCGGTCCATTGCCGATGGCTGTACCGAAATGGTGTTTCATTATCACACCCTGTTTGATGAAATAACAACTTCGGGTAGTCTGGAATCATCGCTGTCGGGCATTCAATTTCAAACTACACAATACAGGCGTTTTATTGCTAAACAAAGCTTTGGTATTTTTGGCGCTTATATATACCCATTTGCCGTGCCGTATTTTTTCAGGATGCCTGCCTGCGAGGGCAGCAACCAGGCCCTTGATTGGGATACCTTTTTAAGTCGTGAAGGCAGGGAGTTGGAGGAACGAATAATGCTGGCAACTAACAATAACCAACGCGCCGCGATATTAGCAGCATTTTTAGAGCAACGGATGAACAACCGCTTGTTAAAAGACAATAATATTGTTGCCGCTGTTAAACATGTAATCCACTCTAAGCAAAACGGCACCGTCGCACAACTTGCCGATCAATTCAACCTTTCGGCAAGGCAATTCGACCGTAAGTTTGCAGCGTATGCCGGTTTTAGCCCTAAAACCTATTTAAGGTTGGTGCGGCTTAAAAATGCTACCCAGCAGTGCCCCGTAAATAAATCGCTCACCCAAATAGCATTGGAGTGCGGGTATTACGACCAGTCGCATTTTATACACGATTTAAAGGCTTTTACTGGCTATCACCCAAGCTTTTACTTTTCGGGAAATGCCGAAGGCACAGAATATAAATATGTGTAAGATGTCTTGTTTTTACAATTAGCCCTAACATTGCATAGCTATTTTTGTTAAAAAAGATATCATGAAAACAGTAAACATTCCAGAGGGCTACCCACAGCTAATGCCTTATTTAATTGTGCCCAACGCCGCAGCTTTTATTGAATTTACTAAAAAAGTTTTTGGCGCTGTAGAAAAATACAAGCAAATGCGCGATGAAACCACCATCATGCATGCCGAACTCAGCATCGGCGCAAGTATAATTATGCTGGCCGATGCTACCGATTTATATACCCCACAGCCCGCAGGTATGTTTCTATATGTAGATAACTGCGATGCTGTATATCAAAAGGCCCTTGATAATGGTGCAACCACCAGGATGCCCCCTGCCGACCAGCCTTATGGCCGTAGCGGAGGTGTTAATGATGCCTTTGGTAATACATGGTGGATCACTTCGGTTTAATTTGGGATTTTGAGATTCCCCTCTCCTCCCTATCATTTCGAGCGCAGTAAGAAAACTTTACGAACTTGCAGCCACCATAGATAACCCGAATGGCGGTTGTTAAATAAAGCCATTGATGAATAACGTTTGTCTACTACGTCACACAGGGAAAGTTCGATAAGCGGGGTTGTAAAGTTTTCTCGCTGCGCTTATAATGACATAGACGGGGAGAAAACCCCAAATCCGAAATGAAAATGATTTTACACAGCCGTAACACTATTCACATAATTTGCTGTTAAACTTGCAGCAGTGAAACCGCCCTATGCATAAAGGCAATGCAAAACCTGCATAGGGTAGTTTCATTACCAATTAACAGGATATCACGTAGATGAAAATCGGAATAGTTTGTTACCCAACCTTTGGCGGAAGCGGGGTTGTTGCCACCGAGCTGGGCAAAGGCCTGGCCGACCGCGGCCACCAGGTTCACTTTGTAACCTATAATCAGCCCGCCCGGCTTGATCTGTTTTCCGAAAATTTATTTTACCACGAAGTTTCGGTATCCAATTATCCACTGTTTGACTTTCCGCCTTACGAGTTGGCTTTAGCAAGCCGTTTGGTTGATGTGGTTCGGTTTGAGAAGTTGGATGTGTTACATGTGCATTATGCGATCCCGCATGCATCGGCCGCTTTTATGGCTAAACAGATATTGATGACTTATGGCATTTATATCCCGGTAGTAACCACGCTGCACGGAACTGATATTACGCTGGTGGGGAAAGACCAAACTTTTAAACCAGTTGTAACCTTCTCCATCAATAAATCAGACGGGGTTACGGCGGTTTCCGAACATTTGAGAAATGATACCTTTAAGTTTTTTGATATCGAAAACGATATTAAAGTAATACCCAATTTTATTGATCTTACCCGGTTCAGCCTAAAGCCCCGCGACCATTTTAAAAAAGCGATTGCCCCGGCCGGCGAGAAAATCATTGTACATACCTCCAACTTCCGTAAGGTAAAACGCACGGCCGATGTGATAAAAATATTTGCGCAACTGGTAAAAACCATCCCCGCCAAGCTTTTAATGGTTGGCGATGGCGGCGACCGCTCCTATTGCGAGCAACTAAGCCGCGATTTGGGTGTAAGTTCGGATGTCCGTTTCCTGGGTAAACAGGATGCCATTGAAGAAATACTTTCCGTATCCGACTTGTTTTTGATGCCATCAGAATCAGAAAGCTTTGGTTTAGCTGCGCTGGAGGCGATGGCCTGCAAAGTGCCTGTAATCAGCTCGAATGCCGGTGGTTTGCCCGAATTAAACCTCGACGGCGTAACCGGATTTTTAAAAGACGTTGGTGATGTAGATGGAATGGCCGAAAAAGCCGTTTACGTGCTGGAAGATGAAGAACGTTTGAATATCTTTAAAGAAAATGCACTTGCCCGCGCCAAAGAGTTTGATTTGGCCAATATATTACCCCTCTATGAAAATTACTATGTAGAGGTGATTGAGAAGTGTAAGGAGATTAAAGCTTAAGCGAAGTCGCGGTGCGTAATCCTAAAAAATTAAATATAACCACACTTGATGGGAAATGGAGCGATAAGGATAACGTTATGCTCCACGCGTGCTTCCAATTACTTACTGATTTTGTGGAACAGGAGATTGCTAATGACATTGCTGATTGGCAGCATGATGATGCGCATAGCAATGCCAGGAAAGAAATAGATGAGTTATATGCCTGGTGGAAACAACGCATTATTAAAGATAACGCAGGTGAGATCGACTCAATTTGGGGCGAAGGGCAGTATGAAACTGACAATGCAATGCTGATAAGGCTAATAAACATCAGGAAATATTTGTGGACATAAAGCAAAAAGCCGAAAACGATATTGTTTTAAACAATTGTTTTCGGCTTCGTTATTTGCTTTGCGCTTTCAGCTTTCGCCTTTTTACTTCCTTACTCTGCCGGAGCAAATTTCAAACAAACCGGGTTACCAATATCTAATTTAGTACCCGTCGGGTTTAGCTTTCCGGTTGCTTTGTCAATTTTGTAAACAAAAATACTGTCACTATCCTGATTGGCCAATATCATAAAATTGCCGGCCGGGTCAATAGTAAAATCGCGCGGGTTTTTACCGCCGCTGCTGATGCGTTGTACCAGTTTCAATTCGCCTGTTTCAGGCGCAATGGAATACGCTGAGATTTCGTTTGTTTCTAAACGGTTTGAAGCGTATAAGGTGTTACCATCGGGTGATATATGGATAGCTGCACCTGCGGTTTGTCCTTTAAACCCATCTTTTAACAAGGTGATGGATTGTTTTTCTTTCAGTTTTCCTCCGTCATAATCATAAACATGTACCGCCGAACCCATTTCGGTAACCAGGTATACATGTTTTTTATCATTCGAGAAAACAATATGCCTTGGCCCTTCACCATCTTTCACGCTTACCGATGCTGGTGTACCCGGTGTTAAAGGCTGCGGGTGCGATGCGTGGTAACGCATTATATTCAATTTATCGGTACCCAAATCAGAATACAGCAAATACTTTTCATCCGGCGATAATTGGGCTATGTGCACATGCGGACCTTCCTGCCGCTCCTTGTTAACTCCCTGACCTTTATCCTGCACGTTTTGGGATACCGGGCTCAAAGAACCATCAGCATTTACAGGCAAAACAGTTAAATTACCGCTGCTGTAATTAGCAATAAATACATTTTTTTGCGCTTTATCAACCGATACATAGCATGGGTCGGCGCCAAGGGAAGGTTGTTTATTTAAAAACACAAGTTTACCCTGTTTCCCGTCGAACGAAAATGCGCTTACTTCGCCATTTTTACCGGTCTCGTTTACTGCGTAAACAAATTTATTATTGGCCGAAACGGTTAAGTACGATGGATTCGCCACATCATCAATTTCGTTTAAGTAGGCTAATCTGCCGGTTTCGGCATAAAAGCGATACACATAAATACCCTTGCTTTTGCCGGGTTTGGTATAAGTACCAATCAGCAGATCGTAAGTTGATGGGGCTGCCTTTTTTTTCTGTGCATAAGTAAGCACCGGAAAAAGAATGGAAAGTATTAACAGGAATTTTTTCATTGCTGGATTCAATTGGTTATTGACCGGCAAGATAATGAAAAAGTCCGAAAGTCCGGAAAGTCAGTAAAGCCCGAAAAGTAAAAAGGTTGCTTGCTAACTTAGCAAACAACCCTGTCTAATATATTCTGGTTTTCCGACTTTCCGGTCTTTACTGATTTTCCGGACTCAGAAAAATTACTTAATCAAGTGCTTCAATTGTATCACTTCGCTTTCTTCCAAAAACCTCCAGCGACCGCGGGGCAAGTCTTTTTTGGTAAGATTGGCGTATACGGCACGATCTAATTTCACTACTTCGTAGCCTAAATGTTCAAAAATACGGCGTACAATGCGGTTTTTGCCACTGTGTATTTGTATGCCAATTTCTCTTTTTGAACCTCCGGATACATAGCTTACCGAATCCGGTTTTATCAAACCGTCTTCCAGCTCGAGGCCAAAGGCTATCTTATTCAAATCGCCCTGGGTTAAGCTTTTATTTAGTTCAACCTGGTATAATTTAACAATGCTGTTACGTGGGTGCGATAATTTGTCGGCCAGGTCACCATCGTTGGTCATCAATAATAAACCGGTTGTATTGCGGTCTAAACGGCCAATAGGGTAAATGCGTTCCTTGCTCGCTTTTTCAACCAGGTGCATTACGGTGCGGCGTTCTTGTGGATCTTCTGTAGTAGTAATATAATCTTTTGGTTTATTTAATAATACATAAACCATTTTTTCGCGTTTCAGTAATTCGCCGTTGTAGCGTATCTCGTCTTTGTAAGGATCAATCTTATGGCCTAATTCCGAAATTACAGTGCCATTTACCGATACTACACCGGCAGCAATCAACTCATCGGCTTTACGACGCGAGCAGATACCTGCATTAGATATATAGCGGTTAAGGCGTATCAGGCCTGTATCTTTAGGTTCCGGACCTTTTTTTCGACCGCGCAACGTCTTTGCAGGTGCGTCCCGGTCCCGGGTTATTTTATCGTAAGTCGGTTTTGAACGTGCCGGTCTGTCATCTCCGCTTGGTTTATCGCCATACGCTTTTTTAGGAGCGCTGACACCCGCTGGTCTGCGATTGAATTTTGGTTCGCTGTCGCCTTCGTGACCAACATTTCTTTTTGGCCTGCTGCCTGCACCCGATGGGCTTGCCGATTTAGCGCGCGATCCAAATGGTTTTTTCTCGCCGGAGCTATCGGAGCTACGTTTTGGCCTGTCGTCGTTATCTGCCGCACGGCTCGAATAAGGTTTGCTTCTTGATTTACTATCGCCTGATGCGCCAAAGCTTCTTTCGGAACCACCGCTATCGGCTGTCCTACCAGAGTAAGGTTTTCTTGGACCAAAAGACTTTTTTTCGCCCGATGATGCACCGCTATCTGTTGGGCGGCCCGAATATGGCCTGCTCCGGGGGCTAAAAGATTTCTTTTCGCCCGATGATCCGCCGGTAAAGCTGCTTGCCGGTTTATCGCCGTCAGTCTTACCTTTATAAGGTTTGCTTCCTGATGAAGAAAATGATTTTTTTTCGCCGGGACCCTCACTGTTGTATTTTTTAGACGGCCTGTCTCTTTTTCCGGTCGCATCTGAAGAGGATGCAGAATTGCCTCTTGAAGAGGATGGTGATCTTTTTGGTCTGTCATCGGTACGACTTGTCTTACCTGATGATCGTCCGGACTTGTCGTCGCGGCTGTTGCCTGATCGGTTAAATGCCATAGTATTTTGATTAGCGCTTTCGCAGCGTGAAGGCACAAAGATACTGCTTTTTTAAAGATTTTTTCACTTTTTTTTAAGTTAAAAAACTTTCTTTAAGCGTAAATAAATTAACTTTTTGGACCAGGAACCAATTTGGTCTACCGGTCGCAACAATGCAACTACTTGATAATCTGATGTATGCAGAGTAACTTTGCAGCCATTCTAAAAAATGTTGCACTTATGAAGAAAAACGAAATGAACAAAAAACGCTCAATTACGTGCTCCGTATTAGCAATTCTCGTCATCATTTCAGCGCTCAGTTACAGCGCTAATGGCAATAAAAATGTAAAGACTTCGGTGTCTTTACTTAAAGAGCCAAAAGCCATGCCAAAAGACACTAACTGCGACTTAAGCTTCTGCAACGAAGCTTTGCCGGTTAACGATGCCGCCGTAACCCGCAAGCTGCAGCACTCGCTGCAAAAACACGACTACAAAACCATACAGTCAAACATCCTTCAAACCAAAGCAATTAAACTATTCCCTATTATCGAACCCATATTAAAAGCTTACGGCATTCCTGATGATTTTAAGTACATGCCGCTTGTTGAGTCGGGATTAAACTCAGGTACATCGCCAAAAGGCGCTAAAGGTGTTTGGCAGCTAATGCCCGGCACTGCCCGTATCTTAGGCCTTAGGGTTGGCCGCAAAGGCGACGAACGCCTCGACCTTCAAAAATCAACCATCGCCGCTTGTAAACACATCAGGGATCTTTATGCCGAATTTAACAGCTGGACACTGGCCGCCGCCGCTTACAACGATGGAGACGGCAAAATTGCAAAAGCCATTGACAGGCAAAATGAGGATAATTATTTTAGAATGCACCTTAATCATGAAACCGGAACCTACGTATATAACCTTGTTGCAATGAAACAGATTATTAGCCAACCCGAAAAGTATGGCTATAAAGATTATTTATAAACCGGGTGGTTGTGGATTATAAAATAAGAGAGATTTAATATTACGGAGCATTCAAAGGCCGGTTTTTCATTAGGAAGTGCCGGCCTTTTTTCTTTAACTATTAAAACAATTACGCACCATAGATGTTATTAATTTTTGTGTCGCAAAATTGAAAGCCAAATGTAGTTTTGCATGTTAAAGGCTGCCGCACAACAGGGTATTCAACCACTTTTTTTAACCAGTTATCACCCGGTCCAAAAACAACGTTTACAGGGTTTTAAGAGCTGTTTTTGAACCAAAAACCAAAGCCGTCCAGATCGTCAAAATGCTAAGTATTTGATAATCTGCTTTATATATGTTACCTTTGCAACCACATTCTACCAAATGTTTACTTTATGATTAAAAAAGAAATGACTAAAAGACGCTTAATTACGTGCTCCGTATTAGTGCTGCTGGTTATCATTTCGGGGTTAAATATTTACAGCACAAAGCCTAAACCAAGGCGCCATAAAGCTGCAAATTCTACCCCCGCTATCCCGGAATCCTTTGCAAAAGGACCGGCGGGCGATAATGATTTTAGCTTCGCGAATGAAGCTTTACCAATAAACGATGACGGTGTAAACCGTAAAATGCAGCGCTCATTGCGGAGACATACCTACCGCTATGTGCAATCAAATATCCTGCAGGCCAAGGCCGGTGAGCTATTCCCAATTATCGAGCCTATTTTAAAGGCCTGGGGCATTCCTGATGACTTTAAGTACATTCCTTTAGTGGAATCGGGCTTATGCGAAGGCACATCATCAAAAGGGGCAAAAGGCCTGTGGCAA
>Ga0206947_1081_pt1 | contig 30121 bp, 20 predicted proteins | sample Alteio_BWOrgHeat_3_FD_153239 | JGI IMG/M metagenome (GOLD analysis project Ga0206947, IMG submission 153239) | Enriched cells from forest soil in Barre Woods Harvard Forest LTER site, Petersham, Massachusetts, United States -... | ecosystem: Environmental > Terrestrial > Soil > Temperate forest > O...
ATATTATAGAAGAGCGCCAGCTTAACGTTGCGCAGATGGACGTGTTCTCGCGGTTAATGATGGATCGTATTATTTTCCTTGGCGATGCGATTTATGAAAATATTGCAAACATTATTCAGGCTCAATTGCTATTCCTGCAATCGGCGGATAGTAAACGTGATATTCAGATTTATATCAACTCGCCGGGAGGTTCGGTTTACGCAGGTTTAGGAATTTATGATACCATGCAGTTAATAACAAACGATGTAGGTACTATTTGTACAGGAATGGCAGCCTCAATGGCCGCAGTGTTATTATGTGCTGGTACGCCGGGTAAAAGAGCAGCTTTGCCGCATTCAAGGGTGATGATTCACCAGCCATCGGGTGGTGCACAAGGTCAGCAGTCGGATATCGAGATCACGTATCACGAAATTACAAAACTGAAAAAGGAATTGTACCAGATTATAGCCGATCACAGTGGTGCATCGTACGAAAAAGTTTGGGAAGCATCAGACCGTGATTACTGGATGATTGCCGAAGAAGCCAAAGAGTTTGGTATGGTTGATGAAATTTTACGCGGTAACAGCGCGAAGAAATAATTTTTTTAGTCCGAAAGTCGGAAAAGTCCGAAAGACGAAGGTTTTTTGGGTAAGACACTGGGAGAAATTGAGAAGAAGTTTTTCGTTCCGGACTTTATTGAGTTTCCGACTTTCGGACTTCATCACAACAAAAGGAGTGAAAATTGCGTTAGCGGAACGTTGAGCGGTTCAAAAGGTCTTTTTTACTTTCGGACTCTACTGACTTTCCGGACTTCCGGACTTTTTATTATCATAACAATTAATTAATTTTGATAAAAAATAAAAATCATGAATAAAAACAGCAAGGAGATCAGGTGTTCGTTTTGCGGCGCCGGTAAACAGGATTCCCTGATGCTGATAGCGGGATTGGATGCACATATTTGTGATAAATGCGTTAACCAGGCTAATGAAATACTGGCCGAGGAATTAAAGGTGCGTAAGGTTAAAGCTTCGCCCAGCTCGCCGTCTATTTTAAAACCAGCGGAAATGAAGAGCCATTTAGATCAATATGTTATTGGTCAGGATGATGCTAAAAAGATATTGTCAGTTGCTGTATATAATCACTACAAACGTTTAAACCAGCGTATTGACAAGGATGAGGTAGAGATTGAAAAATCGAACATCATCATGGTGGGCGAAACAGGTACCGGTAAAACGCTGCTGGCCAAAACCCTGGCTAAAATATTGAATGTACCTTTTTGCATTTGCGATGCTACGGTATTAACCGAAGCCGGTTATGTAGGCGAAGATGTGGAAAGTATTTTAACCCGCTTGTTGCAGTCGGCGGACTATGATGTTGCTACTGCCGAGCGTGGTATTGTTTATATTGACGAGGTGGATAAAATTGCCCGCAAGAGCGATAATGCCTCCATCACCCGCGACGTATCAGGCGAAGGCGTGCAACAGGCTTTACTGAAAATTCTTGAAGGCACCATGGTGAACGTACCGCCCCAGGGTGGTCGTAAACATCCCGATCAAAAAATGATCACCGTAAATACAAACAATATTCTGTTTATATGCGGAGGCGCTTTTGACGGTATTGAACGGAAGATAGCTAATCGGTTGCGTACGCAAACTGTTGGTTATAAAATGAAACGTGATGACGGCGAGGTTGATATGAAAAACCTGTACAAATACATCACCCCGCAGGATTTAAAATCATTCGGCTTAATACCCGAGCTGATTGGCCGTTTGCCGATATTAACTTATCTGAATCCGTTAGACAGGGAAGCGTTGCACAATATTTTAACCGAGCCCAAAAATTCGCTGTTAAAACAGTACAAGAAGCTGTTTGAATATGAAGGCGTAAAGCTGGAATTTGAAGATGAAGTGCTTGATTTTATTGTCGATAAGGCGGTTGAGTTTAAATTAGGAGCCCGCGGTTTACGTTCAATTTGTGAAGCGATTATGATTGATGCGATGTTTGAGTTTCCATCTAAAAAAGATGTGAAACGTTTAAATATCACGCTGGATTACGCCCACGAGAAGTTCGAAAAATCTGATCTGAAAAAATTAAAGGTAGCTTAATAAAACGAAAGCAATTTCTTATATTTGTTTATACAACAGTAAACCCTGGTTAATGCCGGGGTTTGTTGTACAGTAAAAAACCCAAACCCAATCAAAATGTCATTTCGAACGAAATGAGAAAACTTTACAAATTTGGTTGATCGCTATGCATATTCGCCATTCATAGTTCACAAAGATTTCTCTCTCGTTCCCCGATCGAAATGACATAGGTTGTTTGGGTTTGTTTCTATTACATTTTCCATCAAACACATCCCTATGAATGAAGAATTAGACGTAAAAAAAGACGCAATACCCCAAAAAAAGGTAAAAGAAATACAGGACCCGGTTATTCCAGGCTTAAAAAACAAACAAGCAATAGTAACCAACTGGTTGCCACGCTACACCGGCAGGCCGCTGGATGCCTTTGGCAGTTATATTATTCTCACCAATTTCTCTAAATACATCCAACTATTTTCGGAATGGAATGACAATGCACCCATATTGGGGATCGATAAGCCCATGCAAAGCGTAACCGCCGATGGTATTACCATCATAAATTTTGGCATGGGCAGTTCAGTAGCTGCTACCATTATGGATCTTTTAACAGCTATAAAGCCCAAGGCAGTAATATTTTTAGGCAAATGCGGCGGCCTGAAGAGAAAGAACAATGTAGGCGATTTGATTTTACCCATAGCTGCCATCAGGGGAGAAGGTACATCAAACGATTACCTGCCACCCGAAGTGCCCGCATTACCTGCCTTCGCAATGCAAAAAGCGATATCAACTACCATCCGTGATTTTGGCCTGGATTACTGGACAGGCACCTGCTACACCACCAACCGCCGCGTATGGGAACACGATAAGGATTTTAAAAAATACCTGAAAACGCTGCGCGCAATGGCTATAGATATGGAAACTGCCACCATCTTCACCACCGGCTTTGCCAACAAAATACCAACCGGCGCACTACTACTGGTATCCGACCAACCAATGATCCCGGAAGGTGTTAAAACTGCCGAAAGCGATTCGGCCGTAACTACTGACTATGTGGAACGACATTTGAAAATTGGTATTGAATCGTTAAAGCAGTTAATTAATAATGGTTTGACGGTGAAGCATTTGATATTTTAGGTCATTAGTTCGTTAAACTATTGGTAATTAAAAACCGCTAACTCACCGCCCACCATTCACATTTCTTCAGGAACGCTTCATCTGCATCGGCGCCAACGCCCGGTGCATTAGATATTGCTAAATTGTACCCTTTGTAAGTAACGCCGCCAACGCAAGGGTCCTCCAGATGGCCCAGCATACAGGTATCCATATCGTAAAATTTAATATTGGGGCTGGCATATACAAAATGCAGCTTAGCACTTAAAGCGATACGGCTTTCGAGCATACCGCCCATCATACAGGCAATTCCTTTTTCAGCCGCTACGTCGTGTATTTGTTTAGCTTCATAAATTCCGCCGGATTTTGCCATTTTGATATTCACATAATGACAGGACCCGCTATTAATTTGCTTCCGGGCATCGTGATGGTTGTAAACGCTTTCGTCGGCCATAATTTTTACCGGTGATCGTTGCATTAGTTCGGGTAAGCGGTCGTCATGCCATGTGCGCATTGGTTGCTCACAAAATTCAATAGCATATTGGTCCAACGCTTGCAGGGCAAATACTGCATCATCAAAACTCCAGCCCTGGTTGGCGTCAATGCGTATTTTCATTTCATCGCCAATAGCCTCGCGAATCATCCTTATCCGTTCAACATCCTCAATAGCATTTTTCCCTAATTTTACTTTCAGGATATTGGCGCCCGACTGTTTAAAGTGGATAGCTTTTGCCGCCATTACATTTGGCGCCGCTATGCCTATGGTGATATCAGATTCAACCGCCCGTTTTTCGCCACCCAAAAACTGATATAAAGGTAACCCTGCATTTTTTGCTGCAATATCATACAGCGCCATATCAAACGCACTTTTTATAGTGGTGTTATTGGCTATAAGACTATGCAATTGCTGTAAACGAGCCAGTATATCTAAGGCATCCTCAGCGATCCATAATTTCGCAAAACTTCGGGCAACCACTAAGCAGGTATCCTGTGTCTCTCCAACAATAGGCGGAAATGCGGAACATTCGCCCACCCCGTAAAAACCACCGCTGGTGTGCACCCGGATAAAAACATTTTGAGCGTAGTCCATTGTACCGGTGGCAATGGTAAAGGGTTCCATAGGGATGCTGAAGCGGTAAATGTCTATTTTAGTAATGATGAGTTGTTGACTGGCCAATTTTATTATTGTTGAAATGTTATAATTTGTAAAGTTATAAAATAGTGGTTAGAGGTTGGAGATTTGAGGTGGTTTTTTCGGAACGCCAAAACAAAAATTTGCATCGTAACACAAATGCACTATATTTGCGTTACTACTTCAAGGTAAAATTCAACTTTAGCCTGTTGTTTCCGGCTGTTCAATGGAAATGATGTCTGCGCTAATTTAAAACTTTCATAAAAACATTATTAAATACATGGCTCAAGAAACTATGCCTAATCAATTTGATTATAATTCTACCAGGAATAAATTGATCCTGTCGGAATACGGGCGCAACGTGCAAAATATGGTTAAATATATTGTTGCGCTGCCCACTAAAGAAGAACGCAACCGTTATGCCCAGGTAGTAATTGACCTGATGGGCTTTTTAAACCCCCATTTGCGCGATGTTGCCGATTTTAAACACAAATTATGGGATCACCTGCACATCATTTCTGATTTTCAGATAGATGTGGATTCACCCTATCCGAAGCCGTCTGTAGAGGCCATCCACATGAAGCCCGAGCCATTGCGTTATCCGCACCAGCGCATCAAATACAAGCACTATGGCAAAACCATTGAACTGATGATTGAAAAGGCAAAAAGCATTGATGATCCTGAGCGTAAGCGCCACATGGTACAGGCCGTTGCCAATTTTATGAAAATGGCTTACGTACAATGGAACAAAGATTCGGTAAGCGACGAAAGCATTTTATCCGATTTGTATAACTTATCGGGCGGACAGCTAAAACTGGAAGAAAATATCAATTTGAACCGGGTTGAATACAGGGCAAATACGCATACGAATAATAATCAAAACAATCGCGGACGCACCAACAATAACAACAACCAAAATAACCGTGGCGGGCGGCCTCAAAATAATAATAACCCGCGCAATAACAACAACCAAAATAATCGCAACCGTACTAACGGCGGCAAAAAGTACTAATATTTTTGGTTCATGGTTCATAGTTCATGGTTCATAGTAAAAAGGCTATGACCGTTCAAACTTTAACCATTTGCCATTGTTTACGAACCAATTATCCGGTTTATATTTTATTAGGTCATGGCCGTAATTCTTCGGGCCATGAACCATAAACTATGAACCATGAAATAAATACACAATTATGACTAACGCTTTTGTAATAAACGGCGGCAAACCGCTTAAGGGCGAAATTATACCTCAGGGGGCCAAAAACGAAGCTTTACAAGTGCTATCGGCAGTGCTATTAAGCAGCGAGAAAATAACCATCAGCAATATTCCTGATATTAAGGATGTTAATAAACTGATTGAATTACTGGGCGATATGGGTGTAATAGTTGAACGCCTGGCCCCGGATACCTATAGCTTTGAGGCCAAAAACATCGATCTTGATTTTTTTCTGTCGGATGCTTTTAAAGAAAAGGGTGGCGGTTTACGGGGTTCCATCATGATTGTTGGGCCGCTGCTGGCACGCTTTGGCAAAGCTTCGATACCCAAACCGGGTGGCGATAAAATTGGTCGCCGCCGGTTGGATACTCACTTTTTAGGTTTTGAGAAATTAGGCGCACAGTTTCACTATGATGCCGTCACAGGCTTTTTTAATGTAGACGCTTCTAACTTACAGGGTACTTATATTTTATTAGACGAAGCTTCGGTAACCGGCACCGCCAATATTGTAATGGCTGCGGTACTGGCTAAAGGCACTACCACCATTTACAACGCCGCCTGCGAACCTTATTTGCAGCAACTATGCAAAATGCTTAACCGCATGGGCGCAAAAATAACCGGCGTAGGCTCCAACTTGTTAACTATTGAAGGAGTAACTAAGTTGGGAGGCACAGAACACCGCTTACTGCCCGATATGATAGAAATTGGTTCGTTCATTGGCCTGGCTGCCATGACGGGATCAGAAATCACCATAAAGGATGTACAATACAAAGAATTAGGTATGATCCCGGACGTATTTAAACGCTTGGGAATTAAATTGGAGCTGCGGGGCGATGATATTCATATCCCGGCCCAGGAACACTATGAAATAGAAACATTTATTGACGGTTCTATCATGACCATTGCCGATGCCCCATGGCCCGGTTTTACGCCCGACTTGCTAAGCATCTGCCTTGTAGTTGCTATACAGGCAAAGGGCTCGGTTTTGATACACCAAAAAATGTTCGAAAGCCGTTTGTTTTTTGTGGATAAACTATTGGATATGGGCGCACAGATCATTTTATGCGATCCGCATCGTGCTACGGTAATCGGTTTAGATAAACAGGTTCAATTGCGCGGCATATCAATGACCTCGCCTGATATTCGCGCAGGAGTATCGCTGCTTATTGCGGCGCTATCGGCAAAAGGAAAATCAACCATTTATAATATCGAACAAATAGAACGCGGATATCAACATATCGACGAGCGGTTACGTGCGCTTGGCGCAGATATAACGCGAATATAAGGAAGTCCGGAAAGTCGGAAAGTCAGTGAAGTCCGGAAAGTAAGAAGGAAACTCTTTATTCCGGACTTTTTGGGTTCAATTGTGAATTAAGTGCTTTATTTTTTTCACTTTCGGACTTTACTGACTTTCCGGACTTTCGGACTCCAAAAAAATTCCTACTTTTAGCCAAACACAATTATAAAAATGCCATACAAAAACCGGAGATCTGCCTATTCGAGTTTTATATTGATATTTGTACTGGTTAAAATAGGCCTTAATTTGGTAGCCATCAATCACTTTGGCTTCCATCGCGATGAGTTGCTGCACCTGGTACTTGCTGACCACCTGGATTGGGGCTATAAAGAAGTGCCTCCCTTTATCGCTGTGCTGGCAAAAATTTCCTCTGTACTTTTTGGCAATTCGGTTTTCGCAGCACGCCTTTTCCCTACGCTCTTTGGCGGATTAATCATTTGGCTAACCGGCGAAATTACAGCCGAATTTGGCGGTAAAATGTTTGCCATTACCCTGGCCTGCCTGGCATTAATCTGCTCGCCCGCCTTTGCCGCAAGCGATTATCTTTTTCAACCCGTAGTATTCGATCAGTTTTGGTGGGTGCTGGCGGTTTGGCTTTTGGTAAAATACAGCAACACTTCCGCTGTTAAATATTTATACTTTTTAGGACTGGCAGTTGGGTTAGGCATGCTTACCAAATACAGCATGGCGTTTTTTACGTTTGCGCTTATTTTTGGCATATTAATTAGCAAGCAGCGCAAAATGTTATACAATAAACATGTTATTGGCGCGGCGGCGGTTGCTATCCTTGTATTTTTGCCCAATGTAATATGGCAATTCAGCCATCACCTACCGGTATTTACCCACATGGATACCCTGCAAAAAGAACAGCTGGACTACAACAAACCGGGCGATTTTATAAAACAAACCTTAATGGTAAACGGCATTGCCGTTTTTATTTGGCTAACCGGGTTTGTGTTTTTATTGTTTTCGGTTAGGCTACATAAATTTCAATTCCTGGGCATTGCTTTTATTTTAATATTTGCTTTTTTGTTGGTGATGCATGGTAAGGACTATTACCTCTTCGGTGCTTTCCCGATGCTGTTTGCCGCAGGTGGTTTGGGTTTTGAACGCTGGTTAAAGGCAAGCGGCTATACACTTCGTACTGTTGCCGTTGCAATTTTCACTATCCCCAACCTGCTGATGCTGCCCATGGTGTTGCCCATTTTTCCGATAAATAAAACACTGTCGTTTTTTAATTTTACCAACCAAAACTTACCTGCGTTACGATTTTTCTCGACCTGGGAAGATCATAAAGTACACGCCCTTACCCAGGATTACGCCGATATGTTTGGCTGGGACGAAATGGCTGCCCTGGTTAACAAAGCCTGGTTAACCCTAACGCCCGAACAACGGAAACACACCCAAATTTATGCCGACAACTACGGCGAGGCCGGCGCGTTACACCATTTTGACAAACAATATAACCTGCCTGATGTAATATCATTAAACAGCAGCTTTACGCTTTGGGCGCCGGATCACCTGGATGGTCAGTATATTATTTATGTTGACGACCAGGGCGGCGGCAACGTGAATTCATTTAAACAGTACCTGGAAAGTTATCAAAAAATTGGCGAGGTGGTAAACCCTCAGGCGAGAGAAAAAGGCACGGCGGTATTTATATTGGTACACCCCGGGCCACAATTAAACCAGCGCTACAGCAGCGAACTGGCAGTGAAAAGATTGAAATAGGAATTATATACATGCGCGGATTAAAAACCATCATCTTTCTAATTATCTCGAATGCTTTTATGACGTTTGCCTGGTACGGGCATTTAAAATTTAAAGATTACCAATGGGGCAAAAACCTGGGACTTCTTTCAGTAATCCTCATCAGCTGGGGGCTGGCTTTTTTTGAATATGTTTTCCAGGTGCCCGCCAACCGGGCCGGTTTTAAAGGCGATGGCGGTCCGTTTAGTTTGGTGCAGTTAAAAACTATACAGGAGGCCATTACATTAACTGTATTTATGCTGTTTAGCATTTTCTTTTTTAAAACGGATAAGTTTGGATGGAACCATTTGGTTGGGTTTGGGTTGATTGTACTGGCGGTGTTTGTGATATTTAAGAAATGGTAGGTGGATGTACTTTTTTTATTTTTCATTGCCGTCGTTTTTAAGAAACAGTACGATGTAATGAAAGTTATCGGCTTTAGCCAAAATTAAGCGACCGGTAACGACGCGAATAGCTGATAAGATATATTACGCCACAAAAATATTATATTGCACCTCCATTCGTTTACCTATTATGAACCGACTACTAAACCTATTGCTGCTTTGTTTACTTAATTCATCGTGTGCTAAAAATCACCCTGATGATGTAAATATCAAATTTGATAAAATAATTCTATCCACTTCACATTGTATGGTTTCATGTCCTATAACAAATGTTATGATTGACACTAATGGAAGCGTGATATTCAAGGGTCAGGGAGAGATCACAAAAAGAGGGTTATTTACTGGTTCAATATCAAAAATTACTTATCGGTCGTTAGCTAAAAGTTTCAGTGAAATAAATTTTGACGCTCTAAAAAGCACATACACAACTCTGTTGAGCGACCAACAGACGGTTACCACCACGTTTGTAAAAGATGGTAAGATTCAAAAAACAATATATGACTACGGGAGGATTGCACCGTTAGCTTTCAAACGTGCATATGCTTCTTTGGAAAGCTTGTATAAGCATATTCCGTTAAAAAAGATTTCAAATCCACAACTTATCCCCGAATTTGATGGCATTGTAGATTCCCATTTAACAAAAGATGGCATGACACTTGACTTAAGGCAGTCCGAAACATTCTTATTATTTGATTACCTCAGAAATGGAAAGATTTCTAAGGACAGTTTTCAACCTCGCTTTAAATTACATACCTATTTCGAAAAGAATTCACTTAACGATATTGCCACCGATGGCCGCTATTACACCTTCATCATCAAAGGAAAACCTACCACCATCGATATCGGCTTCAACTTTTACGACGTAAATGCCAAAAACTGGGTATGGCGAAAAAAGACGGAGCACGATTAAAAGTCTACGACTTCAATTTCTTATTCACCACCCTATCCCCATAATCCTGTATAAAGGCTTTGCAATCCAGCATGCCTTTGTTCATTTCTGGATTAAGCCTGCCGGTCATTAAATTTTTCTCGAGGCCTTTGTCCGTAATAGAGAATATGCCGGTAAACGCTTTTCCATCAAATAAATAAATATAATTACCCTGCATAAACTGGTAAATATTACCGGGCGAATTAATTACCCTTGGTGTTTCGGATGGTAAATTGCTGATGAGGCTGCGGCCCCATGAGCGGAATGGTTTATGATAGCCCAATAAGTCGACAACGGACGGATATATATCCATTTGCGAGGCCAGGTCGGTACGTACGCCTTTCAGGTTGTAGGCGTTGTTGGCACTGTAAAATAGTATGGGCACAGCAAACCGGTTAATGGGTTTGCTATATTCGGGATAATAGGTTTGGCTGGTATGATCGGCTGTTATTATAAAAATGGTGTTGTTGTACCAGGGCTGCGTTTTGGCGTAGTTGAAAAACTTGCGCAACGCATTATCTGAATATTGTACACACTTATCAATAGCCAGCGGTCCGCCGGTGAACCTTGTTTTATATTTTTCGGGGATGTGAAATGGATCGTGCGAGGATAGTGTAAACAAAGTGGCCATAAACGGCTGTTGCTGCTTGCCAATGGTTTTACCCACAAACTGAAAAAATGGTTCGTCCCAAATGCCCCAGATACCGTCAAAATCATTCTCGTTATTATATTCGGTACGGCCATAGTAGTTTTTAAAGCCCAGGATATTGCCAAATCCCTGGAAACCCATGGAGCCATTTGCCGCGCCATGAAAAAACGAGGTTTGATAACCCATGCTATCACAAATAGAAACAATAGACTGTATTTTTTGCTTGGCATACGGCGAGGAAGTAAATGCCGTTTGAAACGATGGCACCCCGGCTAAAATGGACGACATGGCATGGATAGATTGCCGGCCATTGGCATAAGCATTGGTAAAAGCGAGGCTGTTATCGGCCAACGAATCTAAAAACGGGGTATACGATTTAAAATTGGAAATATTTGTGCCCCGGTTCATACTGCCCCAGTATTCGCGGGCCATACTCTCCAATATGATAATTACAACATTAGGTTTACCCGCTGGGCTACCATTGTATTGTTTAATTGGCTTGATATTGACATCAATATATCCGGCAGTGGTCCAATGTTCGCACTTGAAATTATTAGCGGTGAGCGTTCTTAACACAGCAAACGGCGTATTTAACACAATGTCGCCCTGGTTTGGCACCAGTACGTGTTTATAGGCATCAACCATGTTGATGGGGCGGGTGCTGTGCTTGAAATCGCCCCGTACGCCGCCAATCATTAACAAAATGACCACCGGGATAACAACCATCGAACTAATAAAATACAACCTTAAATTATGTATGCGTACTGGCTTAACCTTTACCCGGTAATACAGCCAAGCCCAACAAAGGCAGCACAATACATATATAACAATAACGTACCAATAGGCCCAGGAAAAATGCTCAAATAATGCTTTTTTATTGGTTTCATCAGTCAGCAAATCGAGCGTTGCTTTGGTTGAGCGCACCTGGCTAAAACGGTAATAAACGATATCGATAAAGTTTGTAGCGTAGGCAATAAAATTGGTGACAAAATATAAAATGGCGAGGCCTTTTTGATATTTAACGCTTGTATTGATGGTTAAAGGTAAAATGCTTAATATAATAAACAAGCTGTTAACGTACAACAAGGCCGTAGTGTCAAATGCCATTCCATAATAACAAAGCCGCATTAATCCATAAAAGTCATCTACCGAGAACAAGTGGGTATTAAAGGCGAAAAATAAAACTCTGCCTATAAAATAAAATAAATAGCCCAGTAATAAGCGATATAATAGCGCCTTATAATCAGATAATCGAAATATTACTCCCATGAATAAGTCCGGTAGAAAAACTAAGCTGCTAAGGAGAGAATATTTATGGAATGTTTAAAGTATTAAGAAATAACTTTACATTAATATTAAAATAACATTGCAGTAATATTAGATTTTGCGCCTATTCGCAAACTTTTGTGTATGAAAATTAAAATGACTGAAACATCGCATTTTTCGGCAGAAACAAGCTGACTACCGGGGTGGCTGTGTCTCCACAGCCAATTTATTGCGGAGAATCCTGTTAATTGGATAATACATATACTTCTACCTAAAATGACCGTTCAACACAAGTTGGCTGTGGGGACACAGCCAACGGTAACTGCGGCCGCTGTTTTGCCTTTAACGTAAAAATCAACCCGAAATCGCATTGATAATATCATACTGAGTAATAATCTCTATCTGGCCGTCGATCTCAATCAGCACCGCAATATTATCTTTATTAATCATCGCAGATATTTTATCAATAGAGGTATTCAAATCGACAAACGGAAACGGGCTGGTGGTTATATTTTTTATCGGCTGCGATTTGATAGAGGGGTTTTCAATCAGCGAGTTCAGTATATCGCTTTCTGTGATCTTTCCAATTACCATACCCTGCTGGGTTACTGGTATTTGAGAAATATTAAGCGATTTAATGGTGTTGATTGCTTCCAGTACCGTTTTTTCGCAATCGATGGTTACAATTTGCTGATTTTCTTTGGTTCGGACGATATCGCGGGCGGTTAGTTTTTCGTCTTTTAAAAAACCACGATCGCGCAGCCAGTCATCATTGTACATTTTGCCAAGATAGCGGGTGCCGTGGTCGGGGAAAATGATCACTACCAGGTCGCCCTCCTTAAACTTGTCTTTCATTTGCAGCACACCGGCAACCGCCGAACCTGTGGAGTTACCGGCAAAGATTCCTTCTTTACGGGCAATTTCGCGGGTCATAAGCGCCGCATCTTTATCGGTTACTTTCTCAAAATGGTCAATCAGGCTAAAATCAACATTTTGAGGTAAAAAATCTTCGCCAATGCCTTCGGTTATGTACGGATAGATCTCATTTTTATCCATGATACCGGTTTCTTTGTATTTTTTAAATACAGAGCCGTAGGTATCGATCCCTAAAACCTGGATGGCGGGATTTTTCTCTTTCAAATACCGGGCAATGCCCGAAATAGTGCCTCCGGTACCCACACCGGCTACCAAATGCGTTATTTTGCCGCCGGTTTGTTCCCATATTTCGGGGCCTGTTGATTCATAGTGCGCCTGCGAATTGGATAAATTATCATATTGGTTGGGCTTCCACGAATTGGGCACCTCCCGCTCCAATCGTGAAGAAACGGAATAGTAAGAGCGTGAATCTTCCGGATCAACATTGGTTGGGCAAACAATTACTTCAGCTCCGAAGGCACGCAGGGCATCGAACTTTTCCTTCGATTGTTTATCGGTACTGGTAAAAATACATTTATACCCTTTTATCACAGCCGCAATAGCCAGGCCCATACCGGTATTGCCTGATGTGCCTTCTATAATAGTGCCCCCTGGCTTTAGTTTGCCGCTTTTTTCGGCATCCTCAATCATTTTAAGGGCCATACGGTCTTTAATAGAGTTGCCCGGATTAGTTGTTTCAATCTTTGCCAAAACCGTTGCCGGGATGTCTTTTGTTACTTTATTTAATCTCACCATGGGCGTGTTGCCGATGGTTTCCAATATATTATCGTACCACATAAATGTTAAACTCTACTAATTTCGTATAGTATCCAAAATTAGCTTTCTTAAATGATATTTGGGCAATTTGATTTCGGATTTTGTTTTTGGGGATTACACCGATTATAAGGTGATTTCAGCGATTCCTTACCCTCAATGTCATTTCCTTCCTGCATGTAATTTCGAACAAGGAACGACAGAGAAATCTTATACGTCATGAATTGCAGCCATGTATGCCGTATAATACATAACGGACTATGCGTCGCCCATAAGTTTGTTCGTTAAGATTTGTTCCGCAGTCCAAAATGACATGGGGCGGAAAGGGGTAAAAAAATTGCACCCCATTTATGGAATTCAATACCGTTCGGCATCTATCATGTAAATTAACCTTCAACGATTTTTGCTTATGTTCACTAAACCGTCAGAAACCAATTTATCAACATCGCCATTATTGGCGTTGCCGCCAATAATCCGGGATATAATGGGCGCTAATTTTATGAGGAAAAACCTACTGTTTTTATTGTTGATTTTGATTGCCATGGCGGGGTATGCGCAACGGCCATTAACCAATAGCAGGCAGAACAGTTATTATACTTATATCTATAAGATAGATACAAAAACGGTTTCTAATTTTTATAAACATCCGGACAGTGCCTTTAACGATCAAACGCTGCAACATCCGGTTGACTCTTTCAAAACCAATACCTACTGGGAAAACACATTAGCACAAGGGAACTATTTAAAGGTTTGGGCCGAAAAAAATAAACTGAGATGTGTATTGATCGAAAACCACTCGGCCTTTTTAAATTTATTGAACAACAAATATGACGTTAGATTTGCTTTAATGAATAAGCAAGGGGAGGCCGTTAAGGCTTCAATGGTTTTGATAAATAAAAAACATGTACAGTATGATGGCCGAAGCGGTACCTATCACGTAACCAATTCAAAAAAGAAGAATATTGTGCAAGCCGATTATGGAGGCGTAAGTAATTTTTTTATTGTAAAGCAAGAAGGCTATGATGAGGACGATGATGATGAGGCAGGCAAGGGATGGCTTGCCACTAGGTGGCTGCATCTGAAAAAAATATTTAAGAAGCCTGATAATAATAATCGTGTGTACAGAGTTAGGCAAGACTTTACCGGTTTTATGGCTTTTAATAAACCAAAGTATAAACCTAATGATACGGTTAAATTTAAGGCATTTATATTGGAGGCAAAGACCGGCAAACCAATAACGCAAAAAAAATTACTGGTACGGCTATCCGAACGTTATGGAAATGATGGCAAAACCATTGGCACGGTAGCTGCTTACCGCGATGGAGGATTTGAATATAGCTTTGCTTTGAATGACAGCTTAAAACTGTCACTCGACAGGACATACACTATAAAGCTGGTAGATCCTGATGAAATTAAAGCGCTCAAAAAAAGCCATTATGGAATAAGCAGCGATGGTCACAAAATTTTACAGACGGGCGATTTTACCTATGAGGATTACGATTTAAAATCAATCCATTTTGAGGCCAGATTAGATAAGAAGGATTGTTTTCCTGGCGACAAAGCATCGATTTATTTAAAAGCAACCGACGAGAATGGCTTACCAGTTCCCGATGGGCGCGTTAAGTTGACAATGATAACCGCAAGCGCTCACTTTTATAAAAATGAGCATACATTTGTACCCGATACCTTGTGGCAGCACCAACTTAGTCTTGATGCGTTGGGCGAAACAAATATTGTTATTCCAGATTCTGTTTTCCCAAAAGCTGATATAGATTATAATATTCAGGCTGATTTCTTAAATACACAAAATGAACATCAACAGGCTAATGTGCACGGAACATTTAAGGATGAAAAGTATCATATTATTACCGAATTACATGGCGATACATTGTTTGCCAATTACAAAGAATTTGGAAAGGAAATTAGTGGCAGAGCAACTATCAGCGTCTTAAACGCCAACGACGATACCTTATCAATAACCAAAGTAATATTACCATCAAAAACAATCATCAATCCGGCTGCAGCTACTTATAATATTGAAACAGATAGCACCGATGTTGACTTTGAATTGAAAGATGAGCAAGCTCAATTATCAATAGCCGCAGAACGCAGTGCTGATTCGGTGTTTATTCAAGTGCATAACCCGAGAAATATCCATTTTTGGTATTCGGTGTTTGCACACAATAAGCTGATTGACGATGGGGAAGCCAATCAGTTATTTTATAAGAAAGCTTATGATAAGCCTAAAATCATCACCTTTTTGGTAAATTATGTATGGGCCGGCAAAAGTGCATCAGAACAAGCCGGAGAAATTGTTTATCGTGATGACAAGCTGAATGTTAATGTAAAGCAGCCTATATCCATCTATCCCGGTCAGCAGTTTCAAACAGACATTCTGGTAACAGACGCCACCGGAAAACCCGTTGCCAATACGGATATAACGGCATGGGCGCTAACCAGCAAATTCAATAATTACAGGCAGGTTTACGCGCCTTATGTGGGGCGGTCATATCGTTCCAGAAAATTAAAAACAGCTTTTGAAACCGGCGAGTTAGATGCCAATGAAGACATAAGGTTAAACTGGGCGCGCTGGAGCCGGCAAATGGGTCTGGATAGCATAACTTACTATCAATTTACCCACACCGGCAACATTTACAGAGTTGAAGAGCCCGGTATTGATACTATTACCCAAATAGCTCCCTTTGTAGTAAATAAAGGCGAAATTATACCGGTACATATTATTTACGTCGATGAAAAGCCGGTATTCTTTAGCCAGGCACAGCAGTTGCAGCAATATAGTTTTATGATTTCGCCAGGTAAACATAGCTTGAGGTTGAGGACCAGTCATCAAAACATCAAGCTCGACAGCGTAGTGGTTGAAAAATCGAAAAAGTTGATATTAGGGATAAACGCTGACGCTGCCCCATCCACCAATGTATCGGATACGTTGGGTACCTATGAGGCGCAGCTAATTAATAGTTATATGATTACGATGATTGATAACTTCGATCATAAAATGGCTACCATAAAGCAGGATGATCATATCTTCTTTTTAAACCCGCAACCAGGTAAAAATCAGGCCATACTTACAGGCCCGCTATCAAATAATTATACAATTTTTAATTTACAGGGTGAAACCTCAAGGCTATTTTCGGCGGAGCCGGGTTATACTTATCTTTTTGAACCAGGATTATTGAAACAAAAAAGCATTGAGACAAAATATCCTTTCAATAAAATTCTTTCCGCCTCCCCGGGGATTACCGATTATACCCAGTATGCACTTACCCAGGTCCGCGCCGATAGTATTTGGCAACAGTTTCTTTATGAACGTAGCCATAAAGAGTACTTGTTCATAAACAAAGGAGTGACTGATGCGGTAACCGGCTCGCTTAAAATTGATATTGACATCAATAAGAAATCGTTCCCGCTCATCAAAAACATTATCATTTACCGTTATGATGATCCCGATTTTATCAGGATATATCCCGGTGTTGAAGTGAACTTTGGTAACCTGGCTAAAGGAAATTACAGGATGCTTTTTTTGCTGAAAGACGACACATACGATATTAAAGAAAACATTGCAATAAAACCCTTCGGCATCAATAATTACAGGATGCGGATTACCGCGGCTTACCCCAGGGATTCTGTTAGTGTAAGAATCAGCAATATTATCAGCAGCCGCTCGGGCATATATCAGAACTCAGACTATAATATAGAAAACGACGCACTGAAGTTAAAGGAAGTCTTTAATGAAAAATATTTAAGTAATAACGGTTTCACGGCATCAATGTCGGGAGTTGTGGCAGGCAAAGACGATAAATTACCGATAGTTGGTGCCAGCGTAAAAATAAAAGGCACAACATACGGCGCGATAACGGATATAAACGGGTACTTTAATTTAAATGTTCCCGACCGGGGGAAGTTAATCATTTCGTACATCGGTTACGTAACCAGAGAGATTGATATAGCGCCCGGCACTAATGAAAGAACATTAATGGAACCTAATAGCCAATCGTTGAAAGAAGTTGTGGTAGTTGGCTATGGAGTCGAGAGGCGGTCGGCAAGTTTATCTTATTCAGTTACTACTGTCAATGGATTATCAGGCAAAGTATCAGGTCTTTCCATTATCGAAGGGAATCCTGGTGCCGGGTCAACAATTCGTATCAGAGGCATTTCGTCACTACCCGGCGAGCAGCCACTTTATATTATTGATGGTATACCTGTAACATCACTCGCGGGCATAAATCCCGGCGACATTGCGGATATCAATGTGTTAAAAAGTGCAGCGGCAACTGCGCTTTACGGTGCCCGGGCCGCTAATGGGGTGGTTATAATCAACACCAATAAGCAAACAAATAGCATTAATCCGGCTCAGACAAATACCGTCCAACAAGCCGATGGCCTGTCCATCCGGAAAAACTTTTCCGATTACGCCTACTGGCAACCCAAACTCACCACCGATGCCAATGGCAAAGCCAGTTTCATTAGTACTTTCCCGGATGATATTACCAACTGGCGCACTTTTGTAATTGGGATAAACGATCAAAAACAATCGGGCTATACCGAGCATCAGATTAAATCTTTTAAACCACTAAGCGCCGCCCTTATCACGCCGTTGTTTGCTGTACAGGGCGATGAATTTGGTGTGATAGGTAAGGTGACCAACTACAACCAGGACGCTGCGAAACTGACGCGTACTTTTACTTTTAATGGTCAGCAGCTTGAGCAGAACGCATTTGAGGTTAAAAACTCAAAAATTGATACGCTGAATATCACCACCCCGAAAACCGACAGCCTTACTTTTGAATATACCATTAAGCGTGAAAATGGCTATTTTGATGGCGAACGCCGCAAAATACCGGTTATTGAACAGGGTGTAAAAGAAACCAGCGGCTCGTTTGCGGCCTTAACTAAAGATACGACCATTAGCCTAAACTTTGATGCGCTGCTTGGTCCTGTAACATTTAGGGCCGAGGCGTCGGCCTTGCCGACTATGGCTGAAGAGGCGCAGCGTTTGCGCGAATACAAGTATTTGTGCAATGAGCAGTTAGCTTCGAAGTTAAAAGGATTGTTAGCTGAAAAGCGCATTAAAACCTACCTGGGCGAGCCATTTAAATGGGAAAAGAATATACTGGAAGTGATAAAAAAGCTACAGGATAACCGCCGCAGCCAGGGCATCTGGGGATGGTGGAAAGATACCGACGAAGAGCTTTGGATCAGTCTGCATGCCGTTGAAGCCTTAACCGATGCAAAAACTGCCGGCTATACCATTGATATTGATCAGCAACGCCTCACTGATTATTTAGTTTATCAGATGGAAAGCTATAAGGGCGAAGAAAAACTGGCCTGTCTGCAATTATTACATCGGCTAAATGCAAAGGTTGATTATCAGAAATATTTTGGTGTGATAACCAAAGAGTTTGCAGCCGAAAAAGTGGTATCTAAATACGATCAGTTCCGCCTGATGCTTTTGCAGCAGGAAACAGGATTCTCCCCAAAAATGGATAGTATTTTGATGAATGAACACCACACCCTGTTTGGCAGTATTTACTGGGGCGAAGACGGCTACCGCTTTTTTGATAACTCGGTTCAGCTAAGTGTGCTGGCTTACAAAATCATCAAAAATGAAGGTAAGCACCCGGAATTATTGGAAAAAATAAGGGGCTACTTATTAGAGCAGCGCCGTTCCGGCGCCTGGCGCAATACTTATGAGTCATCGTTGATATTAGAAACTTTATTGCCTGATTTGCTTGTCACTGATAAGCAAGTTAAGCCAGCAACTTTAGTTATAAAAGGGGCTAAATCGGATACTGTTACCAAATTCCCTTATACCCAAACCTTCAGCGATAAGCAACTCGCCATCAGTAAAACAGGAACACTGCCAGTTTACATAACCAGCTACCAGCAATTTTGGAACAGCCATCCCGAAAAGGTAAGCAAGGATTTTACGGTTGATACCTGGTTCGAGAAAAAAGGCGACAAGCTGACTCAACTAAAGGGCGGCGAACCTGTACAATTAAAAGTCGAGGTAACAGCCAAAGGCGATGCAGATTATGTAATGATTGAAATACCTATCCCGGCGGGATGCTCGTACGAAAGCAAGGAGCAATCCTGGCAAAACAACGAAGTGCACCGCGAGTATTTCAAAGAAAAAGTGAGCATTTTTTGCCGGAAACTGAAACAGGGGAAATATGAGTTTACGGTTAACCTGATACCAAGGTACGATGGGAAGTACAGTTTAAATCCAGCGAAAGCGGAAATGATGTATTTCCCTGTGTTTTATGGAAGGGAGGGGATGAAGAGTGGGGTCATTGGGGCATTGGGTCGTTAAGTCATTGGTGCATATTTGTGGCTTCCCACCGCCATTGTTTGGTCACTACGTTATTAATCTTTGTAATGAATATGTTGCGATTGGTTTTATCTTTGGAAATGAATTTACTACGATGGTTTTTTGGCATACTGCTAGCGTTGATAAGCTCCATCGGATTTTTAGCGTTATGTGTATACTTAAAGGACTTTCATCGTGTTTATGAACTAAATTATGAATACAGGTTTGGCTGGATATATAATATGATTTTTACAGCTTTAGCATTGATGTTATTTGTGCTTTTATCATCACTTTTTTGTCCAGTCCCAAAGAAAAAGTCCGCACTTATAGCGGTGTTTATAGCGCTCTCGTTAGTCGTGATCAGTTTGTGTTTTAATTTTTCAGAAATATTCCACAGACATCGCATCAATACACGCGCTATTATTTACTACCAATGTGTAATATCGGGGATACTGGCCGGTTTTTTTGTCAGCTATTTCGCATTCAGGCATAAAGGTTGGGATCTGCAGAAAAAAGTTGAACCAGATGTTGAAGGGTTTTGATATTAATTTTAGAACCGAAAATATAATGAAAAAAATACCAGTCCTTATCTTCCTGTTGATTTGTAACTACGCTTTTGCACAATCTTTCGTCAGCCAACCGGGCAAGGTGGAGTTTTACCTTTTAAAAAGTACCACCTTAAGCATCGACTCGCCGGGAGTTATTCGTAGACAGTTTGATGTTTCACCTGGCGAATTGCAGGATACCGCCGTTATTAAGGACAATGAAATTATTTCATATACCATACGCAAAGACCACTTCCGCCTTATGGGGAATAAGGACACTATAGTAGAGCGATTTCTATTCAACATTTCTGATGCTGCGGCAAACAAATTAAAAGCTTTGAAGCCCGACTTATGTTGCGGGATAAAGTTTGCTGTAGTTGTAAATAGGAAAGTTTGTTTTACAGGTTACTTTTGGAACTTATTTTCCTCATTTGCTTGTGATTGGATTACCGTTTACCCCGTCGGTAATATAATTGATGTGATGGGCAAATTACCGGATACCTTCGCAACCATTCCAAACGACCCGAGAAAAGACAGGTTGCTGGTAGCCTGTTTGAAGGCAACAAACAGATTAATAATTAAATGAACAACCAAAGTATTCGGTTGTTTTGACCTACATTTAATGTTATGGTTTGAATTTCGATATACCAGGCTACCCAATATTTCGTTAGCCCTTTTTAACTTTTCTGGAAATAAAACTTTTCCTATAAGCTCTTCCATTTTTTGTTGAGTACGATAATTTAATTTCTCTTTTTCCGCTATGTGCATGCCTAAAATAGATCAAACTATTTTAGACATGCACAATTCAGCAAACCGCGCATAGTAAAGTGACTACTCTCCGCTCAATTCAGCAAAATATTTATGAAACAACGGGATGGTTTCGATGCCTTTATAGTAATTATAGATATCGTATTTCTCATTGGGTGAATGCAATGCATCGCTATCCAAACCGAAACCCATTAATACTGTTTTTAGGCCTAATTCAGCCTCAAACAGTGCTACAATAGGAATACTACCACCGCCACGAGTTGGTATAGGTTCTTTGCCGAACGATTCAGCTATCGCCTTTTGTGCCGCGCGATAAGCAATACTATCAGTTGGAGTTACTGCAGGCTCTCCACCATGGTGCGGGGTTACCTTTACTTTTACCGAAGCCGGCGCCAGTTTTTCAAAATGATTGGTAAACAGTTTAGTTATCTCTTCTGATCCCTGGTTGGGCACCAGGCGCATTGATATTTTTGCGTGTGCTACCGACGGTAAAACGGTTTTTGCGCCTTCGCCAATGTAGCCACCCCATATTCCGTTTACTTCAAGCGTAGGGCGGGTTCCGGTGCGTTCAAAAGTGGTGTAGCCTTTTTCACCCCAAAGTTCATCAACGCCAAGGTCTTTTTTGTATTCGGCCTCATCATAAGGTGCGTTGTTCAACGCTTTACGTTCGGCGTCTGTTAAATCCACTACCTTATCATAAAAGCCGGGGATTGCCACATGGTTATTTTCATCGTGCAATGATGCAATCATTTTAGCCAATATGGTTGCCGGGTTGGCAACAGCACCCCCGTATACTCCCGAATGTAAATCCCTATTCGGTCCAGTTACTTCTACTTCCAAATAAGACAACCCGCGCAAGCCTGTTTCGAGCGATGGATGTTCCATACTGATCATCGACGTATCAGAAATTAATACTACGTCCGCCTTCAGCCGTGTTTTATTGTTCTTAACAAAAATGCTGAGGTTTGATGAGCCCACTTCTTCCTCACCTTCAATCATAAATTTAATATTGCAGGGCAGTGTATTGGTTTGCATCATCAGTTCAAACGCCTTTACGTGCATATAAAATTGCCCTTTGTCGTCGCAGGCGCCGCGGGCATATATTTTTCCATCACGAACGGTAGGTTCAAAGGGCGGGGTTTTCCATAGTTCAATAGGATCCGGTGGCTGTACATCATAGTGGCCGTAAACCAAAACCGTAGGCAGCGCCGCGCTGATTATTTTTTCGCCATATACTATAGGGTTACCTGCAGTTTCACAAACCTCAACGTTATCAGCGCCAGCATCGCGCAGTTTTTGGGCGACGAAATCTGCGGCCTTTAATAAATCCTGTTTATATTTTGGGTCGGCACTAACCGATGGAAAACGGAGCAGATCAAACAACTCATCCAATAATCGTTGTTTATGCTGCTCAATATATTGCTTTATAACCTGCATACTCATATTTTTTGAGGCAAATATAGGTTATGTTTTGCTTGAATGTGTTTATAATTTGACGGGAAAATGTGATAGGTATACAAAACAATCAAAAGTTTTGTGAAGGTTAAGGCCAAACGTAATGCTGCGTTTGGGAGCTGCCAGGATTTCCTTATAAAACAAGTATGGGGTTAGCCGATTTATATCAGCTAACCCCATAAATTAAACATGTTTAAGTAATAGTATTCTCAGTATAGTATGTACTATTAATTCAGGTCGCCGCTACCGGTGTTGTTTTTATCACCGTGTAAGTCGCCGCTACCAGTATTGTTTTTGTCGCCGTTCAAGTCGCCGCTACCAGTGTTGTTTTTATCACCATGTAAATCACCGCTGCCAGTGTTGTTTTTATCACCATGTAAATCGCCGCTACCTGTGTTGTTTTTGTCGCCATTCAAATCACCGCTGCCAGTGTTGTTTTTGTCGCCATTCAAATCACCACTACCAGTGTTGTTTTTGTCGCCATTCAAATCACCGCTGCCAGTATTGTTTTTGTCGCCGTTCAAATCACCGCTGCCAGTGTTGTTTTTGTCGCCATTCAAATCACCACTACCAGTGTTGTTTTTGTCGCCATTCAAGTCACCGCTACCAGTGTTGTTTTTGTCGCCATTCAAGTCACCGCTACCAGTGTTGTTTTTATCACCATGTAAATCACCGCTGCCAGTGTTGTTTTTGTCGCCATTCAAGTCGCCGCTGCCAGTGTTGTTTTTGTCGCCATTCAAGTCGCCGCTGCCAGTGTTGTTTTTGTCGCCATTCAAGTCACCGCTGCCAGTGTTGTTTTTGTCGCCATTCAAGTCGCCGCTGCCAGTGTTGTTTTTGTCGCCATTCAAGTCACCGCTACCGGTGTTGTTTTTGTCGCCATTCAAGTCGCCGCTGCCAGTGTTGTTTTTATCACCATTCAGGTCACCGCTACCGGTGTTGTTTTTATCACCATGTAAATCACCGCTGCCAGTGTTGTTTTTATCACCATTCAGGTCGCCGCTACCGGTGTTGTTTTTATCACCATTCAAATCACCGCTGCCAGTGTTGTTTTTGTCGCCATTCAGGTCACCGCTACCGGTGTTGTTTTTATCACCCATCAAGTCGCCGCTGCCAGTGTTGTTTTTATCACCATTCAGGTCACCGCTACCAGTGTTGTTTTTGTCGCCATTCAAGTCGCCGCTACCAGTGTTGTTTTTATCACCCATCAGGTCGCCGCTACCAGTGTTGTTTTTATCACCCATCAGGTCGCCGCTACCAGTGTTGTTTTTGTCGTTGGCGGCAGAAGTGGTAATATGAGCAATTGATTTTTTAGTTTGAGCAGAAGTTGATAATGCTACTGTTGCACCTAAAACGAAAACTGCTGAGAATAGTACTTTTTTCATGTTTACTTTTATTTACTTTTTTTCAAATGCCGCTCAAGCTGATTTATTTGAGCAAACAGTGATTTATATGTTTGATTTTTTTTTATTATTTCTTGTTTTGCCTATATCTTTTTGAAAGAACTTGCGTATAAGTACCAAAAAACAACCTAATCAAGTTCATTCGACCCTAATAAGGTCCGATGCAACCACAACTTCAGAAATATTAATCTGAGTTTGTTTCGCTGTTTTTTAGCATGGCTTTTTAAATATTAATGGTAATAAAACATAGTTTTACAACAGTTTGTTTTATTCAAAAAAATATTTCAACATGCTTGTTTTCAAGAAGTTAAGATTGATTTGAGAATTGTTGACAGTAAAATTTAAGCCACGAATAACAAACGGAATGCGCCGTTAGCTTATCAACAAGATCATTTCCAAATTAACTTATTGCGTTCAATAATTTATCAGATTCAAATATAATTAAATTTTTCAATAAAACAAGTCAATCGTAGACTAAATTTAAACGAACATTTTTTAACTGATTAAATTTTTATTTATAAGTGTTGAAATATGCAATATTTTATTTTAGCATAACCTTCTGTTTAATTAAACGTAATAATGTTTTAATGATGAGATCCTTGATATTTATATTTTGCACCATACTTGGTTTTTCCGCTCAGATAGTGAGCGCGCAAAACACCGTTGGGCAAGATACCAATGAGGTTATAAAACTAAATAAGCAAGGGTTTGGAATGCGGTTAACAAATCCAAATCAAACTATTGTAATTGGCAATAAAGCACTTTCTATTGCGCAAAATTTGAAGTACGATGCCGGCATCGGCGAGTCGTACAGGGTAATGGGGATTGGTTATTACTATTTGAATCAGTCAAAAAAAGCTATTGATGATTATTTAACCGCACTTAGTTATTTTCAACGAATTAAGGATTTACCCGGGCAAGGGAGAGTATATAACAATATTGGAAATTTATACCGCAACGACGACTACGACCTGTCGCTCGAATTTTTTACGAAGGCTTTGGCTATCGCAAAAAAATTGTCGGCTGATAACTTAATAGCGCCCATATATTTGAATATCGGCACGGTTTATTTACACAAAAATAGTTTTTATCAGGCTTTAAACTATTATAATAAAAGCAATGATCTTTTTGCAACCCTTAAAGATACCGTGAATCTGATTCAGTGTATGCAAAACAAAGGAGTGATTTATTATAACCTGCGTCAATATGATAAAGCTCAGGGCTTGCTAATGGAAGCCAATAAAGAGGCTAAACTATTGGACCTGAATGAGTCGATAGCAAGTATAGATCTTACGCTGGCCGATTTGTATATAGCAAAAAATGAATTCGACGAAGCTGAGAAATTTATTGCAGAAGGAACCACTTTTGCAGGTATTATTAAAAACGAAAAGACAGAATCAGACTTTAAGTTAACCAGTTATCAGCTTGAGCTTAAAAGGAAAAATTATCAGGGAGCCGTGTCTATTTTATACAGTATTTATCATTTGGATAGTGCTTTATATAAACAGGGTATTTCAACGCAAATTAATTTAATAAGGGAACAGGCTAACCAAATGGCCCGCCAAAAAGAAACTGAACTTTTGTTGCAACGCGAAAAATACGACCGTGTTAAGTTTTGGGCCGTAGCGGTGGTTGCCGGTCTATTGATGGTGTTTGTTGGCTTGCTTATAACAAATGTAAAGCGCAAAGCCAAAACCAATACACAACTTACCGCCCTTAATGCCGAAGTATCACGCCAAAAAGATAACCTCGATAGGATAAACCATCACCTGGAGGAGATAATTGACGAGAGAACCAAGGATCTGCAGATAAAGAATAAGAAGCTTTCTGAATACTCGTCGTACCTGTCGCATCAGATACGTGGGCCAATTGCTACCCTAAAGGGATTGTTAAATCTTGAAAAAGAAGGGTTAGTTGATGAGCCGGAATGTATCAGGATGATGAACAAAAGCGTTGGCGAAATTGATGATAAGATTATTGAAATGAGCGACATGCTGCATGACCCGGGAAGAACAGGGTTTTGAGATGGGAGTTCATTAGTTGATGGTTCATAATTCATAGCCGGGGGAAGGTTATTTAATTACTTTTTTTCCATGAATCATGAACTACGATCCATGAACCACAAGAACTCAAAGCGGTAACGAAGTGTGAATCTGTGCTTCAATTAACCCCAGGTAAATACAATACCACGATATCATTTGTAAAATAAGCAGTTTTCGGTGTTTTTTATATCCTTTGGTTTCAAAAGCAAGGGTTTCGTGAGCCGAAGTTACGAAATACATTATCTCGCCCTTGATGGGGCTTATGCCCGACTTTATTGGATCAAACGCTTTAACCTTTAGTTTACTATCAGGATCGTGGATAGTCCCGTCCTTTAAAGCTTCGTTATTAGAAATGGAAATCAGGTAGTTCGACATATTTTCAGATGTTTAGTTCTATCTGCTTATCTCAATTTTTACTCCAAATTGTTCCAAAAGGTTTCAGAAATATTGTTTTTTGTATTACGTGCTTAAAATAAACGATTATTTCCCGACATAATAAAAAATGCGCCGGGTGCCCGGCGCATTTTTTTGATACAAAAGTGTCATGTTTATTGAACAGAAAGCGCAACTCTATACTAAAGCAGCGGTGGTGCGGTTCCGTAGTTCTTCGTACAAAAGAATTACTTTTCGTTGTAAATTGGCAATCTCTGTTTCCCGTTCGCTTATTTTCTTTTGCGCAATAGTTAAATGTGAAGTCTGAGGCGCTGTTTCTTCGGCATCCAGGGCGAATAAGTTGACCACGCTAACCTCATAGATAGTTGCAATTTGTTCCAGGCGCGACAGGTTGATGTCTGTAACACCCGTTTCAATTTTTGAGAAAGCCGGAATTGAAATCCCAAGCCGGTTGGCTACTTCTTCCTGGCTCCAGTTACGTTGGTGCCGTATTGTCCTGATGTTTTTACCTACAGATTTGTTGGTTTTCTTTTTTAAGTTTACGTTTTCGGCCATTGTAATCATTTCTCAATAGTTTAATTTAAATTGGAACTTTAAATACTAAGACAAACGCTATGCCATATTAATTAATGGGCAAAAAACACTTGCCATACAATTTAATAAATATCCTTTGAGAAAAAAGTGTGGAATATCATCTACAAAACCGGGTAAAATTTTAGTGACCATTCATTATCTTTAACTTGGCAAACTTTAAAAGCAGTTGTTTTTGTCCAATTTCTTTAAAAAAGATAGTCGCCTTCACATCCGGCTTTTTGCCTTCCAGGTTTATCACTTTACCAAAGCCGAAGCGTTCGTGCTCAACCTCCATACCAACCTGTAGGTCAGACGTGTCAGAAGGAGCGAAGCCTGGCGACGGCACATGGGCTTTAGCCAAAATAGACGTAGTCTTTGGTGTAGCGGGCGGTTTGGGCTTTGAAAATGTATCGCCTCCTCCACCCGGTCTGCTCCAGGCGGTACGCTCGTCATCAAAAAATGGATTGTTGCTGCTTGCCGGTTTAGCCGTAAGGTCTAAATCAAGGTATCGGGCATCAATCTCATCCAAAAAACGGCTGGGCTCACAGTTTATTAAGGTGCCAAATTTAAAACGCGAGGTAGCATAGCTCAGCGTTAGTTTGGTTTCGGCACGGGTGCAGGCTACGTAAAATAAACGGCGTTCCTCTTCCAAGTCGCTGCGCGCATTAAGGGACATTTGCGACGGGAACAAATTTTCTTCTAAACCTACCACAAATACGTGCGGAAATTCCAGCCCTTTGGACGAGTGGATGGTCATTAACGAAACGGTATCGGCATTCGGGTCTTTATCTTTATCGTCATTGGTAAGCAGGGCAATATCCTGCATAAATATATCCAATCCCTTTTCCTCAATGTCTTCCCGTTCCGAAAATTCTTTTATACCGTTTAGTAATTCCTGTATGTTTTCGTACCGGTTAAGCCCCTCAACAGACTTATCTTCATATAAATCTTTCAGCAAACCAGAATGTTGCGCAATATGCAGCGCAGCCTCATAAGCAGTTTGCGTATTGGTGATTACCTGGAAACTCTGGATAGTAGTTGCAAAAACACTAACAGCAGCGGATGAACGCCCGTCTAAATATTTTGATGGGTTAATAATAGCTTCCCATACCGAAATTTGGTTCTGCGAGGCGCTTAAAATAATACGATCAACAGTGGTATCGCCAATTCCCCGGCGCGGGTAATTGATTACCCGTTTTAGGGCCTCTTCATCATTTGGGTTAAATGTAAGCCTGAAGTAAGCAATTAAATCTTTTATTTCCTTACGTTGATAAAACGATAAGCCGCCATAAATTTTATAAGGCGTTCCCGTTTTGCGTAAAGCCTCTTCCATCGAGCGCGATTGGGCGTTGGTACGGTACAGGATTGCAAAATCATGCCATTTTAATCCTTTGGTGGTCCGTTCAAACATTATCGATTCGGCAACCAGCTTGCCTTCTTCGTTATCGCTAAAGGCGCGCATCACCTTTATTTTATCGCCGGTTTCCTTTTCCGAGAAAACGTTTTTCTTTAACTGATCTTTATTGTTGGCAATAATGCTGTTGGCGATATTTACAATATTTTGAGTCGACCGGTAATTTTGTTCGAGCTTAAAAATGTGAAGATCCGGGTAATCCTTCTCGAAATTCAGGATGTTTTGGATATTGGCTCCCCTAAAGGCGTATATACTTTGGGCATCATCACCCACAACACAAATATTTTCGTTAACTGCAGCCAGCTTTTTCACAATCAGGTACTGCGAAAAGTTGGTATCCTGATACTCATCCACCATCAGGTATTTAAATTTGTGCTGGTATTTATTTAATACCTCCGGATGATTTTTAAGTAGTTCGTTGGTTTTAAATAGCAAATCATCAAAATCCATAGCGCCCGCGCGGAAACAGCGGGCCACATAATTTTGATAAATTACACCCAATTGCCCCCGTCCGCTCGAAAAATCGTCGGCCTGTATCTGCTCATTCTTTTGATATTCCTGCCACGACACCAAATTGTTTTTTGCTGCCGATATGCGGTTACTCACAAAATTAGGACTGTACAGTTTGTCGTCAAGATTCATTTCTTTTAAAATGGCCCTCAATACGCTTTTACTATCGTCAGTATCATAAATGGTGAAATTGTTAGGATAACCTATTTTATCAGCCTCAACGCGCAGCAGTTTCGCGAACACGGAGTGAAAAGTTCCCATCCAAATGTTTTTGGCTTCGGTGCCAACTACGCTGGTAATACGGTCGCGCATTTCGCGGGCCGCCTTATTGGTAAAGGTGAGCACCAATATGTTAAACGCGTCAACCCCACTGCGGATAAGATGCGCTACACGGTAAGTAATCACGCGTGTTTTGCCCGATCCGGCGCCCGCAATAATCATTACCGGTCCCTTTATTTGTTGTACTGCTGCCCGCTGTTCGGGGTTTAAACCCTGTAAATAATCCAAAATCTTCTCCTCTTTTCTGTTGGGCGAAATTACTGTTTTTGGGGGAATTGAGGTAAGAGATTTGAGATTAGTGATTAGAGATAAGGCTCCGCTAAGAATGGTCCATTGTTTTCCGGCTAATCTCCTATCTCTGACCTTTAATCACTAAATAATTTTGTCAGTTAGCGCTACTTATTTTATATTGCCTGCAAACCATCCGTTGTGAAACCTATTTTTATATTAATAATTACTGTTTTTTTTATGGGCAAAGGTTTTGCCCAGGACACTGTTGAAGTAAAAAATCGCCTTACCGACTCGGTTATGGAGCGTTTTTGCGTGTTAAAATCCGACAAAATGACCAGGCAAGGACCATACCGGGCGCTTTTTCGACGCAGGGTATTAGTTGCCGCGGGTAATTATAAAAACGACAAAAAAACTGGTATATGGCGTTTTTACGAAACTGACGGCCACCTGGTAGAGAAATACAATTATGATACCCAAAGTTTATTAGTTGAAGCGTCTTTGGATAGAAACCGGGAGATCGGATTTGCATTTGACGCTAAAATTATCAAAACAGATACCGTCACCCGGCCTATTAAAATTGGAGGCAGCTATTATGGATTTATACCCTATCTGAATATTTTCAGAACGCCGTTTGACACTTTTCAGGTACTTACACAGGATTTTGAGGCTACGGTTGAATTATTGAT